>Ga0206818_1015_pt1 | contig 72240 bp, 66 predicted proteins | sample Alteio_BWOrgCont_86_FD_152881 | JGI IMG/M metagenome (GOLD analysis project Ga0206818, IMG submission 152881) | Enriched cells from forest soil in Barre Woods Harvard Forest LTER site, Petersham, Massachusetts, United States -... | ecosystem: Environmental > Terrestrial > Soil > Temperate forest >...
TTTTGCCTTCCTGCTGTAGCTCTTTTATATAGAGCCAGCCGCCTGGCGCGGCAAACCGCAGGTAGGTGGCATGGTCGGTATCAAAACTGCCGGGGGCGGCGGTATGGTTATCTATGATATAATCTGAAGCAAATACTTTAATTGATCTGTCGCCTAATACGGTACATGCGGCAGGATATGGCGACAAGCCCCTTATAAAATTGTGTATCTCTGTAACAGGTTTGTTCCAGTTGATAAAGGTATCTTCTTTAAATATTTTCGGGGCGTGTTTTATTTCTGCCTCGTCTGTATTGTCTTGCGGTATCTCATGCAAAACGCCTGCGGCAAGTCCTTTTATGGTAGTTACTAATAACTCCGCCCCGGCTGTCATCAGTTTATCATGGAGGGTTCCCGCAGTATCGTCGGGGGCTATGGGTACTTTCTGCTGCAGCAGAATATCCCCGGTATCTATCTGGTGTTTCAGCTTAAAGGTGGTAACCCCTGTCTCTGTTTCCCCGTTCATTATGGCACGGTTTATGGGCGCGGCGCCACGGTATTGCGGCAGTAAAGACCCATGCACATTAATAGTACCCATCGGCGGCATATTCCAAACCACCTCAGGCATCATACGGAAGGCAACCACAACCTGCAGATCAGCATAAAGATTTGTAAGCGTTTCTAAGAAATCGGATGCTTTCATCTTTTCCGGTTGCAATAAAGGCAGCCCTTTATCTAACGCATATTGCTTTACCGCAGATGCCTGCAAATGCTTGCCCCTTCCCGCAGGCTTGTCGGGAGCGGTAACTACGGCAACAATCTTTGCCCCGGCCTCCACAAGTGCATTCAATGACGCGACTGCAAAATCGGGCGTGCCAAAAAATATTATTCTTAATTGCTCAAAAGATTTCATTCAATGTAATTAAAAACCCCAAACCCCTAAAGGGGCTTCCCCTCATTTCCTAATCCGTTAAAAAATAAAAAAGGACACTCCTTACCTCATCCCCTGTTGGGCCATAACCGCTAATGCGTTGCGGGCCAATGTATTATTCGGATCCATTTGCAGTGTAGCTTGCCATACCGAAATCGCTTCTCTATACCTTTTTTGCTGGTAAAAATTTACGCCGACATTGAAAAACATTTCTGACAATTTGGGGTATCGCGGATACAGATCCCTCACCTTGCATAGATTATAGTAAGCGCTGTCGGGTTGTTTTAGTTTAAAGAAAGCCATCCCCCTGTTCAGGTAACCCGATACAAATGCAGGGTCTATGTCTATCGCCCTGTCGAAATAATGGATACCCTTGCGAATATCGTCAAGCGCCTTAGTTGAATCCTTTTCCCCCTCTGCCATATTTACCAGGGAAGACGCCACATCCGCATTCACCAGCACACTGTTTGGCGCAACATTTATATCATGGAAAAACAAGGTTTTGTCGCTCGTCCAGTTCTCATTGCGTTCTATCACTTTAAAACCGCAAAGTACAACCAAAACCACCATTAACCCTGCAAGCGCCATTCTGCCCGTAGCTGCGGGTTTTATTTTTTCCATACCTAAATAGAGAAAATAGGCGACGGCTATCGCAAAGCCTACAGAAGAATGATAAATAAGGCGTTCGCCCATAGTGCCGCCAATGTTGAAGATTATATTGCAGATGAGCAGCAGGTTCACAAGATAAAACCCTATGGCAAAACACAGTACACTGCGCCTTTTTAAGTAGTAAAAGAACATCCTGAACAGCCATATGTGCACCGCAAGCGAAATCCAGACAATAATATCAGTGAAATCCTTGTAAGGGATGGTGTTGTAAGAATAATCGGCAGATAGCGGGTGCGGGAAAACGAGCAGCCGCAGGTAATTGAAAGTAGTGGAAATTTTTGTAGCCAACTGCTCTGAGTGGGACGCCAACGCATAAGGGTTGTTCAGTATGTCGGTTTCCGAGTCCTTGCTCATAGGGGCTATTATCTGCAGGCGCAGCAGCATATACAGGCCCATAACCACAAAGTAGGGCAAGGAGGCTTTAATGCTCTGGCTTAAAGAATACTTGTTGAACAAATAGAAAGCCAGCGGCATGAGTATTATCATGCCTACCGCATACTCTTTTGAGAGGAACGCAAGAACAAAAGACAGTATGCCCATAACCAGCATCCATCTTTTTTCCTTTTTATCACTCTGCTCTTCGTACTTAAAGGCAAAAATATAGGTGAGGCAAATAAACAGCAAAGACAATACCTCATCACGGCTTTTCACATTGGCTACTACCTCGGTATGAATAGGATGAATGACAAAAATAACAGCAGCAAGCAGCGCCATCAGGGGGTTCTTTTTAAATACCACATAGCGCAGGAAGTACAGTAAGACCACCATAGACAAAGTGAACCAAAGCACACCGAAAAAGTGGTGTACGTGCATATCTTTTATCAGTTTCTTTTCCTGCGGGCCACCGCCGCCAGCATTGGCTACCACGCTGTCCACCTTACTTGCCGGTATAGTACCCAGGAACTGCTGCTCGATAGCGAATGTGGCTACCGATAAAGGCCGGTAACGGCCCCCTGCCAATTGGTTGCTGGAATTGAACAGGGCATAGTAATTATCATAAGCGTCATGCGTCATTATGTGGGGCAGCCCGGCAAAGCCTTCATACACATCTTTATTCTTTACTATTACAATGGTATCATCCAGTGCGTATTCGTTCTGCGCAGTGTTTATGTAAAACAGGAAAGCGAGCAGCCCTATAATGATAGCGTGTATTTTAAAATCGGACAGCCATGCCGGGAGCGTGGGGTCCATAGCCGGGGTTGGGTCAGCAATAGCTTCCTGTTTGGGTTTTGCAGCCTGCGCAGGCCTTTGATTGGTATTAACGATCTTTTTTGCCATTATTGAAAAGTGATAGCCAAATGTAGTAGTTTATATTGTTTTAGTCAAGTTATCGTTCCCGCAAAATGAAATGGTGTAATAAATGTCTCTCGCAGAGGCGCAAAGTAAACTATTTGCTCCTATCTGATATTCAGTTAAAAACATCCCCCTAACCCCCTTCCCTCACGCACATGGCCTGCGCTAAAGGGGGAATTACTGCCTCAAATCCATTTAGCTAATACCCTGTTTCAGCTATTGAAACCACTTTTTTTATTCCTTTTTAAGCATTGCCGCCTGGTTTACCTCAATGAGTGCATTTTGGGCTTCTTTAGCATACGGATTTAATTTCAAAGATACCTGCAAAGCGCTGGCAGCTTGGGCGTATTTTTTCTGGGAATAATACAACATACCCGCATGATAATACATTTCCGGTAGTTCCGGGTGAATAGGATAGATCGTCCGCACCCGGTCCAGATCGGCAGTCATGCTGTCGGGCTGTGCTAATTTCAGGTAAGCCACGCTCCTGTTCATATATGCCAGCACATAATTATCCTGCATGGCTAATACTTTAGTGAACAGCCCTACCCCCCTGTGCAGATTTGCAATCCTTATTTTAGAGTCCGGTTCAAAATCTGATTGGTTCACCAGCATAACGGCTACATTTACATTTATCAAAAAACTGTTTGGCGATACCTCTATATCGTGCATAAATAATGTTCCGTCATTTTTCCAGTCGCTGTTCCGGGCAATCGTTTTATATCCACCCAGAATTACTAATACCATCACAATACCCCCAAGCGCTATTTTACGATTATTGGCAGGTATTATTTTACCAATTCCTTCATAAACCAAAAAGGCTATTGCAATACAAAAACCTACTGAAGAATGAAAAATAAGCCGCTCTCCCATAGTGGCGCCAATATCAAAAATGATATTGCAAACCATAAGTAAATTGACGAGATAAAACGCTATGGCAAAACACAATACGCTGCGCCGTTTGAAGTACCAGATCATAGCTCCCGCTAACACCGCATGAACTGCGAGCGATAGCCATACCAACAGGCTGGTGAAATCTTTGTATGGTATCTGGTTGTAAGAATAGTCGGAAGACAGGGAATGAGGAAAAATCAGCAGCTTTAAATAATTTAAAGAAGTGGCTATTTCGGTAGCGAGTTTTTCTGCGCCGCTGGCAAAGGCGTAGGGATTGATCTGTATATCGCTATCGGAAAGTTCATTGCGCGGACCTATGGTATGCCAACGAATCATAGCATAAAGCGCCGCAACAGCCACGTATGGCAGCGTAGCCATTATTGACTTACCAACAGGGTATTTGCTGAATATATAAAAAGCAAGAGGCAGCAAAACCAGCAATGTTATAGCATACTCTTTTGCCAGGAATGCCAGAAAATAGCTGGATAATGCCAGAACCAATAACGATATTTTTTTGCGTTCCTGATACTTAAATGCGAATATAAAGGTGAGGCAAATGAACAATAAAGACATTATTTCGTCGCGGCTCTTTACATTAGCTACCACCTCGGTATGAATAGGGTGTATGGTAAAGATAACAGCCGCAATAAACGCCATGATTGGGTTGCCGGGAAAAACAATGTAGCGCAGGAAGTATAACAGCGTGATAACCAATAGCGTGAACCAAAGCACATTGAACACATGCCGTATGTGCATTTCGCGCACAAACTTCTTTTCATAATGCGCCTGCGGGTTGTAAGACAAGCCGAAGGCGATAACACTATCCACTTCGTTTTTGGAAACCGCGCCGAAAAACTGCTGCTCTATGGCAAAAGTGAGTATAGACAATGGCCTGTATCGCCCACCGGATAGCTGGTCGGAGGAATTGAGTTGCCGGTAATAACTGTAATAAGCGTCTTTGGTAAGTATATCTGGTATGCCGGCAAAGCCCTGGTGCACAAATTCGTTCCTTACAATTACGGCAGTATCATCGAAAGCGTATTCGTTTTTAAACGTATTGGCATAGCACAGCAGCGCTAACAGCCCCACAACCACCGCCTGCACCTTAAAATGGAACAGCCACGACGGGATGCCGGGATATTGCATAAACGGGGTGGTTTCAACAATAGACTCGTGCTTTTGTTTGGGGGACATTTGGGTAATTAAATTTGTATGCTAATGTACAAAGACTATGGAATTTTGGATTGCTTATAAAAATGGAATTGGGAATTTGGGATTGGGGAATTGGGATTGTTTGACCTCACCCCGGCTCTCGTTCGGCGAAAGCTCACGATGACAAGGGGAGAGGGTGAGGTGGAGTTGAGACACGTACCCAAAGCGAATATCTCATTTTCCGGTGAAAAAATATTGGGAGCAAAATGGGATATGCGATGGTTGAAAGGCTTTGCTGGCTTGTTTATTATGTTTTTCGTGATTATCTCATTTGTATCGCATTGCTACGCATTTTCTTGTCTGAACTATGATTCTTAGGATTAAAGGATTATAAGATGTGCGATTAATATATGCGATTAAACATGCTTCCTGCGCCAGCAGGACGAAATGAGCGTAGAACTTTCTCCGGCACAAAAGTAGGGTGGTTATTAATACGGGGCAATACGATTTTTCTATTGAGGTATTGTGGATAAGATTTTAGGATTGGGTAGGTTACTTCACTTCTTTATAAACTCTACCCTCCTGTTATTGGCTTTGCCCTCTGGGGTGGTGTTTGGGGCAATTGGTTTGGTGGCGCCGAAGCCCTGGGTGGTAAGCCTGTTGGTAGCTATGCCTTGTGCTACGAGTTGCTTCTTCACCTCATCTGCACGGGCCTGGGATAGTTTCAGATTGGCTGTTGCTTCACCATCACTATCTGTATGCCCATCTATTTCGAGTTTTATAGAGGGGTTTGTTTTTAGCCACGCTGCCAGTTGCTTTATAAACTCAATGCTCTCCGGCCTTATTGTTGATTTTTTTACGTCAAAGTGTATAGCGTGGGTTACAAATTTATTATCGGTTAGTATTTTATTAAACTCCGGTTTGCTTATTGCCGTATCGTTATCTCCATAGGTTATATACAGCTTTAGGGTTATTCCTGAATCATCTGTTGGTTGCCATTTGTACCCCCATAATCCCATACGCATTGCATAAATATTATGATGAGTTGCAGCACACATATAATCGGACAATTTCATGTTTATTTTACCTAAAGCGCATTCAGTATAGCTTGGAGTATGATAAAGTGTATCCTGTGCATAAAACCAATCCCAAGCGGTATTTGCTTTATGGTTTGAGAAAATGATAAATAAATTATCCGTGCAGCGTTTTTTTACGGTATTAATAATGGCCCACATATTGGCAGGAAGCGTTTTGTTATCCTTTAATACACTGCTAATATCAAAGCAAATGAATTTGTATTTACTACGTATCAAATTACAGTAGTTTGTGGCTTCTTCGTCTTGTTTCGAGTAAACCATTGATTGCAAAATATCAATCGGCAAGTTTCCATTTGTTATTGCCTCTTTCACAATATTGTAGTAGTAGTAATAATGCGCCAAATCATGGGTCACAAGCAGCCCTGCGTAAATAGAACCATTTGCCAGGCTTGGCCAGCCATTTTTCAAAACATAGTTGTAGAGGTAAGTAAAATGAGTGCTATCTGTGTGGCGCAACTGTGCATCAATGACATCGTAGGTTTTGCTTTCCATACATTTATTCAGCGTATCTCTTATTGTTTTGGCTTCTTCAGCCATATTTTTGAATGTGGCATATACCAGTGATTTTTTCGCATTATAGGTTTTATTAAACAAGGCAATGTATTTCGTTCGCACCTGCTTTGTTATTTTAAAATGGCTATGCAGGAATTGTTCTATAGAGACAGGAGTTTGGTTTTTATACAACAGGTAATAAGGATCCACATTCAGCAGGTAATTTCCTGCATTTATAGAATCACCGGTTGCAGAACAACTATCAGCCAGTTTGTAATAAATGAAACTGGAATTTTTAGTTGCTGCATTTATTTCAGCTATTTCAATGTTAGATAAAGTATCCTTAATTTCATAAGAAAATCTTTTCTGAGCGAAGGAAACAAAATGACTAAGCAGGAAAAGAAAAGATATTAAGATGCGAAGTAACATAAGCTATGTTTTTCTGGAGTATGCTATGGTAATAATTCTAACAATAATGCGTTGCCTTTTTCATTATTATTTGTCCAGCTTTTTATTTGTCCAGCATTGTAAAAATACGTCTTTTTCAAACTTATATTAACCATATGCAGGATTTCCTATATGAAACTTATCATTTTCTATCTTATATAAAACCACAAAATGATTGTTATTCCAATGAATGACCATATTGGGCCGCAACTCATTAAACTTTATTGCTTTACCTTTGTCAAATATAAGGAACGATGACAAAATAAATTGAACAACCTGACTTGTTCTTTTCCATTTTTTCTTCGTTGTAAAAGTCTTTAAATAGCTCACTATTCACAGATTTTACGCCTTGAAAAAAAGAAAAATAACTTCGCCAACTTGTTCAATTTATTTTGTCAACATTCCTAAACCAAAACCAATAGATGCCCGAGCCGCCGGACCAGATAGATGACCATATTATAGTAGCTTCCTTCAAGGATGAAAAATTGAGGGAAGCATCGTTTACCAGGCTGGTACGCAAATACCAGGAGCGGCTGTATTGGCATATCCGCCGCATGGTGGTGGAGCATGAGGATACTAATGATATACTACAGAACGTGTTCATAAAGGTATGGAAAAACCTGGGAGAATTCAGGGAAGAATCAAACCTTTATACCTGGCTCTACCGCATAGGCACCAATGAGTCCCTTACGTGGATAGAACAGCAAAAACGGCGTACTTCGGTATCTCTGAGTGATAATGAAGATGTTTTTTCGGAACGGCTGACCGCACAAAGGGATTTTGACCCTAATAAAATAGAGTGGAAACTGCAACAGGCCATACAAACACTGCCGGAAAAACAAAAAGTGGTTTTTAACCTGCGCTACTATGATGAAATGCCTTATGAGGATATGTCGGGGGTGCTGGGAACATCGGTTGGCGCACTGAAAGCATCTTACCACCACGCGGTGAAGAAAGTGGAGGCGTACCTGAAAGGAGATTAAACTTTTTATAACAATAAATGTCTTAATAATAGTGAATAATAGTATGAACAAAGCAAACGACATATCAGCAGAATTAGCAAGCATGGGTAGTTCCCTTGCGGGTCTGTCGCGCAAAATGCCCTATTTTGTTACACAGGGTTATTTTGAACAATTCGGGGATTCTTTGCAACAGACAATGAAAGAAATAAGTGAGCCGGACATAGCAACCGCATGGCCTAAATCTATGCCCTATGCAGCGCCGGATGGGTATTTTAATGAATTAACCGGCGCTTTAGTAGCAGCAGCCATGGATAGCGGGTTAACAGCAGATGTTCCGAAAACCATACCTTTCCATACGCCCGCAGGGTATTTTGAAACCTTGCCGCAACAAATGCTGGCAGCGGCAAAAGCAACAGACCCCGTAAAAAAAGAAACAAGGTTCATTCCACTAAGACGCCGGAAAATGCTACGGCCTATACAATGGGCTGCGGCAGCTGTGCTGGTAGTAACCATAGGTATGGGAGGGTATGAGGCGTACTTTAACCGGCAATTCAATAACCCAGAACAAATGCTGGCCTCGGTAAACAATAATGATATACAGGATTATCTGCAACATACCTACCGCTTAGATGTGAGCCATATAACCGACAACAACGAAATAAATAATATACCGCTTGATAATAAGGAAATTATTCAATACCTTGACGAAACGGGTTGGGATATGACGGAGTAAAAAGTCTAAAGTAGATAGTCTAAAGTTTGGGAGTTGTTTAAAGTAAAAAAGCAGAGAGTAAATAGTAATTAGTAGTTAGTAGCAATACATGTGATGGGATAAATTAGTGAGTTCAATCGTTGAAATATGATGTTAGCTAAATTGATTTGATACAGAAATTCCCCCTTTAGCGCAAGCTATGTGCGTGAGCGAAGGGGGTTAGGGGGATGTTTTTTAGCTGAATATGGGACGAATAAAATAAAAAGTAAAAAAAGTAAGGAATACGTTTATGAAAAAGTTTATTAGTGCTGTTTTAATCTTATTAGTTATTTCAGGTTCCAGTAACCTATATGCACAGCCTGGCGAGGGCCGGGGTCAGGGTATGGAGCGGATACATGCCGCTAAAATGGCTTATATCGCAGACAGGCTGCACCTTAGCCAGAGGCAGTCGGGAGATTTCATTCCGCTGTATAATGATTATGAAAGGGAAATAAGAGATACGCGCCAGTCTTTTTTCAGGAAGTATAAAGGCGTTCACCCTGATGATGCAGATGATGCAACGTCTCGCCAGTTCATTGACGATAACCTCGACTACCAGCAAGACGTGATAGCCATAAAGCGCAGGTATAATGACCGCTTTTTAAAGATCATATCGCCACAGCAACTTGCAGACCTCTATACCGCAGAGCGAGAGTTTAAACAGATGCTCATAAAACGCCTGAAACAGCAACGCGGAGGCGGAGGCAGGTTTAATAACCGGGGGAACGGGTATTAAGGCATTAATGGATATAATGGCAAAATCCATTTACCGGTAACTTTACCACAAGGATCACAAAGAAATTCACAAAGGTCACAAAGGGTATTTTGTGGCCTTTGTGGTTCAACTTAGTGTTCTTCGTGGTTTTTTCTTTCTTAAAAGTACACTATCTGACAACATTCACCTTTGCCATGTACTTTCCACCGGCTGTTGATGCGGAGACAAAATAAATTCCGGGTGCGGAGTCAAGTTTTATTTCCTCTTGTTTATTGGTAGTTGTACTGAATGTGTAAACCTGTTGCCCTATGATATTCGTTACCCGGACGCTTACCGGTTCATCATTTGGCGATACCAGGTTAAGGGTAAAGGAACCGTTGTTCGGATTGGGGAATATTTCAAGCTGTGCTGCGTTTGCTTCCTGCGTTGTTGCAACACCTGCCGTACACTCGGCAGTTGACATAACCGTTACATCCACAGTGGCAGTTGTAGTGCCGCAGGAATTGGTCAGCGTATAGGTAATAGTAGCTGTTCCGGGCGTAAGGCCATATACCAATCCCACCAAAACGGGCAATACCGGGGCAACGAGATAATTGCTGCTGGTCCATATACCGCCGAGAATAATATCAATCAAAGTATCCTCGGTTCCCTGGCAAAGTGTGGTATTGCCGAAAATGGGCAAAGCGGAAAGCTGCACCTTCACGGTTACGGAAGCGGTATCAGAGCCGCAGGCATTACTCACCACATAGCTGATGTCGCTGCTCCCATACACTACGCCATTTACAATCCCTGTACTGCCAACAGTGGCGCATAGTGTATTGCTGCTATACCATCTGCCACCGTGTACCGCATCCGTTAAAGCAACAGTTGATCCTGTGCATACGCTGTCAATACCGGTAATGGCGTCCACATGCGGCACAGGGTTCACGGTAATTATTTTAGCAGCATGTGTTACCCCGCAGATATTGGATACGCTGTACAGGATAGTATCCCTGCCTGCTGTTACGCCTGTTACCAAGCCGGTAGTATCCACCGTTGCGTGTGCATTGCGTGCGCTCCATGTGCCGCCGGGTATGGTATCTGTTAACGTAATGCTGCTGCCGGGGCATAAGGCCGCCGCGCCGGTAATGGTTCCTGCTATGGGCAATGCGCCTATGGTTATAGAAAAAGTTGCGGTTTGGCAGGTACCGGCAGCTATGTAGGTGATCGTATCCGTTCCGGGAGTAACGCCGGTTACTACCCCGCTTAGTGAGCCTGCTGTGGCATTGATATTGCTTGCGCTCCAGTTTCCGCCTGCCGTTGCATCTATGAGGGTAATAGTTGCCCCTTCGCAAACCATTGAGGGGCCGGTAATGGCTCCGGCTGCTGTCCAGGGCAATACGGAAACAACCAATGAATCATAGCCGGTACAGGCGGCGGCAATAGAGTAGATAATAGTATCTGTGCCTGGCGTTATCCCGGTTATATTGCCTGTTGTGCCGATAGTGGCGTTTCCATTGGTTTCACTCCATGTACCTCCGGTTGTGGCGTCTGATAAGCTCGTGATACTACCAATACAAACATTGGAAGGCCCGCTGATGGGGCTGATAACCGGCAATGGATTAACGGTAACATCAATTGTCATGTATGCAGTGTCCGCGCCATTTGTTACAGCTATTTTGAACAAGTCGCTCCCCGATGTACCGGGATATGGCGTATAGGTTAACCCCGAACCAATAGTAACCGTTGACCCGGTGGACGTTGCTGTATGGGGGAATCCGCCAAGCGTGCCATGCGAAGGGACAGCGGACACAGCCCATGTCAGCGCCTCACTGGTAGTGGTATCCGTAACACTCATCAGCGAACTAAAATCATACGCGCCTGAATTTTCACAGATAATGAATGACTGCGGCGAACTGCCCACAAATGCGGGTTGCGCCAATGCCTTACCAAAACACAGCATAGCAGCAATAAAAAGCAGCTTTTTCACCACGGGGTTTTGTTTTAATTGTTCCATAATTAATTACCGGTTTTATGAAATAGGCAGAAAGGTACAAAAAAAGCGGCTTAATGTTAATACAATGGCATCTGGTGTGTATTAAAGATACGCAGGATGTAGATATTTACGTCATCAAATTTGTACAAAATAATAAAGGGAAACGTATCCATTACTTTGTAACGTACACCTTCACCTTCGTAAGCGAATGAAGCAGCATAAGGGTGTCTTTGAATCTTCTTGAATATTGCATGTACAAGGTTTTCAAACCTCCTGCCTAAGCCTTTCTGTTGTAATTTATAATAATCAACTCCATTTGCAATATCTTTCGAGGCAGAAGAAGAGATAACTATTTTCCGGGTCATAAAAAAGGGAGATTCAGACAAGGTTATTAATCAACATTAAGGGTTTTGCGAACTTCTTCCCAATCTTTAAAATCATCCGGATTTTCTGTAATTTTTCTGCATTCTATATTTACCAGATCAATTTGCTCAAGTGTAAGTATGCTTTTGGGTATGTCTTTATCCACCTTAAAACCAAGGCTATACACTAATTCTGTAAAAAAAGTGATCTTATTATCAGGTATCTGTATTGTTAGCTTTTGCATGGCAGTTTTCCGGTTACAACATTATATGCAAGGTAGCGCTTTGTTGAAAAATAAAAAAACGCATCTAAGTAAACATGAAAAAAAGATGACAAAATAACTGCGCCATTTTACGGTAGATATTTTGTCATCGTCTTTATTATCAACATTCCGTGCATTTTTTATCTCCCGTGCTCATCACGCCTGTCATCGTGCCTTTCGCCATGCCTTTCTTCGGGGCGGCCAACATAATGGCTGTGCTGCGGATGATTGGGGTTCGCAAAATAGCGTGGGTCATGGCTTTCGCGAATAATTGGCTGGTCATGGCGGCCACGGTATTGCGCGTATTGCCTTTGGTACCTGTCATTGTGCATCCACGGATTGGGTTCATTGATCACTGCTTTGTAAGAGTGGTACAGATCAAAATTACGATACATTGGCGGCAGCACGGGAGCATTTATCCAGCGGCCTCCTTCAAAGTAGGTATATTGGGCTAAAGGAACGCTGTAATACACGCCAATATCCGGGAAATAATAGTAGTCGGCATGGTCGTAGCCTACTGGTCCCCAAATAGGCTGAACGCCAATGTTTACGTCAACATGTACCTGTGCGCTGACAGGTACGGAAAATCCGGTGATTGCCAGGATGGCGAGCGCGAAAAGTTGTTTTTTCATGATGAGGATATGGCAATAACTATGCCGTTTATTTTTTAGTTTTTGTTAAAGCTCAAAAGTAAGGGGTAAATTTCACATTTTCCAATTGGGGAAAAAACTAAATTTACCGGGCTATATTTTTGCGTAATGCAATTCTCTTTTAAAATCAAAAAAGCTCTCAAAGCTAAGGTCTTCATCTAAAGCAGGCCAATGAATGCTTTCTGCAAATGGGCCTATTTCATAATCATTTCTTTGTTGTTGTGTGGCATTAGCCAATCGCTTATACCAATGTAAGGGATTCCCGATAGTATGCCCGCTATCGGTTACTATGTATATTTTTTCATCATCAAACCATACTCTTTCTATTTTCAAATGTTCTGGCATACATGATAAATTAGCGCTACAAAAATAAGCAAATAGCATAAATTTTTTCACCTGCTCAATTTATTTCTCTTACCTGGTCATAGTCCCATGTATGGCTCCCATTTCGTTAATTAAAGTTAATCCAAAATGTGTAGCAAAAAACAACCCGCCATCCCCGGAAAGTAAAGCCTATGGCGTATTCCATAGTATCCGGTACGTCCCACTCCTACCCTGTTTAAAAACTTTTTTTCGTCAAATTACAAACTACCACCCGTAAAGTGCTAACTTTTGCTATTTTTGTCGCCTGTCTAATAATATAACATGAACTATCGCAAAGTCAACAACCTCGTAGGTTGGATCACCGGCGCAATCGCGTTTTTTGTCTATTTGAAAACTATGGAACCAACCGTCAGTTTCTGGGATTGCGGCGAGTTCCTGTCGTGCGCCTACAAGCTGGAAGTGGGCCACTCTCCCGGTGCGCCGTTCTTTATGATGGTTCAGCGTATCTTCTCCCTGCTGGCAGGCGGGGGGGCGGCAACAGGCGCACCTTCCATAAGCACCCTCGGCACCGTAGGCGCAGCAACCTATATTAACTCCCTTTCCGCGCTCACCAGTGCGCTGTCTATATTATTCCTGTTCTGGAGCATCACCTATTTCGCAAAAAGGCTGGTAGTTAACGGCAATGACGAACCAAACAATACCGACATTACCATGATTATGGGCGCCGGCCTGGTTGGAGCGCTGGCATATACCTTTTCCGATACGTTCTGGTTCTCCGCTGTGGAAGCGGAAGTATATGGCACCTCGTCTTTCTTTACCGCCGTTACCTTCTGGGCCGTGCTTAAATGGGAACGTGACCCCGACCATAAACATGCCGACAGGTGGCTGGTACTTATAGCTTATTTAGTGGGTGTTTCCGTGTGCGTTCACCTGCTCAACCTCCTTACCATTCCAGCTATAGCTATGGTCTATTATTTCAAGCGTTACGAGGCTTCTTACAAAGGTACAATCATAGCATTTATTATGGGTTGCGTGGTGCTGGCATTCGTACAGTTCGGTATTATACAATACATTCCCCGCATCGCTTCTTCCTTCGACATATTTTTCACCGATAGCCTCGGAACCAAATTTGACGTGGGCGCAATCACCTTCCTGGTACTGCTTACGGCTGTTTTAATAGCCTTGCTGGTAATTGCCAAAAAGAAAAATATTGCCGTACTGCATACCAGTGTATTGTGCGTTATTTTTATCATTATCGGTTATTCCAGCTATTTTTCAGCGATCATCAGGTCGCGCGCAGATGTGCCGATAGATATGACCAACCCCGATAACCCCATCAGCTTCCTTGATTATGTGGACCGTGAACAATTTGGTGAACAACCATTATTCTTCGGCCCTTATTTTACCAGCAACTGGAGCGACCTGGATACTTCTGGCAGGCTATACGCACAATCACGGGTGAATGGTAAAGACCATTACGATGTGGTTGGTAAAAAAATAAAACCCGTTTATAGCGGCGACGCATCGCATTTCTTTCCCCGTGTGTATGACAACCAGGAAGGCCATATCGGCGCTTACCGCAGCCTGCTTGGGCTTGGCCCTAATGATGAACCAACCGGCATGGATAACCTGAGATACTTCTTCAGTTACCAGATGAACTGGATGTGGTGGCGGTATTTTATGTGGAACTTCGCCGGTCGGGAGAATGATATTGAAGGCCAGGGAGACCCACAAAGAGCCAACTGGATATCCGGGATCACATTCGTGGACCAGTTCCGGGGGCTTGGAGATACTGATAAAATGGGTTCGGGTTACAGCGATAATGACGCGCATAACAAGCTCTATTTCCTGCCACTGATATTGGGTATAATAGGTATTATATACCAGTTCAACAGGAATAAAAAGGATGGTATTGTAGTGCTTACCTTATTCTTCTTTACCGGCGCAGCCATTGGTATATACCTGAATATGCCGCCAAACCAACCCCGCGAACGTGACTACGCATTTGCGGGTTGCACCTATACCTTTACTATATGGATAGGCCTGGGCGTACTAATGGTGTATGACTGGTTTAAAAAAGTGGCCAAAGGCCCGGTTGCCGTGTATGGGTCTATCGGGCTGTGTATGCTTGCGGTGCCGGTTTTATTAGCAAATGTAGAATGGAAAGACCATGACCGCTCCAAGAAAACACTTGCCCGCGCAGTAGCTTTTAACACGCTTTCCTGCTGCGATTCAAATGCCGTACTATTCACCTTCGGCGATAACCAGACCTACCCGCTATGGTATATACAAGAGGTGGAAGGATACCGCAGGGATGTACGCATCATCAATACCAGCCTGCTCGGAATAGACTGGTATGTGGACCAGCTTAATTACCGCATCAATGATGCGGACGCGGTGCCGATGATATGGAAGAGAGACGACTATATTGGCGACCACCATAACTATATCTCTTATAGCAAAAACCCGCAGATACCCGACAGCAAATATTTCAACCTGACCGATATTTGCAACTTTATGGATAGCCACGACCCGGCAAATATGGCTCCCGGACGTGGCGAGGAAATGAACTACATGCCTTCCAAAAACTTCTTTGTGCCTTCCCTGAGCAAGGAAGAACTGGTGAAAAGAGGCCTGGCAAGCGCTGCGGACACTAACCGCATCATTACCGAGATGAAGTTCACCTACCCCAAGAACCTTGCCTATAAAAGCGACCTCGCCATAATGAATATACTTGCAGCCGTAGCCAATGAAGGCTGGAAACGCCCCTTGTATTTCGACGCCGGCCTGCGCCAGGGCGACTATGGCGGCACCGGCGATTATATGCACATGGAAGGGGTTGTTTATCACCTGTTGCCCTTCAAATACGCAGACGCGGCGAAAGTGAACCAGCAGGTTTTAGGCACTATCAATACCGATAAAAGCTACGACCTCTTTGTGAAGAAATTCCTGTGGGGCGGCGGCGAGCGTAACGATGTTTACTTTGATGAGCCAAACCGCCATGAGTTTGTAACTTACCGTATGGACGCATCATTTGTAGCCAACCAGCTTACCGCTGAAGGCAAAAAAGACAAGGCCATTGAAGTGCTGGACCGGGTGATGAGCGGCGTTACCGAACATTCTTATTATTACGATTATACGGCTTACTTTATTGCAGCTGCTTATTACCGTGCAGGCGCAATTGCGAAAGCAGATGACCTGACCAATAAAATAGTACGTAATTCCGTTGATATGGTAAACTGGGTTGCTACCCTTAATGATGACGGAAAGGCAATGATGGCAGATGAGGGAGTGAAACAACAATTCCAGATCATGCAATCATTAAGCAGTACGGCATACCAGGCCGGCGACACCGTGATGGCAAAGCAGATCTATGGTAAAATGCAGCAACTCGGTCCCAAAGTAAAAGACCTGCTCCAAACCAAGGGGCAGCAGCAAGGCGGGGGAGATGAGGAATAGTAATGATTTTCTTTTAAAACAAAAGCCCTGGAAATTTCCGGGGCTTTTTAGTGCGTATTCTGTGATGTAGAGACGGGAGCAGAGACGGGAGCATCCCGTCTCTACAGGATAAATTGTTTAACACCGTTCAATGATCCCTGCTATACCCTGCCCTCCACCGATACATGCGGTAACTATGCCATATTTTTTATTGAGGCGTTTCAGGTCGCCGAGTATTTGAATGGTGAGCTTTGCGCCTGTGCAGCCAAGCGGGTGGCCGAGTGAAATAGCTCCGCCGTTTATGTTTACAATATCTTCATTCAGCCCCAGTGTTCTTATCACCGCGAGCGATTGGGAGGCAAACGCCTCGTTGAGTTCTACCAGGTCAATATCATTGAGCGTCATACCTGCCTGCTTCAATACTTTGGGTACTGCCTTTATTGGCCCTATGCCCATTATGCGCGGGTCAACACCGGCGCTGGCGCAGTTTACAAGGCGGCCAATGGGTTTCAGCCCAAGCTGGTTCATCAGCCTTTCGCTCATTACAATAGTAAATGCCGCGCCGTCAGAGGTTTGGGAAGAATTGCCGGCGGTCACGGAGCCGCCTTGTGCAAATACCGGCGGTAATTTGGCCAATACTGCCAGTGAGGTATCCGCGCGCGGCCCCTCATCGGTGTCCACTACGTATTCCCGTTCTGCCCTTTTGTTTTTTTCATTTACATATACTTCCTTCACCTTTATGGGCAGTATCCCTTCTTTGAAATAACCTTCCTTTATAGCATTAAGCGCACGCTGGTGAGAGCGCAGCGAAAAAGCGTCCTGGTCTTCCCTGGTTACTTTGTAGTCTTTAGCAACTTCCTCTGCTGTTAGCCCCATGCTCAGGTAGTAGTCGCCATTGTCTTTTGCGTATTCATAATTGGGCATGGTGCGCCAGCCAGCTGTGGGTACCAGGCTCATGCTTTCGGTGCCACCGGCAATAATGCACTCCGCCATACCCATTTGTATTTTAGCGGTAGCTATGGAAATTGCTTCCAGGCCGGAACCACAATAGCGATTAATAGTAAACCCCGCCGCCCACTCGCCTATCGCCCTGTTTGCTATAATGCGGCCCACCTGCAAGCCCTGTTCGGCTTCGGGTACGGCATTGCCTACTACTACATCGTCCACCAGTATGGGATCCAATTGCGGCACGCTTGCCAATAGTCCGCGTATCACATCCACCGCCAGGTCATCGGGGCGATAAAAACGAAACCCGCCGCGTTTTGATTTACCCACCGCAGTGCGGTACCCGGCCACTATATAAGCTGTTTGCATGTTCTGAATAGTAAAAAGTAATACCAATTGAACAGTAAAAGACGGCATGAAAAGTCTCTCGCAGAGGCGCAAAGGCGCGGTTTCCCCATGTTGTGTTTTAAAGCCCGCAAAGGTATAATCCAATACAGATTAAATGTCTGATTGGCATAACAGAATAAAGGTAAGGATAGTTACTGTTAAAAATTTGAAAACAACCACAGAATTATGAAAAAATAATCCGTAGCATCATTGGTCAATGTTACCTTTACTATTATAAAGAATACCTACATAGTAACCATGAAACCACTTTTTTTAATCTTAGCAATATTAACCGCTTCATTAAGTATCAGCGCCCAGAATGTTGATATACAACTAAAGCAGGAAGCTATGGCCTATGCGCCCAAAGGCTTTAATATTACCGGCATAACAGATGACCGTGCCAACAAACCCATGATCGGCGCGCTGAATACCGAAGAGCAAAGAACCACCTTCAACCTGGATGCCGAAGTGATAAAGAATTTCATAGCCGCAAATGTAAAACAGGATAAGGCAACCCCTGCTATTAACTTGCACATCACTAAACTTGATTTTGATATAAAGAAGAACGGCCCGCACTGGCAGGTGTACGCCGACGTCTCTTTTACTTTTTATGCCGGAAACAACAGACTGATTGAATATAGCAGCACCGGCATGGGAAAGACAGACGCAACCCCAACCGGCTATATTGAAGGATTTATACGCCACGCCCTAGAAGATGATTTTAAAAAATTGGACGGCTGGTGGGCACAACATAAAACCCAGGTAACCCTATCTGATAATGTGAAAGTAAACGTAGTAATCGGCAAAACAACCGACAAGCCAAACTATATTGTTTACTCCATAGCCCGGCCTTTGGATATTGCTGATTTTAACGGGCCGGTTCGGGGAGGGATCATTGAAATGGCCTCAACATCCAGCGGTATCGGACTTACCTATTCAGGAGAGACCGTTAACGGGCAAATGGCGGTCAATGTAGTCGTTACCCCTTATTTCAACAAAGCGGAATCCTGGTTTAAAGAGGAAGGGAAAACCCCGGAAATACTGGCGCATGAGCAGGCGCATTTTGATATTACCGCCATCAAAACCTGCGAACTCGCCCATACTATCCAAAACACGGCCTTTACCATTGAAAATTATGAACGCCTGATGGACGAGTTGCGGAAAAAGAATTTCCAGGAAGCCAATGAAGAAGAAAATGCCTACGACAATGAAACCGACCACGGCATAATAACAGATAAACAGCAACAATGGCAAACAAAACTAAAAGAACAGGTGAAGGCTGTAGGATGCTACTAAACTTTGTGCCGCTCTATGTTCTGTTTCTTCGCCCTTCGTAGTATCAATTACCGGATAAAATCCTTCAGTTCATCAAAATCAAGGTCAAGGACTTCATAATCTTCTTTATCATGCCATTGGTAGTGCCACCATTCCGTTGGTACATGGCCAAAACCATATTTTCTCATTATTCCTTTTAGCAACCTGCGGTTAGCTAATACCTGTGCCGGTAGCTGGTAAAAATCGTGATGTGCCGTATCGGAAAAATTATCAAAGCCTGTACCCATATCTAATTCTTTCCCGGTTTTCATATCCACAATGGTCAGGTCAACAGCAACGCCCCGGTTGTGGTTACTACCCTTCTTTGGGTTCGCCGCATATCGCCTGTCTGGTACCAGCCGCCATATTTTACAGGTTACTGCAAACGGGCGATAAGCATCGAATATCTTTAAAGATAGCCCCTGTTTATTCAATTCGGCCTGGGCCTGGCGCAGTCCATTGGCAGGCTCCACGCGCAGGCAAAGAATCGGGTGGCGATACAAAATTGTTTTAGTGAAATTGTAGGTGGTTGCATACCGCAGATCAACCACCAGGCCGGGTATTGTTTTCTGCAAGCCCACTAATGCCTTACGCGGGTCTTTGCTTATTGACTCTTGTAATGCAGCCTTGCTGCTTATGCACTTAGTCTCTGTTTTACAATTTTGAGCAATGCAAAAATTGCAAATTGAAGTGAGCAGAATAATATGGAGAAATTTCAAAAACATGGGTAGTGAAGATAAAGAAAGAAACTTCCACAAGTTAAAGAGAATATTATTTTTGTTTTGCACAATTACTTGTACAGCCCTGAAAGGGCAAAATATATCAGCGATGGGCAACGCCCATCGGACGTACCCCAAATTGGCTAATAAATTTTATAGATAACACCGCCGCCCTGAAAGGGCTAAATACGTTAGCGATGGGCAACGCCCATCGAATAAATGCGATTGATGTGTACAGCCCTGAAGGGGCTAAATACGTTAGCGATGGGCAACGCCCATCGAATAAATGACGATTAATGTGTACAGCCCTGAAAGGGCTAAATTCGTTAGCGATGGGCAACGCCCATCGAATAAATGACGATTAATGTGTACAGCCCTGAAGGGGCTAAATACGTTAGCGATGGGCAACGCCAATCGAACGCCAATCGGAATAATGGCGCAATTCAAGTTTAAAGTTTAGGTTTATATTTGTTTCAAATTCCCGGATTTATGAAAATGGATAAAGCGCTGGAGCTACTTGGTATAAAAAAAATAAATGAGGGCGCCGCAACCGGCTCAAAATGGCTCAAGGCAGGAGGAGAAAAGATAGACTCTTACTCGCCTGTGGATGGCCGGCTTATAGCCTCTGTAACCACAGTAACCCGCAAAACATATGACAAGGTAATAAACGATGCACAAACCGCTTTTGCGGCATGGCGTATGTGGCCTGCCCCAAAACGCGGAGAAGTGGTGCGGCAGGTGGGCGAGGCGCTAAGAAAATATAAAGAACCGCTGGGCAGGTTAGTAAGCTACGAAATGGGCAAAAGCCTGCAGGAGGGCTATGGCGAGGTGCAGGAAATGATAGACATATGCGACCTTGCCGTGGGTATGAGCCGCCAGTTGCACGGCCTCACCATGCACAGCGAGCGGCCACGGCACCGCATGTATGAGCAATGGCACCCGCTGGGTGTGGTGGGCATTATCAGCGCGTTCAACTTCCCGGTAGCCGTGTGGAGTTGGAACAGCATGGTCGCTTTTATATGCGGCAATACCTGCGTATGGAAACCATCTGAAAAAACACCGCTTTCTGCTATTGCCTGCCAGAACATTATATCAGCGGTATTCAAAGCCAATAATGTGCCGGAGGGTGTTTGCTGCTTAGTGACCGGCAACAGGGATTGCGGCGAATGGATGAGTAATGATACACGGATACCATTAGTATCTGCCACTGGTTCTACCCGCATGGGCAAGGCCGTTGGCACAGCGGTAGCAGCCCGCTTAGGCCGTTCGCTGTTAGAACTTGGCGGCAATAATGCCATCATCATTTCCGAACATGCAGACCTGCACATAGCGCTGGTGGGTTCTGTTTTTGGCGCGGTTGGCACCGCCGGGCAGCGCTGCACCACTACCCGCCGCCTCATTATCCACGAAAGTATTTATGACGCGTTCAAAAAGAAATTGACAGCCGCATACAAGCAACTGACCATTGGCGACCCGCTGGATGAAAAGACCCATGTAGGGCCGCTGATAGACCAGGATGCAGTAGCGACCTATACCAATGCTATAAAAGAAATAAAGAAGGCAGGCGGCAAAGAAATTGTAGCAGGCAGTGTGCTTACCGGGAAGGGCTACGAAAGCGGCTGCTATGTGAAGCCCTGTGTGTTCGAGGTGCAAAACGACTGGCCCATAGTACAGCATGAAACCTTTGCACCTATACTATACCTGATGAAGTACAGCAAACTGGAAGACGCCGTAGCCATGCAGAACAATGTGCCGCAAGGCTTATCATCAGCTATAATGACGCTGAATATGCGCGAAGCGGAACAATACCTCTCCCACACAGGCAGCGACTGCGGCATAGCCAATGTGAACATAGGCACCAGCGGCGCAGAGATAGGCGGGGCTTTTGGCGGAGAAAAAGAAACCGGCGGGGGCCGCGAAAGTGGCTCTGATAGCTGGAAAGCCTACATGCGCAGGCAAACAAATACTATTAATTGGAGTGATAAATTACCGCTGGCCCAGGGGATAAAGTTTTCTGTTTAATGGCTGAATTGCTCAATGAAAAATAATTTGTTGATGCTTTTACCCCACCAATGCTGCAGGTACAAGCCTTGTAGCCCATTCATGCAGCGATGAGAATTGCTCATCTATCAGGTCATTGGGCAGGGAGAACGGCTCATGCTTGGTAGTGAGAAATACAGTGTGCATGGAAAGCCGTTTGCCAAACTCCATATCGCTGAGGCTGTTACCGATCATTACGCTTTTCTTAAAATCAATTGAAGGGAAATCTTCCTGTGCCTGCAGCGCCATTCCGGTATTCGGTTTCCGGTTGTGGTCTTCATCCTTCACTGCTGTAGCTGCATATATTTTGTCAACACGCCCACCGCTTTCTGTAATTGCAGCACGCATATTGGCATTTATTTCGCGCAGGGCTTCCATGCTCATAATACCCCGCCCTACCCCACGCTGGTTGGAGACCACAATGATATTGCCAAATAAATGGCTAAGCGTGCGTATAGCGTCCAATGCGCCTTCGTGAAACTTAAATTCGCTCCACGATGTTATGTAGGAACCTACGGATTCTACATTTATTACGCCGTCCCTGTCTAAGAACAGCGTCCAGTTTTTGTTTATTTCGGGTTTAGCATTTAAAAGGCTCATTGCTGATTGCTATTTATTTTTAAATAATTCCTGTTCTACCAACTGGCAAATAATATGCCCGACCATAATATGCGATTCCTGTATCCGTGGCGTGTCATTGCTCGGTACATTAATAAGGTAGTCGCACATATCTTTCATTTTACCACCGGTCTCACCTGTTAATACTACACAAATCATACCAATTTTTTTAGCCGTCTCCAAAGCCTTGATAATATTTACAGAATTTCCCGAAGTGCTTAACCCTACCAGCACATCTCCGGGCTTGCCGGTTCCCTTTACTATACGGCTATAGACCACATCGTAACCATAATCGTTTGCCACCGCAGTTATATACGAAGAATTGCAGTGCAGGGCTTCAGATGGCAGCGGGTCGCGGTCGGTATAAAACCTGCCGCTGAACTCCGCCGCTAAGTGCTGGGCGTCTGCCGCACTGCCGCCATTACCGCAAAAAAGCACTTTATTGCCATTTGCAAACGCATTGGAAATAACATTAGTAACTTTTTCAATTGTATCAATGAGTACGGGATCCGCAAGTAGCTTTTGCTTGGTATCTATAGACGCCTGAATGATTTCCCTGATCTGTTGTTGCATAGAATTGGCCAAAAATACGCGGTAAAGTGACGATGACAAAATAAATACTGCGATATGGCACAGTTATTTTTCTTTTTTGCAAGGCGTAAAATCTGCGAATAGTGAACTATTTAAAGACTTTTACAACGAAGCAAAAATGGAAAAGAACAAGTCAGATTGTAGAATTTATTTTGTCATCGTCACTGGTCCAAAAGTAAAAATTTGGAAATGAAAAATGACCACAGGCAGACAGTTTAACAGAACAGTAGCAAATGGGTACTGAAAACCCCCTCCTCCTAAAGCTACCGTTAGGACACAAGTATTTTTTGCATAATATGGTCTGCCCCAGAGGGGCTAACTCTTTGTAGCAAACGGAATAAATATGGGTTTATGCGCCGTAGGTGCTAACCAAACTCGCGATAGTGGTCAGCACCTACGGCGCATCACATGTTTTTTGGTTTATTTTACTACAAAGAGTTAGCACCTAACGGCGCAACTGCATTTTTATAAAGATGTGTCCTAACGGTAGCCTCCTAAAGGGGGGCTTCCCATATTACCTGCTACTTTGTTTCAAAAGAATTGCCCATAGAAGCACTGTTGCAGAGACAAAAAATTATTGCTAAATGCTTGCCACCGCTAAAGCTATGGCGGCACGCGGTAGGGGTCAGGGGTTTAAATGACCAGCATAGCATCCCCATAACTGAAGAAGCGATATTTTTCTTTTATCGCTGTTTCATAAGCGTGCATCATCAGGTCGTAGCCGGCGAAGGCACAGGCCATAATCATCAGGCTGGTTTTGGGCAGGTGGAAGTTAGTGATGAGCGAGTCGGCTATAGAGAAATTATACGGCGGATGAATGAACACATTAGTCCATCCTTCCTCCGGTTTCAGTAGCCCCTGTGCTGTTACAGAACTTTCCAGCGCGCGCATGGTGGTTGTGCCTATGGAGCAGATATGGCGTTTTTCGGCTTTGGCTTTGTTCACAATATTGGCGGCATAGTCATCTACCTTAAAATACTCTGCGTCCATCTTGTGTTTCGACAGGTCTTCCACCTCTATCGGGCGGAAAGTGCCGAGACCGGTATGCAGGGTTACTTCCGCAAATTTCACACCTATTATTTCCAGCCTCTTTATCAGTTCCCTGCTGAAGTGCATACCCGCAGTAGGGGCTGCCACAGCGCCTTCGTACTTGGCATATACCGTTTGGTAGCGTTCTTTATCTTCTTCTTCCGGCTTGCGTTTTATATACTTGGGTAGCGGGGTTTCGCCCAATACATCAAGTATCGCCCTGAACTCCTGTTCGGTGCCGTCAAAAAGAAAACGTATAGTACGCCCACGCGAGGTGGTATTGTCTATCACTTCGGCTACCAGTTCATCATTATCCCCGAAATACAGTTTATTGCCTACACGTATTTTACGCGCGGGGTCCACGATCACATCCCACAGGTGGTTTGGTTTATTCAGTTCGCGCAGCAGGAACACTTCTATTTTTGCGCCGGTCTTTTCTTTACGTCCATAAAGCCGCGCAGGAAATACCTTGGTGTTATTTACGATCATTACATCCTTGTCGTGAAAGAAACCGAGGATGTCTTTAAAAACTTTATGTTCTATTTTGCCGGTATCGCGGCGGATAACCATCAGGCGGCTATCTTCACGTTTTTTGGCGGGATGTTGCGCTATGAGATTTAGTGGTAAGTCGAACTTGAATTGCGACAACTTCATAAATGAGCAGAGATTGTTTAAAAGTGTGCGAAGTTACAAAAAATTCACCAACAACAGAATAATTAAATTTTTTAACTTATATCGGGTCGCTATTGAACTCCTTGTTATAGCTACCGACAGAAATCAATATCTGACAGGCAAATAGCCGTTAAAACTATGTTATCTTAAAGTTCAGGCTGATAAACAAATTTAACCTTATTAGATAATTTTAGTCAAATACAAGGTTAGCGCTTTAAAAATGAAACAACTTAAAATTCTGGTATTAACCGTGGTTATTACTTTTTCCGCTTTTGCGGCTGTAATTTATTCATCCTGCAAAAAGGCCACTTGCAGCGGAGTGGTATGCCAGAATGGTGGATCCTGCTCAAAGGGCAGTTGCTCCTGCCCGGCAGGTTATTCGGGCAATTTGTGCCAGCTATCATCCATCCTGTTCCAGAACAATACCTTTACCCAGGTAAGCCTTTCTGTCAATGGGGCGCCATCAACATTAGCTATTGGTGGTTCCGTTGTATATGCCGGAGCTACCGGGAGCGTGGTAACCGTAGCTGCAACAACCGCAGGTAGCAGCAGTTCCGGTGTGCAATACGGGTCAACGATCTCCTGGTCGTTTACAGATACCTTGCCATCAGGCGGCGCGGGCTTTACCCAGCCATTTAATGTTAGCCCGCCCTGGTTCTACCTGCAACTGATTAATGATGACGCTGCCCAATACATAACTTCACTCTATGTAAACTATGGCAGCCCCCTGCAGACAATGGAAACCGTCTCCGTACCCAACGACCGCAATACCTATGGTATAGGCTACTACCGTGATTCCACAAATACGCAGATATATGCCCTGAGCGGCGCAGCCCAAACCTGGACCTGGAACCCCAGCGTACCTAATACAATTAATGCCACCGTTGTTTTGAAAGCAAATTAGCAAACCGCTATTGCTTTAATAAAAATCCTCGAAATCAAGTTGGGTAAAAACAGTTAGTTCTTTATCGTTTTTGTAATCGTCATACTATTCACGGGCCGCCAATTTCATTTGCAGTGTTACATCTTCATCCACATGCTCTATATTTGGGTAAGAGGATTTTATGAGATTCCATTTATCAATGGGAATAAAAACACCCGCATTGTTTCCCTTGCTGTCTTGAATTACCTGTAGTTGCATTATTTGAAATATTTTAAAAGCATTTTTCAAAAAAAATAGCTACTCTTTATATTTACAAAGATACGTAGAAAAGCATTTTGTTACTATAAGTTTAATTCCTTCTCCGCAGGCATGAAACGATGAAAAATTTATCTAAAAGGCCTTTCGTGCCGGTCTAATATACCAAAATAGTCCCGGAAAATCCGGGACTATTTTGTTAATGTCAATTGATATGATACCGCTTAATAAACTACCATCTTTTGGGTCATATTGTTGCCATCAACGGTGATGGTAACAAAATACATACCTGCCGATGGGGTAACGGAACGCGGCACGGATATTTGCTGTGTGCTGTTTGGTGTAAGTGACTTTTTATCCTGGTAAACAAGTTTGCCGGTCAGGTCCTTGATGCAATAGTTTACCGTACCGTCAATCCCTGTTTTGAATACTAAGGTACATCCATTGCTCGATGGGTTGGGGAAGATATTAAATGAGTTATCCGTATTCAATACTTCTTTTACACCTGCTGGAAATGCGTAAATATAAAAATTATCAAGGTACAGGTCATTGCCCATATTGCCGGGCCAGTACTGGAACCTGAAATACGTATTATTAGTACGGTAAGCCTCCGGTATAGCCACCGCGCGTGGTTTCCATTGTGTGCCGTTTGTAGGTACAAATTCTACTCCGTAGTCGTTATTATTAGCAAGGTCAGACCCGGATATAGAGGCCAGCTTGGTCCACCTGGCGCCACCGCTGATGCTTGCTTCTATAACGAGAGAATCCTCTTGTGTGGGGTCGCCGCTGTTTATGCCGGTAGTAGTGTATGCGCCTGCGGTAAAGAAGTTTACGTAAAGCTCATTCGGAATACCTGCAAGGTTAAAAGCAGGCGTGAAAAAATCATCATGGTCGCCGATAGCAATACCGGTTATTCTCTGGGAAGTATCAAAAGAACGGTAACGGACGCAAGTGTTATCGCCCAGACCCGCGCCTGTATAAAATTCCCATTTGAACTGGTTGTTGTAGTAATTAAACATCGGCCAGTTGCTTATAGCCGCAGCGTTCGGAAAATTCTGCACATAGTTCATACCGCCTGCTGCTGTGGTATCGGCGGCATATACTGCATGGGTATTTACCAACGTATCGGTACCCGCGTTAGAGTTTGCCACCAATGATACGGTAACCCAGCCCGGTGTTGAAAAGTGATTGGTAACGCTTGTCATGCTCGTAGATGCAGGTGAAGTGGCCCCGTTAGAGAATGTCCACAACACATCGGATACCGTATCGTTCCAGCTTTCATTATTGAACACGAAACCCGCAGTATTATTGAAAGAAAGGAAATAAGACCTGGGGTCGGTAATAACCCCGCCGCCTACGCCCCTGCCGGGAATATAGTCTGCTATCGGGGCCAGGTCGGGCATCGGGGCCAATGCGCCGGTAGCCGCAAGGTTTGATGGGCTGTAGAGATTATTCCTGCCCGCTGTAGAACTGGTAAGCGCAGCGGTCATTCGTACCACCTGACCCTTTGTAAACATTTTCTGGCAATCGGTATAGTCCATTATATTCTGTGCGTTAACCGTATCGGGATAATGTACCACAGAATCCATTGTACCATCGTGTGAGGTATAGGTCTTTACATTATTACTGGCGCAATTGGTATCGTACAATGCTGCCGGCACACAGCCCACATTCCAGTGTCCCATAGTAGGTGGGGTATCATCCACATGGTCATCGCCGCAGGCAACAGCAGGCTCGTTGGTATTACCCCAGGGGTGCCACAGGTTGAACACATGGCCTATTTCATGCGGCACCACTTTGTCGTACCCGGCATAAGAAGCGAGGCAGATAACGCCATCATAAAAAGGCGCATACGGAACCGAAGCAGGTAAATAAGCGTAAGCGATAACCCCCGCGTCTCCGCCGCCAAATTGGTTGATGAACCAAATATTCACATAATCGTGCGGGTTCCACTGGTTATATTTGGCTTCATCGCCGCCATTCATGGTCAGGTAAGATTGTACGCGGTCTATGCCCTTGGTAGGCTTGCCGTTAGGGTCTATGGTAGCAAGGTGCAGGCGGATATTCGGATTGCCGATATAAGGTATAAACGGCGGAATAACATCCGATGTATCTGCATTTTGTTTCATGTAAACTTCCGCCCAATAAGCCGCAGCGTCATAAAGCACATCATCGCTTATATTTTCCACACCATAGTCATGTATCACATGTATCACCAGCGGCACATCGTAGGTTGTGGGTGAAGCCGTGGTGCGCTCGGCGATACGTTTTTCTATCTGCGCTTCAAACTGCTCGGCATAGTCGGCCAACTGTGGGTATTTTGCTAAAAGCTGGCGATAATGTTCGTCGGTTGAACATGGTTTTTGGGCATACGAAGCCCCGGCCATACATAGTATGGTAAATACAAAGAGTACAAACTTATTGAACATTAGATGAGAGAATTGAGAAATAAGCCGCAAAGGTAATGATAATTTCATATCAAATGTAACTGTATTGTAAATTATTTTTTGGATGGTGTAATAATTGTATGGTGTTGGGATTGCTATCAATAGCCATCCTGCATACCAGCCCGGCGGTCGCGCATTTTTTCCTTCATTTCCTGCACATGCGCCTGGTATTTTTGATATTGTTCCCCGGTCAGTACCGCGCGCAATTCGGTATCTTTATCTCTTTTCACTTCCAGTTTCTCTGCTTTTTTTGCCTGGCCTGCACTGGCATTCGCATTATCGGCTTGCTGGGCGTAATAAAGTATAATATCATAGACCTTTTTGTTCTGGTCTTGCGTAAGTCCCAGGTTTTTCTGCATCCAGCGGGTCTGGTTCTCTGCTTTCTGTTCAGGGGTCCTTTTTTGCATCTGCTGTCCAAATACCACTGACGAGCTAAATACCACCAATAATAATAACGCACTTCTTACAAGATTTTTCATAGCCATTCTTTTGTTTTATGCTGGTTTGACAAAAAAACAACAGGATAGTTTAATAACATTTTGTTGTCGCTCTCTTTCTCCGCTCTTAATTCTTCACTCTTGTTTCGTTTACTATAGCATGTATTTTCCCGTCAAGGTCATTGGCAGCTTCTTCAATCATCAGCAACCGCTCCTTATCAATAACATAATCGTCAGCTTTAATGGTATTTATCAGCCCCATAATAGAGGTTAAAGGTTGCCTGATGTCGTGCGATTGCATGTGGGCAATTTTCCTCAGCGATTCATTGCTTGCCTCAATTTCTGCTACATGTTTACTTAGTAGCAGGTAGCTGAGTTCTAATTCCATCAGGAAGGTTACCTGCCGCGAAAGTATGGTCAATGTTTTTTGCTGTAGTTCGGTAATGGTATTTGGTTTCCCGTCGAACAGGCAGAGCGAACCAAGCCTTAATCCGCTTTTTATAGTTAATGGAGCGCCCGCATAAAAACGCACATGAGGGTCTGAATATACCAATGGATTATCATCAAAACGATGGTCTTTCTCCGTATCATTGATTATGAGCAGTTCATTTTGCTGAATAGTAAACTGGCAGAAGGAAGTTTCCCTCGGCATTACAGCTACGTCCAGGCCCTTCGTTACTTTTGTCCAGTTTACATCTTTATCCAGAAGCGTGATCATGGCTACTGGTTTTTCACATAGCTCTGCGGCAAGATCCACTATCTCCTGGAACTCGCGTGATTTATCATAATCAAGCGCTAAGAAACGGTGTACCGCTTCAAGACGTTCATTCTCCTGTTGTTGCAGCATACATTATCTTTTGTTGTAAAAATACCGTTCTGTAACATGTAATATACGTGTAAATACTATAAAAAGTTTGTGATTTGGAAAAATTATGGATACACCCAAATGATTTTGATAAAATAATTCTGAAAAGACTTTATTACATTTGGAAACAAAAAAACTGATGGAAAAATACAACAGCGGCTTATCTGATATTTTTAAACTGGAGGTTGACGGGGACGCTAAAAACAACTTCCTGGAAATGGCCCGGTGGACAAAATTCCTCGCTATCCTGGGCTTTGTGGTATTGAGCCTGGCGCTTGTTGCGGGAATATTGCTAAGCGTGTTCATAAATGTTTTCGCACAGGCTTATGGCAGCACATCCCCATTGGCAAATATGGGCGCAGCCGGGCCGATTATTATAATGAGCCTGTTTATAGCAGTGATCGGGATTTACATTTACCCGACTTATGCTTTATTGAAATACTCTTCGTGCATCAAATCAGCAATACTTACAGAGAACAAAGAGCAATTCAATAAGGCGATAAAATATTTAAAAGGCATGTTCAAATACATTGGTATCCTGATGGTCATTTGCCTTGCTATTTACGGACTCGAAGTGGTAATAGCCATAATCAGCGTGATTGGCAGATAGCGCCCTATTATCCAAAACAATGTAAGCATACAGATTTGACAACCCCGAAATTTCGGGGTTGTCAAATCTTGCTACCACATAAAATTTTACCTTTTTATTTTTGCTTTTTTACTTTGAATATTACCAGCCCAGCAGATACGCAAATATCAATGGCGCAACTATCGTAGCGTCGCTCTCTATAATGAACTTTGGCGTGTGTATATCCAGCTTGCCCCAGGTTATCTTTTCATTGGGCACGGCGCCGCTGTAGGAACCGTAAGAAGTAGTGCTGTCGCTGATCTGGCAGAAGTAGCTCCAGAAAGGCACGTCGTGCCACTCCAGGTCCTGGTACATCATTGGCACCACGCATATCGGGAAGTCGCCGGCTATGCCGCCCCCTATCTGGAAGAAGCCCACGCCCTTGCCCGGTGAGTTTTTGCGGTACCAGTCCGTAAGCCACATCATGTATTCAATACCGCTCTTCATAGTGCCGGGTTTCAGTTCACCCTTTATGCAGTAAGAAGCGAAGATATTGCCCATAGTGCTGTCTTCCCATCCCGGAACAATTATAGGTATATTTTTCTCTGCCGCAGCTATCATCCAGCTATGTTTGGGGTCTATTTCATAATCCGGTTTCATCACCTCGCTCAGCAGCAGCATGTACATATACTCATGCGGAAAATAGCGCTCACCGTTGTCTTCCGCGTCTTTCCATATCTTGTATATATGGCGTTGTATCCTCCTGAATGCTTCTTCCTCCGGTATGCAGGTATCCGTAACCCGGTTATAGCCATGTTCCAGCAGTTCGTATTCATCTGTCGGCGTCAGGTCTCGGTAATTGGGTACACGCTTGTAGTGGCTATGCGCAACCAGGTTCATCACATCCTCCTCCAGGTTTGCTCCCGTGCAACTGATAATAGCCACCTTATCGGCGCGTATCATTTCGGCGAAAGAAATGCCCAGTTCGGCAGTGCTCATAGCCCCCGCCAGCGATACCAACATTTTGCCCCCTTCCAGCAGGTGCGTTTCATATCCCTTAGCTGCGTCCACCAATGCCGCAGCATTAAAATGCCGGTAGTGGTGTTCTATAAATTGTGAGATCGGTCCTTTATTCATTTTGTGTGTTTTTTAATTTTTATAGGGATGCTATTCTTTGAATAAATTGGTTAAAACTATTGTTGTGAATAGATATGTTTTCAATGATTGTTTTACTCCTGATTTCTTTACAAATTTTCTTGTATTCTGTTGCTCTTTTATTATTGCAGTCAATAGTAAAGTCCTTTTTTCTCAATTCCTGGTTTAATGTATCGCAGCAATTAAATGTTTTTGTTCGATTATTATTGGTATAATAAAGCGGCAACAACCAGCATTCTATAGAATCATGGCTGATAGCGAAAATTATTTTCCGGCTGTATTGTGTATATAGGTCCGCGCCAATATTTCCAATGATTACTGCTTTTGTTTTCTCGACAATTTCATCGCCCGAAATATCTCTGTCACCTTCCCGCTTTTGAACGCCATACTCTTCGCAAACATCCGTATCAAGTTGAATAATTACAAAATCATAAATCTGCAATGCACTAACCATGTCAGCAGACCTGCAATATTCAATTACCCTTTGCCACCCTCCGGGCCCAACCCTGTCCGTTTCATCTATCGCTGGCTGGACGGGCCGTACATAAACGGCAGGATTAAAATACCTGCCCAGGATATTTCTCAAAACTACCTGGTCTGTAGGCCCTTCTGTAATTAAACCAAATGTCATACTGTTTAAAAATTTTCAGGCAATCCGCCAAGGAATCCTTTTGTCCACATTTCAGATAATTTCATTGGGGCATCTACTTTGGGTTTTTCAGTAATCCGGGTTGCAGTTGTGTGCCCGTCAATGTTTCTCTCCACAACAAACAATCTCTGTTCAGGATCTTTCAGATCCAGCCCGTCAAGGGTTGCAGGATTGTGAGTCGTCATTAATACTTGCTTATCATTTTTCTTAGCAAGCTCCACTAACATGGTGATCAGTTTCGCGCAAAGCTTTGGATTGAAAGACGCTTCGATATTATCAATAGCGAAAAACTGTGGGGTCTTTTTGCTCGAAAACAAAACAATATAAAACAGCAAAAACAAAAACCCTTCATTTGCGCTGCGCTGGTCAAGGTATTTAAGGTCTGAATTGATAAACCGGTCCTTAATAGCTATCTTATACTCGTTCGACATTAAATCATTCGGAATAGCAAAATCTTCAAACCAGTCTATTACTTCAAGATGTTCTTTTATTTGCTGTAAACTGCCATTATCTTTTGATAAGGATTTTATCAGGCTGAATAATCCTTCCCCATGCGCACCTAACGGGCTTACCTGCCCTTCTTCTTCAAATTTGCGGAGGCTGGAAACTTCGGGGGAATAAATAATATAGGATTTAAGAAGATTATAATTTTTGTAATAACTTTCAAAACTTTTTATTTTTTTAGTGATTAGTTGTTTTATTTCATCAGGGGCATTGTCATGAATTGTAATTTTATCTGAAAAAAAATTTACCATTACAAAATTTGGTGGATTTTTTATATGGATTAATTCTAAAGGACTATATTCAAAATAATTACCGTACTGAACAAAAAAATCTGATATTTTTTTTGATGCCCAATCTAACCAATGCTTATCTGTAGTATCATATTTAAATAAAGCCTCAATAATATTGTTGCCAATTGTAAAATTAAGCTCAATATTTTCAATATTACTACCAAAAGCTGAACTAAACAATTCAGATTGTGCAATTCTTACCCCTTTTGAAACCAATATACTGTTATTAATTTCATTATTACTTGTTGAAGCCACAAACGCCACAGCTTCCAGAATATTACTTTTTCCACTGCCATTTTCACCAATAAACAGATTAACTCTCCCCAAATCAAGGGTCAGGTCAACGATAGACTTAAAGTTTTTTATGTGAATCTGGCTAATCATTGCGGAGCAAATGTATAATTTATCTGAACGGTTTTAAATTCAAGGTTGTCATTTTTATTGCATCTAAAATCATCGTTTCTGGCCCGCTCGTCTTTCAATAACTCACCAATAATAAAAGCATGTACCTTTATTTCAAACTCTGTTCTTGACGGAGTTCCCGGTTTACCGTATTTATTATCTAAATGAGTATCCCAGGGTACAATTTTATTTTTAGATCTTTTTACTGCTTCCATTTTTTGTCAAAAAAAACCGTTTCCAAAAAACTAAAAAGCAAGCAGAAACCCTGCATGCTTTTTATTATTTCACAACAATCCAAATTCCCTCCCGATAGCCATCGGGACCTAATTCCTAATTCCATTAATTAAGAAACAACTTCCCCTTGCTTTACAAACTTCTTCACCCACTCTGTTGTTATAGACTTGGGGCGCTCCAGCGGGAAACCCAGTGCGCGGTCCCAGCAAAGGCTGGCGAGCACGCCAAGCGCACGAGATACGCCAAACAACACCGTATAAAACTCTTCTTCCACAAGCCCGTAATGTTTCAATAAAGCACCCGAATGCGCATCCACATTAGGCCACGGGTTTTTTATCTTGCCTGTGCTTTCTAATATCGGCGGAGCCACTTCATAAATGTTCCATACCGTTTTTATTATCGGGTCATCGGGGCAATGGACCTTTGCAAACTCCATCTGCGCTATAAAGCGCGGGTCTGTTTTGCGCAGCACCGCGTGACCGTAACCTGGTACCACCTTGCCTTCTGTAAGTGTTTTGTGTATGTAGTCGGCAATCTGCTCTTTGGTTGGCAGGTCAGAGTTCAGTTCCTTGCACATTTCTTCTATCCAGCGTATCACCTCCTGGTTGGCGAGGCCATGCAGCGGGCCGGCAAGCCCCGTCATGCCGGCTGCAAAAGAAAGATAAGGATCACTGAGCGCGGAGCCTACCAGGTGTACCGCATGAGCCGATACATTGCCCCCTTCGTGGTCGGCATGTATGGTCAGGTACAGGCGCATCAGTTCTTTAAAACTTGGTTCTTCAAAACCCAGCATGTGGGCAAAATTGCCGCTCCAGTCCAGCATACCATCTGGCTGTATATGCTCGCCGTTCTTGTATTTGCGGCGGTATATGTATGCTGCAATACGCGGCAGGCGAGCTATAAGCGTCATGGTGTCTTCATAGATGTAGTCCCAATGCTGCTTCTTGCTGATGCCTTCATTATACGCCTTTGCAAATTTCGACTCTGTACCCAAAGCCAGTATAGCTGCGGTAAACTGCGTCATAGGATGCGTGGAAACGGGGAATGCTTCTATAACATCGAAAACATAATTAGCCACATGCGAGCGCCGCGCCCACGTTGCCGAAATGTGATCCACATCTTCGTGCGACGGCACCTGCCCTATAAGCATCAGGTAAAACAAACCCTCCGGCAGAGGTTCTGTGCCGCCTTCCACCTTTGGCAGTTTCTCCCTTAGTTCCGGTATGGAGAATCCACGGAAACGGATGCCCTCATTGGCGTCGAGCAAAGAGGTTTCGGTTACCAGGCCGGTAATGCCGCGCATACCCTGGTACACCTGGGCCAGCGTCACATCCTCTATCTTTTTATTTCCGTATTGTTCTACTAAACTTTTTATCTCTTTGCTTTGTTCATCCGCCTTTTCCTTGAAAAGGTCTTTTACATAACCCATAGTAGTGTGTTGATTGTGGTAATAAGGAATTTTTTGCGACCACAAAGGTAATAAAAGAGCGTTCATATAAAGTGAAGAAGAAATTAAATTATACGGGCATTAACAGATTATGCCATGAGCAAGTATTTTACAATAGCGAGCAAACTCCAAAGCTCTTGAAAAAGCCAAACACTCGCATCAGGTACGTATCTCATTCGACCTCACCTCTCCTCTGGAGAGGCGGGGAGAGGCTGAACGGTTATATAATGATGGATAATTTTTGAAATAATTCTGAAATGGCTTTGTGGAAAACAAAATGCCCCTTATCTTTGCAGTCCTTTAAAAAACGGAGTACAGTTTTACACCGTAAATATCGGGAGCATAGCTCAGCTGGTTCAGAGCATCTGCCTTACAAGCAGAGGGTCCGCGGTTCGAACCCGTGTGCTCCCACAGAGTAGCCTCGCAAGCAATTGCGGGGCTATTTCATTTTATAGCAATTGTGGCATAAAATATTTAGCTTCATCTCCTCGAATACATCCCATAAAGCATTCAAATGAGAAAACTGATCTTCGCAATCAACATTAGCCTTGATGGCTGCTGCGACCATACCATGTTCGGCCCCGATGAAGAAACGCTTGCATATTTTACCCACCTCACGCGTGATGCCGACACATTCGTTTATGGGCGTAAAACCTATCAATTGATGGTTCCTTTTTGGCCCGATATGGCGAAAAACCATTCCGGGGACAAAGCAAACAACGATTTTGCCGACGCATTCGACGCCATTAAAAAAATCATTGTTTTCTCCCGATCGTTAGACACTTCTGAAGGAAAAAATACAAGTATTGTCCGTACCAACCTCCAGAATGAAATACTTAAATTGAAACAGGAACATGGCAAAAATATTTTAACCGGTGGTGTATCTGTTCCTTCACAACTTATGGAACTTGGCCTGGTTGATGAATATATTTTCGTAATTCACCCTATCGTTGCAGGAGCAGGGCGGCGGCTGTTTAATGGCGCCAGCCTGCAACAGAGTTTACCCTTAAAACTTGTGGAGACAAATATCTTTAAATCAGGTTGTGTTGCCCTTCGTTACCTGAAACAGTAAGAAAAAATTGCTGCTGGAGATTGATGGACACAAGGACGTAGTTAAGAAAAACGCCCAACTATTTTCTAAAACAAGCTTACACCCAACGGGATTGAATTTAAAATAACCAAAATGAAAAATTATTACCCGTTATTCCGGTTGTTCCGCAACGCGGCCAACCGGAACGGCAAATAAAATCCCGTCTCAAGCCTGTCCTGAGCAATTGCCGAAGGAGTTTTCGAGAACCGGACGCTCAATGATGTATTCTTACGTTCCCTTGTCATTGGCAGCAACAGACGAATTAGTAATATTGCAAAATCAAAACAATCGAAAATAGTTCCGGTTCAGGAATGCCTGGTCTGTTCCACAAATTTTATTGCTTCATCACAATTCCTGATAGAACGATTGCGCAGCCCGCCGGCAAACATGCTGTCTTCTTCATGGCTGAGGTCGTCCTTCGCCTTTTGCAAAAATTCAATACATTGCCGGAGGAGGGCGGCATCATCCTGGCCGGCCAGCGTCTTCGGATGATCCTTTGGCTCCTTGCCATTGCCTATGGATGCCCCATTAATTTCCCTGATAACCACATTCATCTGTCTCAGCGCTTCTTTTTCGTTATGGGTCATTGCTTTGCCATCTATATGTTGCAGCAGTATCCCTCGCGCCGAATAGAGGTCAGAAAGCGCCTGGAGGCAATAAGGGTGTTGCCCCTGTGCATTTGCGGCCCTGGAAATAAAAATTCCGGACAGCGCCAGCAAAATTCCAAAACAATTAGTCCTGATGCTCATATGCAAGTAGTTTTATTTTTCAAAATTTTTAAATCAGGGCAGCTATTCTACAACAAGTTTAGCGGTGTATATGGAATTGTCCTTTTGCAATACAATGCTATACACCCCTTTAGCAACTCCTTCCAGGTCCAGTACCTGCTTCGTCAATCCGGCCACCGCGTTTCCTGGCACATTTATGATCTCTTGCCCAAGCACATTCACAACCCTCAGATCGAAGTTGCCGCCTTTCCCGGATGAAAAAACTACGGTAGCCGTTCCTGAGGCCGGGTTAGGATATACATTGATGAACTTATCTCCATATTGATTTACCTGCTGCACTCCTTCTGTATAACATGGGGTGAATTGCAAGGGCGCGGAGGCAATGCCATTTGCCACCAGCACCAGGTTGTAGGTATCATATGGCAGGCCTGGAGGCAATGTAAAATATGTTGTATCGGGCATACTGCCGGTCATAATGCCTGTACTGTTCCAGTTGAAAGTGCGTGTATAGTGTACCATGTTGCCAAGCACACTATCATAGTTTTCGAGCCTGATGATGGGGTAATTGGTTGGCATTTGCCAGTCATCGCCATAGGCCGCACCCTGCGAAATACCGTTAAAAAGCGTACCTGTAGCCATAAAGGTGTCGCAACTTATCATTGTTATGTTGCTGACTACCGGCACGCCGGAGGCCACTGGTGTTCCGCCCGGCACATAAATATAATACTGGTTGCTGTTCTGAACGCTGACCAGGATATTGCCATCCGGCAGGTCGAGCATTCCGGTCTGGGAGCAGCGTATATTCATGCTGTCGCCATCGGCGCAGGCGCTCACTTCTGTAAAGGTATTGGCGCTGTAGTCGAACTCATAAAACCATGCCGGAGTCAGGAATTCGGTATCATGTATCGCCTGGTTAGACAATGCGCAAAGTATTTTGCCATTCGGCATCATTGCCGCAGCAGCATCAACAGCGCCCAGGCTATCGGGAATGGTAGGGCCTGCCGCCCATGTCCCGTTCGACGTATCGCCCGATGGCGTGTAATAAGCAGTGTATGGAGTAGAACCGATAAAAAAGGCCCGCCCGTCAGGCAGCACAAACCCGGCGCCCAGTTCGTAGCCGAAAACATCATATAACAGCACCGGGAGCGTATCATCACGTAGCCAGGTATTCAGCGCAGGAATATACCGTTCAGATTGCTGCGAATAAATATCAATGAATAATACACTGTTATCTGGCAACATTAACCATGCCGCCTCATCAGCCCCACCCAAACAGGACGGCGCTACTGAATAACTATTGGTAGCGGGGTTGAAAATAACATTATCGGTGGAGGTAGGCAGTACGCAATTCTGCAGCACCTGGCCGTCTGGAAGCATCACCGAGTTCCCGTCATACATCTGTAGCAAGGCCAGCGCCGATCCGCTGGGCAACGGCCCGGCCATCGTCCACGTGTCTGTAAGGGGGTTGTAGGTTTCTCCATTCCGGTCGCCGGTACCATATTCGCCACCTGCTATATATAACCTGCTGTCTTTGAGCATCTGGGAAGAACAGAAAAGCCGTGTCTTGTTCATCCTGTTCATCATTGTCCATGTGCCGTTTGCATAACTCCCGTGCGCATCGGGCGTCAACTTTGCCCACATATTTTCAACGGTATCAACTCCCCCGTTACATACTTTAACCATTACCGTACCATCAGTCAGCAGCAGCGAAACGCCATCAGCATACGCAGGGCAAGGAGCGCTTACAGGTACCCAGGTACCCTGCCCATAGCATACCAGGTTAATAATAAAACTGAGGGCAAATAAAGATAAATGGAGCGCTTTTGTATATTTTTTCATGAATAAAACATAAGAAGACAAATTTAAGGGATATTTACAAAACCAACAAGTAATTCATTATTGTAATTGACATTGTTGCATGGCTCTTGCTTAGATTGAAGGCCACAAAACAAACTACGCCCGACGGATGTTTGTGAGTTTAGACAATAAACATTATTTTTGTTTTATGAAACACACACTACGCACACTATTGTTTTCAACGCTTTTTTGCTGCTCCATAACTTCGTTTGCCAGCCCGGGCGATACAACCGTGGTTTTAACGAGTCCTGTTTTAAATGCAGATGGCAGCGCCAGTTTTGATACTTTAATAGTATTGCCAACCACCAAAACGTACCGGAAAATTTTCCTTGTCTATACCGTAAATTCACACGCTTGCGCTGCCGGGTCAACCTATTGCCACCAGTGGGATTATATAGGCAACGTTACCCTCAAATCCCCTCACGGAGATACGGTAGAGCTTGCCCGCATCATTACCCCGTTTGCAACCCTGGGCTGGTCCCGCTTCCCTGCCCCGCCCGCCTGGTCGGAGGACTACGTGTTTGATGTTACCGATTTTGCTCCTTTGCTTAATGACAGCATTACCATAAACAGTGCGCTTGGAGTAGGGTCTCCCGGCTACGGCATTTACACAAAATTCATTTTCATAGAAGGCACCCCGGATAGAAATACCGTTGGCATTAAGCGGCTGTATGCACACGGTGGAGCCTATGGAGACACAGCAAACCCGATTGATAATAACTTCCCGGTTCTTAATGAAACAGCCCCGGCGGGTACCGTCAATGCTGCATTCCGGTTTATCCTCAGCGGGCATGGCTCCGATGCTAACGGGTGCTGCGAATTTGCAGAACATTATTACAATCTCTACCTGAACAGCGATTCCATATACCAGCAATACATCTGGCGCAATTGTGGCTTAGGCGAATTATATCCACAAGGCGGTACATGGTCTTCTAACAGGTCGAACTGGTGCCCTGGCGCCTCTGTGCTGCCGTACTACGATTCGTTACCGGGAGTAACTGCCGGTACAAATTACACGGTAAATGTAAAATTTGAGCCATACACGGTTACAAGCTCATGGGGCAACTACGACGCCAGCGCATCGGTGGTTTATTACGGCAATATCAACAAAACCATTGACGCATCTATAGAAGACATTATTGCTCCCTCAAACAGCCCGCAGCATTTCCGGGAAAACCCGTCGAATAATCTCCCCATCGTGCATATACATAATGCAGGCAGTACCACTATCAATACGGTATCGTTTCAATACGGTGTTGTTGATTCAGCGATGCAAACGTATGTATGGAGCGGCACATTAACGCCATTGACTGATACGGTCATTTACTTGCCGGCGTCCACAAGCCTGGCATATATGTCTGCCACTTCACAATCGGGAACTTTTCCCTTTATTATAGCTATCACCGGCGTCAATGGCGCTCCCGATGTGGACCAAACCAATGATACCATGAGATCGCAGTTTATTGCAGCCCCAAACTGGCCCGATACATTAGCGATAAGAATGTACACAAGCAATCTGAGCGCCGACGGGGCAGACCTGGACGTGAATCCTGCCGATGCCAGTTGGTATATTATGAATGAAATTGGCGATACCATTGTGTCGCGTACCAATACAAACTACAGCACGCTGTATCTTGATACGGTAACCTTGCCAAACGATGGATACTACCAGCTTTACATAAGCTCACCCGCGTTCTGCGCCGGCCTGCACTGGTGGTTTTTCGACGATGCAGTTACGGGATACATGGCGGGCTACCTGCTGGTGAAAAAGCTGACCGGCGCAAACCTGCCGATGCACGGCTATACTTATACCACTTCTCTCTCGCCGGGCGGCCAGAATAACTTTGGCGAGCATGATGATTTTGGTTGTGGATACTCCCAGTATTTTTATGTTTCCAGCGGCACACCTGAAGGCGTGAAAAACGTTAAAAATGTGGTATCGGCTGTGGCAATATACCCTAACCCTGCCAACGACGAGATCAATATTGCCTTTGATAATACAGGCGCAGGCAGTGCGTCAATATCCGTAATTAATGTGCTTGGGCAAACGGTATATACCACAGGCATAACTGCGAGCAACATAAAAATAAACAGCAGTTTATACCCACCCGGTATTTATATGGTCCTCTTAAATGACACTAATGGCAGCAAAAACATTGGCAAAGTAGTTGTAACTCATTAGTACCTGCATGAGTATCATTCATCTTTAGTCCTGCCGTATCTACAACCTGTAAGCCAGGCCTATCTCATTAGGCCCGGGGGAGCAGATGCTGATTTTGTTTTCCTTGTGCGGGTGGTGGCTGGCAGACCCTTGAAATAACAATCCTATGCCTGCTATAATACCAAACCCGCCTGCAAGCTCCAGGAGTCTCCCCCTGTTCTGTTGGGTTTGATTGACAACTGTGAAAGGGCCGGAAGTGCTGGTGGCGTTCTTATACTCGGTTAATCCGTACACACCTACAACCGCCCCGCCCAAAAAAACCACTGCGCCGACACTTATATAACTGTGGTGGGTACTGTCGCGCGGCGACAAGTTCGAGGTGGCGTAAAGCGCCGGTCCAGCAGGTGCGTATGCCGCCACAGCAAAATCCTGCGCCCGGGAAAAACAGGAGTACAAAACTAAAACGGAAAGAAGCAATAATTTTTTCATGCCGGATAAATAACGCGTTAAAAGTAGGCAAATAAGCGCTGTATGCAAGATTCAACACATGCTTATTCATATTTATTTTTGCCCTGCACTAATATCGCCCGATGCCACAGAAGGTCCGACACCTGTCAGGAACAGAAGTTATTGCAGTTTTCACATTTTCATATTCATTCAGCAATTCAGCAATTCAGCAATTAACAACCAGGCTATTTCTTTGCTACATCAGCAACGGGAGGGGAGAATTTCACCACTGCATTTTCTTTTCCGGGCAGGCTATGCAAGTAGGCGTATATAGCAGCAAGGTCCGATCTTTTCATACCGCCGTACTGTGTCCAGGGCATGATGGTATTAAATGCGCCCTTTTCTATGTTTTGTGGTTTGTAATTTGAATCAACATATGATCTGAACCTGCTGATAAATGCTTCTTCGCTCCAATTGCCAATACCGGTTTCTGTACTGGAAGTGATATTGGCAGAACGAACTGTACCGCCGGAAGGCATGGGAAAGTCCCTGCCGCCGCTAAAAGCAAGCTCAGGTATTATCTGCCCTTGTTTCACAGGTGTATGGCATTCCATACAGGCGCAGGCATTCACTAAGTATGCGCCGTAAGCAAGTGTGCCGGCTGTATCAGGCCTGGTACCACCCGGCGCTTTTTTAGGAATGGTATTGATGATGATATTCATTGGGAAGTCTGAAACAGAAGCGGGCGGGTTATTCTCTATAGGGTCAAGCGAGCGTATATAGGCAATAACAGACATCACATCATCAGGGTCCAGCTTGCCGTAGTATGGATAAGGCATAACCGGGAACATGGCCACACCTTCTTTTGTAACACCGGTGGTGATGAGGCGATATAGTTCTCCATCAGAATAACGGCTGATACCTTTGGGTGTAATATTCCTTGCATAATATACCCCTGGGAAACCAAGAGACTGGTCGAACCGTTCGCCTCCTTTACCCAATGTACCGGGTACGATCGGCCCGGCAAATTTGGTCCAGTCGCGGGTGGAATGGCAATCCACACACACTACAACATGGTTGGCAAGGTATTTCCCGCGTTCTATACGGTCGGGTGAATAATTTATTTTTATCGCCTGCGCCTCGCCCACATTGGGCAATGCAACCTTCACATACGAGATCAACCCGCCAATAACAAGTGCCAAAAACAGCAATACAAAACCGGAAATTTTGAGAAGCTTTTTCATAACATTATTTTTGTAGTGCCAAATTAAAATAAAAGTTTCGGAATATAAAACTTTTACAATACAGTTTTTTTATCCGAACAAGGTAACTAAGGCAAACGCATTAAAATAGCATTTTAAATCAATTTAGTCGTTATTACAAACCCGCAGGGTTGATATTATTATAGAAGAATATTTCAAATTGCAGAAGAACCCTGAAAGGGTGGCATTATTCGCTCCCGTATAAAAAAATAATATCACCCCTTTGGGGTTTATTGGAGTTTTTTTCTCCTTTGCTATAATAATATCAACCCTTCGGGTTTAGGAATTTTAATGCGTTTGCCCTGGCAGGGTAACTCCCTGCGGAAGCCTGGCGTCAGCGGAATACCCGGCTGCGCAACTTTTCCATACGATCAAAAAAATATTTTCAGAAAAATTTGCGTAACTAAAAAGTTACTTGTACGTTTGCGTAACTAAAAAGTTACTTGTACGTTTGCGTAACTTAAAAGTTACTCATTATGCAAAGAGAAGTTAAACACACCTGGTTTTTCAACCAATCGCTGCAAGAGGTTTGGGAATATCTGACCAAACCCGAGCTACTGGAACAATGGCTGATGAAAAGCAATTTCGAGCCTGTAGCAGGCCGCAAATTCCAGTTTATAAACAAAGATAAAATTGACGCCTATTGCCAGGTATTGGAAGTTATTCCTCCCAGTCTGCTTTCCTATTCATGGCGTAAGGGAATAAGTGAAAATGAGATCACTGTTGATTCGGTGGTTACCTGGACGCTCATAGATAAAAACGGGGGAACTGAATTGAAGTTGGTGCATAATGGTTTCCAACTTTTGGATGACGCTATCAAGCACGAAAAAGGATGGGATTACTGCATGAACCGAATGATGGAACTTATAAATACTTCTACCAATGCACACACAAACGCTTAACGCATTCCAGGTAATTGCGGACCCAAGCCGCAGATACATGATGCAACTGCTTTCAAAAGAGAGCATGACGATAAACGCTTTGGCTGAAAACTTTGATATGAGCCGCCCTGCTGTTTCAAAGCATGTAAAGATCATGTACAACGCAGGGTTCATTTCTATTACAGACATTGGCAGGGAGCGCCATTGCACGTTAAAGCAAGACGGATTTAATGAGCTACAGGATTTCATCAATTACTTTGATAAATTCTGGGCTGGCAAACTGAAAAAATTAGAAACACTTTTGAACAATAAAGCAAAATCAAAATAATCATAAACAATTAAAATCAAAACAAATGAAAAACATCATTACACACACCATCCGGTATGAACATTCGCCTGAGGCCGTATGGGATTATTTAACCAAATCCGAATTGCTGGCCCAATGGCTGATGCCTAACGATTTTCAACCAATAGCGGGGTACGAGTTTAATTTCAAGGTAAACCCCATGCCGGCATATGATTTTGATGGAATCGTTTATTGCAAGGTTTTGGAAATTGAGCCTTTCAAAAAACTCACCTACTCCTGGAAAGGCGGCCCCGAAAAAGGGAAAATAAACCTGGACACCATAGTGGAGTGGACGCTAACGCCAAAAGACGGAGGAACTGAACTCCTTTTGGAACACAGGGGCTTCAAGGATGTGAACCTTTCCATATTCAGTATTATGGATGCCGGCTGGCTGAAAAATATGAAAGAAGTTGCAACCTTATTAAATACTCAAAACGCCGGGAAATAATAATTGCTTACAAAAATTATTGGATTATGCCGTGCAATCATAAATTAATAAGAGACCTGGATATTGAGCGGATTGATTTTGAGCCAACGACCTTGGTTGTCGGGACTTTTATACCGGAGTGGCCGGCAAATAATGTGGAATGGTTTTATGGACAAACGCATGACGCTGAAGGTAAACCGAGCAATAATTTCTGGGACATTTTGCCAAGAATATATGGCGAACCTGGTTTGATTGACGCTACCCCGGCGCAATGGAAACAGTTTTGCCGCAACAAGCTGATTGCCATTACAGATCTCATAAGTTCAATTGACGATGCAGACCCCGGTAATCCTGAGCATGTAAAAGTGCTGGCAGGTTATGCTGATAAAGCAATAGTCTATAATTTTGATGATTTCGTTTTTGTAAATATCACGGAGATACTACGAAGGCATCCGACGATCAGGAACGTTTACATGACCCGTGGTATTACAGAAGCATTCTGGAGGCATATATGGAACCCGGTAATGCAATACTGTAGCCTTAATAACCTGCATGAACGAAGGTTATTGCCACCATCAGGACATTCCCTTTACCAACACGAGGCATATAATACGGAGAACCCGGACAAGGCGATAGCTCTGCCCGAAGATTATATTTTAATGAGGTGGCAAGAGGAGTGGCATTTTAAATTATAGCATCACAACAGGGTGCGAGTTGGCTATAATCACCCTATATTTGTAACTGCAAGGATCAGGAACAATCACAAAATGTAAAACTAAAATAAAACAATAAACCCGTCATTCTAAGGAACCAAGCAACCTAATTCCAACAAAAAGTAAGTGTACTACATCAAAGCCCTCCATATTATTTTCATCGTTACCTGGTTCTGCGGTATGTTTTATATCGTGCGCCTGTTTATTTATAATACCGAGGCCAACGAAAAAGCTGAACCGGAGAAAACCATATTACAGCGGCAATTCAACATAATGATACGCCGCCTATGGTTTGGCATCACCTGGCCATCGGCAATCCTTACCCTTATATTCGGCCCCTGGATGTGGTATCTCTACAACGGCTTCTATCTTGTCAACTGGCTATCCATAAAGCTTTGTTTTGTGATCGGCTTATACGTCTATCATTTTACATTGCATGCCCTATACAAACAGCAGAAAAATGGCATTTTCAAATACACCTCCGGCCAGCTACGGATATGGAATGAGGTTGCCACCATTTTCCTCATCGCCATCATTATGATCGCTGTAGTAAAACAAGGCATGAGCCTTATCTGGGGGCTTTTAGGATTGGTATTATTCGTAATAGTATTGATGAGCGCCATTAAAATATACAAACTCATCCGCAACAGTGCTGCCAAATAATACCTTTTATTAACATTTCACTAAAATATTAGTTTTATATTATTCAACATTTTGTGTATTTTTTTCCACAACTGTTAAAGAAAAGCGAATTTGCATAATGATAATTTTACATAATAATATTCATACTTCGATTTAGTCTGATTTAGCATTTAGCTATTGTTTACTTTCAATCATCAACTTACAATTTATATAATAAATAAATACGAATGAATTTTTATAATTCCCCGATAATTGCAGGAAATGTTCAATTTCTTGCCCGATTTTTGCTACTATGGTAAAAAAGAATAACTAAATGTACCAGTTCAAGATAAGGAAATTAGATGAAGGCGGGTATAGGTTCGAGCTTGGGGATATTAAAATGTTAATTGACAATTATAGCATTACCGAAAACAGGCATTTAATTATCAACCCCGGTAAAGCCTTTGCATGGTTCACAGTTGATAGTAATATATACGGTGTATCCAACGAATCCTCCCGGCTTGATAGCGTGGAAGCATTCTTTGACGCCATAAACCTGCAACATTCTTTCTTTACCAATAAGTCAGTTCCTATTATTGATAATACCATAGCGCATCTCAAAAACAGCGGTCTCAATAACAATCTTAAACTGTCTGCATAAGCCCACACAGTTGCATTACACCTTTGCGGTCTTTATTTTTGTATAATTTCAATTTGGAGATCAAAAATCCGGATTGGATTATGCCTTTGCGAGTTTTGGAACACAACATGGGAAACTGCGGCTTTGCGCCTTTGCAAGAAACCTTTTGCAATTATTGCGCTCCTCTGGGACTTCCGGCATTCCGGTAATAATAGGCATTGGTCTTTATGAAATTGAAGAACGCATAATCGCTCATTGTTTTCAATTGCTGGTAAGTGGGCCGGTATCTCCGCATAAAATAGTGCAGGCTGTCTCCCTGCAGGCCGGTAAACTTGGCAACAACTTCCTCATTGAAAGTCTTGTCCACATAACGCTCTTTTTCAAACTCATCAAAATCATCCTGGAACTTCCATACTTCCCTGTTTTTGCCGCTCATAGCCGAGAAAGGATGGGCTATCACATCTATGCCAGACATCTTGGGAAAATCAAGCTCGTGCTTGTACAATTCATGGAAACGAATGCTGTCGCTGGTATAATCATAGCGGTTGTTGCTTTTGGCAACCGACTGTATTTCGGGTATGCCCTTTTTCATTATTATCCTGAAATAAGGAGGGATATAACCCTCCGGCACCCGCACCCGTACTGTCTTATAGCCCGGTTTCTTAAACTCAAGCAATTGGCCGTTGGCTGCTGCAATTATGAACCCACCATTTTCATCAGTGGATATAACCAGGTTGGTATATACATTCTCAATGTTTACGCCGCTCACCGGTTGCCTGTCCTCAATGTCCAGCACCTCGCCACGAATGGTTTGGGCTAAGGCAGGCAAGGTGCCAATACATAAAAAAAGCAATAGCGCAAAAGCTCTGGCAGGCATAATGGTGCTAAATTACAGTTTAACTCAATTCTATCAACCTTATTTTTGTTAAAATACTTCTTTTGGGAAATTCAAAACTATAAATCGCGAATCCCAATCCAAAGTTCAATGTATATCTTTGACCCAAAACAGCGGTTATATACTTTAGACAAACTACTTTAGACTTTAGACTGACAACAAACAAATGTACTTCCTGATCAGAAAAATACTCTTTGCTATTGACGCCGAGAAAGTGCATCATTGGGTAATGAAGCGCCTCACTTTTGCATACCGCATTGGTTTATTGAGAAGCCTGCTAAAAGCCTGTTATGTAGTAAAGCGCCCTACCCTTGAGCGTACCTTATGGGGTATCACTTTCCCAAACCCAGTAGGGCTGGCTGCAGGTTTCGATAAAGACGCAAAATATACCGATGCCCTTGCTTGTTTAGGCTTTGGGTTTATTGAGATAGGTACAGTTACCCCACTGGCCCAGCCGGGCAACGCAAAACCCCGCCTCTTCCGCCTGCCTGCCGATAAAGCGCTGATAAACCGTATGGGCTTCAACAACCACGGCGCGGCAAATGCGGCACTAAACCTCCGCAACCGCAACGAGCGCATCATCATTGGCGGCAACATCGGCAAAAATAAAGATACCCCGAATGAAAACGCAACACAGGATTATGAAAAATGCTTTATGGAATTGTACCCTGTGGTTGATTATTTCGTGGTGAATGTAAGCAGCCCCAACACCCCCGGCCTGCGCCAGCTACAGGACAAAGCCCCGCTTACAGAACTGCTGAACCGGCTACAAACGCTGAACCGTAAAGAACGCACGGGAAAACCCATATTGCTGAAAATAGCACCCGACCTCACCAATGAACAACTTGACGACATCATAGAAATAGTGCGCAACACGGGGCTGCAAGGTATTGTAGCCACCAATACCACCATCAGCAGGGCGGGACTAATAACACCCCCGGAAACTGTGAGCAAACTGGAACCCGGCGGGCTAAGCGGCCTGCCCCTGAAAAAAAGAGCTACCGAAGTGATCAATTATATTCACACCCACAGCAATGGCGAGATCCCCATCATAGCATCCGGCGGCATCTTTACTGCCGCAGACGCAATAGAAAAATTAAATGCAGGAGCCTCCTTAGTGCAGGTTTATACCGGCTTCATTTATGAAGGGCCGGGGATTGCGAAGAAGATTTGCAGGGGGCTGGTGAAGTTTACCTGATTATAGTTACATCGCCCTTAATGAATATCGGCTGGCCCAGGTCGCATTCCGCGTCTATGATATATACATACACATCGGGACGTGGGGAGCCTCCGTTATAAGAGCCATCCCAGGCATTGGCTATGTCATTTATCTGTATGCCGGTGCGCTCAAAAAGCAGTTGCCCCCAGCGGTTATAAATACGGAACGATTTTATGATGTTTATACCCCGCCCCCTCGGATAAAATACATCGTCCTGCCCATCTCCATTGGGGGTAAAGGCGTTGGGTATGAATACCTGGCTATTATCGCAATAGAGGTGAATAGTTACCGAGTCGGAATTGGTACAACCAAATTCTGAGGTTACCTGTATATTGTAAGTAGTGGTTGTCGTCATGCTTGCTACCGGGTTGGGGCAGTTATCACAGCTTAATGTAAGGCTGTTATCCCACGCATACTTTTCAATAAGGGTACCGGTAGCGTTTAGCTGTGCCGACGAACCCTCAAGCAGGGTTTGGTCTGGCCCAGCGTACACTGTCGGCAGCGGATGAATGATTACCGTAACATAGTTGGTATCCGCCATACAGGTTGCCAGTTGCGCTATAACCATAAAAGTAGTGGTAGTAAAAAGTGTTGCGGTGGGGTCGGCTATGTAGGGGTTGCTAAGGCCGGTGCCTGGTATCCACTGGTATTTAGTGCCACCGGAATCTAACAAAGGAATGGTAATGCCTGCGCATACCTGCGTATCTCCCCGCGCAATACTTACCGTTTTTGTTTTCAGGAGCACAGTAGTGGTATCGGTACCGGAACAACCCACAGCATCCGTTCCTGTTACCGTGTATTGGGTAACCACTGTTGGCGAGGCATGTGTGGGATTACATGCCGTACAACTAAGCGTGGCCGGCGGACTCCAGGTATAGGTGATCCCGCCATAGCCGGTCAGCGTGGCTGTTCCCCCTGTACATATTATTGTATCCGGGCTTACCGTTATCACAGGCGGCGCATATACGGTTACGTTCCCGGTGATACTGTCTGTGCATCCCCAGCCGTCTGTTACCACCAAAGCAACCGGGTAAACCCCTACCCCGCTGACCGTAAATGAAGGCGATTCCAGAATGCTGGTCGTGCTGTCAAATGTCCATTTCCAGGCGGTTATTGTTGACCAGTAGCTTTTCGAGGTATCGGAGAAATTAAAACTTCCGCCGAGGCATATGGGGTCGGGAATTGTGGTAAACCCGGGCGTTACCGCATCCACCTTAATAGTATCAATACCAATGTTGGAGCTTTTGCAGCCCGTATTATCACTTAATATCAGTTTTGGTACAAAAGCCCCCGGTATCAAATAAGTATGGCTGATACTGTCGGTATAAGAAAGTGCGCTGGTAGTGCCGTCGGCAAAGTCCCATACTATATTTGGCACATTGCTGATAAGGGCGTTAAAACGCACGGTGAGCGGTACACAGCCGCTGTCAACATTGTAAGTGAACGCCCCTGCATACCCGAATATATTCACATGCCCTATGGCCGTATCTGTGCAGCCATACGAATTGGTAACTATAAGGGTTATCGGAAAATAACCCGTGGTTATATACAGGTCAGTAGGTGAGAAACCGAGCGAAGAGCTGCCATCGCCAAACGTCCAGCTATAGCTGGTGGCGCCTGTGCTGGTATTAATAAAATGCACGGTCAATGGCGGGCATATGGAAACGGAATCGTCCATATAAAAAGAAGCGTCCGGCTTGCTGACAGTCATATAGTTAGAATCAACGAGGGTATCCGTACATCCATGAGTATCGGTAACTGCGAGCGATACCGTATAGACGCCAGCGGCAGTATAGGTGTGCGATGGGGAAGTGAGCGTGGAGGTATGGCCGTCTCCAAAATTCCAATAAGAAGTGGCTACGCCAGGGGTGGTGTTAGTGAATGTGATGCCCTGGTCGGTACATGGATGCGTATTGCTTGCGGTAAACGATGCAGCAGGATGATATACGGTGAGGGACAGGCTGAATGTATCCTTGCAACCGATATTATCCGTAACAATTTCCTTAGTGGTAAACGATCCTGATGTGGTAAAAGTATGCGAGGTGGTAGTAGTGGCAATAGTGCTTACCGTTCCATCGCCATACAGCCATCTGTAGCCTGTTATGGTAGCGCCCGGCACATCGGTACTATGGTCGGTATAGGTTGTGGGCAAAGGTACGCAACCGGCCAGGGGTGTTGCCGAGAAGTCAGCGACAGGCGCGGCTACGAACTCGTTATTATTGCCCGTAGCAGTATCATGGCAACCGTTCTGGTCGGCAATTACAACCGATACGGTAAACGTTCCGGTAGCGTCAAACTCTTCGGTAAACACAACCGGGCTGATAGAAGTATCTACCGTTTCCTCCAGCGTTCCGTTGCTGAACCATTCGTAGTAAACGGGTGAGCCGCCGGTTACCGTAGCGGTAAAATGGACGATCCCATACTTGCAGACAGCAGTATCATCGGGAGCAAAAGTAACAACAGGCCGGTGCAGGTTTACCGAAAAATAAGCTGTGTCCCTGCACCCGCTCCTGGAATTATAAGTGGCGAGGTAGCCGGAATAGGTGGTGGTAGCCGGATAAAGATGAGCGGGGTCGGACATAGTGGAAGTGGAGCCGTCTCCAAACACCCACAAATGGCTGTCGTCGCCCAGCGAAAGATCTGCAAAGTCAACAGTTTTTTCGGGCGAGCAGAGGATGCTGTCTGCGAGAATAGCCATAGGTGAATCAACGATCACATTGTTTACCAGTGAAACGGGCGGGCCGGGGCAACCATTATAAGAAGGGATCACCTCTATGGAATAGGTACCCGGCTTTGGGAAATGATAATGAATAATGTCGTAATGGTATGCGGTATCCATTGAATCCGCTATTATCACAGTAGGAAAACGGATGATCCAGGTATATTCGTTGGCTACGCCGCTTACCAGGGTTGCGGTAAAGCTGGTGTCATTGTCATGGTAGCATATATTTGTTGTGTCCACAAAGGCTGCCACAGGCGGCGCGCCTACCTTTACTATAACTGTGTCTGTTTTGGTGCATCCGTTATCTGTGGTTACCGTTCCCACAACCGTATCGTTTCCCGGCGCAGTAAATGTATGCACCGGGGCCGCACCTGTCCCTGTGCCGCCATCGCCGAAAGACCAGTTCCACGATGCTATGCCAAATGGATAAGGCGCAGACATGCCGGTAGGCACAGTGGTATATGCGGTCGCCCCGAATGATACAGTGAGCGGGGCGCAACCCGACGGGTCAGGCGGCGTTATTGTTACCAGCAGGTTGTAAAACGTATCCAGCTTTGTAATGGTGCTTTTGCAGCCTGTAAGAGAATCAAGAGTAACCATACTGATGGAATAAATGCCCGTGTCGCCAAAATTATGGATCACAGACAGGCCCGTACCTGAATACCCATCGCCATAATGCCAGGTTACACTTGAATGTGGCGGCGTAGTTGCGGTCAGCGTGATAGCAGCTGGGGGCGGGCAAGGTTGGGGCGGCGTTATGACAAAACTGGCTGTTGGCCCCGGAACAATAACTATGGTATGGGTAACAGTATCGTTGCAGGAACCGTTAGATATGATCATGGTAACGGTATAGGTTCCGGGTGAAGTGTAGGTGTGATTGCCGTTTACGGCATATCCGGTTCCGCCATCCCCGTACTCCCAGGTAGTAGAAGTGTGGGGAGCGCTGGTATCTGTAAACGAAACAGAACTGTTCACACAGGCTGTATCAGGGTAGGTAAAACCTCCGCTGAGTGTAGCAATACTTATAGAAGTGGGAGCAGTGATGCTGTCGGTGCAGCCATCGCCATCAGTTACCACAAGCGTTACACTATAACTGCCGGGAGACGTATAGGTGTGCGATATGGGGCTGCCGCCGGGTGAAGAACTGCCATCGCCATACCGCCATACATAGGTAAAAGGTCCGGTGCCGGTAGTGGTACTGGTAAACGTAACCGTGGCAGGCGGGTTGCAGAAACTGGACGCGCTTACCGTGAAACCGGGCGTAGCCGCCGGGTTTACATGTATATAGCCCGTATCCACCAGTGTGCTGGTGCAGCCCTCGCTGTTGGTAACGGCTAAAGTAACATTGTAAGTACCCGGTGTGCTGTAAGATTTGGTCGGGGTGCCGGCAGTGGTAGATGTGCCATCGCCAAAAGCCCAGGTGTAGGAAAGCGGGCCGGGTACGCCACCTATAGATGTACTTGTAAAAGTAATAGGCTCACCGGGGCAAACAGATGTTTCGCTGGCAATAAAATGTACGGTAGGCGATGGGTAAACCAATATGGTTACGCTATGTGTAGTAGTAACGCCACCATCAACCACGGTAAGCGTAATAGTATAAGTGCCGGCAGTGTCGTAACTTGTGGAGCAGGAATCCCAGGTATGCACGGGCATAATGCCATTGTCCAGATCCCAGGTACAGGTGCAGCCCGAACAGGCCGCAGTAGTATTGACAAAAGTAACGATCAAAGGAGCGCAACCCGAAGTGATACTCGCAGTAAAACTTGCAGTCTGCCCCTTTACGGATAGAGCTGCAACAGAAACAAATAAAACCAATAAAATACTACGTACAAATGGTTTCATGATATACTATTTTGGGGTTAGGAGCATACACCCTCAATATATTTTTATAGTTAAAACTCCATCCATTAATTATTATGCAAGTTACATACATATTACAAGAAACATTGCGCATAAATACCCGTTTTGAAAATAGGTATAAATACCTATTTTAGTTTAATCCTGTTTTGTATATTTAGGTGATAAAGCCCGCCTGATGCGACTTGCGTTATTTTTATTTTTGCTCATCTTATTTTGTCCTCCAATATTTGGCCAGGAACCCGGTGGCATTAAGCCAGGCGCGGATACCGCAGCTATCAACCGTTTGTTTCACAGAGCCACCAAACTGCCTGATCCCGATAGTGAGATCATTCTTTTTAACGAGGTATTGAAATTAAGCATAGCTGCTAACTATGCGGATGGCGCCTTCAATGCAATAATGACTACGGGAATCAAATACCATGAAAAAGGGAACATTGCACAGTCCCGGAAATATTATCTCGAAGCCCTTCCCTGGGCCAGAAAAACAACACGGATAATAGATGCAGTTGCCTGGTGTTATAATAATATCGGCTCCTCGTATAGCGATGAAGGAGATTACACTAAGGCTTCTGAATATTATTATATAGCTCTACAGGAACTCAAAAAAATAGAAAATATACCAACAACAACTGCCGCGAATAATTATATGGCTATTGGCGGAATAAAGACCCTGCTCAACCAGCCGGATACGGCATTAGCGTATTATAACAAGGCCGAAGATGTGGCGAGAAAAGGAAAGTTCTATTTCCAGCTTGCCCAGGCTTTAGGATGCAAGGGCGATTATTATGCAAAGATAAACAAACCGGATAGCGCCCAAAAGTTTTTTAATGAAATCGCTGATATAGGTAAGCTGACCGGAAAGATTGACCTGCAGGCATTGGCAAATGCCCAACTTGGCGGGCTTTTTGTTCAGCAAAAACAATATAAGAAAGCCGTTTCTTATTTAAAAACAGCGATCTCGCTTGCAACCGGCAGGTATAACTACCTGGTGATCAATTCTGATTACGACCTGGGAGACGCACTTTATCACCTGGGGAAATATAAAGAAGCCGCAACCTTAATTGAGCATGTATTAAATGAATTAAAGGCGCAGAACAATAAAAACGGCTATATAGATTGCTATGCTAAACTCGCTGATATATACGGCGCAAGCGGGCAATATAAAAAAGCGCTTGAATGCAAGGATTCCGTAATTGTATATAAAGATGAGCTTACCGGCACCGAAAAAGCAAAAGCCCTGAAGCAAATGGAAATAAAATATAAAACAGCCGAAAAAGACAAAGAAATAGCGCAAAACCAATTGCTGATAGCACAACAGAAAAACAAAATAGCAAGTAAAAACACCTGGATAGCAGGCATAGCCGGCGGCATATGCCTGTTGTTCATTATCTCCATATCTCTTTATAGCCGGGCACGGCATAAGCAATGGCTGCAGGCAGAGCAGATAAAAACATTAGAACATGAAAATACAATAAGCATCCTCAAAGGCGTAGTACAGGGAGAAGAAAATGAACGTAGCCGGCTGGCGCGCGAATTGCATGATGGCATAGGCGGAATGTTGAGCGCGGCCATGATGCGCCTTATGGCCGTTCGCCACCAGGATGAGGGGGTAACTGCGATACCCGCATATAACGAAGCCCTGGGACTGCTGGGTGAAATGGGCGATGAGATACGCAAAACAGCCCACAACCTGATGCCCGAAGTATTGCTGAAACAAGCCCTGCCGGAGGCGGTTCGCGCTTATTGCAACTCGCTGCAGGAAGGCAGCCCGTTGCAAATAGATTTCCAAAGCTATGGCTCGTTTGAGGCCATACCGGAAGATTTTAAACTCAATGTTTACCGCATCATCCAGGAACTGCTGAAAAACATTACGCAACACGCACAGGCAACAACTGCCTTTGTGCAACTGATGATGCACGAAAACACACTCACTATAACTGTAGAAGACAATGGCGTCGGGTTTGATACCGGCGCAACAAAGGAGGGCCTTGGCCTCCGCAACCTGCAAACAAGGGTAAGCAGCCTTGACGGGCATTGCACCATAGAATCGGAAACAGGTAGGGGAACGAGTGTGTATATTGAAGTACCCATAAACCCCTGACCCCTGAAGGGGGTACCACAATTTAACTTAACCCCTGACCCCTGAAGGGGAACTAAGAATTTAGCTTTATCAAAACGATTAAACTATAAAAAAAAAATGAACTAATTTTAAAACAAAAAAACTACCAAACACTTAGGTAATAAGGGGAAGCCCCTTTAGGGGTTTGGGGTTTGGGGTTATATGAAAATAGCTATAGCTGACGACCACCCGCTGGTAATAAACGGGCTGCACCATATTCTGGGCAACTGCCCCGATATGGAAATTATCGGCAGTTACGCCAATGGTAAAGAACTGCTGCTTGGTTTAGCCATGCAGCAACCCGATGTATTGCTGCTGGACATACAGATGCCGGGGCAAACAGGCGATGAACTTGCGGAGATAATCAATGAGCAGTACCCGGCTATAAAAATGCTCGCCCTCACCAACCAGGACAATGTGTATTACATAAAAAATATGCTGCGCAAGGGCGTAAACGGCTACATACTGAAAACAACACGCGAAGAAATACTGCTCGACGCCATACGTACCGTAAATAACGGCGGGCAATACCTGGAACCTGCCTTGAAAGACAAAGTGCTGCAAGATACCCTGCAGGCAAGAAAGCAGGTCTCCGCCGACCCAATCTTATCCCGCCGCGAAAAAGAAGTGCTGCGGCTCATAGCCCTCAACCTCACCAGCCAGCAAATAGCCGACCAGCTATTTATCAGCAAACGAACCGTTGACAACCACCGCCTCAGCCTCCTTATGAAACTCGGCGTAAAAAACGTAGCCGCCCTTGTGAAGAAAGCCATACAATTGGGGTTGATTGAGTAATGATTAATGATTAATTATTAATTATTAATGGTAGATAGTCGGGAATCTGTCGTCAGTAGATAGTAATTAGTCGTTAGTAGATAGTCGGGAATCCCTGTATTCATCTTCCCAATCCCAGTCATCCTGAGCCACGCCGAAGGGACAAATTCCACAATTTTCACATTTTCACATTTTTTCATTTCCACATTCATTGAGCCATTGAGCCATTCAGCTATTGAGTCATTTTTTTACCCTATATTTACCGCATATTTTACACCGACATGAAAAAAATACTCACCACGCTCTTACTCGCCGCAGGTATTGCTTCGGCCAATGCGCAATATTCAAACGATTATATACAGATAGGGATGAAAGCCCCGGAGCTTGCAACACCAAACCCGCAGGGTAAAATGCTGAAACTGTCAGAGATCAATAAAGGCAGCTATGTGCTGCTCGACTTCTGGGCGTCCTGGTGCGGGCCTTGCCGCCATTCCAATCCCGGGCTGGTGCGCATTTATAATGAATACTCGCATAAAAAATTCAAAAATGCCAAAAAAGGGTTCACCGTTATCAGCTATTCATTGGATATGAATAAGGAAAACTGGATGAAAGCCATTGCCCAGGACAAGCTCACCTGGACAAACCATATGGCCGACCTGCCAACTACGCAATGGGGTTCGGTGGTTACCCAGAAATACGGCATACAATTCATTCCACAGGCTTTTTTAATAGACCCGCAAGGAAAAATAATAGGAAAATACATGTCGGCAGAGCAGGCAGAAGATGATATAAAAAAATTAGTTGCCGAATAAGCAAGAATAAGTTTGCCCAAAAACTTATTTTTCCCTACCTTTGCACCCTTAAATTCACGCATGGCAAAATCCATGCATTAAAAAGACCGTACAATGAAAAAAGGAATTCATCCTGAAGGATACCGGATGGTAGTCTTTAAAGATACCTCGAATGAGTATATGTTTTTAACCCGCTCTGCCGCTCCCACCAAGGAAACCGTACAATGGGAAGATGGTAAAGATTACCCCCTGATAAAGGTCGAAATTTCCAACACCTCGCATCCGTTCTATACCGGTAAATCTATGTTTGTGGATACCGCAGGCCGTATTGAGAAGTTCAAAAAACGCTACGAAAAGAAAGCATAATTATTTTTCATTTTATCGCATCAGAAACCATAAGATCCCGGAAATCCGGGATTTTATAGTTTTTGGGGTATTGCATTATTCCCATATAGTAATGTATTTTATGCCCCATATTCGATGGGCGTTGCCCATCGCTGACATATGCCGCCCTTTCAGGGCTATTCTGGACAGGACTATTAAAAAACGGGAATTTGTCCTGCACACATTTATCTTTACTTTTGACTCGCAGACTTTAGACTTACTACTTTAGACTTTAGACTATCTACTAAAATGCACTACCTCCTCTTCGATGACCCCTGCCGCGACAGGCTGTTGCCATTCACACATACTCGCCCGGTAGCAGATATACGGTGCGGCATACTCACTATGCGCGAGCGATGGGAACTATGTATCCAAAACACAACCGGTACACTTACAGAGGGCTATTTACAGAAAGTATATCCGCTGAATGCCGGGAATGATAATGTATATATCAATGGCGCTGTATTCGGTAATCCCGCTATGGCGGCAGCTATCCATACCTTGCAACCGGGGCAGAAATTAGTAAAGGGCGACCTTACAATAGCCGTTCGTATTGCAACCAGTGACCTGGCGATAAGTGAATTTCATACCCATATTTTACCATTACCTGCACAGTATTTCGAGGGCGATGTGTATGCCCTGAAAAATGCCTGGGATATATTCTCGCTCAATGACCGTGCCCTGCGCGACGACTTCCGGTTAGTAACACAAGGCAGGAAGAGCGCGGAGATTCCGGGAGGCGTAACGGTAACCGGCAAAGATCACCTGTTTATAGAAGAGGGCGCAAATATTTATGCAGGTTGCGTTATCAATGCCGCTACCGGCCCTGTATATATAGGCAAAGACACAGAAATACTGGAAGGGTCTCTGATGCGCGGGCCTATTGCTATGTGTGGGCATAACGTGGTGAAAATGGGTGCGAAAATATATGGCGCAACCACTTTAGGACCCGGATGCAAGGCCGGCGGCGAAATAAATAATGTGGTTTTCTTTGCCAACAGCAATAAGGCGCACGATGGCTACCTCGGCAATGCCGTTATCGGCGAGTGGTGCAACCTGGGCGCCGATACCAACTGCTCTAACCTGAAAAACAACTATGCCGAAGTGAAGGTATGGGATGAGGCTGCCAACAGATCCGTTTATACCGGACTTACCTTTTGCGGCCTTATGATGGGCGACCACTCCAAATGCGGCATCAATACTATGTTCAATACCGGTACTATTGTGGGTGTTTCGTGCAATATTTTTGGGGGCGGTTTCCCGGAGAAATTTGTACCTTCCTTCTCCTGGGGCGGCAGCGAAGGCATTACTAAGTACGATTTTAACCGTGCTATGGAAACAGCAGCACGTATGATGGAACGCAAAGGCAGGAAATTATCGGAAGAGGAGATTGAGCTATACAAGCATATATATATGACAGGATATTTGACAAAGGATAAATGATTTATAGGGGCTTTGCGACTTTAAATATTGAACATTACTTATTTCCAATTATTTGTGATTTGCGCCTTCGCGCCTTTGCGAGAAACTTTTTATTTTTACTATTCAAACCAAAACAAACATGCGTAAAAAAATAGTGGCCGGCAACTGGAAGATGAACCTTACCCTTGTGGAAGGAGCGGAATTGGTGAATGATATTTTTAAGGGGTTGCCCGTATTGAGTGAAGATAAAAAAGTAGTGATCGCCCCACCCTACCTGCACATCACGCAAACCGGGGAGCAACTGATAGGTATGATAGATGTGCACCTGGGCGCGCAAAACTGCCACTGCGAAACAATGGGGGCCTACACAGGCGAGGTATCGGCTGCCATGCTGAAAAGCGCGGGCGTGGAATATGTGATAATAGGCCACTCGGAAAGAAGGGAATATTTTAATGAAACCGATGCGATAGTGGCTAAGAAAGTGAACCAGGCGCTAAGTAACGGCCTGCAGGTAATCTTCTGCTGCGGCGAACCATTAGCAATACGCGACGCCAAAACACAAAATATGTATGTTGCAAAACAGATAAAGGAGGGATTGTTTCATCTGAGCGAAGACCAGTTTAAAAATATAACCATAGCCTATGAGCCAATATGGGCTATAGGCACGGGGCGCACCGCATCAACAGAGCAGGCGCAGGAAATGCACGAGCATATAAGGAGCATAATTACGGCTAAATATGGTGAGGGAACCGCAGAGGAAACCTCGATACTCTATGGCGGCAGTTGCAAGCCATCGAATGCGGCAGAACTGTTTGCCTGCCCCGATGTGGATGGCGGGCTGATAGGCGGGGCATCCTTAAAAGCCGGCGAATTTCTGGGTATAATTGAAGCTATGGCCTAAGAAACGATGACAAAAAAATTTTGAGGTGAACAAAATCTGGTTTACATTTGCACTCCGAAATAATCGAATGGCGTGTTGGTCAATCGGTTAAGACGCCTCCCTTTCACGGAGGAATGACGGGTTCGATTCCCGTACATGCTACTAAATCCCTCCAGGTGCAAATTTGGAGGGATTTTTGTATTATAGAAAATTAGGCTAATTTTGTGTTTATGGGTGCTGTATATGCTGATATAGAATTGATCAATAATGACGATATGGCTTTGGTACGCAGAAACTTCATGGACCAGGATGAGGTAAGGCGTATGTATGTAAATATTCGTGTGGACACCGGCGCTGATATGCTGTGCATAAACGAAAGTATCCAGGAACAGCTAAAGTTCCCTATAATGGAGAAAAGAAAGGCGCAACTTGCCAGTGGCCAATTCCTGGAATGTGATGTAGTTTCATCTGTAGAACTTCATTTTAAGAATCGGCGAACTTTTTGTAATGCTATGATATTGCCCGGTGATGCAGAACCTTTGTTAGGCTGCATTCCATTAGAGGATATGGATGTATTGATACATCCTTTGAGGCAGGAACTAATAGTTAATCCCGACCATCCTTATTATGCGCAGATGAAAGTGAAATGAATTTACATAGTAAACTGCTGAAAAATCCAGTCTTTTAAATCACTGTAATGATCTACGGCTTGGTGTTTTTCTACAAATAGCGCCAACAATAATCCCCATTACAATTGAAAATAACATACAATAAATAATGCGACTTATGGCATAAGAAATGCCAACATTTGTAACCCTTTCAATCGGATAGTTTGTATTTTGAAACGCCTCTTTTAATATTACCTGGGAATAAATTACTTCAAATATTTTACTTATTATTACAGCTATTATAACTGACCTCAGTGTAATATCAAAAGCATGTCCAAAAGTAATGTAGCCGCCAAGTTCTTTATCTCTGAACCGTTTAATGAGCATTATGGCAACGATGAAGTATAATACTATAAACGCAAGTCCTACCAACCCTATACCCTTTTCAATAATATCGAAATAGTATTGTATGCTCTTGGAAAGAATACCTAATACCCAAAAAATTGCGGCAATCTTTAATACTAACAATAACGATTTTAAGTGTACATTACCCATTGTAGCAACCGTTTTATAAAGCAAAAATAGCATTTTTTTGAAACCAGCAAATTCATTATTTGTTCTTTTGTATAAAATACTTATTTAGTTTACCCTTGTTTTCTTGAGATAACGATTATTAGTTAAATTCGTGGTTCCCCAGGCACCTATCCTGCATTTTGCTGGAAGGGGTCAGTGGTAGAGTTTATGTGGGACGCATATCTGAAAGGGTTTAAGGCATATTTACAGTTAGAAAGGTCAATGTCTGACAATACGGTGGAGGCATACCAGCACGATATAGCCATGTTGCGCAACCATGTGCAGCAATCCTATAACGGCGTGGGGGTGGAGGGGGTTCAATTGGAACATCTGCAATCTTTATTGGCAAGCATCAATGAGCTTGGGCTTTCTGCCCCTACACAGGCGCGGGTATTGAGCGGTATTAAATCTTTCTTCCGTTATTTAATGCTGGAAGAGGTGATTAAAAAAGACCCTTCCGAATTATTGGACGCCCCCAAGCTGAAACGGTCGCTGCCGCATGTACTGAGCCTTGCCGAGATAGATATATTGTTTGCCGCCATAGACCACAGCACGCCCGAAGGCACCCGCAATCACGCCATGCTGGAGACCATGTATAGCTGTGGCCTGCGGGTAAGCGAACTGGTTGGCCTTCGCCTGTCTAACCTGTATCTTGATGTGGGTTTTGTAAAAGTATTGGGCAAGGGGAATAAAGAGCGGCTGGTGCCTATTGGCGATACTGCCGTAAAGCATATACAACTATACCGGGAGCATGTGCGCAGCCAGCTACCTAAGATAAGCAAAAACGGTGAAGATATTCTGTTCCTCAACCGCCGGGGCGGGGCGTTGTCTCGGGTAATGGTATTTATGATACTAAAAGATCTGGCGCTGTTGGCGGGGCTGAAGCAGAATATACATCCCCATACATTAAGGCATTCATTTGCCACACACCTGGTGGAGGGCGGCGCAGACCTCCGGGCCGTTCAGGAAATGATGGGGCATAAAAGTATCACCACCACAGAAATTTATACCCACCTGGACCGTGGCTACCTGCGCCAGACCCTGGAAAAATACCATCCCAGGTTCAGGTGATTAAGTATTTCACAATTAAGCAAACTTTGATTTAGTAGCCCCGGCCTTCAGGCCGGGGTGTAAACGAAAACTCGTTGGCTTTAGCCTAAACTGACTCGTGCCGGGTATTGCTCCTGTTGTATATTTTGGCTAAAGCCAACCTACTATTGATCACTCCCCGGTCTAAAGACCGGGGCTACTGAAAATTTGTCATTGACTTTTTTTCTCTTATTTTTGAGAACATGGCAAACACCATTGACAAAACAAATACTTTCTATGCCAAAGACCGCAAGGCATGGCGGAAATGGTTGGAGAAGAACCATCTGACCAGTACCGGGGTATGGCTTATTTACTACAAAAAAGACAGTGGCAAAACACGCGTACCCTATTCCGACGCCGTGGAGGAAGCCCTTTGCTTCGGCTGGATAGACAGTACGCTGAACCCGTTCGATGAAGATAGCTATATGCAGCTCTTCACACCGCGCAAACATAAAAGCGGCTGGTCGAAACTGAATAAGGAGCGTGTGGCGAAACTAACAGAGCAAGGCCTGATGGCGCCCGCCGGGCTTGAAAAAATAGAAATGGCAAAACACCACGGCACCTGGAATAAGCTGGACCATATAGAATCATTTACCGTTCCCCCGGCATTAGAAAAAGCATTTGCCGCAAACCCCAAAGCAAGGGCATTCTTTGATACCCTTAGCAAGACCAACAAAAAGTACATTCTCTACTACATCAGCGGTGTAAAAAAAGAAGAATCAAAGGCGCAACGAATAGCCGACATCATAGCCGCAGCAAATGAAAACAAGATGCTCGACAGGTGGGTCACCACGCCATCGGTTCTTGCCAAGAGGAAAAAATAAGAAAGATTGGGATTTGCTGGTTAAATAAATGTGCAGTGAAAGTAAACACAAAGTACACGAAGTTGAACCACAAAGGACACAAAGCTCACTTTGTGTCCTTTGTGTTCTTTGTGGTAAAAAATATTAAGGGATAGTCACTGTGTATGATGCGTCAATAGTGTTTGGTATAGCCAGGTTGCTCGTAGTATAGGTGCCTCCACCAGTAAAGTTAACGGATACCTTAGTATTCCCATATGCGAGATAATAACCTATTCCATAAGTGCCATAAGATGATAAAGATGGGGTCTCAAAAGTTTGGGCTGGAAGTCCATAATTAACATACAAACCATTAATGCCATAAGCGTCATTGTTGGTGATCTGCAAATAAAAATAATCACTGCTGATGTCAAATGTTTCAGTTAGCGGATAGCCGCCGGTAGGAAAAGCATCTGTAAATGGTGTCCATGTATATACCGAGCCGTAAGCGCCCTGGGTGGTAGCAGTAACATTTGCATTAGCGCCGGCAGTTCCTACAAAAGCTACTGACGCGCCCGCAGGTATAGTGCCCTGGGTGCTGTTCACGGTAATGTAAACAGGCGTATAGGCGTTGTTTTGAAAAATAATTGAAGACAATTCACAAAAATTCCCGGAATACCCTGTCGGGCAGGAACATACGCCACCCGAGCAGGCGCCACCGTTCTGGCAATTAACCCCACTGCATTTGTTTTTGCTGCACGATGTATAAACTATTGCGGAGAATGCGGCAAGTGTGATTGTTGCCGTTAATAAAAGTGTTCTGATTTGTTTCATGTTTTTTTTTTTAGTTTCCTAATAGAATTATGCCACCGGATTGTGCGGGTAAAGATAGTCAATAATGGAACGTAACTATTTATACAATAGCATTTTAAGTTTATTTAACAGGATGTGTTTGTACTTGATTAATGTATTTGTTGCAGGTATATAATATCAGCATCCTTATTTTTTTTCTTGTTTTTTAAGTTGGCATATTGTTCAGCGCCTGTTTTCTTGTCCACAAGCTCTATTACGGGTATCATTCTTATTTCACCCTTCTCTAAACCGCACCTTACATAGTAGTCAGTTCCGTATTTCACGTCCAACTTTAATTCCGTCCGTTTACTGGTTTCAGCCCACAAGGTCATTGTCCCTTCTTTGTATATTTTTATGGCTTCCTTTGCCCTGCTTTTTATGGTACAAAGTACAGAATCATTGTCCATATGCAATTTATAGGCATTAATTACGGCCAACGTATCCGGCAGCCTGTACACGTATAAAGTGGCATATTTTTCATCGCCGGGATTTACTATATTGCTTATATGCTGCGTAGGGTATGCCGGTAATTCGTTTACAAAATAAACATCAGCTTTTATCTTGTAACATTTACTGATGAAAGCGGGAGCTACCAGTGCTGTTATCTTAACTATATTCCCACCCATAGCTCTCGCTTTTTGTTTAGCTGCTCTTACCAGTTCTTCATAGTCGCAATGTGTTTTCACCGCATTATCGCCTATGGATATAGCGCCTATTTTTTTAGCGCCTATAGGCGCAGCAATCTTTACGGGCAATACTATAACACTATCCGGCTTGCTTTGGGCATTAGCAGCAGGATGACTGACAAAAAAGAATACTGAAAAAAAACAGCATAGTATTTTCATGGCGTGAAAATAAGCAATTGTTCAAAGGAGTGATGCACTTTTTGAAGTTGGATACCTGCACAGCTACATTGAAATACCATTGGTTACAGCCAATAGATCATAACCGTAATCCTAAATCCGTTTTTTTAAATTTTACTTGCCTGAAAGTGAAAATTTTATATTTTTACCCAAAAAAGTATATGAAGCACACACTTATACCTATTTTCATTTTTATAGCGTCTTATTCCGTCTCTGCAAAAGGCGAGGGAAATCTTACAGATACCGCAGGGCTTTTCGCTTATAGCGCTCCTGCTAAGTATGCCCTGTCCACCTGGAAACCGGAAGCTGTTACCGCGCCCACAATGGGGTATTATGGGCGGGGTGGTGGTGTCAGCGTACACTTTCTTTATGGTTTAGCGCTCGGCTATGCCGGGTCAACACTCAGTTCTCCCGGCAATACGCTTAAAGGCGGTGGCGGTTTCTTGTTTGATATAGACCTGGGTATCGGCATAGAATTCCCTTCCAGGAACCAGGACAAATCAGGCCTGCTGTCCATTACGGGTTATTATGCCCTGTTTGGCACAAGTATAACATCGAAGGATGCGCAGGGTAACACACAAAAAGATAAACGCCAGATTACCGCTGTAGGCGCACCTATATCTTATACCCATATAAGAGGCGGTGAAGGGACTGGCCTTTACTGGGAGGTAGGCGCAAACCTGACCACCATTACCGATGCCGACAATGAAGGCACAAGCTATACAAAACAATACAGCAGCTTTTATGTAGCGCCTTTCATTAGCGGTGGTTTAGCCGTCCCTTTTGAAATTGTAAAAAGAGGGTCACATGCTAAAGTGGGGGAAGGCAAAGCATTGGTCGGCCCGTTTGTCTCTTATTCCGCTACCAATATGATGCAGTTAACCGGCGTTACCATGCACGGTTATTCTATCGGCATCTGTTACCAGTATGTTTTTCTGTGATAGCTGGTCGAAATATCTCCCTTCGTCCGGTATTTTTTGAAATGTGCCACTTCCGTATAACCAGTTACTTTTTAAAAATACACACTACAGCTACGGGCATTACTAAAGCAAGCAGCGCAATAATTCCCCACATCATTTTTTGCCCATCAGTTTTTTGTTCCAGTTCGTCAATCAGTATGCTTACTCTTGCCATAGTGTAATATAAAGATACGCCAATCATCCATATAATAAGTAGGGTAATCATTACCAACGGTTGGATAAAAATCCATTTGATAAGGTCAATTCCCGTTCCATTTTTCAAAATTACCAATAAAGAGAGCATCAGTAAAAACTGGCAAAAACCCGTATAAAAGAATGAGTATGCCAAAACCCGCCTATCGCCGATAATGCGATTAAAACGTGCTGCGTAAAATTTATACGCACTGGCCAAAATATAGCCGTAGAAAGTCATAACCATAAATGTATAAATATTTCTCTATTCCAAATAGAAAACAATAAAATCAATTGATACCCACTACTATTCACCCACTATTACTATTCACTACCGTGTAGTAAAAAAATATTAGTACCTTGTGTTGCATAGTACAATAATAATACTTATCTTTGCATCGTTAATCGAATTAAAGAACTAATAAAAACTTCAAAAATGAACATAGAAAACACGCAAAGCCAGATGCGCAGGGGGATACTGGAATTTTGCATCTTATCGGTCATACGCCGTGGTGAGGCCTATCCCAGCGATATTGTAGAAGAAATGAAAACAGCAAAATTGCTGGTACTGGAGGGTACGCTATACCCGCTCCTAACTCGCCTTAAAAATGCAGGTATGCTCACCTACCGTTGGGTGGAAAGTAATTCGGGGCCGCCACGCAAGTATTTTTCCTTGACAGAGCAAGGCATAGCATTCTACAAAGAACTCGAAGACACCTGGAACGAACTCGCCTTTGCAGTCAATGCCTTGAAAAATAAAAAAGATTCTTTACCGCCTGTAAATGAAGATGACAAAATAACAGATAACAATTAACCTCACAAACAAACCACCATACAATGGAAAAAATAATAAACATAAATTTTCAAGGCCGGGTAATACCTATTGAAGAGACCGCCTACAACAGCCTGAAACAATACATAGACAGTTTGCGCCTGCACTTCGCAAACGAAGAAAGCAGCGACGAGATCATCAATGATATTGAGAACCGCATTGCCGAACTGCTCAACGACCGGCTGAAACGAGGCGCACAATGTATAGTGGGCAGCGACCTGGACGCGGTCATTGACAGCATTGGCCGCCTCGAAGACATAGAAGCGGCAGAAGGCGAAACTAATAACGCTCAAAAAAGCAGCAATACCCCACCCGAAAGCAGCTCCGCATTAAAAGGCCGTTTTTACAGGAATGCCGATGACAAGGTGATTGCCGGCGTATGCAGCGGTATAGCCAACCGCACCGGCCTTGACCCGGTTGTAGTACGGGTATTCTTTGTGCTATTGATGGGAGCGCTCTTGCCGATCTACATTATCCTTTGGATAATAGTGCCATCACAAAGCCTGCATACCCACATTACCAAACGGCTGTTCCGCAACCCCGACGATAAGATCATCGGCGGCGTATGTGGCGGGCTGGCAGCCTATTTCCGGTTAGACAGCCGGGTGCCGAGGTTCTTGTTTGTACTGCCATTTTTTGTCAGTTTGGTATCGCGGGGTATTCATCTCTTTTTGTGGCACGCATACTGGAGTTTAGGCCCGCGTATTTTTGTAGGCTCGGTAGGCAGCACTATGTTCATCCTGTATATCATTCTCTGGATAGCGATACCCTATGCCAGTTCCGCCGCAGACAAAATGGAAATGCGCGGAGAAAAGGTTGATATGAACTCTTTAAAAGCCGCTACACAGGCAAAGGCAACCGCTGCTCCTGCTCCACCTCATTACAGTAGTTTGGGCAGGGTAATAGGTATATTGTTCAAGGCGTTTTTCATGTTCATAGCCGGGGTTATTGCCCTTAGCCTCTTCGGGGCGCTTATCGGGCTGGTTTTTGCCGGCGTGGTGGCTTTCCCGTTCACCGATTTTATAGTGGATAGCTGGGGGCAAAAAATGCTGGCTTTGGCCGGCGCTATTCTGTTACTAGGCATACCGTTGCTGGCGCTCATTACCTGGATCGTGCGCAGGCTCACCGGTATTCATTCACGCCGCCATTACTTAGGTTATATATTTGCAAGCCTGTGGATCATCGGCTTTTTCATCAGCATTGTGTTAACGGCTGATTTCACTAAAGATTTCAGTTCAAAATCTGTTGTTGAAGAACCGTTCGCGGTAAGCCAGCCTTCTACCGGCAAATTATTTATCAATGTGGGCAATGGCCAGTTTTCAAGTTTCTACCATTTTCATAGCGGCTGGGTCGGCTCCTGGAATTGGGATGAGGATGGCGGACCTTTCCGGTTGGTGAATAAAGATTCCCTTATGCTGAATACAGTAAAAGTAAAGGTGACCCAAAGCGCTGACTCGCTCTACCACATCTACAAGGAAAGGATCAGCAGGGGCAATACATCGGAGGTGGCGAAAGATTTAGCCTCACGTATTTCCTTCGATATTAGCCAGCAGGATAGTATCATTAATTTGCCCAAAGGATTTGCCATAAACAGTAAAGACAAATTCAGGAACCAGCAGGTCATGGTAATGGTAGAAGTGCCGGTTGGTAAAAAAATACAGTTCAACAAAAACATAAATGGCTACAATTGGTTCAATATAAACGTGCAGCGGCAAAGGAATTTTTATTACGAACGGCATTGGGACAATTTCTACAATTACCGCAGCAACCAGGAATATATTATGACAGCATCCGGCCTCAAAAAAACGGGACATCAGGAAACTGTAGATTTGAGGAGGGATGAGGAGGATAATGATGATGGAGATTAAGTTATTTCAATACCTTCGTCAAAATCAATTCAGAAACGATGAATACAAACCTGGTTGCGTATTATAAAGACCGGGCAGAGGGATATGAGAAAATATATTCCAAACCGGAACGCCAGGATGATCTGGTGAAGGCTACAGCTATTCTGCAAAATATCTTTGCAGGCAAGCAGTTGTTAGAAATAGCCTGCGGAACGGGCTATTGGACAGAGCGTATTGCTGCAACGGCTGATTCTATTTTTGCTACAGACATTAATGAAGCAGTGATAGAAGTTGCCAAAAGAAAAAATTATTCAAAAGCACAGGTTTCCTTTGGAATCGTTGATATTTACAATTGCAATGAACACCTTAAATATGAAAGTTTGTTTGGCGGTTTTATCTGGAGCCATATTTTATTGCAAGACCTTGACCGGTTTCTGCATTCTGTAAACAGCCTGGTCATTCCCGGCGGCGCCATTGCTTTCATGGATAATATTTTCATTGAAGGCAGCAACCATCCTATCACAAACACAGACGAACATAGCAACACTTTTCAAACCCGGAAACTGGAGGACGGCACAACTCACCTGGTCTTAAAAAACTTCCCGGCAGAAAAATTCCTGCGGCAAAAACTTGAAGGCATAGCAGACAACATCAGTATTATCAATCTGGAATACTATTGGATATTATGCTACACCGTTTTGTAAAATTTAATAACCCCCGGTCATAATTGATTTTAATTATCCGGCTATTGGGGCTATGTATGATTACTTGTCTTAACTTTGTATCCAATTATTAAAATTCACAAAAATGTATCCTGAACAAATAGTCGCTCCGATGAAGGCTGAACTTACCAGCCACGGTTTCCAAGAACTCCTTTCCCCGTCAGACGTGGACCAAACCATAAAACAAAAAGGCACTACCCTGCTGGTCATAAACAGCGTTTGCGGCTGCTCCGCAGGCACTGCCCGCCCAGGCGTGGTTATGGCCGTTCAGAACGCAACCAAAAAGCCGGATCGCCTTACTACCAGCTTTGCGGGTTTTGATATAGACGCAGTGAAACAGGCGCGTACCTACCTGCTGCCCTACCCGCCCTCTTCGCCATCCATAATATTGCTGAAAGACGGCAAGGTAGTACACATGATAGAACGCCACAACATTGAAGGCCGCCCGGCACAGATGATAGCCGCAAACCTCATCCAGGCTTTTGAAACCTATTGCTGATCCAAAATAAAGAGTATAAATATAAAAGGTGGCAAATGCCACCTTTTATATTTATACTATACACGCTCTGTCATCCACAAGTCAAATAAACATATGATCTTCGTCAGTAGCAGGCTTTCAATCCGCATATTTCTCTTTCTTTGCAAACTTTAAAATCCCCAGACTTACGACTTACGACTTACGACTTACGACTTACGACTTACGACTTACGACTTACGACTTACGACTTAAAACTTAAAACTTACGACTTACGACTAAAAACTTACGACTTACGACTAAAAAAATGCAAGCTATCATACTCATGAATCTCGGCTCGCCCGATTCTGTACAGGTTAAAGACGTGAAGAATTATCTCAATGAATTTCTCATGGACGAGCGGGTTATTGATTCTCCCTATTTATGGCGCAGTGTGCTGGTAAAAGGACTTATCACCCCATTCCGCGCGCCAAAATCTGCCGAAGCCTATGGCGCAATATGGGGAGAAGATGGCTCCCCGCTTGTGGCTATTACCAGGCAGTTGCAGGAGGCATTGCAAAAAGAAACCGACACACCCATAGAAATAGCTATGCGCTACGGCAAACCCACCATGAAGGCCGCTTACGACCGGTTACTTGCCGAGCATCCCGGTATCAGGGAAGTGGTGCTGCTGCCATTATATCCTCATTACGCCATGTCCAGCTACGAGACGGCAGTAGTTCATGCCAGGAAAGTGCATATAAATGGAAATTACCCCTTCAGCATCCGGGTGGTAAAAGCATTTTACAACCACCCTGCCTATATCGAAGCCCTTGCGTCAAGTATCAGGCCACAGCTTCCACCCGATAGCCACCTGCTGTTCAGCTACCACAGCATCCCCGAAAGGCATATACTCAAAGGAGACGTTACCGGAACCCATTGCCTGCAAAGCGCCAATTGCTGCCAGGTGCATTCCCCTGCTCACAAGTATTGCTATCGCCACCAATGCCTCACCACCACCAGGCTGGTTACAGAACTGCTCGGCATTCCGGCAGATAAGTACAGCGTATCCTTCCAGTCGAAGCTCGGCCGGGCAGAATGGCTGAAACCCTCCACCACCCTGCGCATGGCGCAGATGCCGCAGGAAGGCATAAAAAACCTCGCCGTGGTATGCCCCTCGTTTGTAAGCGATTGCCTTGAAACCCTTGAAGAAATAGCCATCCGCGAAAAAGAGAATTTTTTGCAGGCCGGCGGCTCGGCATTCACCTTCATCCCCTGCATGAATACCCGCCCCGAATGGATAAAAGCGGTAATGGAACTGGTAGGAATCAGGAATTGGTAATTGGAATTAGGATTTGCTGCTTAACTCAAATTGCAGTGAAAATAAACACAAAGGATACGAAATTGAAACACCTAAGGCCGCAAAATGAGCTTTGTGGCCATTGTGAATTTCTTCGTGGCCTTAGTGGTAGAAAATCCTCATTTCTTAGTCAACGACCTGAACACATCTTCCAGTGTCTCCGTTTGCGCCTGTAGCGAACTGATATTTATATCGTGTTGCAACGCCCATTGCATCACTTCCCTTCGCAAGGCGTCAGGGTCATTGGTTACCAATTTCCATTTATTTGCGCCTGTGCTTTCATAGCTTTCCAGGTTTTTGAGTTCTTTTAGTGCAGCCTCATCAATAGCCTTTTCAAAAACCACTACGAGTACATTCTGCCTGGTACTGGCCTGCTGCAAACGCTCAATGGAATCATCGGCAACTATTTTTCCGTTATTGATGATGATGACCCTGCTGCACATAGCCTGTATTTCCTGCATAATGTGCGTGGACAGTAAAACGGTTTTTTCACTGCCTAAGTTTTTTATCAGGTCGCGTATCTCCACTATCTGGTTGGGGTCCAGTCCCGATGTCGGCTCGTCAAGTATCAGCACTTCCGGGTCGTGCAGCATGGCCTGCGCAAGGCCCACACGTTGTTTATACCCTTTAGACAATGCGCCTATCTTTTTATGCGCTTCTTTACCCAATCCCGTAAGGGAGATCATTTCTTCAATGCGCCGCTTGCTGTCTTTTCCCAGCTTATGGATCCCTGCCGTGAACTCCAGGTATTCCCGCACATACATTTCAAAATACAAAGGGTTGGCTTCCGGCAGGTATCCTACCCGCCTGCGCACTTCCATAGGCTGTTCCTGCACATCGTACCCACATACCATAGCTGTGCCGGAGGTGGAAGGCAGGTAAGTGGTAATGATCTTCATGGTGGTTGATTTACCGGCTCCGTTAGGCCCCAGGAAACCAACTACCTCGCCCTTCTTCAGTTCAAAAGAAATATTATCAACCGCTTTTTGCGTATCATATATCTTGGTAAGCTCAGCTACTTTTATGGACATTGTGGAAATTATTTGTCACCCTGGGTGAAGGTCGGGAGTTATTTGCTAACTTATTCCCAAAAAATCACATGGTCTTTGTACCCAGAAAAGTACAATTTTCTATTACTGTATCGCCGGCTATATGCGCGTCATACAAATAGGTTTGTAACGACAGGTTTACATCATTCTGGAGCGTTAATGTAAATTTTTTGTCGTAGTTTGTCCCTGTTGAATCTGCAATGATAATAGAGTAAGTAGTCACATTGCTGTTCACATAGCCATGAAGTATTTGTGGTGCCATACTCTGGTAAGCCACATAAACAAAGTTTATATTAACCGGGTCGGCAGTGATCTGTACCTGGTCCAGAACAGGCGCGCCTTGAACACCGGCGACATCGCAGGTAGTAGTGCCGGGATACGTACCCAGGAACCGCTCCACCGATAAAGTACCACATTGCGGGCCTTCATAACCCGTTGGGCAAGTGCACAGGCCTACATTGCACGACCCCCCGTTAAAACACGTTACATTATCACACACATTCCGCTCACACGCGCTGATTACAAGCGTAATAACTATAACGGAAAATAGAACAGTAGTAAGTATTGTTAGTTTCCAAAACTTCATGCGACAATATTTGTGTATAAAAATACAAAAATAATTTTAACTGGTGCAAAATCATGTAATTTTTTTAAAGAGGCACTTGTTTTTGCGAAGAAATTCCCCGAATAGAATGATAATCCTTGTTGTTTCACCAGCCATAGCTTTTTCAGCGAAGGATGGTTTCACCCGCCATAGCTTTTTTCAAGCGAAAATCCCCAATTGCTTTGCAATAAATTAAGTATTCATCTTTAATAGCGTTAAAAACACCCTCCTCATACCCCATTACATCCATTTTATTCACAGCCACAACCACATGCCTTATTTTCAGAAATGAAGCTACCAGCGAGTGCCGTCTCGTTTGGTCGGTAATACCGTTTATAGCGTCTATCAGCACTATCATCACATCCACATTCGATGC
>Ga0206818_1016_pt2 | contig 71840 bp, 43 predicted proteins | sample Alteio_BWOrgCont_86_FD_152881 | JGI IMG/M metagenome (GOLD analysis project Ga0206818, IMG submission 152881) | Enriched cells from forest soil in Barre Woods Harvard Forest LTER site, Petersham, Massachusetts, United States -... | ecosystem: Environmental > Terrestrial > Soil > Temperate forest >...
ATACTACCGCTGCGAATATTGGTTCTGGTACGGGTATAGTTACCGGTATTGCTGCCGGTAATGAATTTACGGTTACCGGGATAGTTGTCATACAACCTGTTGGTAATGTATAAGTAATGGTTGGCGTACCCGCTGAAATACCGCTTACCACACCGCTTGCAGAGCCTATAGTCGCTTTTGTAATATCGCTGCTGCTCCAGGCGCCGCTGCCGCCATCACTCAATGTTGTTGTTAAACCTATACATACATTTGTGGTCCCGGAAATTGTAGCAGGCAAAGGATTAACAGTAACCGGTGAAGTAACAATGCAACCTGTCGGCAAGGTATAAGTAATATTTGGCGAACCGGCTGAAACACCCGTTACTATACCGGAAGACGAACCAACTGTAGCTTTGGTAACATCACTGCTGCTCCAGGTACCGCTGCCGCCATCGCTCAATGTGGTAGTTGCGGCAACACATACATTCATAGTCCCGGTAATTGCGGAAGGTAAAGAATTTACAGTAACCGTAGTAGTGATAAAACAACCTGTGACAAGTGTGTAAGTAATTGTTGCCGTACCTGCCACCACACCGGTTACCATACCTGTAGAGCCGATTGCCGCAATCGTACTATTGCTGCTGCTCCAGGTACCGCCGCCGGTTGTGTTACTCAAAGCAGTTGTTAACCCGGTACAAACATTCAAGGTTCCGGTTATTGTGGCAGGAGCAGGGTTTACGCTCACCACGGTATTTGATGTTGAAACACAGGATCCGTTTGATGCAGTAGCTGTATAAGTAGTGGTTGAGGATGGCAAAGCATATACTGTATCGGTTGCAGTTCCGGTATAGGCCGTAGTTCCACCCGGATTAGTATATAAACCGGTTGATGAAGACCAGGTAATAGGCGCCGGAGTTGTGTAATAAATAGTTACCGACCATGAATTGATCGTTGTCGCTCCTGATGTATATATATAGGCGCCGATCAGGTCCCATGTTCCGTTAACCGAACCAGTGCTGTATAAAGATGTCCAGGTCGTACTATCGGAAGCATAACCCGTGGCTCCAGAACCCAGAACCGCGTCGGCAGCATAAATACCAGTGTATGGCGCCCCGGTTGCCGGAATTGCTGTACCGGATGCAGAGCTGACAGTAGTATTGATAAACCCTCCTGTACTGCCGCTTCCTCCTTCCAGGTTTACGAGGTTTAATATATGCCCGTTGGGCGCCTCAATATTAAAAATATCATCAGCATCCCATGCACCGCTGAACTGCGAAGCATTAAAAGTTGCAGAAACGCCGGTAATAATAGCGCCGGAAGGAATACCACTTACCGTAATAGGTGATATACCGTTCGTTCCCGGGCCAAAGGTTTGCAACGTTGAGGTAGAAAAAGTGGCTGAAGCCGCTACTGCGCCGCCGGAAGCAGCCAGTAATGCTGTTGGCCCATTTGAACAAATCGTGGTCAACGATGGAGTAGCCGTAACTGATGAAGGAGTATTCAGTGAATTTACTGTTGCCGTAGCAATATTGGTACAGGTTCCATTATAATAAGAATAAGCTATCACCGTGTTACCTACACTCACAGGCGTTACAATACCTGTGGAACCAATCGTGGCTACCGACGGAGTTGTTGAACTCCACACGCCGCCGGAAGTAGCATCGGACAGCGTAATCGTAGTACTACTGCAAACCGTACCTGAACCGGAAATGGCAGCAAGCGTCGGTAGTGCGTTAACCGTAATTGCCTTTGTCGCAAAACCTGAACATGAACCACTGTTATAGGTATAAGTAATAACCGGATTACCGGCAGATACCCCGGTTACAATACCTGATGTGGAACCTACAACAGCCAATGATGTATTGCTGCTTGTCCATACTCCACCAGAGGTTGAATCAGACATAGTGATCGAAGAAGCTGCACATACGCCTGGCAAACCGGTAATTGACGGAACATATAATGTACTGCCCACATTAGCTGTAATGTTTGTGCTGCTGGTACAGCCGGTATTTGCAGCAGTAGCAGTATAAACCGTAGTTGACGAAGGCAGGGCATATACCGTATCTCTTGCTGTTCCGGTATAGGTTGTTGTAGCTCCTGAATTTGTGTATAATCCGGTAGCTGACGACCAGGTTATTGGCACCTGGTAATTATAGAATATAGTTATTGACCATGAGGTAAGCGTAGCGGAATTCCCACTGTAATTATCTCTTCCGACTAATGTCCATGTTCCATTTGGATTTGCTGATTCCAATGGTGTCCAGCTTGTAGTGGTAGGCGGAGTTGTCGAAGACCCTACCGTTAAACTTGGAGACGCATTTCCAGCCCATGTACCTGTCCAGGGCGCACCGGTTGCGGAATTGGGAATAGGTGTTGAAGCGACTGAACTAATTGTAGTATTTACAAAATTGGCACCGCTGTTGCTCGTACCCGAACTGAAAATATTGATGACACTTGCGTTTGGAGCTTTAAGATTTAATTCCAGGTCGCCGTCAAATGATTCGGTAGCATTGTAATTTACAGCTATGCCGGTAACCGTAGCGCCAGCCGGCACACCGCTTACAGTAAGGAAGGTGTCAACTCCGGCAGAAGTATTCGGGATGTTGAAAGACATAGCGCCAGACGACACTGTAACTGAAGCCGGAACCATCCCGCCTGAAGCAACTAACATCAATGCGGGGCCGCTGCTGCATATACTTGCTGAAGCAGGGCTTATGGAAGGCGTTGTTGGAAGATTTGCGACTGTTACATTGGCAGTGGCTGCATTTGAACAGGTACCATTGTTAATAGTATAAGCGATTACCGAACTGCCGGGAATTATTCCTGTTACGCTACCGGATGATGACCCTATGGTAGCAACAGCCGTATTACTGCTGCTCCAGGAGTTTGTGCTGCTGGTTGAAGCGTCACTTAAAGTAGCAGTTGATGTTCCGCCCAGGCACAAACTTGTTGTTCCTGTTATAGCAGATATAGTTGGCAACGCATTAACCGTAATGGTTTTAGTTGAATATCCCGAACAAGAGCCAGTGGTATATGTATAAGTAACGTTTGCAGCGCCTGCGCTTACCCCTGTAAGAATACCGGTACCCGAACCAACTGTTGCAGTACCTGTACTGCTGGTACTCCAAACCCCACCTGTTGTGGAATCAGTAAAAGATGTGGTTGCCCCGGCACAAAGAGCCGAAGAGCCGGTCATAAAAGGAACATATAATGTTGTACTGATATTGGCGGTAACATTGGTACTAATGGTACAACCTGAATTAGTCGCGGTAGCTGTATAAATTGTTGTTGAAGAAGGAAGGGCATACACCGTATCCGTTGTGGCGCCGGTATAAGCGGTTGTGGCGCCGGAATTGGTATATAAACCTGCAGTTGACGACCAGGTAATTGGAGCCTGGTAACTATAATTTATGGTAATAGACCAGCTTTTAAACGTATCTTCTGTAGCGCTGTATTTATTATCAGTAATGAATGTCCATTGCCCGTTGGGTATAGTAAACAAACTTGACCAGTTAGCAGCAGTTGATTGATATTGAGCGGCAATTGCGGTTGGATTGCCTGCAGCAGCCAGGCTCGCAATATAGGGAACACCGGAAGCCAGGGTAGTAGCAGGAAGCGCAGTGGTACCTGCTGAACTGATAGTGATATTACTGAACCCGCCGGAACCACTTCCACCGCCTTTTAAATTATCAAGATTAATGATACTGCCATCAGGCGCCCTGAGGTTAAAAATATTGTCGCTTTCGTAAGCGCTGCTGGTACCAGAAATATTAAATGTTACCAAAACACTGGTAATTGCAGCGCCTGCCGGTATTCCGCTCACTGTTATTGAACTTGTATCGGCAGTATTTTCAGGTTCTGTAAATGTTGATGCAGTATTGGAAAATGTAACAGACCCCGGTACAATTCCACCAGACGCAACTAACATCTGCGAAGGGCCGGATGGACAAATGCTTGCCGAAGCAGGAGTAACAGAAACTACCGTTGGCGTATTGGTTACTGTTACATTGGTTGTTGCAATATTGGCACAGGTGCCATTGTTGAAAGTATAAGTAATAACTGAACTACCTACTGTTATCCCGGTTACAGTTCCTGATGATGACCCTATTGTAGCTACGGCATTATTACTGCTGCTCCACAAATAAGTACCGCTTGTAGTCGCATCGCTTAACGTTGAAGTGGGGGACCCGCTCACACACAAACTTGTAGTACCGGTGATCGGAGATACGGTTGGCAACGGATTAACAGTAATAGCTTTAACAGAATATCCTGTACATGAGCCACTGTTATAAGTATATGTGACCATTACGTTTCCGGCGCTTACTCCGGTTACAATACCAGAAGAACCAACGGTAGCTGTAGCCCCGCTGCTGCTCCATACCCCGCCGGCAACTGAATCCGTTAAAACTATGGCTGATCCCAAACATACATTAGACGAACCGGTAATTACAGGTACATACAAAGTTGAGCTTACATTCACAGGTACGGTTGCTGTTTGAGAGCAGGATCCTATGGTAGCAGTTGCAGTATAGGCTGTTGATGATGCCGGCAGCGCATACACTGAACTTGCGGATGCTCCGGTATAAGCTGTTGTGGCGCCTGAATTAGTATATAAACCGGTAGCTGAAGACCAGGTTACAGTAGGGGGAATTGCATAGTTAATGGTTACAGACCAGCTTTTAAACGTATCTTCTGTGGCGCTGTATTTATTATCAGTTATTAATGTCCATTGCCCATTTGGAGTAGTGAATAAACTTGACCAGGAAGTAGTTGTCGTTTGATATTGAGCCGCAATGGTCGTAGGAGTGCCTGCCGCTGTAAGGCTGGCAATATAGGAAATGCCGGAAGTAAGCGCAGTTGTAGGAAGAGCAACTGTACCCGCTGAACTAATGGTAACGTTTGTTATAGCATGGGTAGAATTGCCCCTGGCATTGTCTAAACAAATAATACTGCCATCGGGCGCCCTGAGATTATATATATTATCACTTTGGTAAGCCGCAGTTGTACCACCAACATTTAATGTTACGGCAACATTGGTAATTATTGCTCCTGATGGTATCCCGCTTAATGTTATAGAACTCGTATCTGCGGCAGCTTCAGGTTCTAAAAAAGTAGTTGTACTGTTAGTTCCGGTTATAGAAGCATTAATTGTATCACCTTTTGCCGTCAGTAATTGCGCGGGACCACCGGGGCAAAGGCTCACAAATGCCGGCGTTATCACAAATGCCGGAGGAGCTATGTTTACAGTCACCGTGGCGCTGGCAACATTTATACCACAAATATCAGTAACTGAATAGCTGATATTAGCTATACCTGCAGATACTCCGGTTACTATGCCCGATGTTCCAACTGTTGCTACAGATGTCGAACTACTGCTCCATGTACCGCCGCTTATTGAAGTTTCGCCCAAAGTTGTTGCGCCCCCGGCACAAACACTCGTCATACCTGTTATTGATGTAGCAGTTCCTGGTGAAAGATTTACAGTAACTATTGTAGTCGCAGATGCGTTGCCACAACCATTAGTAACAGTATAGCTGATTACCGCTGTGCCTGATGATACTCCCGTTACTACTCCTGTGGAACCTACAGTCGCAACTCCCGTAGAGCCGCTGCTCCAGCTACCGCCGGTTGTGGTCTCACCAAGCGTAGTTGTACTCCCGATACATACATTCATTGTTCCTGTTATTGTTGCCGGAGTGGCAGGTAAAGGATTGACCGTTACTGTTGCAGAGGCAGACGCATTGCCACAACTATTGGTTATCGTATAGCTTATTACCGCCGAACCAGATGAAACGCCTGTTACTACTCCGGTTGATCCTACAGTTGCCACACCCGTTGAGGCGCTGCTCCATGCACCGCCTGTTGAAGTCTCGCCCAATGTCGTTGTACTTCCCGCGCATACATTCAATGTTCCAGTTAGTGTTGCCGGAGTGGCAGGTAACGGATTGACGGTTACTGCAACCGTAGCAGATACGTTACCGCAACTGTTTGTTACCGTATAACTGATTATTGCTGTACCCGATGATATGCCAGTTACCGCGCCTGTGGAACCTACCGTAGCCACACCCGTTGAACCGCTGCTCCAGCTTCCGCCGGTTGAAGTCTCGCCAAGTGTCGTGGCACTCCCTACGCATACGTTCATCGTCCCTGTCAGTGACGCGGGGGTAGATGGTAAAGGATTAACCGTTACTGTCGCTGTCGCTGATGTGTTGCCGCAACTGTTGGTCAACGTATAGCTTATTACCGCTGTTCCTGATGATACGCCCGTTACTACTCCTGTGGAACCTACTGTCGCAACTCCGGTTGAGCCGCTGCTCCAGCTTCCGCCCGTTGTGGTCTCGACAAGTGTGGTGGTACTTCCCACGCACACATTCATCGTTCCCGTTAATGATGCAGGAGAGCCGGGTACTGTATTCACCGTTACAATTGCTATTGCAGGTGAACTGCCGCAACTGTTGGTAATAGTATAGCTGACTACTGCCGTACCTGATGATACGCCTGTTACAATGCCTGTGGAACCTACTGTGGCAACCCCTGTAGCGCCACTGCTCCATGTTCCGCCGGTTGAGGTCTCACCCAGCGCCGTTGTACTTCCGGTACATACATTCAATGTACCCGTTATTGAAGCCGGAGTTGCAGGTAATGGATTTACAGTAACTATTACGTTGGAGGAAGTGTTGGAAGCGCTTGTCGGAATACAACCGACAACACAATTGTAATAAGTTGAACCGGATATTGTAGGTGTTGTATAAGTAGCATTTGTAGCCCCGGAAATTGCAGTAAAGGAAGAACCGGTTGCAGATGTCTGCCATTGATAGCTATTACCCGTACCTGAAGCTCCCGATAAACTTAAACCGGAAGTACCTGAACCACAAACAGACACAGGACTGGCAACCGCAGTGCCACCGGAAGAAGAACAATTTGCAGCGCCTGCAACATAATCCCCCGAAAATGAAGAACCCGATACGCCGGATGTTGAAGTCTGGTAGGCAAGTAGCGGGGAGCTGCCGGATGTAGTGTTTGAGGCAGAAGGCGATGTAATCCAGGCCGAACTGGCATACTGCCTGATGATAAACCCTGTATTGCTGCCACTTCCGCCTGTAATATCCCCTGAACTATAGCTGAATGCAGCGTTAATTGTACTTGCTGAAATACCGGAATTGGTAATTGTCCAGTACCGGTTTACAAAATCAGATGTATTAATATAGGAAGTGGAAATACTGGGATGAGACCCGTAAGTTGACTTTACGGTAATGCTTCCGCTGGAAACACTGCTGCTGAATGTCAACTGGAGCGGTGCATAGGTCGTGTCTCCGACTTCAAATACTTTAGACGTTGTTCCACCCGATGGCATTGTTTTTAAAAAATTGCCCTTTACATATGAAGAAGTTCCCGCGCCACTTACAGAACCCGCGGCAGTAAGGGAAAGTGTATTTAACCCCGTAGATATATTACCGCTTGTAAGGGTTAGTGTACCCGATACATTAAGTGGAGAACTCAGAATGAGGCCAGCGCTGTTATTCATGGTTACATTGGCAATCGTATTTCCTCCTGATACACTGGAGGAATAGGTTTGCGCACTTGTGCCATTAAACAACAAGGTGCTTCCGCTGGTTGTTGTTGTAATGTTATCTGTAGTTTGGCTGTAGGTGAGATTGCCACCTAATGCAACCGTGTTACCATTAAATACCAAAGTGCTGGATGACGAACTTGAAACATTCAGGTTCCCCTTAATAGTAAACGTGCTACCACCGGAGCCACCTCTTACCTGAACCGGAATACCATTATTAAGCGTTAAATTATTCACTGCGGCTATACAGGGTAAAGTGCTTACTCCGCCACCGCGAATGTTTTGAGAACCTGAACCTGAGCCATTAAGATTTATAGTGCCAGTCAGATCGTAAGAAGTGGCTGAACCAGTGAGGTCCAGGTTATTAATTAAATTAATCGTATTCCCGCTGTCAACAAATTGATTACTGGCGCCGCTCAGGTTCATAATCATTGTATTGTTAATACTCATGTTCGTAGTTCCTGATCTCAAAGTAACTGAGCCGGATCCCTTAGTATTGGTATTCCCAATATCAAAATTCCATACCGTAAGTGTATCTCCGCCTGCATTAATTACCTGGTTGCCCGTTCCGGTAGTTACAAGACTATAACCAAGTGAGCTGTTTGCCCCTGAAAAATTTGCGCTGTTTTGAAGTGTAAAATTTCCTGCAAAAGTCAGGGAAGAAGTGGCGCCGGGAACAGCTACGGAAGTGTTATCAAAAATAACATTCCCATAATTAGAGGTAACAGGTACGGAGACCTCGGTTAAACCGGAAAATTTAACTGTGCTTGATGCATTCAGTGTACCCAGGGTTGGGAGCGTAGCATTTGCAAGTGTTAATGTCCTGTTTGAGTCAACATCTATAATGGCAGTTACCGTATGTGTTGAAGGAACAGTAAAATTAGTTGAATCAACAATAATTTTCGATGAAGTGCCTGATACAGTCCAGTTACCACTTAAATTACCGGAGGTACCGTTACAAATATGAAAGTATTGCAAACTACTGGTAAAATTAGATGGGTGTGTCCCTGAACCATCAGCGTTTGTTCCCCAGGTAGATGTTGCATCCAGGTTACCGGAAGCCGCAGAATAATAATTAGTTACTGATCCTGTCCCCATGACATTAAAATCATCTATCCGGTAATTGCCGGTAGAAGCAGTACGTACAAATATCCATCTGAATTGCAGATTGCTGAGGCCCGCTGCACCCGAAGACAATGAAATCGGGGATGAATTTACCAACGTCCAGGTCGAGGTGGCAGGAATGGATGTGTAGGATATGGTATTCCATGTTACGCCATCAGCGCTCCATTGGAATGTGGGTACGGGCGTATAAGTTGAGGTTGCCCTGGCTGCATATTGTACGGTGATTGATGAATATCCGACTGTACTGATAACGCCGCTTACTGTCACCGTATCCGGCTGAATGGTTGGCGTACCTGTAGCGCCATCAGCAAGATTCCCGTTACCTGACGCAGAAGTGCCCGACGAAAGAGTATAACCACTTGAAGCCGACGCGGTATTCAATGTAATATTGCCAGCTCCTGGCCCGGTTGCCGACCAGCCGGAAGGCAAGGTAGTCGTAATTGAAGTGCCGAAATTCTGGTAATAAATAGTGGATTGTGCATTTGCATTACCTGGTAATACAAACTGCAGGGCAGCTATAAAACCAATGGCAAGAAATGTTTTTTTAAACTTGGAATTAAGGTAGGATATGTATTGCATGGGGGACTATTTTGAGGTAGCAAAAATCCCTTTCCAATGTTATCGAAAAACTACTCCAATGTTATTGATGTTTAAAGAAATTGTTACCGTAACCTTTTGCAGGTTAAGAAAAATTCACACAATCGTAACCCTGGTGTAACACGCACAAGTGACTTTTGTAGCTTTAAATCTTAAAGCTGGTAACAACTGTATTAATGATCTTCCAAGTGTCACCTTATGTAAAGCGGGCATAGATTGATAACCCAAAAACTAATTAAAAACTAAAAAATCACACTTTCTCTAACAACATTTATAGTTTTACCTCATGAAAAAAATCTCATTCTTTCTGTTAGCGTCAGCGCTTATTGCATCTCTTCCCCATAATACTTTTGCCTGGGGCAAAAAGGGACATGGCATAGTTGCGGAAATTGCATTTTCATTTTTAGACAACAAAGTCAAAGACTCTGTTAATAAATATTTAGGCGCCACTACTATTGAGGGGGCAAGTACCTGGATGGATGAAATACGCAGCGACCACAGGTATGACTATATGAAGCCCTGGCACTATGTAAATATCGCAAAAGGCGGCGAATACGTACCCAATAAAGACCCCAATGTGGTTAATGCCTTAAACAATGCAATTGAAGAATTAGCACATAAACAAAATCTCAGCGACAGCGTTATTAAAACCGACCTGATGATCATTTTCCACCTTGTTGGCGATATGCACCAGCCGTTACATGTAGGATATGAATCAGACAAAGGCGGCAACGACATCCAGGTAAAATATCTTGGCCGCCCAACTAACCTGCACAGGGCCTGGGATACAGAGATTATAGAAGGCGAAAACATTACCACAGACCAGTGCCTGTCGCTTTATAAAGACTTTACTAAAAAAGAAGTTGCACAGCTTAAAGAAGTGAACGTAGCAATGTGGGTGAAAGAGCCACAGGCATTATTAGGAGATGTGTATAGCTTCAACACGCAGGATAACACCATAGACCAGGCATATATTGACAAAAATAAAAAGATCGTTGAGCAGCAATTGCTTATAGCAGGCATACGTTTATCGGCAGTGTTGGAACAGATATTCAAGTCCTGATCTTTACCGGCGCTTGACCTTAAATGCAAACATTAATAATTACAAAGATGACCAGAAATCTGTTACCGCTGTTATTACTTTTCAGCGCTGTAAATGCACATGCCGGTAATAAAATAAAAGCATATTTTAATAACCCGGTAAACAACAGTGTATCTAAAGGCGTAAATGCTGTTTACCTGCCATCTGGTACAATGGGCGATACAATAGTAGCCTATATCAACAGGGCAAAATATACTTTGGATATTGCCCAATACGATTACAACCAGGACACCTGGAATGGCCCCTATGCCAATATAGCTGCCGCCGTAAATAATGCCTATTCGCGCGGAGTAACGGTGCGCTGGATATATGACGGCAGTTCTTCTAATACAGGGCTTTCCTTATTAGATTCGGCCATACAAACATTGGGCAGGCCATCAGGTGGTTCCGGCATTATGCACAATAAGTTCATGGTTATTGACGCCAATTCCGCTGATCCCACCAACCCCATTGTATTCACCGGGTCGCCAGACTGGAGCAGCGAAATGATGTATAAAGACTATAACAACATTTTATTTTTCCAGGATTCCGCTTTAGCCTTTGCTTACACCGCAGAATTCAATATGATGTGGGGCAGCGTTACAGACACGCCCAATGCCACGTTAGCAAAATTCGGCCCTGCAAAAACTGATCTCGGCTTGCATACCTTCTATATTGACGGCAACCTGGTAGAACTGTATTTCAGCCCATCCGATGAAACAAACAACCATATCCTTGACGCTATCTCCAGCGCCAACACTGACCTTTATGTGGGTATGTATTGCTTCACAGAAGGATCGGATGCTACCAATATAGTAACAAAAAACACCAGCGGCCTTTATACGCTTTGTATTGTTGACCAATATACACATTCTTCCTCGCCAGGCGTGTACAATACACTAAGCACCGGATTGGGCAGCGCAGGATTAAAAGAATACACCGGCTCGTATATCTACCACAACAAAATGATGATCATTGACCCTTCCGATACCTGTTCAGACCCACAGGTGCTTACCGGCTCCCACAACTGGACGTCTTCCGCAAACAACTACAATGATGAAAATACAGTGATCATACACAACGACACTATGGCTAACATTTATTACCAGTCGTTTTATGCAAATTTCACTTCATTAGGCGGCTCACCGGTAGCTATCACCGTGTCGGGATGCGGGGATTCTGCTCATAATTCTACCGCTATTTTACCGGTTGCAGGCGTGGAAAATAATTTTACGTTATTCCCAAATCCCTCAACCGGCGAGGTTAATATCAGCTACCAGTTAACCGGCCAGCAGCAGGTTTCTGTAAAGGTGTTTAATATCATAGGCAGCCTTGTAGCTGATCTGGCTGACAATGAAATTCAGAATGCCGCACTTCATACCTATAACATAATTCTGGATCACCCCGGTATTTATTTTGCCAGTTTGATCTTTGGCAATGAGCATTATACAAAGAAGATTGTGATAACCGGAAAATAAATTCTTTAACATAACCATCATAATCCATTTCCAGCTTGTATTTCAAGGTTTCTATGTTTTTTCATAACTACTCTGTTCATAAATAATATTTTGCTGAAAAAAAACAAAAAAGTTCAGCGAAAAGATTAAAGTTCGTCTTTGCGACCGCGTGCCGCCTTAGCTTTTTCACATTTAGACATAGCTTTTGCGAAGTCTATAGCAGTGGCGCAGCCGCAAAAGTTGATTTCGGCGAGCATCTGATATGTTGTTGAAGCGGCGAAGCACCCTCACTAAAATGGATTACGTGAGGTTGCTTCGCCGTTCAGCATTGGAATATAGATCAGCTTATGGTTCCGGCTGCTCCACCGCTATAGCCTTCGATAAAGCTATGGTTATTGAAAAAAGCTAAGGCGGCACGCGGTCGCAAAGACGAAAGTACCTGAATAGTTAGCAAAACTTAATTGTGACCAAATAACAACGGCAAAAAAAAGGGCCGCCCTATGAGGCAGCCCATTTAAAAAAAGTAAAGAATATTTATTGCACCACAAACTTTGCTAAACCATAATTATTTTCATTCCCGATCTTTAAAATGTACATGCCGCTTACCAACTGAAGATCATTAACAGGCAACACTTCGTAGTTGCCGTTTGAAACAACGTTCCGGCTATACACTTTCCTGCCCATGAGGTCAAATATGGCCAGGTCATATTGCCCGGGATTAGCGCTGAAACCAACATTAACTTCATTTGGCGTGCTGAATCCTATTACAGTAACAGGAAGTTTTTCCGCAGCTATGTTAGCAATGCCGGTAGAAGGAATGGTGCCGATAGCAGTAGTTGTGGTAACCACGCTATCTATATCCCACCTGCTGCCGGTTGTATCGGAAGAAGTGTATTTAAATGCAACGGTACATGGAGAAGATTTAAAAGAGGTCAGGTTAACCTGGAACTCCCAGAAAATATCAGTATTATACGAAGTATCCCACTGCATAACTCCGTAATGCGAAAGTTCAGTCCAGGTCGTTCCAGACGCATCGGGGTTTCCGCTTGTGTAGTTACTGGAAACCATTATGTGCAAAGAATCACCTGCGTAAAAATACTGCGCGGCAAAGCTCATATAAATAGAGCCGGTATAGCCGCTTAAATTTAACTTGGGAGTAAATACCCAGTTTTCATTCTGGTTATCGCTCCCGCCTTCATAGCCATTCATCTGGAGACAAGCCGAATTATTAACGCCGTATTCATCATAACACTTCCATTCCTGGGAACCAATTACGCTGTAAGCGCTCCATCCCGGCGGGAAATGTTCTCCTGCGGCATTACTGTCGCACAAATTAAAATTCTGGTACAGCGCTGTTGAATCCTGGGCTTGTGCGCCTGCACAAAGCATTGCAAATAGTGGTAGTAAAATTATTTTTTTCATAAAAATTGTTTCGGCAAAAGTCAATGAAACGTGTTACTGAAATATTAAGTTCTGAATAAGAAATTCTAACCAAATTGTAACGCTAATGTTTAAAAATTGTACCTTAACCCAAGCTGCATTTCCCACACGCTGCTTGTGGAAACTTCGTTCATAAATGTGCTGGTGGGCAATACCGTTTGTCCCTGGCTGTTTATCATAGTAGCCATCTGATAGGTTGTGACCCCTTTACTGTTTGTGGACCCGATAAGAATAGAACCATAAGGTATGGTCAGCATTTTTTCAATGCCCCAGTTCCTGTTCAATAAATTGGGCAGGTCAATGACATCAACTGTGAACTGTAATGAATTTTGCCGCTTACCAATGGAAGTAAAAATATCCTGAATGAATTTGAGGTTAGCGGTATTATAAAAAGGATAAGTTTCCCCGTTGCGCTGCATATACTGCCCCCTGTGGCTGTTCAGGTATTTATCCTGGTTCATAAATGCGTTGAATGCCGCTTCTTCCTGTGCGGCAGTAAAAAGCACCTGGCCCGTAGTCCTGTTTGTTATGGATTTCCAATTCAGTTCACTGGCGTTCTGCGGTATATAGATCAGTTGGCCGTAAATACCATCGCCGTTTATGTCATCATAATAGGTAAAATCGAAATGGCCGGTGTTTGATCCGCTGTAAGATAAAGATAAGGTACTGGCAAGGTGTTTCGCATATTCATACCGGTAACACAATGTTGCCACAATACGGTTTGGCGCAAAATACTGCGATGGAGCTAACATATTCTCATTGGGTGTATTCAGATGGTCTAAGCCTTCCCATGCAGAGCTTGCCTGTGAGCCGGGATTGGCAGAAACTTCTGCTGCATACATACGGGTATAATAAACGGAGCCGTAAAAACCTTTCTTAACAGGTATCTTTGCACCTATAGTTTCGGAATAAGAATAGCCGGGCTGTGAATTGGCAAGTACGTAAACCCCGCTGATACCAGGGTATATTCTTTGCCCCGGGTAAGTGGGGCGGTGGTCATTGGAATCAGCCAGGTCGCCTGTGGGGTTTGGCGCATTTGCGTTAAACTGGTAAACAGCATAAATATCTTTAGTGTACATCAATTCTGCGGTGCCAACCATACCCAGCCAGGGCAGTTTATAATCTGCAGAAAGGTCTGAACGCCATACTTCCGGCATCCTGAAGTTTGGAGCTACAGCATCTATAAGCCCGGGTACGCCACTACCGCTCTGCTGCGGAAAATATTGATTCTGCATGGCCGGCGGAAGCTGTGCGATGGCCGATTGTACATTGGGATTGAACTTCAGGTACTGTAATACCGAAGGGTCAGATATCTGTACATTGTTGGAAACAACACCTGAATTGGCGGGCGCATTCGTGAACCATACAAAAGGTATCTGGCCTAAGAAAACGCCTGTTCCGCCGCGTATCTGTAACTTCCTGTTCTCAAAAGGAGACCAGTTAAACCCGAAACGCGGGGACACAATAACCCTCTCCTGCGGCCATTGGCTGGCATTGTAATGGGTGGTATGGTAGGCGGTACCATAGCCGTTATTATAGGATGAATTGGGATTGAGCAGGTTCAGCGTATCAATATAGGGATTTTTAGGAATGGTATTCAGGTACAAAGGCATATCCACTCTTACCCCACCGGTAAGTGTCAGGTGGTTATTGAGCAAGTTAACCTTGTCTTGCACATATGCTCCCGGCAAACCATAATTTACTCTTGAATATCCATCCTGCCCCTGATATGGATAGGTATAGCCAAATGCCGTAGGCGGTTGATTTGTCATAAAGTCTTGTATGGAAGCAAAGCGGTAATAAGATGTGCCATAGGGAAAATAGCCATCGGCGAAAGTGAGATACTGATATGAAACGCCGGCGGTAAAATTATTAATACCCATATGCACAGTAAGGTTATCATAAAGTGTGAGGGTATTTTGCTGTGCATCATTTTTGTAAGTGAATAATTCATAACCCAGGCTTGTGTAATTATCTGTCGGGCTTCCGCTTTGCGGGTCAAGAATATCAATAAAGGGGAAATTGCTGCTTGGGCTGCTGCGCGTATCCCTTGTTTGTGTATAGGTAGTGAGTACCTGGTTAGAGACATTACTGCTTATAGTGCTTACCCATTCAAGGCTATAGGAATTTACTTTATCAATAGTGCTGTAGTCCGTATTTGCAAAGGCTAATGAATTCTGGCCATTGCGGGCATTAGATACGCTGCCGGTAGCCGCGCTGGTTGAATTTACCAGGGTCGGGTACTGGTCATTGAAATGCGTAAAACTCACGTCCAGCTTATTCTTTTCATTTATATTATAGTCGAGCCGGGCTATAAAACGGTCGTATGTATTGGTAAACGTATTGTTATAGCCGGGGCCACCAGGATATGCACCGGTATTATATCCATATTTTTGCTGAGCAAAATTAGATACTTCCTGCAGGCTATCTGCATTAGCCCTTGAAATATTAGGCCCGGTTGCTCCGGTAGTATTGGCTGTATAAGCGGGACTCATAGCCGGGTGAACATTTCGTTCATATTCCCCATTCACAAAAAAGAAGAGTTTGTTTTTAATGATCGGGCCGCCTAACCGCACCCCATAAACATTATTGATTGATTTGGTAGCCGGGGGAAGATCATCGCCCCCCACATGGGTACCGCTAAAACTTTGGTCGCGATAAAAGGTATAGGCTGATCCGGTAAAATCATTGGTACCGCTACGGGTTACTAAATTAACATTTGCGCCGGTAAAATCGCTTTGGCGCACATCAAAATCAGATATAGCTACCTGTATTTCCTGCACAGCGTCTAAAGGAATAGGCATATTACCACCTGAAAGTGGCCCGGAAGTTATTCCAAAAGAGTTATTAAAGTTGGCGCCATTGATCTGTATGTTATTGTATCGATTATCACGGCCTTCAAAACTGTTTCCGTTGCTTTGCGGGGATAGGCTTGTGAAATCCATTGCGTTCCGGGTTATATTCGGAAAGGTAGTTATCTCGTCAGCAGTAATTACTGTGGACGCGCCGGTGCGCTGGCTATTTAAAGTATTATCCCTTTTCGCAGTAATGGAAACTCCGGCAAGCTGTTGGGTAGTATTGATTTTGCTGGCTATAAGCTGGTATGTTTCTCCCAGTTCCAGCGTGATGTTATCGTAAGTGCGCAATACCTCCTCGCCAAAACTTATGGTTACCTTGTAAGGCCCGCCAACACGCATATTCTGTAAATAAAAACTGCCGTCTTCCTTTACATCAGTTCCATAGACCGTGCCTGATGGAAGATGGGTAGCCCGTACAATAGCGCCCACGAGCGATTTGTCAGAATCATCTTTTACAAAACCAACCATACTCGCAGACGTAACCTGGGCAACTGTATGAAAACAAAACAAAACACTGAAGACCAAAAAAACGAAAGTAGCTTTCAACCGCATAATGATGAATTTTGGTGCAAAGCAACAATTCGCATTTCAATACGGTTTTACCGGAACGTTACTATATTATTAACGCAAAATTTCCTTTCTGTTAATTATCTGTTTCATTAAAAGATCCTTCAAACAAAAGGCATATTATCATTAGGATAGCGCCAGCTTTTTTCAGCTAACAACACTGCATTAATAATGTTTTACAATACCGTAATGTTCTGGTAATACTTCTTTTAGTCCTTTGCAAAAAAGTATATTGCTATGAACTGTTCTAAATTTTTTTCCCCTCTTTTGTTCCTTGTTTTGTTCCTGATCCCTTCATCCGTTTTTTGCCAATTGACAGTTACACCCGGTCAACCCGCAGCCACATTAGCTGCTAAACTTGCAGGTCCGGGCATCGCGATATTATCGCCTGTCCTCACATGCCCCACTATTGCAAACGGTACATTTGTTTCCATAACCACTCCACTATCCATTGACAGCGGCATCATCCTTACTACCGGGAAAGCAATACAGGCAAGCGGCCCGGAATCTTTTCTTGCAAGCACTAATAACAGTGCCCCCGGCGACCCTGCATTAGCAGGCCTCGCACTGACCACCTCCCTTTTTGATGCCTGCATCCTCGAATTTGATTTTGTTCCCAAAGGAGACACAGTCAGTTTTAACTACCAATTCGGGTCGGAAGAATACAACCACTCTACCTGCGGGCCATACAATGACGCCTTTGCCTTCTTCATTTCCGGGCCGGGCATAACGGGTACGCAAAATATGGCGCTGATACCTGGCACAACTATTCCGGTCACTGTTAACAGTGTTAATAGTGGCGTCCCCGGACCAGGCTATACACTCGCAAACTGCACGGTAATGGGGCCAGGGTCACCTTTTACTGCTTACTACTATAATAACACCGGCGGCACGCAACTCACCTATAAAGGCTATACCACAAAGCTGACTGCATTTCACAGCGTTACCCCGTGCGATACCTATCACCTGAAATTAAGCATTTGCGATGCAGGAAATGCCATTTACGATTCGGGCGTATTCATTGAAGCGGGGAGTTTAAAAACAAATTCATTCGCTTTTAACCATTCCGATATGCTTGGCGCTACCATTAACGGCATTCCGAATACTATCGTGAAAGGTTGCACACCAGCTACAATAACTGTTATCAGCGCCCATGCAAGTACAACCGCGCAAACAGTTTATTTTACATTTGGTGGTACGGCTGTAAATGGCGCCGATTTTACTGCTCCCGACAGCGCAGTAATAGCAGCCGGAGCAGATAGCGTAACCATTACTGTTGGAGGAATTACTACCGTTCCTGCCGGGGTTAAAACGCTTGCAATATATCTATCCTCGCCATTCAGTTGCGGGATAACTGACAGCATAGCATTAGACATTATGGATACCCCTTCGGCAAATCTGCTCACTCCTGATACCACTATCTGTAGCGGTGCATCTTTCCTGATACGTGCTACAGGCACTGCGGGGCTTGCTTATAGCTGGTCGCCTGCTACCGGGCTGGGCAGTTCTGCTGTAATGCAGCCAACAGCGACGCCAACTGTTACCACCACTTACTCCATGACTGCTACCCTACCCGGTTCAGGTTGCCCGGCTATTTATGCCGCTATGACCGCAACCGTTATCAATGCAGCAATAAGCATACTCAATAGTGATACGACAATATGCACCAACACATCCATAAACCTGTTTGTAACGGGCAGCCCAACGCTTAACTACATATGGTCTCCTCCAACCGGCCTGAATAATCCCGGTATTCAAGACCCGGTTGCCACTCCTGTTGTTACTACTTCATATACAGTTACAGCTTCTTCACCCGGCGGCATTTGTTCATCATCAGCTTCGCTGCTCATTACTGTTGGGAGCCTCAATACCACAATATTTACTAAGGATACTTCCATTTGCCTGAACTCCTCTATACAATTGTTAGTTAACGGCCCTGCCTGGCTTACCTATAACTGGTCGCCATCAACCGGCTTATCAGACCCGGATATTATGGAACCCATTGCATCGCCTGCTGTAACCACAACATATGCGTTGCAGGCAAGTTCACCGGGTACCGGCTGTATTATAAACGACACAATAACGGTTCATGTAGTAACAGCATCTCTGAAAAATGTTACTGCAAACCAAACCATTCCTTACGGAAGCAGTGTTCAGCTTAATGCAGACAGCGAATTATACTATTTGTGGACGCCAAATGACGGCTCGCTTAGCAACCCGGTTATTAATAACCCTATTGCCACTCCATCAGCGCCCACAACATACATAGTTACCGGTATGGATAAATATGGATGCAGCGCATCAGATTCAGTTAGAATTGACCTGACCTATGAAAATATCTTTATCCCAGATGCTTTTACACCCAACAATGATGGCAGAAATGATGTATTTCGCATAGTTAATCTTGGCTATTACAAGCTGGTGAATATGAGTGTTTACAATCGTTGGGGCGCTTTGGTTTACCAGGCAACAGACGGCGATAACAAAGGATGGGATGGTACTTTTAACGGCGTTCCCCAGGATATGGGCATTTATAATTACCTCATAATTATTGAAAGCCCCGATAATAAAAAGCAAAGTTTTAAAGGCAACCTGACCTTGATAAGATAAAATAGCAGAAGATACCACAAAAAACCACTTACTAATCGAAGTAAAGAGAAAAAACTAAAGTAAATTATTTTTTGTCCCCATTGGCCTTATTTCTGACCAGCAACACGCACGCAGGATGGGAAATGCCGGTATTCATCAATATCAAAAGGAGGAAGTATAAAGAGCTACCACGTAAACAATCCTTCTTATAATCATTTTCAAGACTATGTTTCTCTACGGCTCCTCTACGGAAAGCAAACGGGCAAGCTGAAAGGCTTGCCCGACGCGGCTCTTGAAACATACTTGCGGACCGGACGGGACTCGAACCCGCGACCTCCGCCGTGACAGGGCGGCATTCTAACCAACTGAACTACCGATCCTTTTTTCGGTTTGGGCTGCAAATATAAGGCCTATTTCCGGATTTCATACAAATGTTTTTTTGCAGGCTATCCTACACATAAAAGCGCCGTTTTGCTGGTATTTAAACCTATTCTTTTATCGCGTGATTTATTTTTATTACCAGCAATTCATAATATCCTTCCTTTTCCAGCTTGGGTATCAATGCGAGGGCGTCATCCCGCTTTGTAAATCCTATTATCTCCACTAAGTAATCTTCTCCTTTCTGAATGATAACCACCGGTACTTTATAAGTAAGTATCAGCTTCGATTCTACAGCCATTGCGCTGCCCATATTATCATACACATCTACCAGGATACCGTAGCTGCCCTTATCGGCAAGGATGCGTTTCTCTTCAATCGCCGGCTGGCTGTTTGTTTTTTCGTCTGTTACCGGCTTGCCTGCTATTGCTTGTTTGTCTTTAGGTGCTTTACCTTCCTGTTTTCCTGCCACCACTGGTTTGTCTGCAACTACGGGTTTATTTTTAGGTTCTATTGTCTCTACCGCCGATTTACCAACTTCCACAATAGTAGTGTCCGGCAATTCCGACTTCAGGCTTATTTCAAGCCCATCAACTACATCGCCATCCCTGGTCTTATTGAATTTTACAGGTATTGATTGCGGCGTGGAAACAAGGTTCAGCCTGTGCAACTGTTGCGTATCCGCACGCACGGTATAATTGCCCGGAGCCAGGCCCAGGTAACTGAAGTAGCCATCTGTTTCCGTTACGGTTCGCGCCACGAGAACGGAATCATCATATATCCCAATGATGATCTGCCCCTGCCCTTTCTGTCCTTTCCGGGTTTTAACTAATACTTGTCCCGAAACCTCTCCCGCCACAGATACCGGCACCTCCAGCCTGATAAAATCATTGGGAATGATCGTAACTTTTATTGTTCGCTTTTTTATCTGCCACGATATGTTATCAAAGCTGTTGCGGTCAAGTTCCACATAATAGTTTGCATAAGGCTCCAGGTCGAATACCCGGATATTGGAATCCCGGTTATTATAAACTACCCGTCCCCCATTTACACGTATTTTCATGCCGGTTACCCTGGGTTCATCGGGATCCCATTTGCCATTTCCATTCATATCCAGGAATGGCTCTATTACTATCCCGCCCCGGCCCACACTGCTGCGGTAATCAGCTTTAAGGAAATCAGTCTTTTTATCCAGTACCAGGCTCCCGGAGGCTGATTCTACCCGGCTGAATGTATTATTGGTTCCCGCGAGCGTGGAAAAAGCAATCCGGGCAAAAGAGAAATCATACCGAAACCCGAGCAGCAGGTTTGTGCTGTTGCCATTGAAATACTGCTGGTAAGATAAATTAATATACCCGGCGCCAAACAGGTGTGTTTCAGCGGTGAATTTCATAAAATCCGGCATTCCGGTTAAGTAATCATATTGCAGTTGGGCATTAAACATGATCTTCTTAGGAAGCGGAACTGAAAGTGATAAAATACTGTAGGCATAAGGCTCTGCCTGCTGTGTAAAAGAAGCATAGGTAGTAAAATTCCACCCTACCCTGCGTACAGAGCCGGATAATGCCCATTCTGTATTTGTGTACTGGGAGCCGGGAATCACTATCTGGTCTATGGTAAGCCTTGTAAATATAGCCATGTCAAAGAACTTGATCGGTGTTGATATTATCGCCTTGCGTTCTTCAAGGTAGTTGTAATATATCGCCGTCTGGCCTTTATCATAATCAGTATAATTAAGATCAACCTGGAAGCTGGAAGGCAGGCGGTAGCTAAGAACGCCATTCGACATTACACCATAGGTATAGTTACCCGACAGCAATAAGCGGGAGCCTAAACGGATAGAAGTATTGACAAAAGGCATCATTGGGCCGGATGTAACTGATGAAAGATATTCATACCCGCCGCCTATGGTCATGTGGCTTGATAAACCATAATTAATGCTGGTACGCGAGAACCTGCTGTTCTGGCCATCTTCAACAATACCTCCGCTTGCATTATATTCAAATTCGCCACGTGGAAGAAAATTAAACGGGACACTGATATATTGCTGACTGGTTCGCACCTCACCGTATGGGCCATAAAATTTGAGTTTCACAATGGTATATCCATAAACCAGCGGTACCTGGAAAGTAAAAAAGCCCGATGCGTCGGCCTTTTTGTAATCAATTAAAACATCATTTACATAAAGCTCCACTATCCAATTGGGGTTAGTGGTATTACTAAGCGTATAGGTGCCGTAAGAACGCCGGTAAATGGTAGGGGTATTAGTGAACTGCACACCCACCACAGGGGCGTAAAGAGAAGACGTAGCCTGCGTATATATCTTGCCCGCAGAAACCTGCCGCAGGAAATCATTATCATTATTCACTAAGTGCCACTGGTAGTATTGGTTCTTTTCCGTGAATGCCTGGTCGTTATATGCATTCAGCGATACATTGGTTTCGCCGCCTGCCACCACCCCTCCCAAACCTAAATTCAGCCTTGTTTCATCAGCGCTCAATGATTGTTGTGTAGATATCACAGCCCAGTCGGCAGTGCCAAAATGAAAAAAGGGATATTCCCTTTTCAAACTTGTATCCGCTACCATTTCTCCTCTCAGATGGCTCACGTTTTTCCGCAATTGCTCCTGTTTCATTTCTGTGATAGCAGGCAACTCAATATTTGAAGTAAATACAACAGATAATGTGCGAAAACCAAACGTGCCATCCAACCCGAATACTGTTTTGAAATAGTTTAACTTGAGGTACAAATTCGATTCCGCCTTTATCAACTCCCCGGGTTGCAATTGGAACACCTTACCCTTGAAATGGATCCGGTTTTGTGTTTTATCTACCAGGAAAACATCATTCTGGTTTACATAAAACCCACTTAATGAATCTGATGAATGAGAAAGAGCATTTTTTACTTTTATAAAATCAAAGACATTAGCAACAGATAAGTATATTTCTTTGTTTTTATAAATAGCAGGTACCTCTATGCCGCCAAGCCCCCTTACTTCAACTGTAACGGCAATTTCATCTTCACCGTAATCATCATCGCCGTGACCGGCAAAAACAGCGTGTGGAAAAAGAAAAAAAAGGGAGATAAAGAAAATAAAACAGGGACCATTCCTCAAATGGCGCATAAGGTGTGCTGCCGTTTTGTATTTGAAGTATGGATAAGCAATCTTTTTTATCATTACTACTTTCAGGGGTTATTTTCCCGGGACCCTTTATTCCCGAACAAATGTAACATTAATTGAGCCACTGTATGTACCTGTGGGGTTAGCTGATGAACTGCCCACTGTGAGCGTACCTCCTATATTTACTGATGTATATGACGGCCATGTGACCGAGGTAATAAATGGCGAGGACGGGCTGCAAGCCCCCAGGTGAACCGTTAATGTTCCGCCTGCGCTGCCGGTCAATGTTGCATCAGGCCCGTTCATAATAGAAATAATGGTTCCGGGGTTAGCCTGTATCTCAAAATTAGCCGCTCCGTATCCGAAACCTAATGACGCAAGCACTACGCCGCCAGTGGATGTACGTGAGCCATATGCGTCTATAACTACAGTTCCCCCGGATGAGGTAACATAAAAAGCGCCAAAACGCAAACCTAACGACGGGTTAGCCGTAACCGTAAACGGACGCGGTGGCGGAGCCTGGGCATTCACTTTCAATTGGCAACAAAATAAGATCATCACCCCGAAAAACCGGAGGATAATTTTATTTTCAGTAAACCATTTACCTGTACGTATCATTCGCTTCCTATAAATAATTTTTTAGACTGCTTGCCCATTTCCGAATAAAGGGTCACTATATAAACGCCGCTTACAACATTCAATTGTTCCTGGTGATAACCGTTGCCATTCAGTTCCTGTTTATCTATTACCTGCCCAAGCATATTTGTGATAATAAGCGTTCCGTTGCCAACGGTATTATATACATACAAAGTCTTCCCGGATACATACGCGTTCAACTCACCGTTAAAACCTGGTATATTTATCTTATCATGGGTTGTGAACATTAAAAAGAACCGGTTATTATTTTTCCCGGCGCCTATGTTCACTGTATAAGTAGGGTTTGTGGTCAGGTCCTGGCTCATGCCCGTTTGGGTGTCGTAGAACCATATATGCGTGCCGGAAGGAACATTGTCTATATTCTTCGCGTTAAAAGTCACCTGCCCGTCCTGCATAGTGGCAAGCCCGAGCGGTACAATATAGGTAGTATCTCCCAGCGACGGTAACGCTTGTATGGATAAGGTAGTGGTATCTGGCGCTATGGCGTATAAGTTGGGTACATTTACCGCTGTATTCATCAGTTTAAGCGCGTCGAGATTTTTATCGAACGGGCCTGCCGCAACAGTATCATCGAAATAAATAACTACCGGATCTGAATATGCCCCACCCGAAAAACCGGCAGTAAGCCGCAACAATGGCCACGCCTGCACAGATGACTGCCTGTGGAAAACAGGTGACAGGTTATTTACCCTTACGGAATTGGTAGTGGCTAATGTACCGGTAACAGGGTATGAGCCTGTTGAAACATGAATAAAGAAGCCCTGCATGGAGGCTATTATATTTGTAGCCCTTCCATCGCTTGATACACCGCTTACATAAGAATCGTAAGTGCCTGTGTATTGGTTAGTGTCGCTTGCATTGAAGTAATAAATTGCGTTATCAATATTCGTCTTAGTCCATCCCGATGAGGCATTCCAGTCAATTGGCTCCGGGTATGGGTTGCCTGCAAGGTTATACCCGGTGGTATAGGTCTGGTTATGATTATAAAACGTAGCGGATATAGAGCCATTATTAACCACGCCTGTTAATGATAATGTTTTACCTGACAATGTGGTACCGAAATTACCTGCATAGCCGTTAAGAGGCGTCAACGTGTGTGAAGATGCGGTATCAATAACCCATCCGTCGGAAGCAAGGTTTTCATTGTAGCTGTAGAACTGCGGAAAAACAGTATCCGTAAGGCTCACATAGCTTGAAAACCCGCCCACCGTTGCTGATGTGAAAGGCGAACTTACGTATTTGTAACCATAACTCGAATCAATATATCGCTGCATGATAACATTTCCCAAAACCGCTCCTGTACCGGTGCCGTCTATCAACGCCGTTTGCGTGGAGGTGGAAAGTAAAGTAAGGTCCCCGCCTGCATTCAGGGTGTCGTTGCATTTAAGTACGCCTTTTATGGTCTGGCCTGAAGTATTGAGCGTTAGCTTCGTAACTGATGATACAGTAACATTATTGAAAGCGGTAGCGGCAGACCCGCTAATGCTTTCGGCGCCGGTAGCATTGAATAATACAGTCCCCCCTTCCGCATTGAATGTACCATTGTTTATCCAGTTGTCATACGCTGTAATTTGATAATTGCTTGTTGAAACGTCTAATGTGGTACCTGAGCCTATTGTAATAATTGAGTCTGCCACGATTGCCCCCGCGAGTGTTCTTGTGCCGCTTATGCCGCTGGTAGAAGTAGTCAGTACATTATAGGTGCCGGTGACAATGGTTTGTGCGCCCGCCCCGTTATATACTATCGCACCTATCCCGTTCCAGGTTTTACCGGATGCGATAGGCGTAGCGTTTGTCGTAGTCAACACTTCTGTTTTGATAATGCCACCATTCGAGATACTGGAAAGTGTGCCGCCAAGAGTATAAGACGAGGTCATATCCATAGTTCCCCCGCTTGTAGTGGTAAGCGTACCATTAACAGTAAGGCTGCCTCCTGCCGAATTAGTGCCGCTGGTATTGTTTAATGCCAGGTTATTATAAGTAGCGGCAACAACAGTCTGGGAACCCGTTGTAGCTCCATAGGTTATTGTACCGCCCCATGTTTTGCCTGTTGGTACAGGCGTAGCGCTTGTTGAGGTAGGCACTTCAGTTTGTATAGTTCCGCTGTTTGAAATAGTGGAAAGCGTGCCGCTGAGTAAATAGGTACTCATATCCAGCTTACTGCCTGTAACTGTTGTCAGCGTGCCATTTACAGTAATGGCTGCGCCGGCAGTAACTGTACCGCCGGTATTGCTGTTGGTAAGATTATAAAATGTAGTTGCCGACCCGCTTGTTGATTGCGCAGAAGTACCATAAAGATTCACTGTGCCGCTGTTATGCGTAAAAGTACCTCCGTTGATCCAGTTACCGGCAACTTGTAATGTTCCTGAAGGCGCAGTTACAGTGGTACCAGACCCCAATGTGAAATTACCGCCCACATCTGCTGAAGTGGAAAATGACCACGCTCCCGCGCTCCCGGTAAAGGCTATATTGTTGAATTTACTGGTTCCGGTGAGCGTTCCGTTAATAACAAGGCCTGAAAATGTCTGGCTGAATAAAACAGTGCCGTTATTATTACTGAATGTTGCGCCATTATACCAGTTGCCATGCACAATTAAAGTATCCGAAGGAGCGGTTACTGTCCCTGTACTGATATTAAAAGTATTGCCAACTTCCGCGTCATTAGCCCCAAATGACCATGCAGCGGTACTACCACCCAGAAAAACTAAATTATAGAATTTGTTGCTGCCGGTCATTGATCCTGAAAGAGTAAGACCGGTAGCGGTACCGGTCATATAGACCACACCGTTTTCCGATGTAAAGGTCCCGTTATTTGTCCAGTTACCACCTGCATTTACCTGGTAATTGCTTGTTGAAACATCTAATGTAGTGCCTGATCCTATAGTAATGTCAGAATTTGTTGTAATTGCCCCGGCAAGTGTTTTTGTACCGCTGGTGGCCGTAGTCAGCGCATTATAAGTACCTGTTACAATGGTTTGCGCGCCTGCGCCACTATAAGTTATCGTACCACTGCTGCCCCAGTTTTTACCGGATGCGACAGGGGTTGCGTTTGTTGTAGTCAATACTTCTGTTTGTATTGTGCCGCTGTTACTGATTGTACCCAGGGTTCCTGAAAGAATATAAGTTGCGCTCATATCTAATGTACCGCCTGATGTGGTTGTCAACGTACCATTTACGGTCAGCGAGCCAACTGCTGTATCGGCGCCGCTGGTATTACTGAATGTCAGGTTATTATAAGTGCCGGCCGGTACATATTGGCTCCCGGTTGTGGCATTATAATTTATGACGCCGCCCCATGTATCGCCCGATGTAATAGCCGGGTTGGTCAATGATTCTGTCTGGATAGTACCGCCGTTCGATATAGAGGAGGTCGCTCCTGCTATCGCATAGGTTGCCATATCTAATGTGCCGCCTGCTGTGGTGGTCAATACACCGTTTACTGTCAGTACGCCGGTAGCTGTTTGCGTACCGCTGCTATTACCGAATGTAAGATTGTTATAAGTGCCGGCGGGTACATATTGTCCCCCGCTTGTGGCATTATAATTTATGGTGCCGCCCCAGGTACCCCCAGATATTATAGCCGGGTTGGTCAGCGATTGTGTCTGGATAGTACCGCCATTCACTATAGTGGAGAGGGAACCTGCTATTGCATAGGTTACCATATTTAGTGTGCAGCCCGATGTTATAGCCAATATATTATTGACCGTTAATACGCCGGTAGCCGTTTCCGTACCGCTGCTGCTGCTGAATGTAAGATTATTGTAGGTACCTGCCGGTATATATTGCCCGCCTGTAGCGGCATTATAATATATGGTGCCGCCCCAGGTATCTCCAGATGTAATAGCCGGGTTGGTCAGCGATTGTGTCTCAATAGTTCCACCGTTCGATATTGAGGCAGTTGCTCCTGCAATCGCATAAGTTACCATATCCAATGTCCCACCGGCAGTTGTGGTCAGTGTACCGTTCACTGTTAGTACGCCGGTAGCCGTATCCGTGCCGCTGGTATTACTGAATGTAAGGTTATTATAAGTACCCACAGGTATATGCTGTGTACCGGTTGTGGCATTATAGTTTATCGTTCCGCCCCATGTATCCCCGGCTGTAATGGCAGGGTTGGTCAGTGATTGTGTCTCAATAGTCCCGCTGTTTGATACAGTGGCAGTGGCGCCCGCTATTGCGTAGGTTACCATATTTAATGTCCCGCCTGCGGTCGTGGTCAATGCTCCGTTTACAGTCAGCACACCACCCGCAGTATTTGTGCCGCTGGTATTGCCTATGGTAAGGTTATTGTAGGTACCGGCAACAACAGTTTGGGAACCCGCCGTTGCTCCATAGATTATGGTACCAGCCCATGTTTTACCGGAAGGTATCGGGGTTGTGCTTGTTGATGTTGGCACTTCAGTTTGTATAGTTCCATTATTTGTAAAGGTTCCGCTACCCCCAAGCACATAGGTGATCATATCCAGCGCACCGCCCGAAGTTGTGGTCAGCGTACCATTTACAGTAACTGCTCCTCCTGTAGAATCTATCCCGCTTGAATTATCTAAAGTCAGGTTTAAATAAGTTATGCCCCCAACAGTTTGGCCGCTTGTTGTAGAGGTATAAACAAATGTATTGCCCGTAGTGGTAAATGTTGGCGTACCCGTATAAGTAACTAAAAAATCATTAGACAGGCTTATTGTCCCGCTGGCTAAAGTAACTGCTGTACTGGCACGGGCGCCGGAAAGTTTTATATCATAATAGTTCCCGGTTACCATAGTCTGAGCGCCTGCTCCATTATAAGCAACCATCCCTGTGCCACTCCATGTTTTCCCAGACGCTATCGGAGTTGCGCTGGTGGCTGTTAATACTTCCGTCTGTATTGTCCCATTGTTATTAATAGTGTTTAGCGTTCCACCAAGCGTATAAGAAGCAGTCATATCAAGTGTTCCACCGCTTGTAGTGGTAAGGGTACCATTAACAGTCAGATTTCCCCCCGCAGTATTTGTGCCGCTGGTATTATTTAAAGTAAGGTTATTATAAGTTGCGGCAACTACGGTTTGCGATCCTGCCGCTGCACCATATATTATAGTACCAGCCCATGTTTTACCAGAAGCTATAGGGGTAGCGCCCGTTGCCTCCGTTTGTATCGTGCCATTATTGGTAACGGTTGTCATGGTGCCTCCAAGCACATAGGTGATCATATCCAGCGCTCCGCCCGATGTAGTGGTCAGCGCTCCATTTACTGTAATTGCCCCTCCGGCCGAATCTATACCGCTCGAATTATCCAAAGTGAGGTTTAAATAAGTGATCCCGCCAACGGTTTGTCCGCTTGTTGTGGAGCTATATACAAATGTATTGCCTGTGGTTGTAAAGGTTGGCGTCCCGGTATAAGTGACTATAAAATCACCAGACATAGTTATGGTCCCGCTTGCCAGAGTGATCGCTGTGCTTGCGCGTGCGCCGGAAAGCGTGATATTATTAAATGTCCCGGTTACCAGGGTTTGTGCGCCTGCTCCGTTATATACTATCGTTCCACCCCATGTTTTCCCGGATGGTATTGGGTTAGCGCTCGTAGCCGTAAGCACTTCTGTCTTAATACTGCCATTATTGGTTATAGTGCCAAGCGAACCAGCCAGTGTGTAGGAAGCAGTCATATCAAGCGTACCTCCGCTTGTGGTGGTAAGAGCGCCATTTACAGTCAATGACCCTGCCGCAGTATTAGTGCCGCTGGTATTGTTTAATGTAAGGTTGTTGTAAGTGCCGGCAACAATAGTTTGAGCGCCGGAAGTTGCTCCATAAATAATTGTTCCGCCCCAGGTTTTACCACTAACTATGGGAGTAGCGCTTGTGGTAGTCGGTACTTCAGTCATTATTGTTCCGCTGTTGGAAACAGTAGTCAGCGTACCGCCAAGTACATACGTTGCCATATCCATTACACTACCTGATACGGTAGTAAGCGTATTAGATACCGAAACAGCAGCCCCTGCAGTAACCGTATCGCCGGTATTGCTGTTGGTAAGTTTATAAAATGTTGTTGATGATGATCCTCCTATTGACTGCCCGGAGGTTCCGTTAAAGTTAACAGTGCCGCTGTTATTAGTAAATATACCACCGTTGGAATAGTTGCCCGCCACCTGCAAAGTTGTGGAAGGAGCAGTTACCGTACCGGCGGTGATCGTAAGATTATTAGTTACATCCGCATTATTTGCTGCAAATGACCATGCCCCGCCGCTTCCGTTGAAAGTTAAATTATAAAAATCATTACCGGCGCTTGCAATCATACTGCCCGTAAGGGTCTTGCCCGATGTATTAGCATTAAACAATACCGTTCCTGCCTCCGAATTAAACGTACCACTGTTATTAGCCCAGCTCCCTCCATCGGTTATCTGGTAATTACTCGTTGAAACATCAAGGGTGGTGCCCGAGCCTATGGTAATCCCTGTATTTACCGTAACCGCGCCGTCTAATGTTTTTGTTCCGCTTCCACTCGTTGCCAGCGTACCATAATTACCTGCCGTACTTGTACCGTCAATCGTTTGCGCACCCACTCCCGCATAATTAACTGTCATGCTGGTCAGCGTATTTGTTGAAAACAAATACTGGTTCACATAGTCGGGAGTTCCTGTAATGGTGGTTACCTGTATGGTTCCTGAGCCTGAGATAGTTCCAGTTGCTCCGCCACTATTAATAACTGTTGTAGCCGCCGGAGACAATACGGTAGCGGCCCCACTCATGTTTAATGTACCGCTTACATTTATATTCGTATTTACGGAAACAGCGGCGCTTGTATTGGTAATGGTGAGATTATTAAATGATGTTGTTGCGCTTCCGCCAATCGTTTGGGCTGCAGTGCCATTAAAGGTTACAGCAGCTGTACCTGCCGTAAACGCAGAACTGCCGGAATTATTGGTCCAGTCCCCGCTGACGCTTAAACCGAGATTCCCAGAAGCAAGCGTACCGGAAGTCAATGTCAATGCACCTGTTAATGTTTTTGCCGCATTCAGGGTAATAGTTGCGCCTGGTTTATTCACTGTTACCGTGCCGGTAAATGAGGAGGGGAATTCAAAGCCAGTCGTTACAGCAAGTGTATTAGTCCCGAGATTATTATAGATCACGTTAACGCCGGTATAAGTGGACACCGACGAATTAATAGATCCATTATCCCGCATAACGTATGAACCGCTGTTCATAGATAAATTAGTGCCGTTGGTAAACGTCCCTGTCTGTAATTCCAGAGTATCGCCGGTAGCAAAAGATGTGGCTTGTGAAAGTGTAACCCCCGCGCTGTTATCAATAGTAAGTGATCCGGGAGAAACAAACGCGCTTGGCAAACTGGTACCGGTGACCTGCGCAGATGTACCGTCAAATTCATAATTAGCGCCACCGCTGAAAGTGGACCCGGCAGCGGTAATACTCCCATTTATTCCAGTAGTGCTGGCAGTAATAAATATACCCCCGGAATTTACCAAAACACCACCGCCCCCACTTAACCCTCCGCTGATTACATAGGTTTTGCAATCCAAAGTGCCTCCGCTATTTACTGTAAAACTTGAATATGGATTACTCTGGTTTCCTAATACCAGGCTTGCTGCCAATTGTACATAAGCGCCTGAGTTCACCGAATAAGACGTCCAGGTATTGGACGCTCCCGCAGTATTTGTATTGTTTAATTGTTGCACTACACCTGAACTGCTGTAATTACCATTAAAAACAAAACCTTTTGCAGGAGTGGTTGATGTCTGCCATAGATATTTAGACCCGGATACCGTTAAATTACCTTGCAGATTCCAGGCATTATTTGCAATAGTTCCACCGCCCCAGTCAACTAAATACGATCCGGCGGCGGTAAGTGTTACATTTCCGGTTGAATTGATAACATTAGTGCCGGTAGTACCGGTTCCAGACTCGAAATAAACGCCTCTCGTTGCGGTAGTGTTCACTGTTGTTGTGCCTGTAACGTTCACCGTTGCATTTCCCGTTGCATTGCTGGTCATTGTCAGCGACCCGGACCCTGATATAGATAAATTGCCGGTAATGCTCACCACATGTGTTGTCGCGGAATTACAAACTATAACAGCGCCGGATGTTATACTGAAATTACCGGCAATTGTTGAAGTGCCTGCAAAATCAGAACTTGCAGAAGATGATGAATAGGTAAGGTTTCCATAACTTATTGCCGGCAAAGTATAGGTTGTGGAACCGGTAAAAGTTATGGTGCTTGCAGGGTCTTGTGAATACGCCAGTGTTGGTACCGAAGAAGAACCAATGGACAAAAAAGCCCCGGCATTCACAAGCATACCGCCAGTCACCGATGGTGCGGTGGTAACGGTAACCGTATTGGTAGTGGAGCCATCCCCTACCTGCACCTGCCCGGCCACTGTCCACGTTGCATTCAGTGTTAATGCCGTTCTGATGACCCAAACATCTGACGAGCCGGTAAATACGGTGGCTGCCGTTCCCCCGCCCGAAGGGTTTGTATTCCAGTTACTTGCTGTGGTAAACGTCCCGCTTTGGTAATAATACGTAGTTGCAAACCCTGAAAAGCTCACAGAGCAAAGAAGTACCGCCAAATAAAATGCCGCCTTCTTTATCATGGTTATAAAATTTATTTTTTACGTTACAAACTCCCTTTACAGGGCTTACAGGAATTGTTATTTTAATTCTAACTCCGCTTCAACAGGCTTTACCGTTTTATTAGCGGTTTCCATTGAATAGGTCACATGTATCTTTCCTTTGTGAAAATCAATATTCTTATCATTATCCAGGTCAAATTTCGCATGGCGAACGGTATTAGGGGTATATACTCCTATACCCTTTACAAGTTTCACCTGCGTTTCTTTACCATTGGGCGATATATATGTCATCACAGCATCGCCATATGCCGACTGGTTCCCGGTACGGTTAAACGTTATGCTCAACCTCGGTGTTTTATCGTCAACCATTTCCAATGATAAGTCTGAAAGTGTTATATCTACAGAGGTTTCACCAACACGGACAATAACTGGCGTGGTTATCCCGAATATCGGCACTAATGAAATGGAAATGGAAGTGGTGTCCTTTGGTTTATCCGGTTCGCCGAGCGGCTTCTCTTCGGGTATGGACCTGAAATATAAATGCGACCGGTACTCACCGGTAGTCATTTCGCCGGTTTTTATCAACTGCACCTTTACCGTCTGCGCCTCACCGGGGGCAAGCGTTACCCTGCGCGGAAAAAACCGGATATATTTATCCGCAAAATTCTGCCCGGCGTCCGGCGTATCTATCTCTTCAAATCCCCCGTCTTCTTTCATCCTTATATTTATGATGGAAACGGCAAAGGATGCAGTATCCTTGCCGACATTTGCAAGATTAACTTCCTGCGATTTTTTCGACCCTTGAAATACGATACGAAGAGGCGATACCAGCAAGTCGCCCTGCCCCATTGCTTTAGTGCAGGAAAAGATCAATAAGACTCCCCATGCCAGTATTATATTCTGGCCCGGAAATTTACTTTTTAACGACGCCCATGCCCGAAGAACTGCATTCTTATTCATGTGAAAAATTTGATCAGATCCTTTATAATTTTAGTTTCAAAATTGTACCTGATTTTCGTTAATGATTTGTTATCATATAAGTATCTATGCTTTACACATATGACATTTTAATTTCAAATTTAGCGTACTTAATATTACTTGTCAAATCGTAGTTATCCACAGTTGTGAATATCCGGCCAAATTGCACCAATGATAAAAATAATATCTTAACGAATTACAAAGGTAATAATAAAATTATGTTTCTCCTAAAATAATATTTTACTACTTTTAAAAATCAAATCTTGTATATCAAAGAACCGGATCATCATATGCTTGCATTAAACCCGGAATAACTCCATGGCTTAAAAGACAGGTAACCAATCAGCAACCTGGCAAAAGGAATAACATCATCTACCGCGTATAAGAAAAATGAAATAAGCATGATTTCTTGTTTGAGCAATTAACTTATTCTTTATGAAATACCTTAAATTGTCCTATACTTTGCCGCCATTTGCAATAAATTCGCCAACCTCATTGTTTAAGCATAAACCAGGTGACCATCCATTTCCGGCTGTAACTCTCTTGTTTTAAATATCCTGCTGATAGAACTGCTGATCATCTCCAGGTCATGCTCACCTTTGATTATGTAACCGGATGCACCATAATTAAGCGCGTTTACCGCAACCTGCAGGTCTTTCTGGCCGGAGATAAGTAACAAGTGTATATTTGGATTACACCTTTTTATCTTCAAAAGAACCTCAAGCCCGTTAACCGGTTTCATATCATAATCAAGAAAGATCACATCAGGTTCAAGGTCAATTTTATCAATACAATCCTGCCCGTTATCAAAAAGGATATTTTGCTTAAAGCCCAGGTTCAAAAGGTGCTGCCGGTATAGCATCCGGTAAAAGGGATCATCGTCCACAATAAAGAATTTCAAATTTTCAATCCGTTCCATTTCCATGATTTTGAATAGTATCCTTCCAATTACGTGCCAATTTATCAAATCACTGATTTTCAGTCAGGTACAAGTACCGCAACTAACCATTCATTCCATGCAATAGATTATTTTTCCAGAATACGGAAATGAAAGTTATCGCTCAAAAAATAATATGCTAATAAAATTAGTTTGATAAATTTGTATTGTTTTACGTATTTTTCAGAAAATATTCCCTTTTATGGAGCAATTCAGAATATTTATTGTTGAAGACGACCCCTGGTACGGAGAAATTCTGCAACATCATCTTTCCTTAAATCCCGATCATGAAATATTCAGGTTTACTACCGGGAAAGATTGTATGGCCAACCTTTCCAGGAAACCAGACCTCATTAGTATTGACTACTCTTTGCCCGACACAAACGGCGTAGAACTGCTGAAAAAAATAAAACAGTATAATGCTGATATTCCAGTCATTGTTATCAGCGGCCAGGATGATGTAAGCACTGCCGTGGACCTTCTGAAAAAGGGAGCGGCTGATTATTTCATCAAAGACGACAACACCAAAGAACTGCTTTGGAATTCTATTACCCGGATAAAAGAAAACCAGTCATTAAGAAAAGAAGTTGACGATCTGAAAGAAGAACTGGGCCATAAATATGAATTTGATAAAGCGATTAAAGGCAAAAGCCCTTCCATACTCAGGATCTTTTCCCTATTGGAGAAAGCCTCACGCACCAACATCAACGTATCTGTAACCGGGGAAACCGGCACAGGTAAAGAGGTTGTTGCAAAAGCCATCCATTATAATTCCGAAAGAAAGAAAAAACCATTTGTGGCCGTAAACATGGCTGCCATACCACGCGAATTAATTGAAAGCGAATTATTCGGGCATGAAAAAGGCTCCTTTACCGGCGCCTTGACGCGCAAAACAGGAAAGTTTGAAGAAGCCAATAAAGGCACTTTATTTTTAGACGAAATAGCAGAGCTTGACCTCAGCCTGCAAAGTAAAATACTGCGTGTATTGCAGGAGCGGGAATTAGTAAGAGTGGGCGGAGCCGAAAAGGTAACCCTTGATGTAAGGCTTATAGTAGCCACGCATAAAAACCTGCTCGACGAGGTGAAAAAAGGGAATTTCAGGGAAGATCTTTTTTACCGTATAATGGGGCTGCCGATAGAGCTGCCCCCGCTTCGCGAAAGGGGTAATGATATTCTGCTGCTGGCAAAGTTTTTCCTCGAAGAATTTTGCAAAAGCAACAAATTAGGCAGCATAGGCATAGCCCCGGATGCAATGGAGAAACTGATGAAATACAGCTATCCCGGCAATGTGCGGGAACTGAAAGCAATTATAGACCTATCTGCGGTAATGTGCGATGGGCAACAGATAAAAGGCCCGGATATTTTCTTTGCCTCTTCTTCTTCCAACGAAATGATCTCTTCGGAAGAAAAAACAATGAAAGAATATACCGCAGATATTATTAAGCACTTCCTGAAAAAATACGAGAACAATGTAATTAAAGTGGCTGACAAACTGGATATTGGAAAATCAACTATTTACAAAATGATCCAAAATAATGAACTAAGCCTGAACTAAACATATGACGACCGTAAGAAGTTTACAGGAGGAACTGGATAAGGAAAGAGCGCTCCAGAAGTCTATGAAAGACAGGATAGCGCTGCAAAACAGGGAACTGGAGGCCCTGCGGGGCGCAGCTAACCAAAATGTCAATGGCAGCCAGGCACACCTGGATACTAATGACCTTTTAGCCCAACTGGTAACCAATATAAAAGAAGGGATACTTATTGAAGATGAGAACAGGAAAATAATTCTTGCAAACAAAGAGTTTTGCAAACAATTCGGAATAACAAACTCCCCCGAAACTATAATAGGAGCGGATTTCGGGGCAACAGAAAAAAGAAGCAAACATTTATTTAAGAACCCCGACCTCTTCCTGGCAAGGATAGACCAGCTTTTAAAAGATAAGAAAACCATTTTAAATGACGAACTGGAATTGGTTTCCGGCCAGGTATTTTACCGCGATTATATCCCCGTGTTTTCCAATGGAAATTATAAAGGCCACCTGTGGAAATATACCGACGTGACGAGGAATAAAACCATTGAAAGCACCTTTGAATCGCAACGGAATTTCTATGAACAGATATTAAACAACATCCCGGCAGATATTGCAGTTTTCAGTTCCGATCACAGGTACATGTTTGCAAATCCCATGGCCATCGGCAACCCTGATCTCAGGAAATGGGTTATTGGTAAAAATGATGAAGAATATTGTAAATACACCAACCGGCCACTTTCAATAGCCGACACCCGCAACAAAATATTCAATAGTGTAAAAGAATCAAGAACGCAGGTGGAATGGGAAGAACGGCTCAACAGGGCTGATGGGAAAGCAGAGTACCATTTACGCAAAATGTATCCCGTTTTAGATAATAACGGCGAGGTAGAAATAGTTATTGGATATGGGGTGGATATTACCGAACGAAAGAAAATTGAAGACCATATAAAGTTAAGTGAAAAAAGATACCGGGAAATATTCAGCTATAGCCAGGCATGGATATGCACCCATGATATGCAAGGTAATATCCTGACTATAAACCCGGCGGCATGTAAAATACTTGATTATAAAGAAGATAAACTAATCGGGCAATCAATTGATTCATTGATGCCTGAAAAAGTAAGGACGCTGTTTTCGGAAAGTTACTTAAAAAAAATAATGACCGAAGGAAAGGCGGAAGGCATAATGAGCATACTGAACAGGGCCGGAAAAACAATTTACCTGCTGTATCAGAATTACCTCCTCAATGAACAGGGCAGCGAACCCTATGTAATAGGCTTCGCGCAGAATATTACCGAAAGGATATTTGCAGAAGAAGCCCTGAAAAGGAGCGAAGAAAAATACAGGGGCATTATTGAAAACATGAACCTGGGAATGATGGAGATGGATAACGAGGAACGCATCATTTACGCAAACCAGCGTTTTTGCAACATGAGCGGTTATACCCTGGAGGAACTGATCTCGAAAAAAGCAACAGACCTCTTCCTGGAAGGCTCTAATCTGAAAATCACCCGCAACCAGCTTTCAAAGCGGCAATTCGGGATAACAAAAAGTTATGAGTTAGCTATTAAAACAAAATCGGGGGATAGTAAGTGGTGGCTTACCAGCGCGGCGCCTTTATTCAATCCCGACCAGACCATGAAGGGCACCATTGGCATACACCTGGATATTACCGAACAAAAGAGGCTGGAAGAACAACTGAAAGATGCAAAAGCGGACGCCGACAGGTCAACCAAATCAAAAGACATTTTCCTTACAAATATGAGCCATGAGATCCGCACTCCTTTAAATGCCATCATGGGACTGGGGAAATTATTAGGAAAAAGCATTCTTAACACACAACAAAAACAATACCTCACCGGTATCGCAAGCGCATCCGAAAACCTGCTTGGCATTATCAACGACCTGCTTGATTTCTCAAAAATAGAAGCCGGTAAAATAACCATAGAAAATATCAGCTTTAATCTCGGCGCAGCATGTGACCAGGTAATAAGTATCCTGACGCATAAGGCCGAAGAAAAAGGCCTGGTATTGACCAGTGAACTGGATGAACGGATATCTCCCATATTGATCGGCGACCCGTACCGCATCAACCAGGTATTTATGAATATGCTCAGTAATGCAATTAAGTTTACAGAAAAAGGCTCCATTTACTTAAAGGCATTCCTTCTTGAGGAAGCGGAAGGCTGGCAAAAAATATTAGTCATAATTGAAGATACCGGCGTTGGCATAAAAGAAGAATACCTCGGCAGTATTTTCGACAAATTCACCCAGGAAGACGAAACCGTGGTCCGCAAATTTGGCGGAACGGGTTTAGGTATGAGCATTACCAAACAAATAATAGAATTGATGGGCGGCTCAATAACCGTGAACAGCAAAAAAAACGTTGGCACCACAATTTCCCTCATCTTTAATTTCAAGATAGGAACTTCGAGGGTGATTGAAAAGAAAAAAACTATTAAAAATGAGACCAGCACTATCTCCGGCAAAAAAATATTGCTGGTTGAAGATAATAATCTGAACAGGCTTCTGGCATATACTATCCTCACAGAATACGGAGCCATTGTTGCCGAAGCCGAAAACGGCCTCGAAGCCATAGAAATGATGAAGAACGACACTTTCGACCTGGTACTCATGGATATTCAGATGCCGGTAATGGACGGCATAAAGGCAACAAAGATCATCAGGAAAGAGATCAACAATACCATACCCATACTCGCGCTTACCGCAAACGCCATAAAAGGAAAAGAAAACCAATTCCTGGAAGCCGGTATGGACGATTTCATTTACAAACCCTACAATGAAATAAACCTGGTAAACCCGATCTCAAAATGGCTGAATAAAAACACCGACGCCCCCGACCCGACCCTTTCCCCAACGCCTGCCCCGATGGTTATAGAACACATACCGCAATTGGCTGAAGCAGTTGCCCCGCCACCGCCAGTAAACACATCCTTATTTGATCTCAGTAAACTCGAAAAGATAGGCAGCGAAGATTTCGTTATCCGCATGTTGAAACTTTTTGTGAACGAAGTTCCGCCATCTGTCATCAATGTTAAGAAAGCATACAAGATCGGGGATTTTGAAACCATTAAATACCTCATACACCGTATGCGGCCTTCTATTCAAAACCTCGGTATCTCCCAACTGAAAGATGAAATAGTGCAGATAGAAGACCTGGCTGCAAAGGCGGAAAAAACCGTAAAACTGGAGCAAATGATCGAAAAATTAGAGCGCGTCATTAACCTCGTCTCCGATAAATTAAGACAACAGTATAATCTTTAAGAAAGGCTTCCAATTGAGGTTTATTTTTTCAGCACATTGTCTCATTTTAGCTGGTCTAACGTAATTCTTATCTGGTCAAGTCCATGTACAAGCTTTCTGAAATTATGCTTTAACCTTTGGTATCTCTCTTCTGGCGTATTAAGAATAGTAACATCTTCGTTTATGTAACGATCTAAAACAGACCGTATATTTTCAACGTGAAGGAGCATGTTACCTGCATGTTTTTGTCTTGATTGAATTTGTGTAATTACCGTTTTTACCTCGGTAATCTTGTCTGAAACACTTAATCTATGAAGATACGATTCTTTATGTTTGACGGTTGCTAAATTGACTAAATCATTAAGTTTATCGTGCATCCTTTCCATTTCCAATGTTATCTCAAATCTTGCTGCTTCATGTTTTTTATACCATTTGCAATCATTGGTAAGATTAATATTAAGCCCCTGCATAGCTACATTAGTTGCGCTTAATTGTTGAACACGTTGTTCAAGATATACTATTTGTTTTGCCTGCTCATCAATGGTATGTTCCAGCCTGTCTATATGTTTTTCTGTATCGCCGTTCCATGTATCAACAAGGCGAATTTTTACTTTCCGGTAAGGCTCATCATCCACATAAACTATTTCGCCGCTACTAAGATCATTACTAATCTTAGTAGCAAGCGCATTTTTCTGTGGATTGAATAAACGCAACCACATTCGCCTGAAAAATGATTTCTTTGGTATCATTTTTACATTATTATTTAGAAGTTGTTATCTCCCTGTTCTACCCAACAGCATCTTTCCCTATCACTGTCCAGTCATCATGTCCATGGCCTTTGGCTATCCAGCGGTCCATTTCTGTGGCAATAGCCGGTATCACCATTAGCGGAATGCCGCCATGTTGCGCCTCTTCCATCATCAGCCGCGCGTCTTTTCGAGCCATATCCAGTTCCCAGCTTGGCTGGTCGAAGGTGTTGGAAGTTATTTTCTTCAGCCTTGCGGGCAGCATAGCGCCGGGGTTCCAGGAATTGAATAAAGTGGCTACATCGTCTGCACTGATACCCAACGCCTTTGCAAGCGCAAGCGAATCTGCCACGCCTGCGGTCATAGCTATCAGGAACAGGTTGCCGATCAGCTTCATGCCGGCGGCTTTATTGTTGTCTGTGCCGAAATTCAGCACCTTGCCGGTCATCTTTGCCAGTTCCGGCTCTATAATGTTAATGATAGCCTGGTCTCCCGAAACCATCATAGTGCCTGTGCTTTCCAGCGCCTGCTGCGGCCCCATGAATACCGGGGCATGTATATAAGTATAACCCCGGCTTTTCCATTTTTCCGTGCGCTCTGCCGCGCCATGCGCTGAGGTTGTGGTATGGTCTATGATAATAACTCCGGGAGCAAAGCCCACGCTTGCCTGTTCCAGCGCTTCGTTTACCGAATCATCGTCTTTAAGGGTAAGGTGTACCCGGTCAGCCCCTTTGACTGCATCGGCAATATTATCAAATGCTTTTGCGCCATCCGCTTCCAGCGCTTTGGCTTTCGATGCGGTCCTGTTCCATACATGCACTTCCTCGCCTCTTTTAAGAAGCGCCTTTACAAAGTTGGAACCCAATAGTCCCATTCCTAAAAATGTCTTCATAGTCTTTGTGTTTTTGATAAAGTTATGCAAGAATTTTTGAGGTAAGGAATTTTTTAGAGTAGCGACTAAATTCTCTAACTTGCAGCATCATTTATACTTGACAAAAGGTAAAATAATGAGTTCAATTGCTGAAATATGACATTAGCTACATGAATTTGATGCAGTAATTCCCCCTTGAGCGATGGCCTTGTGCGTGAGCGAAGGGGGTTAGGGGGATGTTATAGCTGCATGTGGCGAATAAATGCAATTCACAAATTTTACCCTTGTGCCGTACTTTTTTAACACACTTCCAATTATGAGCAACCCAATAATAAAAGTAAACAACCTTGTAAAAAAATACGGCGATTTTGAAGCAGTAAAGGGCATCAGTTTCGAGGTAATGGAAGGCGAGATATTCGGACTGCTGGGGCCTAATGGCGCGGGCAAAACCACTACCCTGGAGATCATAGAAACCTTGCGCAAAAAAACATCGGGCGAGGTGATTGTTGATGGCAAAGACCTGGACAAAGAACCACAGGCAATAAAGAACATAATAGGCGTGCAACTACAAGCCGCAGGCTACTACCCCAACCTGAACCTGAAACAGATAATAGACCTTTTTTCCGGCTTATATAACCGGGCCATAGACCCCATGGCGTTGCTCGATACAGTGAACCTGAAAGAAAAAGCAAAAAGCAAATTCAAAGAACTGTCTGGCGGGCAGAAACAACGCTTCTCCATAGCCACAACGCTCATTAACGAACCCAAGATCATATTCCTTGATGAGCCTACCACCGGGCTTGACCCGCAGGCGCGCCGCAACCTGTGGGAACTGATAAAACAACTGCGCGAGCGCGGCGCCACAGTAGTCATCACTACCCACTACATGGACGAAGCCGAAGAGCTTTGCGAACGGGTAGCCATTATAGACAGCGGCCAGATCATAGCGTTAAGCTCTCCAAACCAACTCATAGACAAGCTCCTTGCCACCGGCTTCAAACGCCCCAAGGCCGTGCGGGAAGCCACTCTTGAAGATGTGTTCCTGAACATGACAGGGAAGGAATGGAGGGATGAATAAACTTAATTAATGTGGAAATGTGGAAATGAAAAATGTGGAAATTTTAATCCGTAACTTGGAATAAACATACGTATTAGGATAAAGATTTGCCGTCAACATTTGGTTTGGCGGTTTTTTTGTTTTATGTTTGTAATACGTAAATACGTATTATTATGAAAAAATCACAAACCAGCCACCCTCTATGGGCTCTTAAATTCAGAAAAGAAGGCACAGAACTGCGTTGTATCAAGGGCAGGTATTATCTCTATGCTTACAAAACGGTCTATGATAAGGTGAAGCAAAAGCCTAAGAAGGTATCAGGACCAATCCTGGGGTCTATAACTGAAAAGGAGGGCTTTATCCCGTCTGCCAAGAGGTCGCTTGAAAGTTCGGCAAATACAGGCCCGGTTACGGCTATACGCTGTAAGGAATATGGGGTATCGTCTTTAGTTACTTCTGCGCTGACCGAATACAGCAAGAGTCTGGCAAAAGTATTTATTGAAGATTGGCGTAAAATAATCGCTATTGCCTATTGCCGGTTCATTTACAGATGTCCTTTGAAGAGCATTCCGTTCAGGCTTGACAGCAGTTATTTACCTCAACTCTTAGACTTTGGTCATTTTAATGAGAAAGAAGCATCGGCCACCCTTAATCGCATTGGCGGGCAGCCTGAAAAAATGCTACAGTATATGAAATCATTCATTGGAGCCGGCGATCATATACTGATGGATGCGACCAACGTATTAAGTTATTCCAAACAAATATCATTAGCAAAGAAAGGTTACAGCAATCCTTTAAACTTTGATCCGCAGTACAATCTGATGTACATTTATTCAGCGGACAGCAGAATGCCGGTGTACTATAAGTTGCTTCCTGGTAATATACGCGAAGTGAAAGCCTTTAAAAACAGTTTGCTTGAAGCCGGATTGCAAAAAGCCATTGTAATAGCCGACAAAGGGTTCTACAGCGAGGCTAACGTTGTCCTTCTTTTAGAAGAGTTGCTCAATTTTATTTTACCATTACGCAGAGACAATGCCCTTATTGACTATACTGCCATACAGACAAATTCATTTAAAAAAGGGGCTAATTATTTCATTCATGAGAAAAGACCTGTTTGGCATACCAATCAGAAACTGGAAAATGGACTAATGCTTCACCTGTTTTTAGATGAACCCTTGCGCGTTAAAGAAGAAAACGATTACCTGTTGAGGATAAATACCCATCCTGAGAGCTACTCCATAGAAAAATATCATCTTAAAAAAGACCATTTTGGCACCATAGCCTTACTTACTAATTTAGCAACAACTGATCAGGATGTTTATCAGACCTATAAAAGCAGAATGGCTATAGAGATCATGTTTGACGGGATGAAAAACATCTTGGATGCCGACCACACCTACATGCAAAACGAACAAACCCTGCAAGGTTGGATGTTTGTCAATCATATAACATTGCAATGGTACCAGCATTTGTATATTGAATTAAAAACAAAAAACTTACTCAGAAAAATATCAGTCAATGACTACATCCAGCTACTCACTGATGTCAAGAAAATATTGATTAATGATAAATGGCACCTTAATGAATTTACAAATGATACAAAAAAATTAATCGAAAAACTAAAAATCAAAATATAATACGTAACGCCTCTCCAAGTTACGGTTTAATTAAAAAAATTACCTGAAATGATATGCAATGCCTACCTGGTTGCCGGAGCTTACTACTGTTACCTTGTGCTTCTCATCGTAGTGATTAGCCAATTCTATGCCAAGCACAATTAATCCTAAACCTACTCCGCCAACTGCAAAATTGGTTAAGTTCTGAGCTGGCGTAAACGAACCGATGCCGTCAAAAGCATGATGGACAGCATCGTCTGCGACAGAGTATAGCCCAACAGCGAGGCCAATCACCACTAATCGAGCTCCTACATAGCCCCCATTCCATTTCCTCTCTTTATTTGTTGTATCCGTGCTTGAATATTCACTCACATAATGATACGCAACTATCCTATGTTCGTTAAAAATACTGGCTTCTGCAAACAAACTTTGCCCTAATACAGGCGAATAACCGAATAGAGATATTGCCAATAAAAAGATAATAACGAATATACTTCCTTTGGATGATTTCCCCATTGAGATGCAATTAATAATCTATTGTTACCTGAAATTATATGCAATGCCTACCTGGTTGCCGGAGCTTACAATTGTTACTTTATGCTTCATATCGTATTGATAAGCCAATTCAAGGCCAAACACCATCAATCCTAAACCACCAAAGCAAATTGCTCCATTAATTAAGGATTGGCTTTGAGTAAAACCCTGAGTGCTATAAACAGGTGGGCCATCCCCATGGATAACACCGTTAACAACAGCGTAGAGTCCAACACCTAGACCTATGAAAACTAATCGAGCTCCTACATAACCCCCATTCAATTTCTTCTCTTTATATGGTGTATCCAGGTTCGTAAATTCACATGCGTAATGATAAGGAGCTAACTTAGGGTTGTTAAAGCTCACTGCATCCTTCGACAGGCATTGTCCCCAAACAGGTGAGTAAGCGAATAGAGATACCCATAAAAAGGAGATAACAATTGTACGTATATTAGATGGCTTTGTCATTGAGATACTGTTAAAATCTAAATTCAGAATCCATTAGTTCCCCCAGTTGAATATTTAAATCCTCGCATGTCTTCGCCCTTCCGCAGGACACGCCGACACTCACGCAAGACTGGCAACGCAATCGCAAATAACAACCACTACTCCCTTTACGTCCTCGGCGTGTCTCCGCCCTTCAGCGGGACGCGCCGATACTCGCGCAGGACAGGCAACGCAATCGCAAATAACAACAACTACCCGCTCCTCAAAAAAAGTACCTCTCCATTTCCACCAGCTTTGCTGCTATTCTTCTTCTCGCATCCTTGGCATTAAAGGAATCCGTTTTTGTAAAACGTTTCAATCCCATGAGCATCATCCGCTGTTCATCGCCTTCTGCAAATGAATTGATGGCTGATTTACCGGCATGGTTTATCCGGTCAGCCGCGTCATAGATAAAGGTGCGTGTGGCGTCCAATGCGATGTCTGCATTGGCATTGCCTGCGCTGCTCATCTTCATAGCGCGCAGCAATATACTTTCCGCCTGGAAGGTATCTATGACCATATCGGCAAGGTTCATCAGTATCTCCTGCTCACTTTCTAATTTCATCATCAGCTTTTGCGCTGCTGCCCCGGCGCACATCAGTATCGCCTTTTTAAAGTTCGCTATTGCTTTTTGCTCTGCGGCAAATGGGGTGTCATCGCTGCTCATATCTGGTATGCTCATCAGTTCTTTCTGTATGGCCATAGCGGGAGCCATAATATTTATCCTGCCCTTCAGAGCACGCTTCAGGTACATATCCAGCACCAGCAGCCTGTTTATCTCGTTAGTGCCTTCAAATATGCGGTTGATGCGGCTGTCGCGGTACGAGCGGGAAATATCGTATTCGTCACTGAACCCATTCCCCCCATGTATCTGCACCCCTTCGTCCACCACATAGTTGAGCGCTTCCGAGCCAAGCACTTTCAGCATGGCGCATTCTATCGCATACTCTTCGGCAGCGCCCAGCAACGCATCCTGTTTACCAGCGTCGTGCAGCTGATGTTCTTTGTCGTCAATCCATTGGGCGGTGCGGAACAAAGCTGTTTCGGCTGCGAATATCCGTATAGCCATTTCCGCCAGCTTGTACTGTATAGCGCCAAAAGAAGCAATAGGCACTTTAAATTGTTCCCGTGTTTTGGCATAAACGATACTGGTTTTCAAAGCGAGCTTTGATCCCCCGGTAGCTGCCGCGCAAAGTTTCAGCCTGCCTATGTTCAGTATATTGAAGGCGATGATATGCCCCTTGCCGATCTCGCCGAGCAGGTTCTCTTTGGGTATTATACAGTTCTCAAAAAACAATTGCCGCGTGCTGGAGCCTTTTATACCCATCTTATGCTCTTCTTCGCCAAAGGTGAGGCCGGGCGTATTACGCTCCACAATAAATGCGCTGAATTTATCGCCGTCAATTTTTGCGAATACGGTGAACACGTCTGCAAAGCCTGCATTCGTTATCCATATTTTCTGGCCATTGATAGCATAGCTGTTGCCATCGGCGGTGAGCGTTGCTGTTGTCTTAGCACCAAGCGCGTCCGATCCCGACCCAGGCTCGGTAAGCGCGTAAGCGCCCTTCATTTCTCCCGTAGCCAGTTTGGGTATATACTTTTGCTTTTGCGCTTCGGTGCCAAAGTACAATATGGGTAAGGAGCCGATACCATTATGCGCCGCCATAGCTACTGCAAAAGAGTGTCCCCCGCCCAGGCATTCATTCACTAATGTGGCCGTAACAAAGTCCTTACCCAGGCCGCCATACTCCTCCGGGAATGCCGCGCCAAGCAAGCCAAGCTCCCCGGCTTTATCCAGCAACGAAGGCATCAGTCCCGCTTTCTGCTGGTCTATTTCCACCAAGAACGGCAACACATCTTTATCCAGGAACTCATTGCACATCTGGATGATCATGTGTTGCTCCTCGTTAAAATCTTCGGGCGTAAAAGTTTGCTCCGGCGTGGAAGTTTGTATCAGGAAACCGCCGCCTTGTATAGTAGATGAAAGTGTTTGCATGGCTGTACAAATATTTTGATAAAGCTAAGGAAAAATGATATTCACAATTGTTAATTCAGGGTAAGAAATGTAAAAGGAATAGCACAATTTTATAAACCCGGAGGGTTGGCATTATTGTAGTATAGAAGGAAGAACGCTGATAACCCCTGAAAGGGTGACATATTTTTGCACTACATAACAAACTATATCACCCTTTCAGGGTTCGACCCTATATGATATATTTTTCTACAATAATGCCAACCCTTCGGGTTTATAGATTGATTAAACAAATTGAATAATCGCATCTTAAAACATTTGCTCCGGGTAAGAATTAAAATCTGAAACCCTACTGCTTTATCGTATAATTTTCCGGTACGGAGACCGGGAAATCAAGCTGCCGGTCAAAATCTACATTCAGAAAATTCATATCAAGTGAATAAACATCGTTCCCTTTCTGGATATTTATTACCCTTGCGGTTGACACTTTTCCGTTGGCAGTTGTTACATAGCCGCCATACTCTATCATTGCCGCCGGGCCATTTGTTGCGCGGGTGCGTAGCTGGCCTGTGCGCATGGCGCTGTCGGCAATATTATACGATATGCGCTGTATATAGCTGCTGTCTTCAACATCAATGATCCATGCCCCGCCAAAAGTTGACGCGCCGGTAATAACTCCATCGCGCAACGGCTCGCCAACTATGATGCTTTGCATGGATGAAAAATCCACCTTCGTGGGCAATATCTTTGCGGCCTGGCTAAGGGGAATGCGGGTCACTTCATTTTCCCTTTGGTTTACGAATATTAGGCTATCCGGCGTTATATAAATCCGTGCCACAGGCACCATACCACCCAGCCCGGTAATGGCTATCCATATAATGCTGTCTTTCCGTACCCGGAAATGCGCTGTAAATTCAGCCTTGTCTTCCGGCCCGGTAAAATGGACTTTTGCCTTACCTGAAAATGTCTGGTAAACCAAACGTTTTTTCCATATAGGCGTGAGTGTCTCAATTAATTTATTCACCACGGGTACGGTATCCGGCGCTTTTACCACCACGGTATCCGGTACGTATGGCTGTGGCAACATAACGCGCGGCGCGGATGCGGCTTGTTTGCTCGTGTCGGCAAGGTATGCCTGCCAGTCATAAGTTTTCGCTTTTTTACCTGCCACTAATCTATGAAAAGAACAAGAGGTAAGCCCCCATGAAATCATAAGCAGGATGCCGAAAAGATATTTATTCATACAGTTTCCCTTCGCTTATTTTTTTATCTATCTGAGGGTCGTCACAGCCTTTTTCTTTGGCTATCTTCCAGTCTTCCATCGCTTTGTCTTTTTCATTGAGTTTGTATGCAACATTGCCCAGGTGGTCGTATAGCGTACCATCAACCCTGGAGCCGGAAAGCTCTATTGCCCGCTGTATAAATACCTTCGCTTTTTCATAATCGCCTTTCTTGTAGAGTATCCAGCCATAAGTGTCCAAGTAAGTGGCCTCGCCCGGTTGCAGCGCCAACGACTTTTTCGACATGCGTTCCGCTTCTTCCAGTTTCACGCCGCGCACCGATAGAAAATAGCTGTAATTGTTTAAAACCGAAGCATTGTCCGGGTCCAGTTCCAGCGCCTTATCAAATGCCTTGTCCGAGAGGTCATCCTGCTTGCTTGTGTGGTATATTTCGCCCAGGAAAGCATATAAAGACGATAGCCTGCCTTTATCGTTTTCCTGCTGCATATCTATAGCGCGGTTGATGGCTTTGATAGCTGCGGGATATTCATTTTTGTTAAAATGCCCGACCCCGTTAAAATAATGGGCGATATAAAGATTAGGAAACAAACGGATAAACTTCTCGCTGTATTTTATCAGCGAATCAGCGTCTTGTTTCCCGGTATAATTATTCAGGAACTTCTCCCATACATTAAAATCATTGGGTTTCACCTGTAGCGACTTTTTGTATGCCCATACTGCGCTGTCGTGCTGGTTATTTAATTCCTGGCATCCGGCATAAAGGGCTAAAACCTGCGCGTCATCGGGATGCTCCGCCAACAATTGCCGCACAACAGGCATCCCCTGCAATCTCAGCGAGGAATCATTATTCGGCAGGCTTTGAAAATACGCAGTCAGCATATCCATCTGCGTTTCGGCGTCAAGTGCATTATTCAGTATCGCTTTTTTCGCGTAAATAATATAAGAAGCGGTATCGTGCAAATTCAGGTAATGCTCCGCAAGCCCCGATTCTACAAAAGGGTCTTCCGGCAATAGTTTGTTTGCATTATCATATACTCCCGCAGCCTTTTCCGGCATTTTATTATTATCATACAGGTCGCCAAGCAATTTATAATACCTGCCGTTCCGCGGCTCATTGGTTATCAGTTCTTTTATCACACCGGCAGCTTTCTCTACATCATTCATTTTCAGGTATATCTCTACCTTGTGCATCATCAGTTCTTCATCCTCCCCGTCAATGGTTATAGCTTTATCAAGAAAAGACAATGCTTCAGCATACTTCTGCGCATGTTCATAATATTCTGCTGCGGTCTCGGAATAATCAGGGTCATCCGGTTCAGATTTAGCAATATCCCCCATTATTTTCGCGGCTTCAGCAAAATCCCCCCTGTCGGCAAGTATGGATGCGTACTCCTCCTGGTACCATTTATTATCCGGGCTGATGCCAATGGCTTTTTTAATGTACTCTTCCGCTTTATCAATTCTCTTATTACCATAGCTTATTTTGGCTAATTCATAATAAGCGTCAGAGACGTCCGGCCTCAACGCTGCAAACTGTTCAAACAGGTTTGCCGCCAGGGTGTCGTCATCGTGCATCTTTGCTTTAACAGCGTCAAAGTATAACTCATCAGACTTTGCGTTCTTCCCTGCCTTTGAAAGCTCAAGAGTATCTGCGGGAAGCTGCCCATAAGCCACCGGCATAACTGCGCCTAAGGACAGAATAAAAAATACGTAAAAAATAACTCCTGCTCTGCTCATATTTCCGTTGAAAAGTCACCGAGGCTTAATTCCTTCGGTTTACCTATGTAAGTTACATTTTTCCCCACGATAGAAAGGTCTATTTGCGCATTTTTAACAACCGTATCCGTCTGTATAATACTGTTCGTTATCCGGGAGTCTTCCACTACAGCGCCTTTTTCTAAAGAAACATGGGGGCCTATTACCGAGTTTTTCACTGTCACATTATCGCCTATATAGCATGGTGGTATCACTACAGACTGCGTTAATACAGCAGTTGGTGCCATTAATTGCTCCTTATCTTTCTTTATCTCCAATATACGCTCGTTGGTGTATAGCGCACCGTTTTTATTGCCGCAGTCAAACCATTCTTCTACCTGGCCGGTATAAAATTTAACACCTGTTTGCAGCATGTGTTCCATTGCGTCCGTTATCTGGTATTCGCCTTTCAATATTATATTTTCATCAATAAGGCGCAGCAATTCTTTTTTGAGCTTTATACCATCCTTAAAATAATAAACACCGATAATGGCAAGGTCGGATACAAACTGCTCTGGTTTTTCTACGAATGCCTCTATTTCACCCTGGCCATTGAGTTTTACCACTCCATACGCTCGTGGGTCTTCTACCTTATAGGTCCATACAATCGCCTCCTTTGTATTATCAATACTGAATGCCGCTTTAAACAGCGTATCGGCAAATGCGATGAACACATTCCCCGCAAGAGCGTCTCCGGCGCATAAAATGGCGTGGGCGGTACCCTTTGGTTCTTCCTGGTAACATATCTTGCCCTTTGCGCCTAGCATTTCGGCTACATTACATAAATGCGCTTCCACCTCCTTGCCAAAAGAAGGCCCGATCACAAACGCTATTTCCTCTACCTTTTCATTGCAGGTGGCCATTATATCTTCTACCAGCCGCTGCACCACCGGTTTACCTGCTATTGGCAGCAAGGGTTTTGCGGTAGTAAGGGTATGCGGGCGCAGCCTTTTGCCCATACCTGCCATCGGGATAATTATGTTCATAAACTTTTTTTAAGTCTGAAATCTTAGTCTTTAGTCTAAAGTTTGTTATTTGTTTCACTCAATTTATACTCAAAAATGGATAGTTTTATACATTTTGTCTGGTGCGAAGGTGTCCCACACCTTTGAGGTGTGGGACACCTATGAACGCAGAACCTTTTTAACAATGCACGAAATCATGCCGTGTAAAGTATAGCATTTCCCTGGTTAATGTGTTCCTGAATGCCCGAATCCTCCTGCTCCCCTACCCGTTTCATCAAGCGCGGCAACAGCTTCCCACGCTACTTTTTCATATTTCGCAACGATCATCTGTGCAATACGCTCCCCGTCATTTATTACCTGTTCCTCACCCGACAAATTTATCATACCCACCATTATCTCACCCCGGTAATCACTGTCTATTGTACCGGGAGCATTGATAATAGTCAATCCTTTTTTTACCGCAAGTCCGCTGCGCGGACGCACTTGGGCTTCGTAACCTGCCGGAAGGGCAATGTATATACCGGTAGGTATTAATTTCCGTGCCAGCGGAGGCATGGTAACCGGCTCCCGCAACCACGCCCTTATATCCATACCGCTCGACCCATCCGTTTGATAAGCGGGAAGAATATGCGGCGATTTATTGATGATTTGTACCTTTAACTCCATAATGAGGGCGCAAAGGTAAGGCGCAAGAGTTGAATATTGAGAAAATATAGCGTTATTTGGGATAAAGTTTGATTAAATTATGCTCGTATCTACTATGAAAAATACCGGCGATTATTTGAAAAAAATCAATCCTTTAACATTTAAATAAAAAATAAAATTGTTATAATTGCTTGTTAAAAGCTATGTTGCGCGATTTGAAAGTATCTTTACCCATTAAATGCACCCAGACGAAATGAAAATTGCTCCGGCGCCGGTGACTGAAACGAATGGTTTAAATACTCTTGGGGAGTATTCCATTCCCGAAAGTTTGCAGGAAGCAGAATTTAACGACATTGCATGTATTGCCTCGGAAATTTGCCATACGCCTGTCTCGTTGGTGAGCATCATCAGCGCTAACGGGCAATCAGTCAAATCCGTTAATGAGTTTATTAATCCCGGTACATCAAAAGAACTTGCACTTTATATCCGCTCGCTCAGTTATCCCGATGAAATTTTTTTTGTACCCGATCTGTCAAAAGATGACCGCTTTTGCGACCATCCCATAGTAAAGGAACAACCGCACCTGAAATTTTTCGCAGGACTCGAATTGGTTAATTCACAAGGAAATCCAGAAGGTTTTTTATGTATCTGGGACAAGAACCCAGGTATGCTTGACACTAACCGGACTAATGCCTTAAAATCCCTCGCAAGACAAATTGTTGCAAAGCAGGAGTTGAAAATAACCGAACAGGAACTCAGGCTGAAAAACGCCCAGCTTAACGGCGCTTATGAGGACCTGGAGAAATTTACCTACATCGCCTCCCACGACCTGAAAAGCCCGCTGAACAATATCATTTCCCTTACCCACCTGCTTAAAGACGGGTACAATACCAAGTTGGATGAAGAAGGCAATGAGTACATCAATTACCTGAACGACGCAGCCTACCAGTTGTCTGATCTTGTGAGTGGCATTCTCAGCTATTCCAAATCATCACAAATGCTGGTTGACCATAAAGAGAATATTAACGTAGCCACGCTTATAGAAGAAGTCACAGGGCTGCTCAATATACGCGGCAATGTCTCTATTGACTACCGGAAATGCCACAGGGAAATATATACTTCCAAAATAGCCCTGAAACAGATCTTCCTCAACCTCCTGCACAATGCCATTAAATACAATGACAAGAAGCACATCTCCATTACCATCAACCTGGAAGAGCAGGATCACCTCTATACTTTTGAAGTAAAAGACAATGGCATAGGTATTGCCGATGAAGACAAAGAGCGCATCTTCAAATTGTTTGAAAAGCTCAATAAAAAAAGAAAAGACCGGGAAAGCATGGGCATCGGCCTGGCATTGGTAAAACGCCTTGTGGAAAAATTAGGAGGCGAAATAAGCGTGGTATCAGAGCTATCAAAAGGCGCAACATTTATATTTACTATCCCGCAATGATGCAGACAACTTTCATTTCGTTACCAAAATCAGGATTATCTAACCAATGTGTAACCCTATCATAGTATTTGACGTAATTTTTTTTCGAGATACCAGATTACTATACCGCAGTAGGGTTTTAGTTTCCCTTCTGCATCAAAAGATGACCATTCTTCAAGTTTATTCCCAATCTCGGCGCTTGTCCATTTCTTTTTTTCAAGGATCATCCGAATTCCTTCCAATGCCTGTTTACGATTCATTTGTAACAAAACATTGTTTAAACAAAGTCTATCGTTAATTTCTCTATCCCAGTCATCATTTGATGATTTAATTGAACCATCGTAATTTTTGTAAGTAATGGTTTGTTGCAATTGGATGTTGAAAACAGGCAATGTAATATCATTTCCACCTTGAGATTTATCGCAGTGTGCGGTTCCGTTAATATTGCCGGGGCAACAAATAACCATATTGTCATAATCAAGTTCCCTGTATGTATGTCGGCCTCTACTTAGGATATGCGCAATTTTTGAAAATTCAGCTTCTTGTGGATCTCTTTTAACAACCGGAATACGCCTCATGCAAAACGCACAAATACAGCCTTGTTCAGATAGTAGCGCATTCCTCAAATCTCCACTTGGAGCATATTTTGCCCCTGGTGTATTCTTATAATCTTTCCAAGATTGTGGTTCATTAGCTGCTCGCTTATTTATCCTGATCATCTTGCTGCCCGTTTAAGAAGTTCAACATGGATTCTGCTTTGGCAAGTTCAGGAAGGTTATCTCCAAATTGCGCCCGCATTGTATGCAGCGTTTTTGAAGCTTCAGCATATTGGTCTGCATCAATAAAGTTAAACAAGGTTTTTAACCGATCATCTACATCTATTGAACGAGGTACTGTGTGTAAAGCAACTTCCATAATAGTTGAAGCGTCCAGGCCATATAATTCTATCGGAGTAACCGTATAATCAGTCTCTATTGTGTAATTGAGCTTATAAATAATACTATCTTCGCTCAAAGGAATTCCAGTCATTACCATAGGGGCATGTGTAGTCACAATAAATTGCAAATTGGGGAAAGCATTTCTTAGCCCGGGTATTATTCTGGATTGCAGTGTAGGGTGTAAATGCAAGTCAATCTCATCAATTAATACTGTCCCCTTAGTTTTTTTACATGACTGATCACCATAAATACCTTGATTTAATAACATGCACCTGAATGCCAGATCCACTACAATATTTACAAGCCTTTTATATCCATCCGACAATTCTTCGGTTTGAACAAAACGAGAATCCGTTAAAAAATAATACACCTTTCCTTGTTGCGGACGGATGGACATATCATTGACAATATTGCATCCTTTTTCTCCAAGAGCATCTACCACTGCTCTCATAACACCAAGTATTTCAAGTTCTCCAACTCCGCCTTCCTTCAAAATTAACAAGCGCTTTGTCCAAAAGGGAAGAAAACCATCTCCTTGAAGACATTCATAATACCCAAAAGAGGGTTTATGTAAATATTGCTTAAAAGGCTCTTGTGATAATTTACGATTACTATGAATATCATTTGTGGAAAACGCTGCAAATAATGGCAATGCAGAAACTTGCTTGTTTTTTTCATCAAACAATTCTTCTTGAAATTTCTTTGCCCATTTCTCAATATTAACAAGTGGTTTTTGTAACGTTCGGCTTTTCTTTGAATGCAGATATAAGGAGCCGCTTATATCTGATATTCTAAACCTAACATCTATCGGTTTTTCATTCACCAAGCCTGTTTCAGTCTGGGAAATAGTAAAGTCCTTTTTTGACAATCCAAAAAATCTTGTGTATTCATCGCTATACCCGATAAAAAAGGAATTTAGCACAGAACTTAACGCCGTCATTAGCGTTGTCTTACCACTTGAGTTATCCCCAATCAGTAAGTTCAGCTTACTTTTAAAAGAAAGTTGCAGATATTTAAAACACCTGTAGTTGATTAATTCTATGCTTTCCATTAGTATTCATTTATAATATTGTGTCACCTCTTCAATAATTGTAAATATATCTGTTTAAAGTCGCAAGATAATATTCATCAAGGATTCTATTGGGGTTTTATGGAAAAATTTATTAGCTGAAACAAGATACCGAAAATTCCCAAATAACTTTTTTATTCGTTTAAAAGTGGTATCAGAGCTATCAAAAGGCGCAACATTTATATTTACTATCCCGCGGTGACGCCTACTTTGGCACTTCTCCTTTATTCACCTGCACTGTACCCTTGGGCTTGGTGATCTGGTACCACGAAAAATCACTGTTGGCTTCCAGGCCATTGCCATTCAATACTTCAGAGGGCGTAGTGATGCGGACCGGTTTTTCCGTGAAGAATTTCTGGATGCTCTCGTTCCATATCAGTTCAGATGTGTTTAACTGTTCTCCTTTTTTACTCACTATCTGTACACTGTCCCAAACGATCACATTCCCCTGTGCTATATAGTATCGCGAAGAATCGGCTGTAAGTATATTATCTATCTTGCCGCTGTCGTCATAAAACTCTGCCTTCAGGTTCTTGTTCATATCTATGTATGCAGGCCTGGCGCTTTCATTCCTCACAAACTCATGTGCATACATGCGGGTCTTTATTTTGCCATCCTTGCTGTAGATAAGCATTACATCTTCCGCCCGGTCTTCCTGTTTGTTCCCCTTGCCGGTAAGCGCCCTTATCTCCTCGGGATCGTTATTACAGGAGGCTGCTATGGTCATAAACAAAACACCCGGAATAAGCATCCGGGTAATCTGGTTAAAATAATATTTGCAGCCGGCCTTAATCATATCTGCGTGGAATGAACCACCGGTCATTAAACGAAATACCTAAAGTAAAACGGATGTACGTTTCCTGTACCAAATTATTGGCAGTAGTACCGAGGCGGCCTACATCAAGCGCCATGTGCATTTTCGATAAAGTGCGCCGGAAAGGCAGGCTCATGCCGGCGGTAAATCCGTAATTGGGTAACTGGGTACCGGAAATATCAAGGTAATCAGTGCCATAATAGATACCGAAACGGTAGGTACACCTGGATGAATAACTACGAATATCGTTTATATTGGGGATATATTCCCCGCCTATGCTTACTTTATAAGATTGTGCGGCAATGCCCGCATTCAAAGTGGCGTCAGGGGCGCTGTTAAACTGGCTCCACTTGGTTGCGGTATAATCAATACCTACACCCCATTTATCCGTCTTTGCAACCATAATACCTGCGCTGTAGCTCATAGGCATATGCAGGTTCCCTTTTTGATTCTGCACACTTGCGGAAGTATCATTCACAAGGGTATCGCCAAAATTAAAAGTGCTTATCTGAAATGCGCTCAACCGTTCGGTAAGATTCTGTTCGATGGTTACCGTTCCGCCAATGCGAATGGTATAATCAGAGTCTATCTTACGCTCATACATGGCGCCGCCTTTCCAGTACAGGCCGCCTATGCGGTCATAATTGGTGTATTGTGCGGTATATGCCCTGTTGTAAACATTAGTGTCAATAGGTACAGTGGCTGTAGTGGCAACTATTGTACCAAACATATAACCGAGGTTAAACCCCAGGCTCAACCCTTTAAACTTATATGCAGCCCCTACAAACGCATAATTCAACCCGCCACTACCGTTGTATGACCTCGCAACATTCCCTATCGGGGAATTGGGAATAGTATCGGCAAGATTATAGTAAGTACGGGTGTATGGGCGGAAACCTAAGCACATGCCTGTGTTTTTATTAATAGGGATACCGAGGTTCAGGTAGGCCAGCGTAGCTGTACCCGATGTATAAGATGTTCCCTGCGCACTCAGGATACGTGTACTCCCCATTGCCCCAGCTTCAAATGTAGTACGCTGTAGGAAAGCATAGGAAGCCGGATTATCGGTATTTACTTCATAAGGATTTTCATACGCTGAAGTAATATTAGCCATCCCTCTTACCACCGTATTGTTGCCATTCCACAACTCCCCTATCCCATATTTTGAATAGGGGTTGTTTTCGCGCTCAGATAATGGATCGCTGCTGTTGGTAGTGGTGGACGCGGTAGTGGTTTGTGCAGACAGGCGGATACCCACGGTAACAAGTAAAAGTATTAATAAACACTTAGCGCGGGTATGAGACATTATAGTTTAAAATTAAATTCAATCCCTTTAACAAAAGATCAGGGTCGGCAAATATCTTACTTTTAAGTTTGCTCACAAAGTATGGTGCATCCCCGCCCGTTAATATGGCGTTAAAATCAGGGTATTGGCTTTCATATGCGTTTACCATTCCGTCTATTTCCGCAGCCATCCCGAAAACCGCGCCACTGCGCATACACGAAGGCGTATCGTACCCAAGCAATAACAATTCCCCCTCCAGGCCTATTTCAGGCAGCTTATCGGTAAATGTGTGCATTGCCTTCAACCGCATGTGCAATCCCGGCGATATAGCCCCGCCCCTGAATGTTTTATTTTTCTGTACCAGGTTGTAAGTGATACAAGTGCCTGCACACACTACCAGGTTCGTTTTGGCGGGGTTGAGTATATGCGCCGCGCTCACTACCGCCAGGCGGTCTGGCCCCAGCGATTCGGCAGACAGGTAGGCGTTGTTTATTGGCGTGCGGGTATATCCGTCTAATTTTATAAACGATTTTATCTTCGATTTCACAAGATACTCCAGTTCATTATCATGGTGTACAACCGAGCAAAGTATTGCTTTTACAGGCTTATAAGTATCCATCATGGACGATACTCTTTCCAGTGCAGCCTCTTCAGAAAATGTAAATTGCTTGTGCAGGTTATCATTATCAAATATCGCGGCCTTAACATTGGTATTACCCCAATCAATGCAAAGATTTATGGACATGGCTATAAAATTTTGTGAAAGGGGAGCAATTTAATAAAAATTCAATCCACAAGGGCAAGTATTTTTTTCAGACCATAGAAAAACAGATAGCAGGTAAAGGCATTAATGGCATTTATAAAAATCACCGGTTTGCTAAACTCTTTCATTCCAATGGCTTTTAAATGTATATAAAATCAAAATATCTTCTTCACCAACCCAATCCATCCATCCCAGTTCCAACGCCAGTGCGGGCCATCCCAGATACCGTAGGTGAGGTATATGGTTGCCATGCCAACGCTGTAATAACAAAATAACGCGATAAACAGGAAAAGCGGGATTTTAAACAAATTCTTTTTCAGTTTGGTTATGCCTTCCATTGTAACCGCAAGCGGAAAGCCAAGCGCCGTAAAATACTCTACATAACAACGATGCCCGAATGCCCCGCCAAACCACCATATATCCCAGCTTGCAAACAGGTATGTGATAATTACAAACACAATGCTCACGCCCCAGAAATTTGTGCGCTGATCCTTTCTTTTTCTGAACAATGCCCAGAATAAAAACAATAACACAGGAGAGTAAAGAAACAAACCATTTTCGACATCAAACAACACTGACGCTATCTTAGGGTGGCTCCAATAAATAAACCGCTCATCGTTGTAAGAGTATTTTATCCATTGCCCGGTCATTTCTTTCCAGTATATCATTTGCGGGATCATCAATACTATGAAAAAGGGCAGGGCTGCCAAAAGATGCGCAATATGCGCCTTTATAAATTTCCACCGTTCTTTCAGATCGCCGGCATTTACAACTTTGTATAAAAACAGGAAAATGACCAGCGCAATATTCGTAGGCCGCACCAATACTATCCATCCCATCAGCAACCCTATCAGCATTGCTTTGCGTAGTGAAGGAGCCTTATAATATTGGTCTGTAACAAGTATTACAGCAGCAAACAACGCAAAGCTATATACATGCGACATACCCATTTCGAGCGTTGCGTAATTGAAAAAATTCGTTCCCAGCATGATACACAATAAAGTGATCCACATGGTAAGCCTGCTGAAATACCGCAGCAGTAAAGTTTTGAAAAGATACAACCCCACAAACGCCCAGAAAACACCGCACAATACCAGCGCGTTCTGGTATGGCTTACTATACCCGTATGGCGTTACATGAAAAATATGGGCGTAGAGGTGGGCGACAAGAAAGAACGGCGAATAAAACAACGCAATACCGTAAGTAAACTTGGTATAGTATTCTCCCTTTTCATTCCGCATACTGCCGCAAAAACCCGGTTCGGGAATATGATGCACCCCATCATATACAAACATGGCCGGCAAATACACATAATAACCCTCCGGGTCAGAACTGATCACCGGCACTGTTTCATGCCGAGTCATAGATACCGACAGGAAAATAAAAAATAAACACGAGAGCAAGATATTATCTATTATCGTGTGTTTTTTATGCATGTCAAGAGATAAATCAGCGAATTTCTTAGTCTCCACCTTTGCGGTCTTTAATTTTAAAAAAGTTACTTACTGTCATGTAATTATACTTTGCGACTTAGCGCCTTTGCGAGCAACTATTTTATCCTTTGCGCAATATTACTTAAACCGCAAAACTCACGCACTTTTCCGGGTACTCTGTTGCGTGCCGCAACACAAGGTTGCGGATGTAGTCATTGTCCTGTAGCGGCTCCATGCTTTTTTGCAGTGTTTCAATGTTTACTAATTGTTTCTTATCAGTAAAGTAACCCATGCCATACAGGTTGCCTTCCATTACCAGTATGCAGCTATGCTCATTATCATCTATGCCTTTATCTATGAGCGCAAATGTGGGCAGGTGTTTCCGCATCATGCTTATGGCTTCATCCACTTTGCGGTTATACTCGCCGGGTTCCGGGTGCGATGGGCAATCGCAATCAGTACCCAGGTTGCACAGCATAGTACACAACCCGAAACCGTTTATCAGTTCGCGCAATCTGAAATGGCCTTCTGTTATGGTATTGAAGGTGTAAATAGGTACCAGGCTGCGCCTGTTTTTTTCTATCGCGAAACGCTTATACCCCTGCCGGTCTTCGTAGGTGAACAGCCCGAACTCCGGCAAGAACCCGCGCTGGCTGCGGTTATGCACCGGCCATAACCTGCGTATCTCCGCGCTTTCCAGTATATGCGCCATCAACTCGGTAGCGCATTCTTTGTAACTGATATGGTGTGTTTCCCTCAGAAAATCCTGTTTCTGCCGGCTGGTCTTATTATTCGAGAAATGGCTTTTTACCCGCCTTCGTATATTCTTGGCCTTGCCTATATAAATGGTTTTACCGGCTGCATTGTAAAAGTAATACACTCCCGGTGTGTGGGGCAGCCGTTCCAATTCTTCCACGGGCAGGTGCGGCGGCAGGTATTGCTCGCTGTTCCTGCCTTTGAGCATACTGCTCACCACGCCTTCCGCATCTTTTTCAAGGATCATGGTAAGCAGGTTGGCTGTGGCCAGTGCATCGCCACCCGCGCGGTGGTGGTTGCCATGATTTATGTTTAACTGGTGGGTGAGTTTACTAAGGCTATAGCCATTCAGCCCCGGCAATACTTTGCGCGCGAGCCGCACAGTGCATAGTTTCTTGGAGTCCAGTTCATACCCCGCGCAGTGTAGGTGGTGCTTTACAAATGAGTAATCGAAGTTCACATTATGCGCCACAAATACTTTGTCCTGCAGCAGTTCAAAAACCTGCCCTGCTATTTCTTCAAACGACGGCGCGTTGGCTACCATACTGTTGTCTATACCGGTAAGCCGCTGAATAAAGTATGGAATTGGCGTGTGAGGGTTTACCAGGCTTTGATAGAAATTGATCACCTTACTGCCATCATGTATTGCTATACCTATTTCAGTAATACCGTTGGCAGCCGCAAAGCTCCCGGTTGTTTCAATATCTACTACGGCATACAACATCAATACTAATTTGTTGCTTAAAGGTAAGGAATTACCGAACTAAAAAAGCCCCTGCTTTTTTTAGCAAAGGCTTTTAACTTTTGTAACACCAGTTTCACTTACTGTATGTACCCGCTGACTCCGCTGTTATACAGCGTATTTTGCGCCGGGTTCAGGTTGTCTATTACCGGGGAGCATTCTATATTCCCGCCAACATAATACTGCCATCTCAATGTGCCGGTTGCAGAATCAACTGCATACATATAATTATCATAACTGCCCACATATATCTCCCCGTTATAAGGCACCGGGCTTGACTTAATAAGGCCCTTTGTTTTGAATGGAGCGCCCCACTTCAGCCTGCCATCAACTAAATTTAAGGCATACAGGTTGTAGTCATAGCTACCTATGTATAAAACATTATTCTGAATCACTGGCGAAGAACCAACGCTGCTTGTTGTTTGGTATCTCCATACATAGCCTTCGCTTCCAATGGTGTTGCTATCAATACAATAAACGCTGAAATCCCAGCTTCCAAAATAGATAAAACCACCCACAGTAGTTGGGGAACTGGTAATTTTCCCGCCAGTCTTAAATGTATTGTGTAAAACGGCAGTCGTAGGCACAACCCCTGCTACAATCGCAGGATTTATATAAATGGCATACAGATTACTGTCGCTCACGCTTCCTATGTATAGCTGCTGGCCATCAATAGCCGGTGAAGAAGTGAATGAAGCCGGAATGGGGGCTGTTACACCCTGCCCGGGATAATCCCATATAGGATTACCACTGGCGTCAGGGCCTGTGGTCTTATTAAGGCAAAAAACATGGCCGCCCACACTGGCAATATATACATTGCCATTATAGATAGTTGGCGAAGCTATCAGGGAAGTCATATCTGTAGGGCTGCCAAACTTCCATTTTATAGCATAAGTACCGGTATCTATGGCATACAAGGTATCATTGGTGGTAGCTATGTATATAAGATTTGCGTCAGCAATAGGAGTGGCTTGCACCGTAAAACCAACTTGATAAGGCATCGTGATCTTCTTAATTAAAGTACCTGTCGCAGAATTTAATTTGTATATCGTATCGGAATAGGCGCTGGCCATATACACCACTTCATTGTACAACAAAGGCGATGGCTGGATAACCGGGTTACCGCCCCAACCGGGAGTTCCCGTAATATTCGGCATCCCGAACGACCAGTTCTTTTGCCCGTTTTGAGGGTTGATTCCATAAAGCACATTATTATCGCTGCTGATGATTACAGAAGGAATACTTGCAATCACTAATGGATTGTCTGAACTGAACTTTTTAGAACACGAGGCAAACAGTAGTAATGCTACCGGCAACGATAATAACACATTTCTCCAACGATGTGACATAGACTGATTTATTTTTCTAAAGATGCAAGATAACAATTTTTAAAAACTTTTAAAAACTTCTGCCATTATCTTCAAAACTTTACGAGGCCTTTCCCCGGAATTTCTATCACTTTGTAATTTCAGGTTAATAAAAAACTACTACCACCTTACCGGGTTCCTTCTGCGCAGCAGTATATACCGTTTAATATTCATCCAGAAGGCGAGTATCATATACACGATCACGGGCGACCCAAGCGTAAGAAAGGAAATGTAGATAAACCATAAACGTATCCGCGAAGTGGCAACGCCGATCCGGTCTCCTATAGCCGAGCAAACACCAAATGCCTGCCATTCTATAAAGTTCTTTATGTGATACAGTTTTCGCATGAGAATACCACAAAATTAATTAAGTATATGGTTATACCAAACTAAACGGAAAGATTTAACGGCAATAAAACAGGGCTTATCAAAAGCTATTAACTCACTGTGCATAAATTAATCATCAGCAAAGACGGAACTTGCCTTTCTTTGTAACAGGCATTGTTTTTGATAGTTATTTAGATAATGTCATTGGCTTAATAAAAAATGGTAGTAATGCGGTCAATACCGCTTCTTCAGCGGTCAGACCGCATTACGTTTTGGATAAGTTTAAATTCATAAGTCAAAGAAATTGGTGTTTTAGATAAATAGTACCGCAAATGATAAAATCTCACCAGATGGCAGCCATAAATTACAGTATCCTTTTGTGCCTTATTTTATTAGGCTGCAATACATCCAACGGCCAGAAAAACCAACCTACGGAAACAAAAACGGCAGCTAAAAAAGATACAGCAGCTGTAACAATCGCAAAGCCGGAACCACCAAAACCGGAACCGCCAAAATTAGATACCGTTTTATACAACAAAGCAGTAATGCGCTTAGTCAACGACACTGCCATGCACGGCTGGCCGGTAAAAACTGCGTACCCGCTGCCGGGCGCATTACTTCCATTCAACAGGATTGTTGCCTACTATGGCAATTTCTATTCCATACACATGGGCATTCTCGGTGAGCTGCAGCCCGATACTATGCTGAAACACCTGCTGGCAGAGTGTAAGAAATGGCAGAAAGCCGATTCACTCACTCCTGTGATCCCTGCCATTCATTATATCTGTGTTACCGCACAAGGTAGGCCGGGCGCGGGCGGCAAGTACCGTTTACGTATGCCTTTTACCCAGATTGATAAAGCAATTGAGCTTGCCAAAAAAATAAACGGCGTTGTGTTCCTTGATGTACAGGTAGGGCAAAGCACCCTGCAGCAGGAAATTCCATTGCTCGAAAAATATCTCCAAATGCCCAATGTACACCTGGCCATAGACCCTGAATTTTCCATGAAGACAGGCCGCAAGCCCGGCACTATCATCGGCACCTTCGATGCTGCGGATATTAACTATGTTACTGATTACCTCACGCAGTTGGTGCAGAAATACAACCTGCCGCCAAAGATACTGGTAGTGCATAGGTTCACAAACGACATGGTAACCAACGCAAAAAAAATAAAGCTGCATCCCGAAATACAATTCGTGATGGACATGGACGGATGGGGCTTCCCGGCCAAAAAAGTTAACTCCTACAAACTCGCCGAAGTACGGGAACCCGTTCAGTTTACCGGCTTCAAACTATTCTATAAAAACGACATCATCACCCCACCCTGGAAAAAAATGATGACCCCTGAAGAAGTGCTGAAACTATACCCCAAGCCGGTGTATATACAGTACCAGTAGGGGTCTGCTAATTGTTCTCCGTTTGAAAAACACTAACCAAAGAATCAATAAAAATTCTTAGTCCGGGGTTCAATTTCCCTTTTTGAAACAATGCTTTATTCTCCTTCATTTCTTTTGAGAGGCTGTCATAATGCTTACCATCCTGGTAATTCTTTTGGTGAATAGAGTAGCCGTTCTTCTGTGCAACCTGCTCAATAGCATTTGCGCAACCTACTATCTTGGAATAATGAGCGGGTTGTGTTGCATGGAACGGCAAAAGCCAGCATTCAATCTCATGCACACAAATTGCAAAAATGATTTTACCCTTATTGGCAGTATAAAATTCATCGCCGATTTTCTTTATCAAAACGCTGGTAATTTGTTCAATAAAATTATTGATTTCAGCAGCATTATCGCCAATATGTTTTAAGCCTTCATTCCAATCTGCGCATTCGTTGGTGTCAATCTGAATCATAACATAGTCAATATTCTCATCTTTGAAATCTTCCCTGAAATCTTGCGAGGATAGGTATTTCAATAAATTTCCCCAACCAAAAGGTTCCTTGTCTTTAGGACGTAAATTGACTATGTGATTTTCTCTGCTTTTATTAAAGAAGCCAAATAGCAAATTCTTCAAAACTATAAAATCGGTTCTTCCTTCACTAACTATTGCAAATCTCATAATTAAAATGTTTCAGGATTTCCACCAATACGTCCTCTAATCCATGCATCAGACAACTTGCCATTTTTTAGTGGTTTGTCTATTGAAAATGCAGTAGTTGCTCCATCTGCATTTCTTTCAACCACAAATAATTTTTGTTCCGGGTCACTTAAATCCAAGCCATCCAATACAAAGGGATTGTGTGTGGTAAGGATTATCTGCTTGTTATGTTTCTTAGAGAGTTCTATTAAAATTTTTATTAGCTCCTCACATAACAATGGATGAAATGAAGCCTCAATATTATCAATCGCAAAAAATGAAGGGGTCTCCTTGCTAATGAAGAGAGAAATATAAAACAGCAGGAATAAAAAGCCTTCATTTACATTGGTCTGGTTTAAGGTTACATCCAGTATATTCCTGTCCTTTACCACCAAACTTTTCCGCCCGCTCACCCTATCAAATATCGCCTCAAAATCATCAAACCACTCTATAATGTGCAGGTACTTTCTAATTTCATCAATTGTTTCCGTGCCATAGTTTTCATTTTCATAAAAAATTTGTAGCACACTAAACAAACCTTCACCCTTAACGCCAAGGGGCTTAATCTGACTTTCTTCTTCAAATTTTCGGAGGGAACTTATTTCGGGGCTGTAGATGATGAAGTTGGCTAATTCTTCTATATAATTACTGTCTTTGTAGAGTTTGTCAATTAAAGAAGAAAATACATTGTTAAGCTGTTCAAAGTCAAAACCAGTATCTCCTATTGCTACATTGCTGAATATGGATGAAATATCTGTGAGCTTATTTTTATCAAACTCGTGCAAATTCTTATAAACCTCTGATTTTTCTGGCTCCTTACTAAACAATGATGTTATAAAATCTCGAAAAGACTTTCCAATAGTTTCTTTTTCTTTAATTACCCATTTTAAGATTGGTTTATCTTCTTCTTCAATACTGAAAGTAGTCTCTTTATTGGCATTTTTAAAATTAAGTAGAATTGGCTTAGAAAAATTTTCCTTAGAAAAAGCACTTTTCATTAACTGTGCGCTTGCAGTCCTGATACCACGAGGCCCCAAAAACTCATTATCCAATTTATCAGCAGATGCGGCAGCACCAAAAGCAATTGCTTCCAGTATATTTGATTTACCGGAGCCATTAGCGCCAATCAATACATTGAACCTACCCAATGGAAGGGTTAAGTCTGCAACCGATTTAAAATTGTTTGTTTTTATTTCTGTAATCATTACAAAACTATGTTTTGAAATATTCTTTGGTAAATATACCTAAAAAAACAAAACCCATCTTTTAAGACGAGTTTTGCTTTTTAACTTTTAATTTTTTCTTTTTAATTTTATGCAGCTACTTCCGCAGCCACATTCCTGCGTATCACATTGAGTGCGCCGCCGGCTTTGAACCATTCTATCTGCTGTTCGTTGTACGATTGGTTCACCTTTATTTCTTCCTTGCTGCCGTCTTTGTGGTTCAACACTAAAGTTAGCTGGTCGCCGGGGGCAAAGTTGGTGAGGCCGGTTATGTCTATGTTGTCATCTTCCTGTATCTTGTCGTAGTCCTGCTTGTCGGCAAAAGTAATGGCCAGCATACCTTGTTTTTTCAGGTTGGTCTCGTGTATGCGGGCAAAACTCTTTACTAATATGGCGCGCACACCCAGGTGGCGTGGCTCCATAGCTGCATGTTCGCGGCTGCTGCCCTCGCCGTAGTTCTCATCGCCCACTACTATGCTGCCCAGGTTACCGGCTTTATACGCGCGCTGCACCTGCGGCACCTCGCCATATTCGCCGGTAAGCTGGTTCTTTACTTTATTAGTCTCCATGTTGAAGGCATTTATTGCGCCAATCAGCATGTTGTTCGATATATTGTCTAAGTGGCCGCGGTATTTAAGCCAGGGGCCAGCCATAGATATATGGTCGGTGGTGCATTTGCCAAATGCTTTTATCAGCAGTTTCAGCCCCATCATATCCTTGCCATCCCATGCAGGGAAAGGAGCCAATAATTGCAGGCGGTCGCTTTTGGGGTCCACTACTACCTGCACTTTCGAGCCGTCTGCCGCAGGTGCATGATAGCCGGCATCCTTTACCTCAAAACCCAGTGGCGGCATTTCAAAACCCTGTGGCTCGTCCAGCAGCACATCTTCACCTTTATCGTTCTTAATTGTATCCTTCAGCGGGTTAAATGACAGCTTGCCCGAAAGCGCCAGCGCGGTAACTATCTCCGGCGAGGCCACAAACGCATGGGTTGATGATAGGCCGTCATTGCGCTTGGCAAAATTCCGGTTGTAAGAAGTCAGGATAGTATTTTTGCGCTGCGGGTCGTCTATATGCCGCGCCCACTGGCCTATGCAGGGGCCGCAGGCATTGGCAAGCACCAGGCCGCCCATGTCGTTAAAGGTATCCAGCATCCCATCGCGCGCTATGGTATAACGCACCATTTCGGAGCCTGGGGTAATGGTAAACTCGCTCTTTGCTTTAAGCCCCTTGGCAAGTGCATTCTTGGCAATAAAAGCCGAGCGGGATATATCTTCGTAAGAAGAGTTGGTGCAGGAACCTATCAGCGCCACTTCTATATCTTCCGGCCAGCCGTGTTCCTTTACTGCCGCAGCCATCTGGCTTATAGGCGTTGCCAGATCGGGCGTGAAAGGCCCGTTTATGTGCGGCTCCAGGTCGTCCAGGTTTATTTCTATCAGTTGGTCGTAAAATGCTTCGGGGTTATCATATACTTCCTGGTCTGCGCGCAGGTCTTTGAATACGCCGTTGGCAAGCTGCGCCACATGCTCGCGGTTTGTGCCGCGCAGGTAGTCGCCCATTTTCTCATCGTAGGCAAATACAGAACAGGTAGCCCCAATCTCGGCGCCCATATTGCAAATGGTACCCTTACCCGTGCAGCTAAGGCTTTCCGCGCCCTCGCCAAAATATTCCAGTATAGCGCCGGTACCACCCTTTACAGTGAGAATCCCTGCCACCTTCAGTATAATATCTTTTGCCGACGTCCAGCCACTCATTTTACCTATCAGCTTCACACCTATCAGTTTAGGCATTTTCAGTTCCCAAGGCAGGCCGGCCATCACATCCACCGCGTCCGCGCCACCAACGCCAATGGCTACCATGCCCAAGCCGCCTGCGTTTGGCGTATGGCTGTCTGTTCCTATCATCATACCGCCCGGAAATGCGTAGTTCTCCAGCACCACCTGGTGAATGATACCCGCACCAGCGCGCCAGAAACCAATACCATATTTGTTAGAAATAGAGGCGAGGAAATCATACACTTCTTTGTTTACATCCAGCGCAGTTGCGAGGTCGGCTGCAGCGCCGGTCTTTGCCTGTATCAGGTGGTCGCAATGCACGGTACTGGGTACGGCAACCTTATCGCGCCCGCATGTGCTGAACTGTAGCAATGCCATTTGTGCCGTAGCATCCTGCATGGCTACACGGTCGGGAGAAAAATTCACATAATCATGCCCGCGTCCATATGCCCTTGTCGGCGCATCATAAGTATGGGAATACAATATTTTTTCGGCAAGCGTCAGCGGGCGGCCCAATAGTTTGCGCGCAGCCGCTACTTTACCCGGTAATTGTTCATAAACTTTCTGGATGAGGTCAATATCAAATGCCATTGCGGAAGGAATTAAAATGTTTATTAATGCCGTGCGAAGGTACGGAATTAGTTAAAAGGGTAAAAGGGTAAAAGGGTAATAAGTCAGGTTAGAAAGCAAATAAAAACGTAATTTTAACAAAGGGAATTTTTTCTTAAAAAGATTTTCATCAAGCAAAATTTTCATCCAGCGCCTTTTCAGTTGTGAGTGTTTTTTTTGCCATTTCAAGCACTTCTATCACCTGGCGTTTATTTACAGAGGGGTAATCGTCTATAAAATCCTCGATTTTATCGCCTCCTTCCAGGTAATCAAATAGTGTTTGTACAGGTACCCTTGTTCCATAAAAAACAGGTGTACCACCCATTGTTTCTTTATCAATATTTATCGGTCCGTATTGCATACAATATTGCAGATTATATTCAGGCTATATCCTGGGTTTTTGGCTGGTATGCAGAAATGATATTACTTCAACAGTTCCACGTTTTACAGAAAAAAATATCACGTAAGGAAATCGCCTGATACTATACCCCCTGATATTTTTTTTCCGAAACCCATATAATAGTGGGTTAGATTGAATAGATAAAAAAGCATTGTCAACGGCAATAAGAAATTCTTTTCCCAGCCCATTTCTTTGCTGTTCATACCATTCAGTTGCATTATGAACAGCTTCTTCCGCTTCTTGAGAAAGGATAAAATTATACAGCATTTTTTACTTTTGAAGTAATTCTTGCCCTTGCATCTTCCCAAGTTGAAAATTTCATACGGCCTTTTTCATATAGTTCTATATGCTGGTCTAATATTGCCTCCTGTTCCGGTGCAAGGCCGGTATGCACCGCGCTTCTATTTTCTGAATCCTCATCGGCAGCAAGTATGGCATACACGATATTGACCATTCTTTCATCAGCATGGTCAATATACTTCTTTACTTCTTTTCTCAATTCTTTCAATTCTGTAGCGCTCATACTGCACACATTTGGTTACAAAAATAACTGTTTATTGTGACAAAATAAAGGCTGCCCGAAAGCAGCCTCTGTTTGATTGAATAATAACACCTCTTTAGGGGCTGGGGGTTATGGGAATATCCCTAATTCTTCATAAGCCACGCCCACCTTGTTTATAGCTACTGTGAATGCCGCTGTACGCATATCCACGCCATTACCAATACTCTGGAACGCCTCGCGGATCTCGTGGTAAGAGCCTATCATGGTATCTTCCAGGCCGGAGTAAACCAGGTCCACTTCATCGGGGCCGTGCATTATCATGGTGCGCTCGGTATCTGTTACACGCTTTCCTGTAAGGCTTTCTACAGTATGCAGCAGGTAATCGTTCTGGTTTTCGCTGAAGCGTTTGTCCATACGGCCAAAACGCACATGGCTCAGGTTTTTCAGCCACTCGAAGTACGATACCGTTACACCGCCGGCGTTCAGGTACATATCCGGCACGGTTATCACACCTTTCTTGTTCAGTATTTCATCAGCGTCAGGAGTCAGCGGGCCATTGGCGGCTTCGCCTATTATTTTCGCCTGTATGCGGGCTGCATTACTTCCGTTTATCACGTTCTCCAGCGCGGCGGGTATCAATATATCGCAGGGTTGCTCCAGTGTTTCCGCGCTGTGTTTTATATTGGTTGCGCCGGGGTAATTAAGCAACGAGCCGGTAGCCTTGCGGTAATCCACCACCTTGTATATATCCAGCCCTTTTTCGTCGTAGATGCCGCCTTCATATTCGGCCAGACCTACAATAATAGCGCCATTATCAAAAAAGAACTTAGCGGCATGGTAACCCACATTGCCCAATCCCTGTATAATTACTTTCTTACCCTCAATACCTGTGGTCAGGCCGATCTTTTTCATGTCTTCGGCAACATTGCACAATTCGCGTATGCCGTAATACACGCCGAGACCCGTAGCCTCTGTACGGCCACGTACTCCACCCTGGGTAATCGGCTTACCGGTAACGCAGGCAAGCGCGTCCACCTCACCGGGTTTCAGGGAGGCGTAGGTATCTACTATCCAGCTCATTTCACGGGCGCCTGTGCCATAGTCAGGAGCGGGAACATCTATGCCCGGGCCAATGAAGTTTTTCTTCACCAACTCGCTTGCATAACGGCGGGTTATTTTTTCCAGTTCAAAAACATTGTAGTTCTTGGGATTTATTTTTATACCACCCTTTGCGCCGCCAAAAGGCACATTCACTATTGCGCATTTGTAGGTCATCAAGGATGCCAGAGCCATTACTTCGTCCTGGTTCACATCCATGCTGTAGCGTATGCCGCCCTTACACGGAAGTTTGTGGTGCGAGTGCTGCACGCGATAGGCTTCTATCACTTCTATTTTGTCTCCTATGCGTACCGGGAATTTCATCCGGTAAACCGAATTACAGGCCTTTATCTGTTCCAGGATACCTGATTCGAAACGGGTGTATTTCGAGGCTTTGTCGAAGTTGCGCTCTACTCCCTGGAAAAAGCTGTAATGAGCTTCCTGGCCTGGCTTGGCAGTTACTGTTTCCACCTTGTTTTGTTTAAGTTTTGAGTAAATAATTTATGATCTTCCTTCTTTTTCCAATTTGCTGATCTTACGGTCGAGATAGACCAAATAAGCAAAAATTCCCGCAAAGATAGTAGCTAATACCGTAACCACAACGTAAATTTTACCATTGGAACGCATGGTATCCGCCATCTCCGTCTGTGCGTGCGAAACAGTGGCAGTTATTAATAATAAAATAATGGTTGCAATAGTGTTTTTTTTCATTGTTCAGCTATTTATTTTTTCTTTTCTGAATTTTTTATTGACCATTTTTCAGATACCCACTTTCCTCATTGGATTTGTTACTCATTTTTTGTTTTCTTAGTTTTTATAATAGCCCCGGCCTTTAGGTCGGGGTATGGGATTAAGTAGGTTGGCTTTAGCCAAAATTGCTCGACCCGAACCCATGCGCCGTAATAAATTCCTGGTATTCTTGTTCAAATGTTTTTTTCATGTGGTGTTGTTCCTGATTACCAATATATGCCCTGACCTTATCAAGGGCAGATTCACTAACAGACAATCCAATGTACTCATCCTGCCATTCAAATTTATCCTTTATTATATTCTGCTGGTTAACCCAAAATGATGATTCACCTTTTATCAGTTGCATCACTTTGGAAATTGTTTGATCAACACTAAGAGAAAGCAAAATATGAATATGGTCTTCAACGCAATTCAAACAATCAATATAAATTTCCTTTTTTATGCTGTTCTCTTTAATGTGCGATAGTAGCAAGGGTTTTAATTGCTTTGAAATTATCCTTTGCCTGTTTTTGGTTGCCCACATAAAGTGGATCATTATTTTAGTGTATGGCATACATGTTATGTTAATTTCGGCTAAAGCCAACCCTGATTTATCCTTTTCCACGACCTAAAGGCCGTGGCTATTAACCATAGTATTCTATTTTCCAAAAATCACAAATCCAAATTCCCAATTCCAAATTCCTAATTCCTACCCCTACCCTGCCATTTCCTTCTTGTGCTTCACAAGCGCCACTCTTATTTTCAGCGAAGCTATCCACACGCCCATTAATATCCAGCCGGGTACTGCGGCATAGAAGACCATGCGCATATACTTGTCCAGGTCGTATTGTTTGAATGCGGGATTGCCGCCATTGCCGGGATGCAGGGAGTCAACCATGCGGGGCAATATGAAAATAAGCGGTATCATCATTGCGAAAGCGAACACATTATACACCGCGCCTATCTTGGCTCTTTTTTCGTCATCTTTCAGCCCGTTGCGCAGTATGCTGTAGGCAAAATAGATAAGCATACTCATAGCGGTACCCAGTTCTTTGGGGTCATTGCTCCATGCCGCACCCCAGGTATATTGCGCCCACTCCATACCCGTGAGCAGGCCTATGATACTGAAGAAAATACCCGTGTTGGTAAACTGTACCGCATATACATCGTCCTGCAGGTTGCCGGTACGCAGATACTTTATGGAGTAGTAAAACGCACAGGCGTACAGCACGATCATAGTAAACCACATAGGCACATGAAAGTACAGGTTGCGGATGGTTTCATTAAGTATATCGAGCCGTGGCACGGGCATCAGGAAGCCGCCGACAACGGTATAACCCACCAGTATAAAACAAAGTATTTTCCACCACCAGCTACGCATCCTGATTTCTGAAATTTCCGCAAAAGTAATTGTTTAAAACGCAATCGGAAAATGTTTATTAATGATAAATGTGGAAATGTGTCGTTCGGTAAAAACTCACGATGACAAATTAATGTGGAAATGTGAAAAAGAAACAGACCAATAGAATTACTATCACATTGATATTTCACGCAAAGACCGCAAAGGTTTTCGCAAAGGACGCAAAGTTATTATCCTGATTTGTTTTTCTCATTTTTTCTTTGCGACCTCTGCGTGTTTATTTCTTTGCGACCTTTGCGTGGAAGAATATCACATTTTCCGTGAAAAAAAATAATGGGAGGTTGATGGGATATGGAATGGCTGAAATGCTTTGCTGGCTTGTTTATTACTATTTTCCTCCTTATCTCATCATATCGCATTGCTACTCATTTTGTATCGCATTTTTTGTCTGAATCACAGATTTAATGGATTAAATGATTTCACAGAAAAAGCGAGAGCTAAGAAAGGCAAATTGTAGTATTCCAGTACAAAGATAGTTTGCCTGTAAATACAAGCCAAGACGAAAA
>Ga0206818_1018_pt1 | contig 67341 bp, 54 predicted proteins | sample Alteio_BWOrgCont_86_FD_152881 | JGI IMG/M metagenome (GOLD analysis project Ga0206818, IMG submission 152881) | Enriched cells from forest soil in Barre Woods Harvard Forest LTER site, Petersham, Massachusetts, United States -... | ecosystem: Environmental > Terrestrial > Soil > Temperate forest >...
AAACCAGCAACAACCTTGATGTGCAATGGACAAAGCAATTCAATATACCTAATACCACATCTCCTTTCGGCATATTCCAGGCTGCGGATAATGGTTATGTTATTTTCGCAGGCACCCAATCATTTGGCGCCCACAAAGACATAGCATTTATAAAAACAGACCCTAACGGCAACATCAAACAATAAAGATTCTAAAGCCTGAAATCGTTGAAGAGAATGTCAATGTTGAAGGAATGACAATAGCCCAATAGATGGTCCCCCTTTAGGGGTCAGGGGTAACAAAAATGCCCCGGAAATCCGGGGCGTTTTTGTTTAAAAAATACCATCGTCAGCTATTATGGAAAATTCACCCCATGGTATTTGTTCACATCAACCGAGGGTAAGGTGGAACCATAGAAGGAATTAATAGTGGAAATGACCTGGTTGGCTATCAAGGCATAACCGCGCTGCGTGGGGTGAATGCCATCTAATGAGAAAGCGCCGCCGTTTACAAATTGCGCGTTATAATTTACACCGTTGAAAACAATGCCGGTGGCTACCTGTTTCAGGTAAGTATTCATATCCACATAAGCGAGGTGGTGAAGCTGTGCCTCCTGCAGGATATAAGCGTTGTAATTGGTAATGGCCCATTCAATGAATTGTATCTCGTCTGTTGTCAGCACATATTGGTCAGGGATCGGTTTCAGGGTACCCCACCCGGCGCAGGTGATCGAATCCTGCGGTGTGGTAAGTAAGATCAGTTCTCCCGGTACGGCCTGCCTGGTATTACCGTTGTGGTCTTGTATAATAAAGTAATTGGCGCCAACCTGGAACACCTTTGTGAATGCAGCCCCGCCCCATATTCCATTGAGGGTATCAGCCTGGCCCTGGCGGCTGAGCGTTAACCCATTTGCGGGTATTGTTGTAAAAAAGGGCAACGCGGTAATGTCCGGTATATTTATAAGCGCGCCGTCTGCGCCGGTGCTTATGGCTACATTCAGCGCGGCGTCATAGCCCGAATCAAACGCGCTGAGCGGGCTTATATCATAGGGGCTATAAAAATTTGACACACCAACCAATCCCGCTGGTAAAAAAGTGGCAGTAGAGGCGTCATGCCCCTGGCCGCCACTCGCTCCGTAAAGCAGCACATCATTGATGCCCAGCCATAACGTAAAAAAAGTAGGATATAAATTGTTTACCGTGTACTGAAGTTCATACAAAGGAGTTTGTGTGGGATCGTGATAAAACCTGTTGGCATAAGGAAGCCCCATTAATTCCTGCGCTATTCCGGCATAGCCGGCAACCTTATAATCAACAACACGTATGCCGGGAACGGCAATATTATTTATCTGCCCGTTATTAGCCGGGGAGGTATAGGTGGCGTCTGCGGCATTAGCCACCCAGCCCGGGTATGGTATAGGCGCCAGCGATGAATCGCCGGGAATGCAACTATTGTAGGTCATGCCTAAAACGAATTTGGCGCTTGGGTACCCATCATCGCTGTTCAGCAGCGGTTGTATGAATGGGCCTTTGGCGCCTTTAGTGCCTTGTACCAGCGAAAATTGTTCGAAAAGCCTTTCGGGGTATGAATTTAACTGGCCCGAAACAGAAAGGCTGTTATCCATAGAGCCTGCGGTAAGGGAGTTGCCAACAGCCATATAATTGGAAAAATCAGCGCTTCCGGGCGTAGGTGGTTTTGTAATATTTACACTGGGTTTACAAGCGGCAAATAATATTGCCATTGTGCCAATGATGTATATTTTTCTCATCGTGTTTTATTTTTTTTAACCGGTTTTATAAATTGTAATAGAAACCCAGGCCTAAGGAAATAACTTCTGTTTTATAGGTGCCATCAAATTGGGCATAGTCATAGGTAGCATTTCTTTTTAAAGAGCTTACCCCTTCAAGAGCCGCCAGTACGGTGAGCCGGGGCCAGGGCTTTACGGAGATGCCGCATGAACCGCCTATACGGTTGGCGTCAGGCAGGTCGGGCGATACAAAACCATTCACTACTGGAGTTGGATCAAAATATGCGCCTGCCATCAGTGAAACGATCTTGCTTATCTTATAATTTGCGCCTGCTCTTGGGGTCAGTGTATTTCTATAGTGCCGTGGTGCATGTTCGTTCTGCAATGCGGCTGTATTTTCAGCAAAATTGATCCGCAGTGAATCAAAAGAATTCCACCCGGTATAATTCAGGTCGAATTGAAGGGTCAGTTTGCCGGTTTTCCATCCCACACCTATGGAGGCTACTTGTGGTATCGGAACATCGGAATCAAAATGTGTAGCCGGGAACTCAGAAGTTAATGCGCTGGGTACGCTAAATGTGGCAGAGCCACTGCTGATGCCCATGTTCACCTGTGAACGGTAATTGAGGCCGATCTGCAGGTTATCATTAATTTTCAGGTGAACGCCCAGGTTAAAGCCTGCACCGGTTGCGGTGCCATGCAGGTGCCCGCTGCCAAGCGTATCATTGTTGCCCACATAACTTTCCACGGGTAAGGTACTCTTAAAATCAAAAGTACCAATGCCATATACAAAGCCTCCGCCCACTGAAAGAAAATCATTGACCTGGTAGCTGATAGTGGGTTGGAAAAAGAAAGCAGAGAACTGCACAGACTGTACAATATTACTTCCCTGCCAGTTATCGGGCCAGGCGATCCCCAGGCCGGCAGGTGTATAAATACCTAACCCAACCGCGAATTTGCTGCCTTGCTGGATAGGCCCGCCAACATAAAAACTAAACGGTGTGAAGGTCTGCGGTTTGGAAACGGCTGAACCCATCGAATTTCCAAAGGCTGTGGTGGGCATTACAGCTACCACATCGGCATATACCTGTATGCTCTTTAAATCCGACATGCCTGCGGGATTGTAAAAAATGGTTGAAGCATCCCATGCAATCGCGGTGCCTGTACCGCCCATTGCAAGCTGCCGCAGGCCCTGCAGGTTAAGGTCGTAGCCCCCGCCAAACGAGGTCATTGCTGACAATAAAAATGCTCCGGCTAATAAATTTTTCTTCATAAAGAGTGGTGTTAAAAACTCAATGGTTCAAAGTTTTCGTCCAATAAATTTGGTTAAGGTAAGGTGAAATAATTTTAAAACCAATACCCCGCTCAAATTCACTGCAAAGTTAGTGAAGATGTTAAAATAAATCCTACGGAGTTGATTAGTTATTTTTCTTTTATGCAAGGCCCCGCCACGGCGGGGAATAGCGAGCTATTTAAAGACTTTTTGCAACGAAGCAGAAATGGAAAAGAACGATCAAATTGCAGGATTTATTTTGACATCTTCACTTATACTGCAATTCCAATTGTAACGATACTTATTTTTATGCCTTCTGCCTTTAATAATGCCAGTGCGCATGCCTCAATAGTTGCTCCTGTTGTAAGTACATCATCTACTAATAAAACATGCTTGCCCCCCAAACCTGCATTTTCTTTTATCTTAAATGCTTCCGCCATATTATTTACCCTTTCGGCCCTTGTTTTGCGGGTCTGGCTTTCGGTATCTTTTATGCGCAGCAGTACATCGTCATACGCAGGTATTTTAAGAATTTCACCCATGCCTTCCGCTATCAGCATACTCTGGTTATATCCGCGCCTTGCCTTCTTTGACCGGTGCAACGGAACCGGGATGATCATATCAACTGTCTCCGCCCATTGGGTTTTTTGCAGGTTATCAGCCAACCGCCTGCCGAGGTAATAACCGATCTCTTTCTTTCCTTTATATTTCAATCCGTGCAGCAGGAGTTGCAATAATCCTTCATTGGTGAAATAGGCCAGGGAAGTGGCATTTTCAAAAGGTATCCTCCCGGCAAACCGTAAAGCGGTTTCATTATCATCAATAGCATGGTAGCCTGTTTCCGGCAACGCCATACCACAGCCAATACACAATACTTTTTCCGAACCCAGAAGCTGTTTGTTACACCCTTCGCACAGGCGTGGGTAAAACAAATGAGTCAGCCCATGCCTTAGTTCCAGTAACCCATTTTCCAGGTTTAATGGGAGAAAATATCTTTTCGCTACGTTCAATTAACCGCAATTTAACAAAAAAATGACAAATCCAAATGCTTTTCCAGAATTTTATTGAAAATGGGCCGAAGGTGTGCCACACCTTTTTCTGGTGTGGAACACCTATGCTTGGTAGTACACCGCTCTCCACAAGCGTGACACACCTTTTTCTGGTGTTAAGGGACGTGTCTATCGTTTTACTTTATTTCCCGGGTTTTAAATATTCGCGGTAATTATTCCTTACCCACATTTTTATTTCCAGGTCGGTTGCGGCGCGGGCAAAAGAATATTCCATCGGGTAAGTATTCATAAAGGTAGCCAGCGTATCTCCCGAAAAACCCGTGAGCGCAGTTACCAGTTCCGGTTTATACCGGCTGTCTATGAATTTCTGCTCCATGTCCTTTTTGAAATGCTCTTTAAATTTTTTATTCCGTTTATAGCTTTTCGACATGCGCTGCACCGGCGCCCCTATAAGCCCGCTTACCGTAAGCCCGCCATCCATGCTCACTTTAGGTTTTATGGCTTTTTTATTCAGCTCGGTGCTGTATAGTTCCGCCATTTCGGCAGAGTCTTTCTGGAACGGCGTATAACCGGGGTGCAGCACATACTCCTGCATCTGCACACTCAATGGCAATAGTTCCACCTGCAAGAGTGTTCCCAGGGTAGCCAACCGCTGCACCGTATGGTAGCCAATAAAAGAGAAAACGATTAAATCATCCTCCTTTGCAGGTATAGAATAATTCCCCTGCTCATCCGTAGTTGTTTTCTGGCTGTTACTAATGTTCAGGACAGTAACAGGGTATAGCGGTTTCAGCGTCTCGCCATCTATAACTATCCCTTTCAGCGTCTGTCCTTTTACACCGATAGCCATAAAAATTCCCGCGCAAAAAAGTAATACTAACCGCAAATCATTAAAATTTATGGTAGTGTTGACAAAATAAGTTCCGCAAGATGGCGCAGTTATTTTTCTTTTTTTCAAGGCGAAAAAACTGCGAATAGTGAACTATTTAAAGATTTTTCAACGCAGGAAAAAATGGAAAAGAACAAGTCAGGTTATGGAAGTTATTTTGTCATCGCTCCCAATGTAAAGCTAATAAACATAAAGCGTAATCAGGTACAATAAAATTGTTTTGGGAATATTTTAAGGAAAGAACAAGAGGGCGAGAGCAGTTCTATTGCGCAATTACCAGCCGTTTTGTAATTGTTGCCATCGTGAGTTTGTCGAAGGGTATTAGCTGAACGAGATAGATTCCCGGCGCTAATTGCCCGATATTGAGTACCTCTTTATCACTCGCAACTGTCATGGTGAGCCGCGCCGAACCCACCACATCATAAATACGCAATTCATATCCCGCCCCATTAATAACATTGAGCTGCCCCTTTGTTGGATTTGGGTAAATTTCCACATTTGCATATTTATTCATTTGCACATTGGCAACGCCAGTTATCGTATCGCAGTTATAAATTGTAACCGCATAGCTTGTGGCGTTCGTTCCGCAACTGTTTGTAAAACCATACCTGATCGTATCCATACCTTGCGAAACACCGGTAACTATGCCATCAATCACGGTAGCATTTGCGCTGCTACTGTTCCACACCCCGCCTCCCGGTGCGCCGGTTAGCGTATCCAGTTCACCTATACATACCGACGTTTGCCCTGTTACCGTTCCGGTTTGCGGCAGTGGGTCAACTGCAACAGCAAAGGCTGTTTGCGCCGTGCCGCATGAATTGGTAACGCGGTAATTAACGGTATCTATACCAGCAGATACTCCGGTTACTATTCCTGTGCCGCTGATCGTTGCATAGCCATTACTGATGCCCCACGCGCCGCCTGATACAGCATTTGTCAAAGTAATGTTTGTACCTACGCAAACGCTATCCACGCCATTGATGGTTCCTGCATCAGGTAAGGGGTTGATGGTGATTGTTTTCGTAATAGTGGCCGTGCCGCAAACATTAGTGACAGCATAGCTGATTGTATCTGTTCCTGTAGTTACGCCTGTAACTATACCGGAAGTAATAGTGGCTGTGGCATTACTTGCATTCCATACTCCGCCTGGTATTGTATCAGCTAATGGTATGGTACTGCCAACGCATACATTCGTTGTGCCGATTATTGTTCCTGCGGATGGGATGACGTCAACGGTAACTATTACATGCTCTGCGCAGCCTGTAGGTACCGCATAACTTATCTCTGCTGTACCTGCGCCTGATGTTGTTACGCTGCCCGTAGTACCAACTGTGGCAACGGTTGTATTGCTGCTATTCCACGTACCGCCAGCCGTTACATCGCTTAGTGAAATGGTGTGGCCTGTGCAAATGTGCGTTGTTCCGCCGCTCACCACTATCGGCGCGGGGAGCGGGTTTACCGTCAGCATGGCGTTGGCGCTGCAACCATCGCTTAATGTATAAATAAGCATAGCCACGCCTGGTATGTAGCTCGTAACAATCCCTACAGAAATACTCACCAATGTACTCGTCCATGCACCGCCGGATATGGAATCGGAAACATGCAAAGTATCGGACGCACATATATTTCTTACACCTTCAATCGGGGGTACAGTGTTCACCGTAATGGTTGTGGTAGCCGCGCAATTAACGCCCGTTGATATAGGCACCATATAGCTGATAACTGCATCCCCGCCTGATCTCCCGGTTACAACACCCGTAGGGCTTATGACCGCAATTGCCGTGTCTCTGCTGCTCCATACACCACTGCCTGCAATATCCGTAAGCGCAGAAGTTAACCCTATGCACACCCCGCCGGAACCGCTTATGGCCGCCGGAGCCGGGTGTACCGTAACCGTCATGCCAACTGTGCAGCCAACACCCAGAGAATAATTTATAGTTGCTGTGCCGGGTGCAACACCATATACAAAGCCTGTTGCAGAACCAACTGTAGCTACCAATACATTGCTGCTGCTCCATATTCCTCCGCCGGGAATATCAGTCAGCGTATCCGTTGCGCTTAGGCATACATTCTGCGAACCACTGATAGCGCCTGGCAACGAATTAACCGTCACCGTTATTACCGCCGGGCAGCTTGCCGCACCCACACTGTAAGTGACTATTGCTGTTCCCAGCGATACTCCCAAGACAACTCCTGTCGGGGACAAGCTAATAATACCTGCTGAACCGGGGCTGCTCCACGAACCCCCTCCCGTCAGATCACTTAATGATGTGGACGAACCGATACAAACACTCGTCAGCCCGGTAATCGCATCCGGCGCAGAATTTACAGTTATTGGTTTAGTTGCCGCGCAACCTGTGGGCAATGTATAGCTGACTATTCCAGTACCAATGCTGATGCCTGTAACCACGCCTGTTACAGAATCTACAGCCAATAATGCGCTTGCCGAACTCCAAATTCCTCCACTTGTCGTGTCCGTTAAGGTTATCGTCAATCCTTCGCAAACCGCTGCTACTCCCGTTATGGCGGATGGTGTTGCATTAACCGTTACAACTTTCGTAGCTGAACAACCCCCTACGGTATAACTAATCGTTGCAGCCCCTGCTGATACACCTGTTACTATTCCTGTCGGGGCAACGGTGGCAATTGTTGCCGGGCTGCTTGTCCACAAACCGCCGGTTGATGTAGTGCTTAATGTTGTTGTCGCATCCACGCATACCTGCGGAGTGCCGGTGATGCCTGCTGGTGAGGCATTCACGGTTATTGTTGTATTTGCTGTACAGCCTGTACCCAATGAATAAGTAACAACTGCTATACCCGGCGCTACCCCGGTAACCACGCCCGATGAGCTACCAATAGTGGCAGTAGTGGTGGGTGTTATGCTCCATGTACCACCTGTTGCAAGGTCTGTTAAATCCGTTGTCGCACCACCGCATACATGCAGTGTTCCTCCAATTGGCGATGGCCCGGCGCTTACATTTACCGTTGTTGTTGCAGAGCAACCCGCCCCGGATAGTGAGCCTGCCGAACTAAAGGTGATAATTGCCGTGCCTGTTGCCAAACCTGTCACCAATCCCGTAGCAGCCACAACACTAACAACACCTCCAGGAGCCATACTCCAGGTACCTGTGCCTGTACCGCTTAACGTAGTTGATGTACCTGTGCAAAGCCCCGTTGCGCCCGTTATTACCGGAGCGGTGTTCACTGTTATTGTTTTTGTTATGGAGCAGCTACCTACACTGTAAGTAATGATTGCAGTCCCTGACGATATACCTGTTACCAAGCCAGTAGCACCTATTGTTATACCTGTACTTACTGTACTCCAAACACCGCTGGAAGTTGTGTCTGTTTCTGTTATACTCGTACCAACACACACCGCCGATAGCCCGTTAATAGGCGCTGGTAGCGGATTTACCGTTACCACAGCAACAGCAGAGCATCCCGTAGCCGCTACTGTATAAGATATGTTGCCGCTGCCCGCTGATACGCCCGTAACTGTACCTGCCGAACCAACCATTACGCTCCCAGATGAACTATGCCACAACCCGCCACCCGTTGCATCTGTTAAAGAAATACTGGAACCCACACATACCCCGCCTGACCCGGCAATGGCTGCGGGAGCAGCGATTACAGAAACCGTTTTAGAAACTGTGCAGCCGGTGCCGAGTGAATAGGTGATTGTTGCGGATGTGGTTGGTGTTATACCTGTTACAATGCCGGATAGTGAACCTACAGACGCGCCTGCCGAACTACTCCACAACCCACCGCCAACCAGGTCTCCCAAAGAAATGGTTGCTCCCGTGCAAACTGTTGATGGCCCCGTAATGGCTGTTGGTGACAGGCTCACCGTTACGGTGGTACTCACAAAGCAACCTGTTGGTAAGGTATAATCAATTACACTTGTCCCTATTGCAGAACCCGTTACAATCCCTGTGGTTGCGCCTATCGGGGCTATTGTGGGGTTACTGCTGCTCCACACGCCTCCGCCATCCACTAATGCCATTGTTGCCCCTACGCATACCGCACCCGGCCCCGCTATCGGGGATGGTAATGGATTGACGGTTACAATTGCTGTGCGTGTACAGCCTAATGGAGAAGTATAAGTTATTGTCGCCGTGCCGCCCGATACACCTGTAACAACACCAGTAGCCGCGCCAACTGTGGCCGCAGTACTGGTGGTGTACCACACGCCGCTCCCGATAGCTATCGGGATGGAATCACTCAACGTTGTTGATCCTCCGGCGCATTCATGCAGCGTACCTGTGATGATGGAGGGTAATGGATTTACCGTGATCGTTTTACTTGTACTGCAACCTGCCCCAAGTGAATAGTTGATGGTAACCGGCCCGGCGGCAATGCCGGTCACATCCCCGGAAGAAGAGCCTATGGTTACCGTACCCGATGAGCCTGCGCCGACAGACCACACGCCCCCGGCGGTAGGGTCAGTCAAAGTTATGGTTGACCCTATGCACACATCCGCACTACCCGATATTGTTCCCGGCGATGTGTTGACCGTAACCGTTTTGGTGGTATAGCAGCCGGTTGCCGGAAAAGTATAGGTAACATCGGTTGTACCTGTGGTGATCCCTGTTACAACTCCTCCACCTGTAATATTTATGTTGGTATTGCTCTTGCTCCATACACCCCCGGCAGGCGAATCGCCCAATGTTGTAGTCAGGCCAACGCATACTTCAGCAACGCCTGAAATAGCTGTTGGTAAAGGGTTTACAGTAAGTACGGCTGTTCTGTAGCAGCCGGTGGGCAGGGTATAGGTTACGGTCGCTGTTCCCGGCGTAATACCGGAAACAGTACCTGAAACAGAGCCGATAGTAGCAACCAGCGGCGAACCGCCGCTGCAACTCCATAGCCCACCCGGCCCGTCTGTAAGGGTTGTCGTAGCCCCGGAGCAAACATGCGGAGCGCTTATCACTGCGGGCAATGGATTTACCGTTACCAGCATAGTTGCAGCACATGCCATGCCGGAATATATGGTATAACTGACGATTGCAGGCCCCGCGCCCATGCCGGTTACAACGCCACCCGAAGAAACGGTTGCGATAGCTGTTGATGCAAAACTACTCCAACTGCCGCCTGTAGTTGTATCAGTGAGTGTAATGGTTGCTCCCGGGCAAACACTATTTGGCCCCGAAATGGCGGCTGGAGCGGCATAAACGGTTATTGGAAAAGTAACGATACAACCCGTGCCGGTGGAATAAGAAATAGTTGCGCTGCCATGTGCAATACCAATAACCGTTCCTGATAGTGAACCAACAGTTGCAATGCCGGGTGTGCTGCTGCTCCACACCCCGCCACTCACCCCATCAGACAAGCTGATAGCAGATCCCACGCAAACCCCGGCAGGCCCCGAAATAGGCGTTGGCGCAGAGTTTACATTTACTGAAGTGGTAGTGAAGCAACCGGAAGGCAGCGTATAAGTAATAATTGCCGGGCCGGAAGTTATACCGGTAACTATACCGGTACCCGCATCTATAAAAGCAGTATCATAGTTGCTGCTGCTCCATGCGCCGCCGGGTATGGTATTGCTTAGTGAATCTGTGTTGCCGAGGCATACATTGGTATAGCCACTGATTGCTGGCGGGGTTGGATTAACGGTTATAGTTGTGTTTGTAGTACAGCCTGTTGGTAAGGTATAAGTAACATTTGCAACGCCTGCCGATATACCTGATAATAAACCTGTTGTACTGACTGTTGCAATCCCGGCTAATCCGGGACTCCACGCCCCACCGCTTGTTGGGTCGTTTAACGGCAGGGTTGCTCCCGTGCATAGCGCGAAAAAGCCTGATGCAGATGTTATAGCAGCCGGTATTGGGTTTACCGTTACTGTTTTTACAGCAGCACAGCCAGTAGGCAATGTATAAGTGATAACCGGGCTACCTGCGGCAATACCTGATACTGAACCTGCCGAACCTACCGAAACAAGCCCTGCATATGCCGGGCTGCTCCATATACCACCAATAGTTGAATCACTCAACATTGTTGATGCACCCACACAAAAAGCAAAAGTACCCGTTATGCTTGCCGGTAGCGGGTTTACAGTAACAACACTATTATTTTTGCACCCTGCGGCTGTGGTATAAGTAATTGCCGCCACACCTGCGGCTTCGCCTGTTACTATACCTGTTGTTGTACCGATTATTGCTATAGTTGATGGCGCTATGCTCCATGTGCCGCCGCTTATGCTATCGCTCATTGCTATGGTAGCGCCCGGGCATACTGCCGCAACAGGTGTACCCGTAACTATCGGGACAGGTGGTATTGGATTTACAGTAACGATTGTAATTGCTAAACAGCCGGTAAGCAGTGTATAGCTAATGGTTACTGTGCCTGCCGATACACCTGATACTATGCCTGTAGAGCCTACCATAGCATTCGCATTGCTGCTGCTCCATGTTCCGCCCGCAGTAGTATCACTTAGCGTTGTAGCCAAGCCAGCGCATACTGACGCCACGCCGGAGATACCCGCAGGCATGGTATTCAAAATTAATTTTTTACCGGGGGTGGTAGCGGTAAGCCCACTGCTGTCGCAGGTGGTAATGCAGCGGTAATAAACAGTTGCGCTTACTGTTGCTGTATCTGTAGCATGAGTAGCCCCGCTTATGTTAGTCCATGTGGCACTATCAGGCGATGATTGCCATTGGCAGGTAATGCCATAACCAACCGATGCACCGCTTAAAGACAGAACGGACGTATAGGCTGCGCAGCCCGTTGACACCGTAGCGTTTACTGTACCCGCAGTGGGTGTGCCGCCGCATGGCGTAGGCGTCCATCTATATACCGTATTGGGGGCAGGCTCTGTGGACAGCGTATCTGTAAATACAGACGAAGAGGGTGTAGGCGAGCTACTTGTATTATTAAGTGTTTGCCAGTCTGTGGTGCTGTTTGCTATACCAATAGTTGCTGAAGTGCCAGTAAAACCTGTACCATAAGACAATGATGTGCCATACCAAAACTCTATCACATTTGTACTTTCATATAGCCTTACCTGGAACCTGCCTGGTGTACCGGTGCCGGGATAACTATACGGAAACCAACTTGTACCCCATTCAAAAATAAATACCCTATATGGCGCAGTACCGGAGTCACTATGTGTGGTAAGGTAAGGTATTGAGGCTGGGTCTCCATATAAATGATCCCAATACGCCATCAGCATTCCCGTACCGGTAATGCTATCGTACATATTGGTAAAGGGCGCGGCAATGGCATTTGAGAAAGAAATAAAACCATTCGAGCAGGCATTGACAGAATCATAATTGACTCCGTTAAAGTTAAAGATAAAACCAATAGAAAATTTAAAGATAGAGTTGTTGTCATCAATACTCCCAACAACACTACCTATATACGGATAGGTTTCTATTGTAGGATATCCTACATAAGTTCTTGTAAAAGTAGAAAAGCTATAAGATGCGGCAGTCTGGGCATAGCTACTGTTGCTAACTGCTATGAGCAATGCAGATAGCCATAGTTTTTTCAGTATCCTGTATCGCAAAAAAAGGTTCATTTCCTGTTTACTTAGAAAGAGGCACCTTACCTCGCTTATCAAAGTTACTATTTTTTTAATAATATTTTCAACTTTTTTATAGCATAAGCAGTACCACACTTTGGGAAGTGTGGCACTGCTGCACGTAACATATATCCTTTGGTGCGGCCAGAGGAGGCTCTTAATTCTTTACAAACAACGTTTCTCCATACGCCGCGCCATCCTTATATACTTTCAGCAGATAAGTTCCGGCCACAAGCCTGTTTACATCAATGGTTGTGCGGGTACCATCCAGGCTGCCCTGCGCCAGCATACGCCCTGTCATATCCATTACCTGGTAGCCGTTTGCATCGTTGGCGGTTCCCATATCCACTACCAGTTCATTGGCAGCAGGGTTGGGGTACACCTGCCAACCTTTTCCGGCAATATTGGTTATTCCTGCAGGCGCGGCCTCCCTAAAAGTATATCTGCTGATCATGGCTACCGGGTAAGATAATTTATAAAAGACGTCATACTTTATCCCGCTTCCCGTATTATCTTTTTGCACCCAGGCATACAACGAATTTGGCCCACCATAATTTGCAGCGCTGCTCACGGATGTAGCATAGGTATTGTAAGCATTAATGGGTACGGGCGGTGGTGTACCGCTGCCGGGGTTGGATGTAGAATCTACCCAAAAATACCTGCTTCCTACCAATGTATTGCCAACCCATGCTACCGGTTCCATAAACGGAATATCATTACCCGTTGTTCCGCCATATTCCATAAAGTGAAAGATAGGGTATGCGCCCGAACTGTTTGCTACCGTGGGTGCATAGCTGTTATAGGTTTGGGCCGGATATACGGAATATGTAGGGATGCCTGAAATATCTATTACGCAGGAGCTTGGCCAGCCGTTGCTGGTTTGTATATTATCGTAGGTGCGCACCACGTGAGTGCTATTAGCATTATTAGAGTCCACTTCCGCCACTACCTTGTAAACTGCATCGGAACCCGTTATGGAATTTTGGTTATAATCATCCCATGCGTCTATCCTCGGCTTTGAGATAGAAATGCTGTTGTTGGTACCGACGTCTAAAGTGGAGGTGGGGTGTGTTCCTGCGACCCAGGCATAAGTATTCATGTACAGAGCATTATTGGTACTGGCATCAGCATAGGTAACGTAGGATACCGTATCTATACTCGGAAACGAGCCATATAAAACAGTCGCCACATCAGGTGTTTGGCCGGTAGCAGGTGCGCCGCTGATGCCGGTTATGGGATTGGTCGTTAAGTTAGTTGCATTCAGGTCGCCTTTTGCAACATATACAAATGGGCCTCCGGTTGCGTAGTCGTCCCATGTTACTGAAAAGGCGTTGCAAAACGGGAGCCCGGTAATGCTGGTGGTTCCATAATCTGCCGCTACGTCCATATGCACCGTTTGCGTGTTGGTTACACTTTCATATTGAATAAGTACAGGGGTGGTATTTACAGACACCATGCTTATGCCATCGTCATAAACAGCATAATAGTCTATTTCTACCTGGCTGCTGGTGTTAGCGTAAGCAACAGCAAGCATGTAATAAGTATATGCGCTGGTACAAGCCGTACAAATGCTCCCCACAACAGGATAATAATTGCCAAGCTGCAGATCGGGTACGCCGCTTACCCCGCTCATAGGGATAGTGCAGGTTACTCCTAATGATGGATCTGTAATATAAATAGTGGGAGTGCTGGTGCCATCATAATAAGCAGAAGCAAAAAGGAAGGATGGCGCTAATGAAGGCCCATAAGCTATCATAGCCGTATTCAGCCCTTGTATCGGGTTGCTAGCGCCAGCGCTGCTATACCAGTAATTATCATTGTTAACCGGCCAAACCAGTGTTTGTGCGTTAGTATTTTTCTGTATGCCGCAGCATACGGTTAAGGCAAGCATTGTTGCTGCCTTAATGGTTTTGAAATTGGTTATTTTCTTTTTCATGACGTTTAGTTTTTTTGTCAATGAATGGAATAAAAAAGGCAAAATTGAAACCAGTGGCGCCACCATTTAAAGAAACTATAGTGGCTGTGTAACAGAAGAGGATGGTAGTTTGCTAAAGAAGAAATGCCGTATGCTAAAAATGCTTGCCTGTGCTTGCCAACCTCATGGAGTGCGTGAGCAACGTGCGCTGAAAACTGCGAAACCGTGCTTAGAAAATAATACCTGTTGTGAGCATGTTTGCTGTATTCATAGGCATAGCATTTAATAAAAGTGATAAAAGCTTTTTGGCCAAAATGATTTTGATAACAAAGTAAATACATTTTTTTGTTAACAATAATAACTAACGGCCATTGTTTTTTAAAATATTTTTGGCACGGTTACCGTTGTTCCGCTTTAGCGGGCATCGGGAACGGCAAATAAAATCTCCCGATAGCTATCGGGATGAACGTATTCGGAGAACTGAAGCTGATGATCTATTGTTTTGTACATAGATATATTGCAGTTAGTTAATGCAACATGTATTATCTGTACGCAGCAATTAGTGCCTATTATCTTTTCATTTAGCCGGGGCTTATGAAGTCCGTTGTCCCGATAGCTATCGGGAGCGTTTTATTTGCCGTTCCCGATGCCCGCTAAAGCGGAACATCGGGAACAACCCAAATATTTAGTCATGTGGTTTCAGACAAATCATTATAATCATATGCAATCATAGTCCCGACAATACAAACGCCCCATCCCGTCCAATAGCATGAACATTTATACCCGCAGCCGCAAAATCATTTACAATTCTATTTTGTTGTTTTTGGCTGTATTGAGTACCAAGAATTACCAATTTAGGCGCAAATAACTGTTTCAGTTTTACCGCATCCTGGCTTCCGGTATAGTTGATAATAAGGTAGTCAACCGGGAATTGTTGGCTTGTATTTATATCCTGGCTTAACAATAGCGCTGTTTTGCCGCAGATGTAAAAGATTTCGTTTGTTGTGTTTGTATCTTTTTTCCATGCGCCCCATTTGGTGTGTGCGGGCTTTACCGCATATGCCGTTTTCTTTGCTGCGCCGGTGTCGGTACATACTATTGAATAAGTGTCGCCATTTATCAGTTCTATATGGTTTGCTTTACCCACGTTATAGACTACTAAACGTTCCTGGTGCAGGCGCTTCCATTCGTCTTTGCAAAAAGAAAGCAGCAACACGCACAGTACGCCCAAACCCATAAATAAAGCAGGCTTTTGTTTCTTCAATAAAAAGAGAACAATGCCGGTAATTGCCGCATAGATCATAACCAATTCCTGGGTACTCAACGACAGAAAATGAAAAGACTCCGGGTTGCAACTTTGCAGCCAGCCCACTATTTTATCAAACACGGTTACCAACGATACGGTGCATATACCCAGCGCCTTTGCCACTGCCGGGATGAAACTCAATACAATAATGGCTATGCCCAATACCAGCACAATACTCATAAACAGGTATGCGGCTACATTGGCAATCAGGAACAACAAAGGAAAATTATGAAAATAATAAATGACCAATGGCGACACCAACATCTCCGCAGCTATGCTTGCCGCAACAGCGCCCCATAGCAGCCTTGTTATTTTTTTGGTTGGGCTTAACCATTTATATACCGGCGTGTAAAAAAGTATCAGCGACAGCACCGCAACAAATGACAACTGGAACCCGGCAGAAAATAACCACATGGGCTGGGCACACAAAAGCAGGAAGGCTGTAGCGAATAGCTGGTTGAGGCTGTTGTTGTTCTTTTGCAGCATCACTGCAAATGCCAGCAAAGAAAACATGATGGCCGCCCTGATCGCAGACGGCGCGGCCCCTGCCATAATCACATAAAACCACACTAAAGGCAGGGCTATTGCGTATTTCACCCACAGATGCCTCCTGTCTTTCAGCCACCAGAGCAGCGCGGAAATAACGAAGAAAAATATAGCCACATTGCCCCCGGATATGGCTATTATATGAACAATACCGGTTTCGGAATAAGACTGGCGCAGGTCTTCGTCAAGGTTCACTTCATCACCAAGCAGCATGGCTTGTATCAGTCCTTTTGTTTTGGGGTCGGTGATATATTTGTCCAACTGCGCCATGCTCCAATCATGCGATCTTTCTATCAAAGGCATACCAGCCGGGTCGCCGGAAGCATACAGCCTTATGTCGTTTATGGAACAGGACTGCTGGTAAAAAAGATTGTTTTGCCGGCAATAACCCGGATAGTCGAACTCGAAAGGATTGCCCGCGTTTTTTATCGGTTGCCATTTTCCGGGCGCCCAGATGCTATCGCCTTTGTGCAGCATCATCGGCTCGCCGTCTTTGTACAGGTACAAAAAAGCGTTGCCGGAAACAGGGTTTACTTTACCATCATTTACATAGCATAGCATGGTTACCGGCACTTTCCAGGAATGTTCTTTTTCGGCAGGCATATCATTGATACGGGCAAGGCAAGGCTTGCCTATATTTTCTGCGCTGCCAAACCATGTTTTGCTGTTGCGAATATCATTGTAATAAGATACGAGATGGCCGCTAAAGAACAGCATAATATTGAGCAGCGAAAACAGGACAACTTTATACAGTCCATTACTTTTTTTAGCCGCAATAATAGCTGCGAAACAAAGAAAAGCAATACCAATAACACTTAGTGAAACGCCTGCTTTCAATGCCCCAAAACCAGCATACTCATAAAAAATAATTCCCGCCACAAACGGCAGCAGGATACGGAAGAAAGGAGCCTTTTCCCAGAAATAAGCATTATGGAGCGGCCAGCGTTTCATTAAGGTTTAAAAATGAGATAAACTGAAAAACATGATCGTGAAACCAGCAGACGATAAATTTTATATTGCGTTCTCAAGAATTTTATATAACTCATTGGTAGAAATAAAACTGTTGAAACCTTTCTTTTCAAGACCGCGTATCAGGGCTTTATCACCACTCCATATTTTGCATCTGAACTGTTTTGAGTAAGCAATGTATTGAACATCTTTTGGGTCAATATCAGCAACAAGTTTTTCGGCTTCCACCCAATGAGCAATCTTTATTTGTTCCTCCGAAATGAAATCAATTTGTTTGTATATCCTGAATTCAGATTCTATAATTTGCGCCTTACTTAAACCGGATATTTTGATAAGTTTTGGATAATGTTTGCGGATTTCCGTTCGCAAAAAGTCAGGCGCTATAAAATGAAATTGTTTTTGTGAATTGATCAGTAAATTTCCAATTTTACCATTGGTATTTAGTATTCCGCTGAACGCTATGTTTGCATCAACAATGATCTTCACTTGATGAAACGTTTACGGTTTTTAGCCCACCAGGTAGCATTTACTTCATCAGCAAGTTTATCCACATCAGCTTGTTTAGCCTTGCTTTTAGCAGTAGCCTCCAGGTATTTTGCATAATCAATAAGCCGTTGCAACCCGAAGTTATCAACCGAAGACGGCAAAGTAATTACAATCTGATCGTTATCTGTTCTTTCTATGAGCATTGATATTCAATTTCGTATTTCAAAGGTATGAAAAATATCTATTGATTATATTGAATTCAGAAATTATGCAGCTATTGTAATCTTTGTTTTGCTAAACCATGATTTTTATCAATTCTTGCCTTATAACGTAAATTTGCAAATGGCAATGGATAGTTTTTATCACGGAGTTTATTTAAGGTGTTTTCAGAAACATTTTTCATGAAAAAATCAAGCATAGTTATTTCTGTATTGTCAGGATTATTCGTATGACCATAATATACTGTTGCCGTAGCCAAATTTTTTAGTGTCTTTATCCATTGGCCGCCAGAGTGAGGGCTTTTATTTCCAATATCTGTTCTATAATATTCAGCAATCCTATTACTTATTCCTTTACCATTAGTTCTGTTTGGAGCCTTACCTATATATAGAATTTGTTCATCAGGTAGCCAAAATTCCATGAGCCGTTTTTTTAACAATTCTACTGTTGGAATTTTATTGTCAATTTGGAAATATGGTAATTTCGCAATCCATGATTTGATAATTACACCATCAAAATCAGGAGTAATAATCTCTTCATTCAATGCTACAACATACACACCTTGATTATTATCTGTAAAACTATTTCCCCAAGGAATACGGTTGATTTTTTTTATTCCAGCATTTTCAAATATTTTGTTTATCGTTGTTGGCATATATGCAATATTCCGGTAAAAATAATATTGTTAGAACATAAAACAAAGAAGCCTCCCTATTTAAAAGGAAGGCTTCTTTAGCTAATTTTCCGGTGTTTTATCCTCCCACCGCAATGCGCTTGAAAGATACTACTGTAAGCCCTTTGGAAACAGACGTTAAGTATTCGGCAACGGTTTTGCTGTTGTCTTTTACAAATGCCTGTGGCAATAAAGTGTTTTCTTTGAAGAACTTATTCAGCTTGCCTGCGGCAATTTTTTCAGCCATATCAGCGGCTTTGCCTTCGGCCATTATCTGCTCTACGGCTATTGCTTTCTCACGGGCTATCATTTCATCCGGTACACTTTCTGCGTCCACAGCAAGTGGTTTCATGGCAGCTATTTGCATGGCCACGTCCTTGCCTGCGGTAATGATGCCTTCATTTGCAGCTTGGTTCATGCCTACCAGCACACCTATGCGGTAACCGGAATGGATATAAGGAATAACCGCATCGGCGGTAATGGTTTCAAAACGGCTGATCTCTAATTTCTCGCCTATTTTGGCTACCATTTCCATCAGTTTTTCGCCAGCGGTAGCGGCACCCATCGGAGCGGCTTTAAGGTCGTCAATAGTGGCGATTTTAGTTTCAAGGGCTATATCGGCTAAGTTTTGCGCAAAGTCTATGAACTCCTGGTTCTTTGCCACGAAGTCGGTTTCAGAGCTAAGGCAAATAACTATGCCATAGGTATTGGCGGCATTGGCTTTTGCTATCACCACGCCTTCTTTAGCTTCGCGGTCGCTGCGGTTTGCGGCAACTTTCTGGCCTTTCTTACGCAGGTAATCTATAGCGTTTTCAAAATCTCCGTTGCTTTCCACCAGGGCTTTGCGGCAATCCATCATGCCTGCCCCGGTTTGCTGGCGCAGCTTGTTTACATCGGCTGCGGATATTGTTACTGTTGTTTCTGTGCTCATTTTATTATTTTTCCTTTTATTAAGTTTAAAACAGGGTGCCTGCCTGTCGGCAGGCGGGCAAAATTCGTACTTTATTATTAAAGCCCCAAACTGGGGCTTTAATATTGTATTTTAATTACAGTTAATTTTAGGTTAACTCCCTTTCAGAGTTGGTGTTTATCTTTTTACCGGGCTGGGCCTGCCGCTGCCGCCACCTGGCCTGCTGCCGCCGCCGCCGCCACGATTGCCGCCGCCACCGGGGCCGCCACCGCGATTACCACCACCGCCACCAGGCCCACCGGAACGGCCACCCGCTCCAGCGCCTGCACGGCCTGTGCCGCCACCTGGTCCACGACCCGGAGCGCCTGCACCTGCACCCGCGCCTGCACCACGTCCACGTCCTCTGCCACCACCACGGCGTCCGCCTTCACCATCTTCTTCGGTGATCTCTAAGCCACGGCCACGGTTATCTGTGTTTTCTTCTACATTTTCTTCTTCATTTTCTTTCACCTGTGCGCGCTCCTGCAATCCTTCCATAATAGCGGCAGTGAGGTAAGTAGTAATGATAGCTATTGATTTTGTAGCATCGTCATTAGCCGGGATAGCAAAGTCAACCTTAGTAGGGTCGCTGTTGGTATCCACCATAGCGAAGGTGGTGATACCGAGGCGTTTTGCTTCGGCAAGGGCTATATGTTCATGGCTTATATCCACCATAAAGAGGGCTGCCGGTGTGCGGCCCATCTGGGAGATACCACCCAATACTTTCTCCATTTTTTCTTTGCTGCGGGTAAGGGTCAGGCGTTCTTTCTTGGTAACGCTGTCCATAGTGCCATCCTGCAGCATTTTTTCTATGCTCAGCATCTTCTTCACACTTTTGCGAATGGTGCTGAAATTGGTGAGCATACCACCCAGCCAGCGCTCGGTAACAAAAGGCATGTTCATCCTTGCGGCTGCTTCTGCCACTATTTCTTTTGCTTGTTTCTTGGTAGCCACAAACATGATCTTCTTACCGCTTTTGGCGATAGATTTCAATGCTGCCGCAGCTTCATCAAGCCCTTCAATAGTTCTGTTGAGGTCAATGATGTGGATGCCATTTTTTTCCGCGAAGATGTATGGCAGCATCTTAGGGTTCCATTTTTTCTTCAGGTGGCCGAAGTGAACGCCAGCTTCAAGTAATTGCTGGTGTAATGTTTTATTATCTTCCATTTGAATAATTTCTTGTTGGTTAAAAAAATAATGTTGCGCGTAGAGACGCAATGCTTGCGTCTCAAACCATCCACAGGGTTAACGTTTGGAGAACTGGAAGCTACGACGGGCTTTGCGTTTACCAAATTTCTTACGTTCCACAGAACGGCTGTCGCGGGTAAGTAGGCCATCTTTTTTTAAAGTGGGGCGATATTCCGGGTTCACTTCACATAATACCCTCGAAATAGCCATTTTTATAGCTTCTGCCTGGCCTTTGGGGCCACCACCCTGCACATTTATTGTGATGTCGAAAGAGGTTTGCGCGTCAATTGTTTTTAATGGCAATTCCACCTGGTTTTGCAGGTACATAATGGGGAAATACGCTTTGTATTCCCTATCATTAACCGTAATATTACCGGTACCCTTGTTTAAATATACACGGGCTACTGCTTCTTTCCGGCGGCCAACGGCGTTTTTCTGTTTTTCCATTTTATTTATTAATGGTTTATTTTTTAAAACTTGTTTAGTTTGACTAACTACTCATTTTTCAATGAAAAATGAGGGGAAGTCCCTTTAGGGATTTAGGGTTTTCGGGTTCTGCGCTTTATGCGGATGCTCTGCACCTTCATAAACGAACAGTTTTTTGTACATCGCACGGCCTAAACGGTTTTTAGGAAGCATTCCTTTTACGGCGCGCTCAATCATCAGGTTGGGACGGCGGGTGATCATTTCCTTTGCCATTTCTATCTTCTGCCCACCGGGATACATAGAATAAGTCTGGTATTCTTTATCTTCCAGTTTATTGCCGGTAAGCACTACCTTGCCCGAGTTGACAACAATTACATAATCGCCGCAATCGAAGTGAGGCGTATAATAAACCTTGTTCTTACCGCGTAATACGGAAGCGATCCTGGAACACATGCGGCCAAGAGTCTGGTTAGTGGCGTCAACAACATGCCAATCGCGCGATACGATCTTTTCGTTGGCTGATTGTGTTTTAAAACTTAAATGACTCATAATAAAAGTAAAAAATTAAAAATTAAAACTAAAAATCCCAACTGGTAAAGAAAAATTGGGAGCGCAAAGGTAAAGGGCGATAATGAGATTGCCAAGAAATTTATTAAGAAATTTTATAGCAACGCTGTAAATTATTGATTATCAATAAAATTAGGAACAAAAAGATTTGGAAACAGGTTTCTTGCTGTCTGGACTAAGATTTTTAGGATTAGAAGATTGAAGGATATGCGAATAAAAAAAAATTCAATAACGTTCATTTATTTGAACCATTATAGCTATATTTGTTCAGTTAATTGGACATTATGGGTAATAAATCAATTATGCTGATGCCATCGGCCACTAAAGTTTTGAAAACGCTTGGTGAAAATATCAGGCTGGCGAGGCTAAGAAGGAAGATAAGCGCAGAGCAGGTTTCGGAAAGGGCGGGTATAAGCCGCAGCACATTATGGCAGGTAGAGAAGGGTGCGCCAAGTGTTGCGATGGGAACATATTGCCAGGTGCTGTTTGTGCTGGGGCTTGAAAAAGGCCTGCTCCAGGTAGCCGAAGATGATGTATTGGGAAGAAAACTACAGGATGCCGGATTAGCAGTAAAAGAGAGAGCGCCTAAAAAGAAGAGTAAATGAATGCCAACAAAGAAATATTAGTCTATGCTCATTGGGAAGGATTTAATATGCCATTCTTAATGGGGATTCTTTCCGCTATACCTGCGAGAGGCAAGGAGGTGTTTTCTTTTGAATATGCTAAAGAGTGGCTACAGTCAGGATTTGGATACATGATAGACCCGGAATTACAGTTATTTCCCGGGCGCTATTTTCCTGGAAATGAGAAACAAAATTTTGGCGTTTTTCTTGATTCATGCCCCGACAGGTGGGGCCGCATACTCATGGACAGGCGAGAAGCAGTGTTGGCAAAAAAAGAAAAACGCACTCCGAAGAATTTGCTGGAGTCTGATTACCTGCTTGGTGTATATGATGAGCATCGTATAGGAGGGTTGCGTTTTAAATTAAGGGAAGAAGGTAATTTTCTAAATGATGACAGAAATATGGCAGCCCCTCCGTGGACGTCTCTGCGGGAACTGGAACATGCCAGCTTGAAGTTTGAAGAAGATGATACGGATGATACGGAATATCTCAAATGGATCAATTTGCTTATTGCGCCCGGTTCGTCATTGGGCGGGGCGAGGCCTAAAGCGGGTGTAGCGGATGCCAAAGGCCATTTGTGGATCGCAAAATTTCCGAGTATAAAAGATACTAAAAATATTGGCGCATGGGAAATGGTTGCTAACAAACTTGCGGCAGCGGCGGGCCTGGATGTGGCCCTGGCGGAGATGAAACAGTTCAACAGCCAATTCCATACTTTTATTACCAAACGATTTGACCGGAACGAAAAAGGGGAACGGTTGCATTTTGCATCGGCAATGACCATGCTGGGTTATACGGATGGAGCCGGTAGCGATACAGGGGCCAGTTACCTGGAACTGGCTGAATTTCTGATGCGGCACGGAGCGGATGTGAATGCCGACCTTGAAGAGCTATGGAGAAGAATTGTTTTTTATTCCGCTATAAGAAATACAGACGACCATCTGCGCAATCACGGTTTCCTGCTTACAGAAAAAGGCTGGAAACTGTCGCCGGCTTATGATATAAACCCGAATGAATATGGCACAAGTTTGAGCCTGAACATTTCTGAAAAAGATAATGCTCTTGACCCGGAACTGGCATTAAGCGTAGCAGGCTATTTCCGCCTTGATAAAAAGAAAGCCGCACAAATTATGGCACAGGTAAAAACCGCAGTAAGCCACTGGCGAAGCATTGCAAAAGAAGTTGGATTGACAAGAGCGGAACAGGATAGGATGGTGAGGGCATTTGAGTAGGATAAAAAGATAAATCTGCCCCTCTTAATAATTCCTTAACCCCAAAAACCAGAATCCCTCAAATTAAATTACTTCGTGAAAAGAAATAAATCTACTTTTGCATACCCTTTCAGGAAGCCTGTGTCCAAACAGGGTATTTTGGGAAGGTTCTTCCATTATAAATCAATAAAAATATGATTAGCAATGCTGGTTCAGGATCTGAGGGAGAAAATTCTGGAAGGCGACCTCAGCGAGTTGCTGCACCACAGCAAGGATGAAGACTATCCGGCTGAGGTATCGAAGCTATTGGGTTCGCTGCCGGAGGAATATGCTATAAATACTTTCCTGGCGCTGCCGGAGGCGATACAAATAAAAATATTCAGCTTCCTGGACCATGTGCTGCAAATGGGCATAATAGAAGAGCTGCCCCGGCAAAAAATCTCCAATATCCTCAACAACCTGGAATCGAATGACCGGATAGCGTTTTTCGATATGCTGGATGGTATGGAGGTGACCGAATACCTGAACCTGCTGAATGACAAAAACAGGCTGGCTACCTACGACCTGCTGGGCTACCCGGAACAGAGCGTGGCACGCCTGATAAATACCAACTTCACTACAGTACGCAAGGAATGGACAATAGGCCAGGCGGTAGAACACCTGCGCCGGTTCTATACCGATACCCCCGCCGCTAATGTGATCTTTGTTATTGACAGCCACGGCAAACTTGTAGATGATATACCCATACGCCGGTTAGTGCTTAATGAGCATAGCAAGACCATTGAGGACATAATGGATGGCTTCTATGTGAAATTGGACATACAGGATAGTATAGAAGACGCCATTCAGAAATTTAAGGAATATGACCGCGTGGCGCTGCCGGTAACGAACAGCAATAACGTGGTAATGGGGGTGGTGACAATTGACGATGTGATAGATGAAGCGGAAGAAAAAGACACCAAGGAAATGCAGCAGTTCGGGGGTCTGGAATCGCTGGACCTGCCCTATGTAAAGACCAGTTTCTTTACCATGATCCAGAAGCGGGCTGGCTGGCTTATTATCCTTTTCCTGAGTGAAATGTTAACTGCCACGGCCATGCAGCACTTCCAGAACGAACTGGACAAGGCGCTGGTACTGGCAATGTTTGTGCCGCTCATCATGTCCAGCGGGGGTAACAGCGGGTCGCAGGCGGCAACGCTTATCATCCGCGCTATGGCGCTGAAAGAATTATCGCCACGCGACTGGTGGTATGTGATGCGGCGGGAAATATTTTCGGGGCTTACTTTAGGTTCGATCCTCGGCATCATCGGTTTTCTCCGTATAGCGTTATGGCAAAAGGCAGGTTTGTATAATTATGGCGAGCATTTCAGCTGGATACTTGTGGCGCTTACCGTTTCTTTTTCATTGGTGGGTATTGTAATGTGGGGTACGCTTAGCGGATCCATGATACCGATAGTATTGAAAAGACTGAAGCTTGACCCGGCCTCAGCATCGGCGCCCTTTGTGGCTACATTGGTGGATGTGACGGGATTGATCATTTATTTCAGCGTAGCGGCGGTGATGCTACATTTGTAGGGTGTGAATATAAGGCTACTGCTTTACTAACTTCCTGACCTCAGAACCATTTATCTTTACGATGTAAACACCCGTGGCCAGGCCCGCGATATTTATTACTACCTTTTCAGCATTGCAACTCTGGTCACACACTACTTGCCCCAAGAGGTTGATAATGATTATTTGACTTATCAGTTGATTTGTTGCCTGGACAGTAAGCTGTGTAATAGCAGGATTTGGATAAACTACAATATCCTGATTTTGTTGCTTTATTAGCCCCGTAGAAGTATTTGCCGCACCCGAATATTTCGCTAAGAACATGTAAAGGTTATTAGTGTCGCGGAGTGTGGTGGCGCCAAAATTCATTACCCAACTTGCAAAAGTGCCGGTCATATACACGTTCCCGCTATTGTCGGTAGTAATACAATTTGGAAAATCATCACCAATATTGCCTCTTGCATTTGCAGCCCACATTACATTACCTGTGGAATCGTATTTTACGAGGAAAATATCAGATGGCAATGTATCGGTGCCAAAGGCCAGGTTATCGCTTATCGTTTGGCCTGCTATATAAACATTGCCTGCTACATCGTTAGTAACTGACACTGCCTGTGAATAATTATCTCCTATTGCGGTTCTTGCCCATTTTATATTTCCCGCTGAATCGTACTTCAGGAGGAATAAATTATAAGTGTCTCCCGAAGAGATAGTATCAGGATTAGTGAAAGTAAAAGGTCCAAACGCAGCAGTGAAACCCCAATAATAACCGGTAATATAAACACTACCATAGAGGTCAGTTGAAATGGAAGCAGGGTTAATATTATCATTACTGCCCGGATCGTTGGCCCAAATAAAATTGCCTGATGAATCATACTTTACAACAAACATATTCTGGTAGCCTCCGCCATTCATTAAGGTATCATGTCCGAAAATTATTGATGGGCTGTTGAAATATCCGGTTACATAAACATTGCATTGTGCATCTGTTGCAAGATAATTGGCTTCGTCATCTTCTTTGCCACCACTTCTTTTGGCCCACTTTACATTGCCATTTGCATCATACTTTACAATAAATATATCCGCAATGCCGGGGCTATCGTTAGTTAATGTTGTTGTGCCAAAAGTAATGGTTGGGCTAATGAAATAACCACTGATATAGGCATTCCCGATCTGGTCCGATTTTACTGCGGTTGCAATATCATCTTTTTTGCCGCCAGCGCTTCTTGCCCATATCACATTCCCGCTTGTGTCATACTTTACTAAAAAAACATCGGCTGTATTATTACTGTCATTAATGAGTGTGGTCGTTCCGAAAGTTATAGCAGCGCTGTAAAAAGTACCAGCCACCAAAATATTCCCATTGTTATCAATCGTTACGGATATAGCTCCCCCGCTGCCGGTAGGGCTTTTGATCCATATAGGGTTTCCATAAGGGTCGCATTTTAATAAATATACAACATCACATGCTTCACCAATAAAACTACAACCCGGATTTATTAGCGAACCCGCTCCGTAAGTAAAAGTGGAACTGTTAAATGTGCCGCAAACGTAAACGTTCCCCACGGCATCTGTAACCACCGACTGGCCGTAGTCATCTATATTACCATAACCGCTCTTTGCCCATTCCCAAGCCTGCCCATGTACAAATTGAAATGAAAACAAAAAAGTAATGCTAAATGCGATTTGCAAGGATACCCGCTTCATAACGGCAAATGTTTATATGCTAAAGGTAACCATTTATTATTTGCAGTTTGTTATCTCTTCCTGTTTTTGTTTTAGTTGGTGCTGGAGTTCTTTCCACATTTTTACTTGTTTGGCTACTTTGGTAAGTGTCCCGAGCGTGGTGATGTGTGCATCAACAGATGCGATCATGGGATTGATTACCTTGTTTGAAAAATATTCTTTTGCCGCCATTTTACGCTCTGCCAGTTTTTCATCTTCTTCGTTGGATGCTAAGGTGTGTATCTGCCGGTGAAAGGCTTCGGCATGGGTTTGGGCTTGCTTCAGATCATTGGTTATCTTTTCAATTAGTTCTATATTTTTTTCTTTCGGGCCGGTTTTTCTTTTTAATAAAAGTGGTAGTAGTTGGGCGGAGTAAGTGACAAGTTCTGAGAATGAAAATATTTTGCAAAGCCGGGCAGCCATTGCCTGGCGCATACTTTGATGCAGTATCTCTTCCAGTTCGTCTTCTTCGCTTTCATTTTCCGCGAAGGCAATAATGCGTTCATCAACAATAACTGTGCTGATATTTATTTTGGACCTCAATATCAATCCCTGCATACTGGTACAGCGGCTTAGGGCTACATATACCTGGCCGGGCGCGAAAGACTGGTTGAGGTCAACCACGGCTTTTTGCAGCGTAAGCCCCTGGCTTTTATGCACGGTTATTGCCCACGCAAGGCGCACCGGGTATTGCGTGAAGCTGCCGGATTCTTCTTCCTCTACTTCCCCTTTCTGCCGGTTCAGGGTATAGCGCATATTTTTCCATACTTCTTGTTCTAATTGCAAAGGGTCGTTTTGTTCTTCACCGGGGAATTTTATCCAGATACCAGCGGAATCTATCTCTGAAATAATACCGATCTTGCCATTATAAAACCTGCGCGGCGTTTTCTGGTCGTTTTTCACAAACATTATCTGCGCGCCTTTCTTCAGTTGCAGCACCTCGTCGGTGGGGAAATTTTTAGGGTTGAACTCATTGGTAACAGTTCCTTTAAACGTATGCTGCGGGGTGGTCAATTTTTCAAGCGCCTGCTGATTTATACTATCAGCAATGCGGTTGTGCGTGGAGAGAATAATATAGCCATCTTCTTCTTTTTGCGGGTGAGGATCGTATTGCAGATTGAGGGCGTCAATATCGGGTTGGGTAACGTTGCCGTTTCTTACCCTGTTCAGGATGTCTATAAAAGTTTGTTCTTTCTGGCGGTAGATCTTTTTCAATTCTATGTACAGTGGTGGGTCTTGCTGCAACACTTTTGAGTCGAAGAAATAGGGGCTTGCATAGTAGTTGCGCAGTATTTCCCAGTCTTGCTCCGGGGCTACGGGTGGTAACTGGAACAGGTCGCCGATGAACACCATCTGAAGTCCGCCAAATGGCCTTGCGTAGTTTCTGCGCACATGCCGCAGAACGAGGTCCATAGAGTCGAGCAGGTCGCAACGCACCATGCTCACTTCGTCTATTATCAGTAGTTCCAGTTTGCGCAGGAGGTTTAATTTTGTTTCGCGCAGGCGCAGGTTTTGCAGCAGGGAATGTTTATCCTGCGTACCTTCTCCCTGCCTGCCGAAGCCGCCCGCGCTGCCGGGTACAAACGGGCCAAAGGGAAGCTGCAGAAAAGAATGTATGGTTTCGCCACCGGCATTAATGGCGGCCACGCCGGTAGGGGCTACTACGGCGCATTGCTTGCTGGTCTGGGTTTTTATGTACTTTAGAAAAGTGGTTTTACCCGTGCCTGCCTTTCCGGTAAGGAACAGGTTTTCATTGGTGTCCTGCACAAACGCCACTGCCTTCCTGAATATGGAATTGGAGGTATCGAGTGTATCGGCGGTATTTGGGGTGATTTCGGGCATTTGTAAAACAGGATGAAAGGACGCAAAGGTAGGTTTTTTGTAATGCACGGATTTTGTAAGTAAACTGTAACTTCTTAATGACACGCTTAACTTTGCCAGACAAAAGAAATAACCGGCAACTCACATAAGAAAACCCGTTAATTGTTAATGTTAACGCTTTTCAGAAATTCCACATTATCTTTATTTTTTCAAACCATAACTATGCAATCATATCTTATCTATTTCCACAGCATTATCCGCTACTTTATTTTATTATTTGCCTTGATCGTTGCCATACAAAGTTTAACGGGTATGCTTGGCAAAAAGCAGTTTAAAAAAGGTAATAAAACGGCTGCACTATTGCTCCTCATATTTTGCGACCTGCAATTGCTTATAGGTTTGTTCCTGTACCATGCCACTGTGATCGCGACCGGGATGCTGCATAGCGCTACGCTGATGAAAGACGCGGGCAGCCGCTTCTGGGCCGTAGAGCATAGCGTTGGGATGCTGTTAGCTATTATTTTAGTGCATGTGGGGTATGCGTCTGTGAAAAAGAATATTGATGATGACCGTAAATTCAAACGGCTGTTCTGGTGTGTGTTTATAGCATTAGGTATCTTTGTGGCTATGATCCCGTGGGAAGGGAAACAAGTTGTGGGGCGGCCAAATATTCCCACAATGCCGGCGTAGTGATGTTTAGAAAAATAATCCAGCCGTTCTATACAGCTTATGTAGTCGCCACATTCGTGGTAAGCATACTTATTGCGTTTCCTTTTTTTCTTATTATCAGCCTGGGCAACAATACACTTTCGCGCAAGGCCATCTATAGCATTATCAGGGTATGGTCAATACTATGGCTGTGGCTCATAGGCATGGGCGTGAAGAAAACCGGGAAGAAGCCGCCAAAAGGCAGGTATATAGTTGTGGCCAACCATATTTCTTATCTTGATACGCTCGTTATTTTCCCGGCCATACCCGGTTATTTCCGTGCGCTGGGAAAAAAAGAAATATCACGGATACCCGTGGTGGGCTTTATATACAAACAGGTGGTGATAATGGTGGACCGCAGCAGCGTGCATAGCAGGGCCAGGAGTATGCGGTTGATGTGGCGGGTATTGCATAAAGAAGGGAACATTATTATTTTCCCCGAAGGCACGTTTAATGAAACAGGGAAACCTTTGAAGGAATTTTACGACGGAGCTTTCCGGCTGGCAATAAATACGCAAATGCCCATATTGCCCATTCTCTTCCCCGATACCGTTCACAGGTGGCATTACGGCGGGTGGTGGAAGTTGTGGCCGGGGCTAAACAGAGTTGTATATCTGGAGCCGGTGCCGGTTGCGGGGCTTACAATGGAAGCATTGCCTGCGCTGAAACAGCAGGTATATGCTATGATGGAAGAAGAACTATTGAAGTATAACAGTCGCGGCTCGTGAAAAGGGACAGAGGATCAATGAAGCATCTTGTAGCTAAGATAGAAAATGACCGCAATCGAAATAAGCAGGACTAAACAAATAAAAACAATCGTATAAAATCTATCGGCACGCATTAAAAAATATTTCTTTCTCCACTCACTTTTGCACGAAAATACCCAAAACAGCGTTTCAGGGGTGTTAAAAACGTCTAATTTTTAATTAAACTTGCAAAAATTGGGATTTAATTATAAAAAATTCCGTGAAAGTCATATTTTTATCGCTCGACAAGCTATTTTCGTAAATTAACTAACCCGAATAAAAGGTTTATATGCAAAAAGGAATTTTTAAAAGCGCTTCAAAACTGGTGATGATAATGTCTGTTGTTTCCGGTTTACATTCTTACGGGCAGGATATTGTAAAAGTAAGGAACCAGAATTACACTTCTTATTTTTCAAAAACGCAGCATATACCTGTATTGGTTGTTTATTCGCTGACGCCAGACCTGTTTAACTGCATAAAAATGAAGGGGGAGGCCGGTATAAAACTATCAACCGACCCGCAACTGCCGGACGCCACATCGCTGATGGATGATTACAACAATTCATTGTTTGATAACGCCCAGATGATGGCCCCGGAAGAAAATACCTGCGACCGGGACGCTTATACGGAGAGCTATTATTTTACCAACGTTATGCCTATGCCTAAAGACCTGTACAAGGAATTGTGGGAAAAGCTGCATGATAAGGAAATAGTGAAAGCCAAGAAATTCAAGAAAGTGAAAGTGTTTTCCGGTACCGTTGGCCGCAACTGGGTAATAGGCAGGGATAATAATGTAATAGTGCCGGAATGGTGCTGGAAAGTCATTTATATACCCAGCACCGATGAATACCTGTGCTATGAGTTTCATAACATAGAGCCTTATGTACCCGGCGATAAACTGGCAAACCACAAAGTGGATATTAACACCATAGAGTCGTTGGCAGGGGTTCACTTCGTGAATGGCATTATATCTGCGCCATACGTAACTGCCACTGCGAGCAACTAAGCGAGCAAGAGTAAAGCTTCTTCTGCTAAAAATGTGATGTGCAAATACAGTGTTGATACATGTATTTGCACATTGCTTTTTTACCCTGATGAATTTTGAAAAATAAGGTCAACAAGCCAGGTTGTAGAAGTTATTTTGCCGTAGTTCTCAAAAACCTGCTATATCCAAATAACCACTTTCTAATAGTCATAGAAATTATATTGCTTATTCATTCCTTGTAACTTATTATAACCGGTACATGCGATCTGGAGAAATTCCTCCTTTGTCATCACTTGCAGTTTCGGCTTAACACGAGTTACGAAATATTATCTACGAAAATTTGCCCTGCTTTGGACAGCAGAAGAGCTTTTTTTTGAAGATAAAACCCATATCTTTGCACAAAATTTCAAAATAGGTAATGAGTTGTAAACGCCTGGTTTCCTTATTGGTATTGACTTTCGCGGTGTTTGGAGCGTCTTTTTTCGCTGTTGCACAGGGTGAAGGAAATAACGCAAATACACCAAACGACGCCAACAAACCCGTAGTTGCAGAAGCTACTGCCGGAAAAACGGAAAATAATAAGTTGGATGTTGCCAAAGTAATTTTCGGGCATATTGCAGACGCCCACGAATGGCATTTGTTCTCTATAAAGCACGAAGGCGCTGAAAATACCGAAGGCGCCATGCCATTGCCGGTGATCCTTTACCATCCGCAAAAAGGATTTTTCGTTTTCTCCTCTTCAAAAATTGAAGAAGGAGAACCTTATGAAGGCTTCCGCTTAGTAAGGGGCGCAATGAAAGAAAAAATAGTTTCTGACGATGGCGCATCTATCTACGATATTTCAATAACCAAGAATGTACTGTCCATGATCATATCTGTAGTGATATTGTTATGGGTAATGCTGAAAGTAGGCAAAAAGTACAGCGCAAACGGGCATATGAAAGCACCGTCCGGGTTTCAGAACTTCCTGGAAGTGGTGGTTATATTCATCCGCGATGAGGTGGGCAAGCCTTGCCTCGGGAAAAAATATAAAAATTATATGCCCTTGCTGCTTACTATATTCTTCTTTATCTGGATCAATAACCTGCTGGGCTTGTTGCCAGGTGGCGCCAACTTTACGGGGAATATCGCGGTAACCTCTTGCCTCGCCTTGCTTTCTTTTATAGTTATATTGGTAAACAGCAAGAAGCATTTCTGGATGCACTTATTAAATCCTCCCGGCGTTCCCGGCTGGATGAAACCAATGTTGGTGCTTATCGAAATAGTGTCTTTGTTTATTAAGCCGATGGCATTGATGATACGTCTTTTTGCAAATATCATGGCAGGCCATATTGTTATCCTCGCCCTGATATGTATTGTTTTCATTTTTGCCGCTATCAATACTTTTGTTGGTGCTGGTTTTGTGCCGGTATCTCTTGCGTTTGCTATATTTATGTTTTTCCTCGAATTGCTCGTTGGGGCGATACAGGCGTTTATCTTCACTAACCTTACGGCGGTATTTATAGGCCAGGCTATTGAAGAGGCACATGAAGAACATGCAGCGCACGAGGCACATGCATAATTTATTAAGTAGTTTTTTTTAATCAAAATCCATATAGTTATGTCTTTAATGAGCATTATGTTAGTAGCATCGGGATCAGTAGCAGCCGCCGGCGGCGCCGTTGGTGCAGGTATCGCAGCGCTTGGCGCAGGTGTAGGTATCGGCCAGATCGGTAAAGGCGCGGTAGAAGCTATTGCCCGCCAACCGGAAGCTATGGGAGATATCCGCGCAAACATGATCCTGATGGCAGCCTTCGTAGAAGGTGTGGCATTGTTCGGGGTTATCGTTGGCCTGTTGGCTATCGTTCTGTAAAAACCTCCGGCCCCTAAAGGGGAGCGCGTTGGCGCTAAAACTCGGCAATGGGATTTACTCCGACAAATACCCCGGCCCTTGAAACGGAGCGCATAGGGTGCTATACTATCAATGGCTGGGGTAATTTTTACTTTACCCCCGACCCCTAAAGGGGAGTACGAAAGTGCCAAACTTTCAGCATCGGGTTTTTATTTTTAGCTTTTTAGTTCTTTCTTTATAAATAAATGTTTAACTGCTCTGATAGCAAAATAAATGCAGAGCGTTTAATGTTAACCACTTCCGTATTCCCCTTTAGGGGTCGGGGGTTTTTAATCACACTCCTTTACCCCTTTAGGGTCCGGGGGTTAAACTTTTAAAAAATGGATTTGTTAACCCCCGAATTTGGGCTGTTTTTCTGGACTCTGTTGGCATTTGCTATAGTATTTTTTATTCTTAAAAAATATGCCTGGAAACCAATATTGAAAATGCTGGGCGACCGTGAGCAGGGCATTGCTGATTCTATTGCTACCGCAGAGCGTGTAAGAAACGAAATGAGCCAGTTGAAATCGGAAAACGAAAAACTGCTGGCGCAGGCCCGCGAAGAGCGCACTCAAATGCTCAGGGACGCCAAAGAAACAAGAGACCGCATAGTAGGCGAGGCTAAGTACCAGGCCAAAGAGGAAGCAAACAAAATAATCATTGACGCGCAGCACCAGATACAACAGCAGAAAATGGCCGCGCTTACCGAAGTGAAAAATGAAATAGGCAGCCTGGCGCTGGAAGTGGCAGAGAAAATATTGCGCAAGCAACTCAACGCTTCTGAAGGACAGGAAATGTATATGAAAATGCTGGCCGAAGATATTAAATTGAATTAGTGGAGGAGTGAAGGAGTTGAGAAGTGGTGAATGAAATTAGTGAAGGAGTGGTGAAGTTATGAAGTGGTGAAGTACCCCTTCTCCCCTTCTCCCCTTCATAACTTCATAACTTTTACCCCTTCTTAACTTCATCCCTTCTTAACTTCATAACTAAAAAAATATGCAAAATCCACGTCTGGCAACGCGTTATGCGAAATCACTGCTCGACCTTGCTATAGAAAGGAATAGTGTTGAGGATACCCTCGGGGATATGCAGTTGCTCAACAGCATATGCACCCGGAGCTATGATTTCGCGGTAATGCTGCGCAGCCCCGTTATCAGCGGCGATAAAAAGCTAAGTGTTATCAACATCATCCTGAAACAACATGAGGTCAGCGAACTGACCCATGCTTTCATAAACCTGCTTGTTACAAAAGGCCGCGAACTGAACCTGCCCGAAATAGCAGGGGCATTCATAACCCAGTACAATGAACTGAAGAACATAAGGACTGTGAAACTGACCACCGCAGCCCCTATGGACGCCGCCATTAAAGCAAGCATACAGGAAAAAATTGCCGGTTATATGCCTACAGATACCATTGACCTGGAAACGGCAATAGACGACAGCCTGATAGGTGGTTTTGTACTGGAGGTGGAAGACAGGCTTTATGACGCAAGCGTGAGAAAAAGCCTGAATGATATAAGGACGCAGATAATAGATACAAGCTATGTGAGTAAACTCCGATAATGTGGAAATGTGAAAATGTGGAAATGTGAAAATGCGGAAATGTGAAAATACCAATCGCGACTATCTACTACTATTATAATGTGAAAATGCACTTAATTAATATGGAAATGTGGTGAATGTGAAAAATGTGAAAATGATAATCGCGACTATCTACTAATTACTAACGACTAAATACTTAGGACTAAAATAAAAAACATATGGTTGATATTAAACCGGATGAAATATCGGCGATATTGCGCCAGCAACTCAGCAATGTGGACAGCGCTGCTACCCTTGAAGAAGTAGGTACCGTGCTGCAGATAGGTGATGGTATAGCCCGCGTATATGGCCTCAACAGCGTGCGCCAGGGCGAACTGGTGGAATTTGAAAATGGGGTTAAAGCCATTGCCCTGAACCTGGAAGAAGACAATGTGGGTGTGGTATTGATGGGCGACTATATGCAGATACGCGAGGGCGACAAGGTAAAACGCACCAACCAGATCGCTTCCATAAAGGTAGGCGACGGCATGGTAGGCCGCGTGGTAAATACGCTTGGCGAACCTATTGACGGTAAAGGCCCCATAAAAGGTGAACTGTACGAAATGCCATTGGAGCGCAAGGCGCCGGGCGTTATCTTTCGTGAGCCGGTAAAGGAGCCATTGCAGACCGGTATCAAGGCTATTGACGCCATGATACCCATTGGCCGCGGACAGCGCGAACTGGTGATCGGCGACCGCCAGACCGGTAAAACAGCCATCTGTATAGATACCATCATTAACCAGAAAGAATTTTTTGCCGCAGGCAAGCCTGTATATTGTATATACGTGGCAATAGGCCAGAAAGCATCAACCGTAGCAGGTGTAATGAAGACGCTGGAAGACAATGGCGCTATGGCCTATACCACCATAGTAGCAGCTTCGGCATCAGAACCTGCTCCTTTGCAGTTCTACGCACCGTTTGCGGGCGCTGCCATAGGGGAGTTTTTCCGCGATACGGGCCGCCCTGCGTTGGTGATATTCGATGACCTTTCGAAGCAGGCTGTGGCTTACCGCGAGGTATCGCTGCTGCTGCGCCGCCCGCCGGGCCGCGAGGCTTATCCCGGCGATGTGTTCTATTTACATAGCCGCTTGCTGGAACGTTCGGCAAAAGTTATCGGTAATGATGAAGTGGCTAAGAAAATGAACGACCTGCCGGAAAGTATCCGTCATTTAGTAAAGGGTGGTGGTTCGCTTACCGCATTGCCTATCATAGAAACACAGGCAGGCGATGTATCCGCATACATCCCCACAAACGTTATCTCCATTACCGATGGGCAGATATTCCTTGAGTCGAACCTGTTCAACTCCGGTATCCGTCCAGCTATCAACGTGGGTATCTCTGTGAGCCGCGTGGGTGGTAACGCACAGATCAAGTCCATGAAGAAAGTGGCTGGTACGCTGAAACTGGACCAGGCGCTCTTCCGTGAACTGGAAGCCTTCTCCAAATTTGGCGGGGACCTGGACGCCGCTACCAAGAACGTGATAGACAAAGGCAGCCGCAACGTGGAAATACTGAAACAGCTACAGTACAACCCTTACAGCGTGGAAAAACAGGTAGCCATCATGTATCTCGGTACCAACAACCTGATACGCGAAGTACCGGTAAAAAATGTAAAAGCCTTTGAAGAAACTTTCCTGCAGCAGATGGAAATAAAACTCCCCGATGTGCTGAAAGAATTTAAAAAAGGCGCGCTTCCTGAAGAGGGTATTGCCAAAATGGTGAAACTGGCGCAGGAGTTGATACCGCAGTTTAAGGCATAATTTTCATCAACACACACATGCAAAAGCCCCTGACAAGAGTTGGGGGCTTTTTTATGCGGATACAGTCTTTATGTGGATGGCTCCTGGGGGAATATTTGGTGTACCGGAAGTGCTTCCGTTTTTGCTGTTTACAATAGGGGAAATTGCGGGATTTCTTCCGGTTGCTTCCGGTTTGGAATCATCTTTATACAGTGTTTCCCTTTTGCAATGCGGATAGGTACAGGAGCCGGGGTGTAAACAGTTTTGTACGTGGGTACATGGAACGGGATATTCTGGCGGATTGTCTTTATCGCATGGCTGATCTTCTTCCAGCTCGTCGTAGAACGGCGCAACTGGCGCTACCTGCTCTATGCCATATTCCATCTGGTAGGGAGCGAAGCCGGAAATGCTTTTTTCGGTAAGGAAACGGTCGGCATAATGAGCTAACTGCTTAGTGAAATGCTTGTTTAGCGGGCGGACGTAATTACGGAAGGTTTCGAGCATCTGCATGTTTTGCGACAGGGACGGGTATTTTTTCATTGTTTCTACGCTCAATACCAGTTTGCGTATCACTTCCGCTTCCTTAGGGTCGGGGTACCTGACGCCGGGCTGACGGCTGGCAATGGCGTTTTGCATTTCTACCAACTGGCTGCAGAGGTTTTCTGAAATAGTGGCGGGCGCCTGGTATGCCGCGAGGCGCATTTTATCCCAGGCGTATTGATGGACCCATGTGTAGATAGTACGCTCGCTGACCCCGACTTCGAGGGCTATCTCTTTTTGTGTTTTGCCCTGGGCCATGTAGAGATGTTGGGCGATTTGTTTTTTGTCGTTCATATATGTGGAGTTAAAAGCCTCTCCCGGCCTCTCCGAAGGAGAGGTGAGGTGGAGTGAGCTACGTAATCTGCGCGATTGCGCGTTGGGTTAAAAAATTGATTTTTGCCACAAAGGTTGGATGAAGAAACGGGATTGCAAAAACGGGTTTCTGTGATGGTGCATTTTTAGCACTGCCATAGCGCTGCCGGCTGTCTATGACAGATTTTTTTTGGGGGGTAAGTGGCTGGGAGGTAGGTGGGTACGGGTTATGTTATTTACAGGAGTTTTTACTCGCAAGCGGACGCTTGAAAATACTAGGACGAAGCGAGACGCTTACGACCAGTGTTACTTTTTATTTTTTATACAACCTTAGACCAGATGGGTAAATGCCAGTTGCAAACTGGCTAATTTGCTGGGACACGAGTTGGCATGCTCAAAATTCCACACGGCAAACTCGCGCCAGACTGACCAATTTTCTTAGACACGAGTTGGCTTGCTCTCACAATTTCTGGTCTCAAACTCACGCCAGACTAAGAATACTATATTTGGATATTATCAAAATCAATGTTTTCGGAAATTCGCATAGAAAGGTTTATTAATTGTTGATCTTCTGTCTCCTTAGCAATATTTAAAAAATTATTTATTAAATCAATGCCGCTATTTTTAATTTCTTTGTTATCTGAATGTACAATATGTTTTGCTGAATCTGCAATTATATTACCTATTGCTAATGATTTAATATAACCAGACATGCTGGGGTCATGAATAGTTTTTAATAAGGGAGTAAATTTATCCTTTAACATACTATCGTCACTATCAATAATTTTTTTTACATCAAAACTAATTTGATTTAAAAAAGACTGAACGGTATTATTAAGGAAAGTATTTCCTTTGTCGTAGTTCTCAAGAAAGGTGGCGTATTTTGAATTTGGACTTTCCATTTTTATTAGCTATTTAATTTTTCTTAAAATTGCTTGCGTTTTATTTATTTGATCTAAGGACGATTTTGTCTTAGAATTATAAATCAGTTTTAAAGAATTAACAGCTTCAGTAAGTAGCTCTAACCCTGTATACTTCAATAATATTGCGCCTAACGCAATATTTTTTGCTTCTGTTGTAGAAGTTGAATCGTTCACTAAATTAAGAACTTCTTCTGACAAAAGTTTCTGTTCTTCAGAATTTAACACTCTCATAGATGCTAATATTATCAGGGGGAGATCTTTTGATGCACTTAAAAAATTGATACCAGTCATTATAACAGAAACCTCTTTTATATTTTTTTCGGCAAGAATTTGATCAAACTGCCTTTCTGCGGCTTTTAAAAAAACAGTCAAAAGCGCAGCTGGGCCTACCTCAATTGTTTTTTCATTAGAATCTTTATAAGTAAAAAAAGAACTTCTTAAAAAAGCCATAGCACCAAGACCTGCAGCAATACTCAATCCTATTTCATGCTTACTTAAAGCTCCTAGATTAATTTCGTATTTTTTAATAACTATGTACGCGGTAATAGATGCAAAAAAATTTATCAACATATATAACCAGCTATAAATGTTTATAAATATTTTTTCAAAAGACTTGTATCTATTTAATAATTCAGATAAACCAACAAATAAGCCTAAAAAGCCTCCTCCGAATAAAGCTATAAAGTTCAATTTTTCCGACATAAAATACAAGTTAATTAATATGCAAAAAATATAAAATATATTTTAGATTTACACTATTTATACCTATACAACCAAATTATTTCTATGAAATAATTTGGTTGTATAGGTACTTTGATCACTAAATAATAGAATAATTATTAACTTATTACATCTTGCAAATCTGCTTGAAGTGTAGCTAAATCAAATCCGTTAGGCGATTGATTATTTGATATAAAATCAAGGCTAATGATTGCATAGGATTCATCGCAATAGGCATCCAAAAATTCCCAAGTCATTTGTTTTGTATCCCCCCACGTAACAACGGTTAAACTATTTTGATCATAACCAATTATTGGCACTGCATGGCCGCCCCAAGAACCAGGTGCGCCGCTCCCAATTGCTCCACCCGGAGGTACTGACCATACTGTTTGTGTTTGTGCAGATTGAGGTAAGGCTAAACCAATATAACAACCCCCAAACATGTAAACGGCTTGCTGAATATTAAAATGATTACCAGGTTCCAATGCAGCATATGCATATATCTGCCTGCCTGATATTCCTGTTGTGCGCCAAAAATTAAGCACATCTGTTTCAGCAGCTCCATTATCATTAGCCCCAGTTTGAGGATCATATCCAGTTATCTGGGAGTAGGCTGAAATAATATCGGCAGACGGAGGAGTGTATAAGTTGTTATTATCCACTGTCCATTCCATTATCAAATGCCCGGCAGCGGCGCAAGTACAATCTCCGATTTGATCATTATCCATCATTGTCCAATCAGTTATTGCCGCTCCCCACATATACTCTGCAGGCGCAGGGGGTAAAGCCTTAGGCAAAAGATAATTTGCAAGTTGCAAAGTTCTTGGATCGTGCCTTGGCACTTGTTTACCAAGTTTCATCTTTGAGTGGTCTACTTTTTTTCTTTTTTCCATAAGAATTGTTTTTTTATATTGGTTTTACGATAAAACATGTTTATTCATTCTATTATAATATTATTTATATGTTTAATTACTTTAGGCTTCTTTACTTTTTGTAAATAGACTACTACAAATTTACTACCAGTAAAACTTGTAAAAATAGTACAATGCTTACCACGCATTAGAACTTGAATATTTGTGTATTAATTGCAGTGCCAATGGTCCAATAACCATTATTAAAAATTGAATTATTGTGATTGTCTATAATATATTTATAATCGAAAAATATATGCAAACTATTGATTTCAAATGAGAATTTACCTCCAATTGCATTTATTGTCGTCTGCAAATTATCATTGTTATATTTATTAAAAATAAGTTCATAATTATTAAAATCTTTTGGATCAATATTAATCAATGTATAATAAGGGGTTAGTGAAAAGGTTATGCTTTTTAATTTTTGAACGCTAGCATCTGCTTCTCCAGATAAATCTTTATAGATACTAAATCTAAATCCAGTCAAGAAATTATATGGGGTTATAAGATGCCCACTAGTATCCTTAATATAATTTGAAGAAAAGTTAAGAAAAAAATTACTGCTTATTCCATCACCATTGAATAAAGCCCTGTCATATTCTATGACAAAAGCTCTCGAACTAATCTCGGGAAATAAAAATGTTTTCTTTAAATTTGAAGAATCTGATGAAGTGGCTGGCTTTGAATTAAATGCAAATGCAATGCTATTCCGTTTGTAACTTAAAACTCCGCCTACCGATAAATTTGCATTAGGGGTTGTAGGGTTTTCTAAGCTTGTGAGTGTACCTGTGCCAAATATATAACCTGTCCAATCAGCAACAGCGGCAGCAGCAGCAGCATTGGCAGCAGCAGCAGCATTAGCAGTAACTGTAGCAAGTTTATCAGCATCAATAATAGCAGTATTAGGGGATGGGGATGGGGTATTATGAATAGTTTTTGCCGCTTCTGCTGCGGTATTTGCTGTAACATTTTTTGCTGCAGCATCAGCTATTGCAGCTGTTCTTGCAGCTGCTTCGTGCAGTCTGTTACGCTGATCAGTGGAAAAATCATTGTTTATAATTTGTGCTTTAGCATTAAAATGTAAAGCTATTAATAGCACAATTAAATAAATATTTTTCATGCGACATTATTTTATTATTGCCTACTCTAAATCCGTTTTCGGCACACCGGTATTTTTACCACACAAATCTTGCACTTCCCCCGCACATAAAAAATAGTCAGGATTGACTATTTTTTATCTCAAATAAAGGTTTATATTATCGCCCAAAAGCTGTGCGGTGGTTTTTGAGGCGGTTTTGTGGAGCATATTCCGGCGGTGATTGAATACTGTGTTCTCGCTAATGAAGAGCTTTTCGGCTATCTGTTTGGTATTAAGGCCATCGGCTATGCAGCGCAGAATTTCTATTTCACGGTTGGTGAGCAGATCGGTGATTTTTTTTACTGCGGGTTTCATATTCTATGAGTTAGCATGGTGTAATATTACTAATTATCGCAAATATTTTATACCGGGTAATTATAATATTGACTAAAATCATTTTCAGGCACGCTTTTTTAATCTTCTTTTGCATTTAAAATAACCTTTCGCCCTTTTGCGGTGAGAGGCAAATAAATTATTTTTTATGCACGCAATATGGTCGGGTTCTATTGGCTTCGGATTGGTGAATATACCGGTGCAATTGTTCAGCGCTACTACTGATAGCCGGCTGGACCTGGATATGCTGGATAAAAACGGCCATGCGAATATCCGCTATGCCCGTATCAATTCGAGTACAGGAAAAGAAGTGCCGTGGGAAAATATTGTGAAGGGCTATAAATACCATGATGATTATGTGGTGCTTACTGATGAGGACTTTGAAAAAGTGAGCCCTAAGAAAAGTAAGATGATAGAGATAAATGAGTTTGCCAATGAGCAGCTCATAGGTACAACCTACTATGAAACCCCTTATTATGTAGCGCCGGTGAAAGGTGGAGAAAAAGCATATACCCTGCTGCGCGAGGCATTGAAACAAAGCGGAAAAGTAGCAGTAGGCGAATATGTAATGCGCAACAAACAAAGCCTTTGTGTGCTGAAACCACAGGATGATATGCTACTGTTGCTGAACATACGGTTTGCCGAAGAAATACGGGATTACAGAGACCTGAACATACCCAGAGGCATAACCGTAAAACCAGCCGAGCTAAAAATGGCATTGGCACTCATAAACCAACTGACGCCAAAAAAATTCGCTATAAGCAAGTACAAGGACAGCTATGATGATGAACTGATGAAGATAATTGAAGCTAAGGCAAAAGGCAGGAAAATAACCCAGCCGCGTTTTAAAATAGTGCATAGCAAAAGCAAAGACCTGATGGCGCAACTGAAAGAAAGCCTGGAAGCGCCAAAGAAAAAGGCATCGTAGCGTAGTCGTAAGTCGTAAGTTATAAGTCATAAGTCTGTGAGTTGGAACTCGTGAGTTATAAGTCGTAAGTGTGTAATAGACAGTGGGAAAAATAAAGTAAATATTATAGCATGGCATTGACGAAGTACAACAGCAAGAGAAGGTTTGATGAAACACCGGAACCTAAGGGCGAAAAAAATGAGGGGAAAGGAAAGCTGACATTTGTAGTGCAGCGGCACCATGCCAGTCACCTGCATTACGACTTCAGGCTGGAACTGGATGGCGTACTCAAAAGCTGGGCAGTACCCAAGGGGCCATCCATGAACCCAAAAGACAAACGCCTTGCAATGATGGTAGAAGACCATCCATTGTCTTATGCCACATTTGAGGGAGATATTCCCGCAGGCAACTATGGGGCAGGCCATGTGGACGTATGGGACCACGGCACTTACGAACCTATTGACGAGGACAGCGAAGTGATAACACCCACAATATTTGCACACAGCCTTCATGGAGGAAACATCAAATTCAGAATGAAGGGGAAATTGCTGAAAGGAGACTTTGCCTTAGTGAATATGAAGAAAGATGAAAAGACCTGGCTGCTGATAAAGCACAGGGACGCATACTCCACCGATGAAGACTATAACAGCGAGGATTATGCTAAAAAGAGTTCGCTTGCATATACTACCGAACGGGAGAAAGGGAAAATTCTAAAAAAAAAGTGATGCCGGTTATTTTACAAAACCCGGAACGGGTATCCAAGCCTGTATCGCTGCGCGGGAAAGATAGCCCGAAATTTAAAGATCATATCAAGCCCATGCTTGCCAAACTGCATAAGGAACCATTTAACAACCCAGGGTGGATCTACGAAATAAAATGGGATGGATACAGGGCAATAGCAGAGGTCAATAAAAAAGAAATACGCCTCTATTCGCGCAATGGCCTGTCGTTTAAGGAATACTATGTTGTGGTGTACGAAGAACTGAAAAAAATAAAAAAAGATACAATAATAGATGGCGAAATAGTTGCGCTGGACAAAAAGGGTAAACCCTCTTTCCAACTATTGCAACAATATATACAGGAGCAAACACCTATCTGCTATTACGTTTTCGATTGCCTGTATATAAATGGCAGATCAATAGAAGACAAACCGCTGCTGGAACGGAAAAAACTGCTTAAAGAATTGTTGCCGAAAAGTGATATTATCCGGTATTGCGATCATGTGGAGGAAAACGGGAAAGATTTTTTCAGGGCATTGCAAAAAAAGGGCGTGGAAGGAATGATAGCAAAAAAGGCCGATGGGGTTTACCGTGAAAATGTGCGGTCGTCTGACTGGCTGAAGGTGAAAAACCTTCTTTCGGAAGAAGCAATTATAGTAGGCTATACTGCGCCTGCCGGAAGCAGAAAATATTTCGGGGCATTAGTGCTTGGCCTTTATAAAAAAAGCAAGCTGGTATATATAGGGCATACAGGCACCGGCTTTAGCGATAAAACGCTGAAAGATCTGTACCTGCAAATGCAGCCGCTTATCACCGGTAAGTCGCCATTTGATACTGAAGTTCCTGTTAATGCCCCAGTTACCTGGCTGAAACCAAAATTAATATGCAATCTTAAATATTCGGAAACAACAAAAGACGGGCGCAGGCGGCACCCTGTTTTTATGGGACTGCGAATTGATAAAGCCGCTAAAGATGTGCATGAAGAAGTGAGCGGTTGAGAAACGTTGACAAAATAAATCATAGAACTATGGCAACAACAGAAAAAACGGGCATTAAAAAAGTAGCCTTTACTCATCAGGATAAAATATTCTGGCCGGAAGAAGGATATACCAAGGGCGATGTGATAGACTACTATAACACTGTTTACCCCCATATAATAAAGTATATGAAAGGCCGGCCAGAATCGTTGTACCGTACACCTAACGGAATAAAAGAACAAGGCTTCTTCCATAAAGACGCAGGACTGGCCGCCCCGGAATGGGTAAAATCAGTGCCGTTGTATTCAGAAAGCGCCGACAAAGAGATAAACTACATTGTATGCTATGATAAACCCACCTTGCTTTATCTGGCAAACCTCGGTTGTATAGAAATGAACCCGTGGCATTCTCGTGTTGACAACATAGACCGTCCCGATTACCTGGTACTTGATATAGATCCTTCTGAAGAAAATACTTTTGAGCAGGTGATTGAAACGGCGCTTGTTATTAAGGAAACGCTGGGCAGGGCCGGGGCTGTGTCTTTTCCAAAAACTTCCGGGGCAACCGGTATCCATGTCTATGTGCCTCTTGGCGCAAAATACACTTATGGCCAGGCCAAAGATTTTGCGCATATAGTGGCGATGCAGGCACACGAACAATTGCCGGAGATCACCAGCCTCACCAGGCCGCTGGGTAAGCGGGGCAAGGATCATATCTACATAGATTTTTTGCAAAACAGGAAAGGGCAAACAATAGCCTGCGCCTACAGCCTTCGGCCAAAACCCGGCGCAACAGTGAGCGCCCCCCTTGAATGGAAGGAAGTAAAAAGCGGGCTGCATCCATCAGATTTTACTTTCAAAAACATTATGGCCAGGATCGAAAAAAAAGGAGACCTGTTCGGTGGGGTTTTGCTGAAAGGAATTGATATGACGAAATGTATAAAGAAACTTGAGGAGTAAAATTACGGCATGATAGGTTTCACCCCGCCACGGCGGGGCAAAGGCGCGGTTTCCCGTGTTATGTTTTAAAGTCCGCAAAGGAGTTTCGTAATGCAGATTTTTAATGTTTAAATGGGTATTACAGCAGTATTATAGATAGCCCGTAATCCGCACACAGAATAAGGATGCAGCTTACTATTACCGAGGTGGTGGATGCGCGGCCTATTTCAAGCGCACCGCCTTCTACATAGTAGCCATAATAGGATGGGATGATGGATATTATCAGCGAAAAAGTAAACGCCTTTATCATAGCGAAAAACAAATTGTAGGGGAGGAATCCTGTGGTAAGCCCTAAGAAAAATTGCTGCCTTGTGAGGATGTGAGAAAACAAACCGGCTATATAACCACCCCATATACTTACCGCAATGGAGATAATTATCAGGCACGGAACCATAATCATGGCTGCCAGTATTTTTGGCAAAACAAGGTAAGTTTTGGTATTGATGCCCATTATCTCCAAGGCGTCTATCTGCTCGCTCACGCGCATATTGCCGAGTTCAGAGGCTATCTTGGACCCCACCACTCCGGCAAGCACTATGCAGATAACGGTAGGCGAAAGCTCCAGTATGGTAGAGTCGCGCACAATGGCGGCTACCACAGTTTTTGGTATTATAGGGCTTACAAGCTGGTAAGAGGTCTGGATAGTAAGCACCATGCCGAGGAATATGGATATGATGAGCACTATGGGCAATGAACGGATACCAATATCGTTGCATTGCTCCATAAACTCTATCCAGTAAACTTTCAGGTTCTCCGGCCTGGTAAACCCTTCTTTTACCATCAATATGATCCTGCCGAAGTGTTCAAATAGTCGCTTCATACCTGTTGCAAATGTAGGGGCTTTTTCTGTATAGTTTAGAGTTTCTCGCAGAGGCGCAAAGGCGCAGTTTCCGTATGGTGTTTTAAAGATCGCAAAGGTGATTTCGTAATGCAGATTTTCAGGGGCGGTGTGGCAAACATTTGCCCGTATTACGGGAGGTGTGCCACCTTGCAAGAGCGGAGAAACAGAGCGGAGAGCGGCCACCAGGTGTGCCACACCGGAAAAGGTGTGGAACACCTATGTGGTCAAATAAAAATCCCGCTCCGGGAAACCGGAACGGGATGGATTTTATTACTATTATTATTTTGGATTAAGCCAGTTTTTTCAGTTCTTCTACATGCGCCTCGCGGTCCACTTCTTTTTTCAGCGATCCGCTCTTATCCATATCCACAAGTACAGGGGCTGCAACGAATATGGAAGAGTAAGTACCGGTAACCACCCCTATAAGCATTGCAAACGCAAAACCGCGCGTTACCTCTCCACCTACTATAAACAGGATGAGTACCACGAGGAATACGGTAAGTGAAGTCATAACGGTACGGGGAAGAGTATCATTAATAGCGCGGTTGATAACATTTGTCTTATCCTCATTGGGGTTCTTACGGAAATACTCGCGGATACGGTCGAACACGATAATGGTATCGTTCATGGAGAACCCGATAACCGTTAATATGGCTGCAATAAAATGCTGGTCAATTTCCATTGCAAAAGGAACACGGCCACGCAGGAAAGAGAATACAGCCAAAGTAGCGCACACATTAAACAGCAGTGAAACAAAAGTACCGAGCGAATATTGCCATTTACGGAAACGCAATAGGATGTAGGCAGAGATTGCAAGCAAAGAAAGTATAGTCGCATTTTTAGCGCCCCTGATCAGGTCATCAGAAATCGTAGGCAGTACGGTTTGTGAACTCTGTATGTACTGGCTTACAAAATCGGGGAAGGAAACTGTCGTTGGCACGAATCCTTCTTTTGTCAGCCCTTCATACAATTTCTTCTGCACCTGCTGTTCTATTTCCTGGCCCGGTTGTTTAATAAGGTATGAAGTGGTGATATTTATCTTGTTATCGGTACCTATTGTTTTCACTATCGGATATTCCTGGAAATAGCTGTGCATTTTTTCACGGATCTGCGTGATCTCATATTTCTTATCAAATTTCACGGTATAGCTGCGGCCGCCGGAAAACTCAACGCCATAATCAAAGCCGTTAAAAAGCGAACCGACGCCTGCAAGCACTATCACTGCCGAAATAATATAACTGGCCTTACGCATCCGCATGAAGTTAAAATTCGCTTTACGGAATACAGCGCTTGATATAGGGGTAAAGTATTTGAAATGGCGGGTTTTGGTGGTATATATATCCTTGATAAGCCGCGACACAAGAATACCGCAGAACAAGGAAATGGATATACTCAACAACTGTGTAGTGGCAAAACCGAGTACCGGCCCAAGCCCGAAGGTGAACAGGATACCTGCCGTTATCAACTGCGCAATGTGGCCGTCAAGTACCGGGGCCATAGAACGTTTATAACCGTCAATGATGGCCTGCTGGTGATTCTTCCCTCCAGCCAGTTCTTCTTTTATACGCTCAAAGATAAGTACGTGCGCATCCACTGCCATACCGATACCGAGTACAAGGCCGGCTATACCCGGCAAGGTAAGCGTGGCATGTAGCGCAGACAGGATACCTACCGTGAACAACAGGTTGAGGGTAAGAGAAATATTGGCTACGATACCGCTTGTGTTATAGTAAAGTATCATCAGCAGGAAGATAGCGATAAATGATAAGGCTATTGCATTAAACCCTGCATGTACCGACTCTGCGCCAAGCGTTGGCCCCACTACCTGCTCCTGCACAATGTGGGCGGGGGCAGGCAGCTTACCTGATTTAAGAATGTTGGCAAGATCCTGTGCCTGCTCCGCTGTGAATGAACCGCTTATTTCCGTAGTTCCCGAACCTATTTCATTCTCCACTCTCGGGGCAGAGTAAACGCGGTCATCAAGCACTACGGCTACATAACCGCCAACGTTTTTACCGGTCATATCTTTCCATATACGGGCACCGGTAATATCCATATCCATGTTCACGTCAGGCTGGCCGTTAAGCGGGCTGTAATCTGCGCGGGCATTGGTGATATGGTCCCCTTCCAGCCTGGCTATCCCGCCCGGCGGCATCTTTAAGGCATATACAGGCAAAACAGCTTTGGGGTCATGGCTTTTCTTATTGTCATCGGCGCCATAAGTAAAGTGAACATTCGCCGGGAATTTATTTTTTACTGCGTCAAGAGCGAAGTACCTGTTTAATTTTGCGGTATCTCTTTTAAGTACGTAACCGATCACGGGGCCGGTTGCATAATTATCCTGCGATTGAGTGAGTGCAGGATACATTATAGCAAATAAGGGGTTTTTCTTCCGGTTGTCTTCTTCTTTAAGTTTGGCAGAGTCAGTAGTGCCGGAGCCGCCCTTATTTGCGGCGGCTTTACCATTTCCAAGTAAACCGGTGAGGCTGGCAGTGTCGCTGCCGGCTTTGCCATTCGTTGTGTCTGCCGCTGCTATAGCTGCTTTAGCAGAGTCGCTGCCCGAGCTGTCGGCAGTGCCGGACAAGTAACCGTATAATGCATCGTTTGCGGGTTTCAGCATCGGGCCGATCTCTGCATTGGTATAAGCGTCGAAGAATTGCAACTTGGCAGTAGCCTGAAGGTAAGTGCGCACACGGTCGGGGTTATGCACACCGGCAAGCTCCACAGTAATAATACCTTTCTTTTCATCCAGGTTAACATTAGGATTTGCCACACCGAATTTATCAATACGGGTTATCAATACATTGTAAGTGCGTTTTATAGCATCGCTGGCCTCACTGTTTAATTTAGCGAGCACCTCATTGTTGGTGGAGTTACGGGTAATGTCCTTGTCTGAAGGTTTTGTAAACAGGTAAGACATGTTCACGCCCGGGTTTTCCTTCTGGTAAGTTTCACCAAAGAGGGTAATGAAGTTGGCTTCGCTGTTGGCTTTCGCGAGGTTGGCGTCGGTTATAGCTTTATTTAAAGCCGCATCCCTCGGGTTGTTCGACATAGAGCGCACGAGGTCATCGAGGCTTACCTCCAGTGTCACGTTCATACCGCCCTGCAGGTCAAGGCCGAGGCTGAGTTCTTCCGCCTTAGCTTCCTGGTACGTATATTTTTTCAGCACAGGAACGCTGAAAATAACTTCTCCCTGCATACTGTCTGTTATAGACTGGTAATGCGTATCCACCAGCTTTTCCAAGTCAGGGCCGGTAGCGTGGGGATCGTCCGCCAGTGCGTCCCGGCGGGCAGTTGCCCGCATCTTCTTTTCTTCGTTGCGGACAATTAATGTCAGAGAAAGCTGGTACAGCGATATCAGTATCAGAGCGGCAGTAAAAAACTTCACCAAACCTTTTAAATGCATGGGTTATTGTTAAATTTATCTTTATAATATATTGCAAATGGGCTGCAAAGATAGGTTTTTATATAAAAAAATAAAGCCCTTTCCAAACTTTAAAAAAAAATTTATGGAAATAGCCTTTAAAAATCTTTAGAATTATTAAATGTAATAGATTATTTTTACGGAATCTAATAATGGCTTCCCGAAACGGAAGAGGTAAAATATTGACATTATGATACGGAAAATTACGCTTTTATTTTTGTTGTTCATTGGTATCCAAACTATAGCCCATGCGCAGACGCTGGATTCTGTAACTATATTTTTACCAATAGGTATGGATACCACATGCCCCGGTACACAGATCCGTTTTACCGCTGTGCAAAGCAATGATACTTTTTCTTCCGTTTATTATAAATGGTACCTGAACGGAGTTTTCCAGGAAGTGGGCCTGGATACTTTCAGCACTACCTCTCCAGCCGCTGAAGCGCCTGTAGGAGACACTATATATTGTAAGCTGTTTTATACAAATAGCACGGGTTTAGACAGCGCCACGTCAAATATGATCATTGTTTACCGCGATACGAGTATCCAGCCTAAAGTTGCTGCAGCACTTACCGTTGGCAGCAATCCTGATTGTTCGGGCCACCCGCTAACGTTTACTGCGTACCCTATCAATGGCGGTTCCGCACCAACTTATCAATGGATGATAAACGGGTTACCTGTTCCGGGAGAGGACAGCGCTACCATGACCCAGATATTCAGTACCGGCGATACTATTTCGTGCCAGATGGTCTCCAATTCTACCTGCTCGGCTCCTTTTAGTGATATTGCCGTTTCCAATGTTATTCCTATCCTTCACGATACGCTAACTGCGGCCATATCTATTCTCGCCAGTTTCAACCCTATATGTGCCGGCGCAATGGATACTTTCAGGGCTACAACAATCAACGCAGGCAGCGGCTACACTTTATCCTGGTATGTGGATACTACTCTTATTCCGTCTGCTATTGGTAGTGTTTATACAACAAACACCCTGCATAATGGCAGCATTGTATATTGTGTACTCAATACGCCTGATCCCTGTGTGATCAATGATTCCACAGTATCCAATGATATTACCATGACGGTTATCTCGCTTGCCCCCTCCGCCGCCGACATCCTTTTATTGCGCGGCGCGAACCCCGGCTGCCTTGATTCAACAGTTACTTTAACGGCCCACTACCTCAATTTCGGAATAGCGCCTGATTTTATGTGGTATATAGATGACTCGCTCATTTCAACGGATAGCACGCTAAGTACCGTTTTTCTGAATAATGACTCTGTAACATTAAAAGTAAAAGAAACTGATGACGGCTGCTACACTAATGACAGCATTATTACCGCTCCCTTCGTTATGATCCGCGACAGCACACCGGAAACTCCCTGGCTTTCACTTATCGGAGACATGCTTGTGGTGAACAACGGCGGCGGCTATACCTGGTATTACACTTCAACCAATACTTATACCGGCACAATCATACCTGGGGCAATTAATGAAACCTACCATCCCGGTACGTTAGGTTATTATTATGTGGTAAAAGACAGCGCTAATTGCCCGTCATTGCCTTCAAACATTATTTACATCTCCCTATTAGGCGTACCTGACATAAATCTCAGTAGCCTGAAAATTTATCCAAATCCAACTACCGGGATATTGAATATGGATTGGGCAGGCACAAAGGTGAATATGAAAGTGGATGTGTACAATATCATCGGGCAAGGCTTGTTGCATGATGAGATAAATGGCCAGTCGCATTATGAAACAAACTTGTCTTATTTGCCGGAGGGTAATTACTTCGTAGTGCTGCATGACGAATATGGAAGCAAGGCGACATACAAAATATACCTGTCGAAATAAAGTTACTGTCAAAACATAAAAATTGCCGCCCTCACTGGCGGCTTTTTTATTTTGCTGAACGGAGGTGTCCCACACCTTCGAGGTGTGGGACACCTATGGGCATAATCGCGCTGGAAAGCCCCCTTTAGGGCGGGGGGTTGTCGGACTGCCGGATAGTGGTTTCATTGAACCGGTTATTTACTTGTATAGAAACGTTTGGAAAATTAAAAATCCTGGCGGTATTTACTGCTACTAAAATAAATTCCTAAATTTGTTGTCCCGATAGCTATTGGGACAAATAACGGGCTATGGCAAAGTATATAGACATCTTTACGGATTACGGGTTTAAGAAAATTTTCGGGGAAGAAGCCAATAAGAATTTCCTTATTGATTTTCTTAATACACTGTTACCTGCTAATGCCCATATTAAAGACCTGACATTTAAAAACACGGAACAATTGCCCGTAACAGCAGATGAACGGAAGGCAGTCTATGATATATACTGTGAAAATGACAAGGGCGAAAAATTTATAGTAGAGCTACAAAAAGCCAAGCAGAATTATTTTATTGAGCGAACTATTTATTATTCTACATTCCCAATTAGCGGGCAGGCATTAAAGGGAGATTGGGATTATAATTTGAAGGCGGTGTATTGCATAGGCTTACTGGATTTTAAATTCAGTGATTATACAAATAAAGGAGAAATAGGCGAGGTAGTACATTTATAGAGGCGATAGAAAAAGCAGAGTTATCAAGAATGAGCGAGGAAGCGCAGGCAACTTATTACGCCGGGCTGAAAGCATACCGCGATAATATTTCCAAGATCAAAACAGCTATGAGTGAAGGGATAGAAATAGGCGAAGCGAACAAGGAAAAATACGCTGATGAAAAAGCAAAGGAAAAGCAAATAGAAATGGCGAAAAAGTGCAAACAAAGAGGAATGCCTATTGCGGATATTGCAGATTTAACCGGGCTTGCCGAAGATGAAATAAGGAATATTACCGTGTAATGGTACCATCCGCGCGAACAGATACGGAAGCCGGACGCTGCCACATAACAGGACGAAGCGGATTGCTTACGACCAGTGTTGCTTTTTTTAGCAACCTTCGACCAGTAGGACATAATCGCGCTGGAAAGCCCCTTTTAGGGTTGGGGATTTAAAAACGGGTTGTGCTTTTTCTCATGGGCTATCTGCGTGGCCGGGCCATGGCCGGATAAAACAGTTGTATCTCCGGGCAATGTAAAAAGATGGGTTCGTATGCTGTTCAATAAGGTATCAAGATTGCCACCCGGAAGGTCTGTACGCCCTATGCCGCCTGCAAAAAGCACATCGCCCGATATTACCCAGTTACCCTGCGGATAATAAAAGGATATGCTGCCGGTTGAATGGCCTGGGGTATGAAAAACCTTGAGTGTATCATCTCCAACCTTCAAGGGTTCATTTTCCGTGATAAAAAAATCCGGTTTAGGAGTATGTTTGAAATCAAACCCGAAAATAGCCGCCGAACCTGCCGCCATTCTTAAAACGGGTAGCTCCTGCTCATGCACCCCGAAAGGAATGCCATACTTATCGATCAATGCCTGCACCCCGAAAATGTGGTCTAAATGGGCGTGGGTATTAATAATAGCCTGGGGTATTAATTGCTTATCCGTTATATAGGCTATCATCTGTGCTGTTTCCCGCTCATCATACATACCGGGGTCAATGATCCAGCATTGTTTTTTTTCGTTAAAAAGGACGTAAGTATTCTCTTCAAACGCATTGAAAGTAAAGAAATTAACATTTAACATACCCGGTTCGTATTTTTTCACTAAATTGTACTGCAAAAGTACGATAATATCCTGCGTTTGCGTTTGGGTATGTTATCTGAGTTTTAGTCGAAATGGGTTCAACTACGCTCACGATTTCATTCGGACTTAATGACCTGATCCAACATGAAAATGCGTTTTTGCCGGTTAGTTTGTATCCTGTTATTTTCCATTACTGTTCCCGCAGTGGTGGTAGGGCAATCATATGTAGAAGTATTCGGGCAAAACCGCATCCAATACCGCAAGTTCGACTGGAAATATTTTGACACCAAGCATTTCCGGGTGTATCATTACGACCGCGCAGGGCGGCAGTTGGGGCGGTATGTGGCGGAAGAAGCGGAAAACAATATAAGCATAATAGAAAAAAGATTAGGCGGCCAGTTCCCGCACCGTTTCAACATCATTCTCTATAATTCTTACGACGAATACCGCCAGTCCAACATCGGCCTGAAAGATGAATCGCAGGCAACCTCCAATACCACCGCCGGTACATTGAACCTGGTGGGCGATAAGTTAGTCGTTTACTTTACCGGCGAGCATAACGACCTGCAACACCAGATACGCTCCGGCATGGCCCGCGTAGTGATGGAGCGTATGATATTCGGGGAAAGTTTTAAGAAAATGGTGAAGAACGCCTTGCTGCTCAACCTGCCGCAATGGGTGACGGATGGCTACATAGCCTACCTTGTGGATGGATGGGACGCAAAAAGCAGCAGCCAATGGAAAGGCTTGCTTGATTCCAGGCCATATACAGGGTTTTACGAACTGGCGGAACAGTATCCCGAACTGGCGGGCAAGGCATTCTGGAAATTTGTAGCTACCCAATATGGGGTGCATACCGTAAAAGCCCTGCTTTATAGTATGCAGCAAAAAACAAGCCTTAATAAGGCGATGCTGGATAAATCCAACCTCGGCCTGAAAGTTACAAAGGCATACGATTCCTGCATGCGTTTTTACAAAGAGGTTTATACGCTGGACTCCATGAAAGAGGAAATGCCGGATAGCTCCAAAGGCTTGATCTCGCTGAAAGTACCTAAGGATAACAGCATAATAAGAAGCATACGGGTATCGCCCCGTGGCAGCGATGTATCTTATGTAGCCTGGAAGGACGGGCAATATACTGTTTATAGCCAAAAAACCTCCCACGAACAGACTTCAGCCGTAATACTGGAAGGCGGACAGAAAGACCTTACCGAGCAGACCGACCCCAACTATCCATTACTTGCCTGGTCTAATAACGGGTACAAGCTGGCGATACTTTACCGCAAAGGTTTCCGCACACAGTTGAGGATATATAACAGCCTGAAAGGTAAAATAGAGAATTACAACATTCCCAAAAACCGGTTCGACCGTGTGCTGGGCATGTCTTTTGCGCAGGATGACGACAAACTGGTATTTTCTGCCATAAAAAAGAGCCAGACCGACCTTTATATGTTTACCCTGAAAGGGACTAAAATGACAAACATCACCGACGATGTATGGGATGACCTTGCCCCGGTATTCATCAGCGGCGGGCCCAGGACAGGGATATTATTTCTTTCCAACAGGCCTGCGCCCAATATGAATGTGCCGCTGGGCGTTAATGAATTGCCTACCGGCCCGTTGAACGTGTTTTTTTACAACACTAAAACAATGAGTACCGAATTGCTGCAATGCTCGGATTCCAGATCAGGCGGCCATGTAACACAGCCTATCCAATACGGCACCGATAACTTTGCTTATTTATACGATGGCAATGGCATCAACAACAAATATGTTGTGGAGTTTGCCCGCGACAGGCATAATAAGGATTCCGCGTATTCCGTACCTATCACCAACTATTCCACAAGCATCATCAGCCAGCAATACAACCTGGCAAGCGGCGATGTGGCCGATGTGATCCAGCAAAAGGATAAGTACATGGTTTACTTCCACGAATTGCAGATGCCCGGCGAGAATACTGCCATAAAAGAACTAACACCCACAACTTTATCAGCAGAGAAACCGGAAGCAGCAAACAGTACCACTACCCACAGGCTCAACTATACCGCCGGCAAATATGTACAGGAAGATGAAGAGCCATCGCAACCGGAAATAAAAGGGGGCAATGCTTTCCAGTCCGAATTTACTGACACTGCCGCCGCGCCGCCTAAACGCAAGGGTAAAAGCAAGTCGAATAAGATCTATAATTCCAACCCGGAAAACAACAACGCGGATAGCTCATTGCTCACAGAGATCACAGACAGCGCCTATGTGAAAATGAAACCTACGCCATACAAACTCAGTTTTAAACCCGATTTTCTTTCTATAAAGCTGGATAACAGTATATTATTCACACAATACCAGTCTATCGCATCAAATGGTGGCCAGTATGTAAATCCTTCGCTTGGCGCACTCGCCACTTTGAGTATGAATGAACTGATGGAAAACCAACGCATCACTGCCGGTTTCCAGCTTCCGATTGATGTTTCCGGCTCGGCTTATTTTTTACAATACCAGAATTTTACAAAAAGGCTCGACTGGGGATTGTTATTCCTCCGCACACAGGATAAAGAAACCCTCCCAGACCTTGCTACTGAATCTTACCAGCTTTTCAAAACAGTCACCAATATGGTGCAGGCCGATTTCAGTTACCCGCTCGACCGTATTCACAGCATACGTTTTCATACCGCATTGCGGCAAGACAGGTTTATAGAAAAAGCCACCGATACCCTCAGCCTTAGCGCTGCCAGCCCAGCCACTTCCACTTATACATCACTAAGCAGGCTGGAGTATGTGTTTGATAATACCATAAGCCCGGTGATAAATATATGGAACGGCACCAGGTTTAAGTTTTACGCCGAAGAACTTTATGGCTTAAATAATGGCAACAGAAGTTGCTACAACTTCGGCCTTGATTTCCGCAACTACGTAAAGCTCTACAAAAACTTTATCCTGGCAAACCGCGTTGCTTACGCACACTCAGACGGCAACAGCGAGGTGGAATACCTGCTGGGCGGAGTGGACAACTGGATAGAACCTAAACAAGCGGCAAACGCATCGCAGCAGCCCAATCCTGCTTATGGGTTCCAGGCAATGGAAACGCCGTTGCGCGGGTATGACCAATATGCGCGCACAGGTAATAACTTCTTCGTGTTCAATACAGAACTAAGGCTGCCGGTACTAACCACCTTTATGAAAAGGCCCATACAATCGGCTATACTGAAAAACCTACAGGTAGTGGCTTTCATGGACGCAGGCAGCGCCTGGAGTGGTTTTTTACCCGACGCCGGCGGTTCATCAACAACTTATTCCTACCCCACCTTAGGAACAGCTACCAGCCAGAGCAATGTATTCCTTAACCTTACCGTACCCAACAGCGCAGGCCTTGCGCTTGGCTACGGAGGCGGCCTGCGTACCTCTTTGTTCGGCTACTTCGTTCGCCTCGACGCCGCCTGGAATATAGAAGGGTTGAAAAAACCAATCATTTACTTTGCTTTGGGAACGGATTTTTAGTGGGGGGTAGATTCGTTTGATTTACTGAAATGTTTTTGGATTTGATGAGACCAAGCGGGTGCTATCATAGCAATAAAGATTTTTTATTGCACAAAACAAATACAGCTAACTAATAACTTGTATATATGACATAAGGCTGCGTATCTTTGATTTAATATAGTTAACTGGTTACATTGCATAGTTAATAACCAAGTAATAATAATCAAAAAGAAAGAATGAAAATAGAACGGCAATTACAAGGAACACTAATAACTGTATTCACTGAGCTAATAAAAGAGAAAGGCTTGGATGGAAGGCTACAACCATATCCATCACAAGAAGAACATCGTGCAGACATAACGCTAAAAAACAAAAACGGGAAACCGATTTTTTTTATTGAGTTAAAGGATCCCACAGCAAAAGATGGTAAAAGCATTTTCGATAGTAATGTATTAATTCGTGAGGTAGAGCGCGCTCAGCGAATAGATATTAAATACTTTGGCAATTGTAATTTTCTTGCTTGCGCATTATTTGATAAGGACAAACTCTATGAAAAAGTAAGTGTTAATGAAGGTTTCTTCACCCTTAATGATATTTTACGGCTAAGCACAAGTTATGTTCCCAATAAGGAAATTGTCACTAAGCTCCGGCATATAGCCGAATTTTATATTGCCCGCGCTATAGAAATCCTGGATCGCAAACCAATTAAATTCAGTGAACTTGATGAACTCTTTATTTTCAAAATACGCAAACTGATTGAAGTATATGCGCACCCGATCAGCAACAAAGTTTGGGACAAATATAAGCATGATAAACTTTTTGAAAAAGAAATTCAACGATATACACAAAGCCAGCTATGGAATAAGCCTACCACTTACGAAGAAATTGAAAACCTCAGCCACATTGCATTGTTAATGTTGATTTCAAAACTCATCTTTTATAAGGCTTATGTAGATAATCAAACATGGCATGATCTGCACCCGATGCAAGTAAGCGGCAGCATAGAAAAACCAGATGAACTTGAAAAACAGATTTGGGAATATTTTGAAACATTTAAAGACATTACCGGAAACTTTGAACTCCTTATAGGTGAACGTTCCGATATTGTTTTTCAAATTCCTTTTGTAAGTGATGCTGTTATTGATTTAGTAAAGGATATACTTGATACTGGTGGGCATTACAATTTCAGTAATATACCTTTCGATATTATTGGGCGCATTTTTGAAGAATTGATACGTGAGGATGAGCGTCATAAGTTAGGTCAATATTTCACACCTCCCCAGGTAATTGATCTAATTAATTCTTTTGCAATTCACAAATATAATGATAAGGTTTTTGACCCTTCTTGCGGCTCAGGCACTTTTTTGGTACGTGCATATGAACGAAAGAAACAGTTATGCAAAGAAGAAGAAAGAGGAGCAAGGCATGAAATATTATTGAACGAAATTTATGGTAATGATCTTTCCGGTTATCCGGCATATCTTTCTATGCTCAACCTTGCTATTAGGAACACGCGCAAACCAAGCTATCCACGTATATCCAATAAAGATTTTTTCGCGATTACCGCTAATGGTGTTGTTCCACTTCACAATCAGCATGGTGTTTTGGAAAAAAAGCCGCTTCCCAAATTCGATGCCATAATCGGCAACCCCCCTTACACGAGGCAGGAACATATTGGCATTATGGACGGAACTCAAAACAAAGATAAAATACAAGCGCTTATAAAAAGCGAATGTGGTTTTGAACCATCGGCTCGAACATCTATTTATGCCTACTTCTTTTATCATGCAAGTATATTCTTAAAAGAAGGTGGTTATCTTGCTTTCATTGTACAAAACAGTTGGCTTGATACAGACTATGGCATTGATTTGCAGCATTACCTGATGCGTAATTATGAAATTATAGCTATAATGGATAGTGAAGTTGAAAGATTTTTCCCATCAGCTTCTGTAAATACAAGCATTGTAATTGCACGCAAACAAAATGATGAAGATAGGCGCAACAAAAATATTGTAAAGTTTATATATTTCACAAAAACCGTCGCGTCTGCAATAAAATCCTTTAAGGGTGTTGATAAATTGCATAATGCTTTGCAACGTGCTAACCAAAGCTCAAACAACGAATACTTTAAACTAAATTGTTTAAAACAAGAAATACTTGCGGAACAAACAAAATGGGGTCAGTTTTTAAAGGCACCAAAAGTATATTTCGATATTTTAGAAAAGGGTAGGGGTAAGTTTGTCCCATTAAATAACATAGCAAATGTTGCCTTTGGAATTAAAACAGGCTGCAATGATTTTTTTATTGTAAAAGATATAACCAGTTCTTTTAAAGATTCTCATTTGCAAGTTGCAATGAATAATATAGAACAATTTTACACTATTAAGCAACTGAAACAAGAAAATCTGAGATTGGTTGAAAATGGGTTCAATGAATTGTGGCTAATAGAAAGTCAATTTTTAAAACCAATGCTTACTAGCCCCAAAGATGTTGATACTTATTCCGTGAAACTTCTTGAATTACGCTATAATGTTTTACTAGTGCATATGGGGAAGAAAGAATTGAAAAAAGAATTTCCATATGTTTTCAAATATATCGCATATGCAGAAAAACAAAGCATTCATTTGGGTTCAACATTAAAAAGCAGGAAAATCTGGTATGACTTGGGCATAAAAAAACTTCCAGATATGTCATTCAATTATATAGTAAATGAATTTGGAAGAACGTTTTTCGTCAAAGCATTTTCTAACAATAATTTTCACAACATATATGCAAAAGCTAAAGCCAAAAGTATTTGGTTATACATGAACTCCACCATTAGTTGGCTAATACAACAGCTTATCATGCGTAGTAATCTAGGTGATGGTGCAGGGAAAATTGAAACCTATGAATTAGCTGATTTTCCTGTTATTTCAGTTGACTTGGAAAATATAAAAATTGACCTTGGTAAAACAAAAAACTACAAAGAAGAATTTGGAAATTTAGAGAATCTGAAAACTGTAAATCCTGAACGGGTAAAATTAGATAGCGCCATTCTTGAAGCAATTGGTTACAAGAATAAAAAGGAACGAGAAGAAGTTTTGTTAGAACTTTATAAAGCTACTTACCAACTCATAAATGCCCGTCTCCAAAAGGCCCAAAGCATGAAAGGTGTTAAAGCCCAGCGTAATAAGGTTGAGTTCAGTGTGTATGTAGAACAACTTAAAACCATGCTTATTGAAGGTGATTATAAAGCAAAAAATACCATCACTTTTGGTAAGCAACTGGAAAAATTAGTTCAGGAAATATCATCTGAAAATAAACTCCAAAAGAAAATAATTGATACTTACTGGAAAGAAAGATTCGGAGAGTTATATGATGAAAAGATAATAGCGCAAAAAGACCAAATGACTTTATTTTAAAGTCTATGTTCCCTACGTAGAACAAATCTTAATAGGTATAACTTAGGTGCCAAAGGATTTCATTCCGCCGTCTCAAACATGAACACGCAGGCGTTCTGGTCTATGTTTATGAGTTGGTATTTGAGGTAGCTAAGGTCCCATATTTTCGTTTTAGGTTCCCATTTTATAACTATGGTGCCTTTAACCGCGCCGGTTATTGATCCTTCGCTGTATATGGGGTCAACTGTGTAGATGATGTTCAGGCAGTCTTTGCGCAATTGGGTTGGCTTGGCCTTTACCAGGCCTGTGGCTTCTTTCTTTGCGGTAGCAAGGGCTATGGGCTGCTCCGGAGCAAGGTTGCCGGCCTTGTAGAACTTAGGTACAAGGCGGTATTCTTCCTTATCTTCAGGGATGGTGCCAGCGTCAATAAAACTTTTGTCAAAATACACGGTGTCTTTAACTTTTGATTGTCCATGTACAGATACTGCACCCACACACAAAACCGACAAAATGAGCATCATTTTTTTCATAGTAACCTTATCTATTTTTACACACCAAAGGTAATAAATGCCGCCCGTATTATAACCTGACTTTCGTTTATTCACAATTAAATAAAACACAATACATTTGCAACGTAATATCCAATGCAACATATTCCTTTTCTTTTCGTTAGTTTTGCAAACATTTGAACGGAAATTATGAGTTTATCAAAAGAAGCAAAGATCGGGATATTGGTTACCGTATCGCTCGTGATCTTCTTCATAGGTTTTTATTTCTTAAAAGGAGCCAGTTTATTTTCCAACGACAAGGATTATTACTGCTATTATTCAAATGTGGACGGCCTGCAAAATTCCGCTAATGTGCAGATCAGGGGATTGAATATAGGCCATGTATCCGGTATGCACCTTGTGGATGGCAAGGGTGTGCGGGTAACCGTGTCAATTGGTAAGAATGTGGAGATACCGGAAGGCACTATAGCCAGCCTCGTATCGTTCGACCTGCTGGGCACAAAAATGGTAAGGCTTGACCTCGGCAACGGACCTGCGATGCTCCCGCCCGGCGCCAGCTTACCTACCAACAGCGAAGGCGGAATAGTGGATAATGTATCGGCAGAGCTTACGCCAAGGCTCCAGGAAATGAAAGCGACAATCGTATCTTTTGATTCCGCCCTTTCCGGGATAAATGCAGTTGTGAGCTATCAAAACCAAAAGGCCATAGCCGCAGCTATAAAAAGCATACAAACCACCGCTGATAACCTTGCCGAACTATCATCCGCGCTGAAAAATGAAGGCGGCGAAATGACCGGTATTTTGCACAACGCAAACAGCATTACCGCCAACCTTGCCAGAAACAATGACACTATAAACCGGATACTCACCAACATCAACAAATTGTCGGGGCAGCTTGCCAAAGCCCCGGTGCAAAAAACAGTAATGGAACTGCAAAAAACCATAGCCGATTTCCAGGGTATTGCCGATAAGATAAATAATAACGAGGGGTCGTTAGGAATGCTCATTAATAACAAGGACCTGTACAATAATCTGAATAATTCGCTGCGCACACTCAATAGCCTGATGAGCGACATCCAGGCGCATCCCTCCCATTATGTAAACGTTACTGTCTTTGGGAAGAAAAAGAAATAAACACAGAGCAATGCGGGGAGTACCGGGTATAAAATTTTCTGCGGCATGTAAAACATACGTTGCTTTTTTGTGCGTTTGTTTTTTATTATTCCATAATAATGCTGCCGCCCAGGAAGCCGATACCGCCAATAAAATAAGGATAAGTATTGACAGCGCCGAAACAATAACGTATTTCAACACGGATTCGGGAACCTTCCACAGGTTTGTGGGGCATGTGGTTTTGAGGCAGGGTACCGATACTTTGTATTGCGACAGTTGCTTTCAGAATAATACCACTAAGAATTTTGAAGCTTTCGGGGATGTGAAAATAGCGCAGCAGGGCGGCACACAAGGCACAAGCGATTATCTGAAATACACATCAGCGCAAAAGCTGGCTTATATGCGCGGCCACGTGACCCTTACCGATGGGAAGAACAACCTGAAATGCGAGGAACTGACATACAACCTGGGTACAAAGGTAGCAGTGTATGATAATGGCGGCACATTGCATAATGACAGCACCACGGTAACGAGCAATTCGGGGGTGTATAATGTACACGACAAAAACGCGCGGTTTAAAGGGCATGTGGTTATTCTTGACCCGCAATACAACATTAAATCGGAAGACCTGCTTTACAATACCGAAACAAAACTGACGGAATTTTACGCCAAATCAATTGTTACCAGGGATAGCGGCAGGGGAACATTGCAAACTTCCAAAGGTACTTATGACGGACAAAACGGAATTGCGCATTTCATTGGCCGCTCCTCTATATGGAACAACGAACAGTATATAGAGGGTGACACTTTGAATTACAACAAACTTACCGGCTACGGCCTTGCTATTGGCCATGTAATATCTATTGATACGCTGCACCATTCCACTATGTATTGTGGCCGGGCGGAATATTTCCAGAAGCAGCGGATACTCTGGGCTACGATAAAACCGGTACTCGTGCAGGTGAATGGTAAAGACACTTTGTACATACGCGCCGATTCTTTTTATTCGGCGCCAATGGTTAAGTCAAAAACAAAGAATACAGCCTCGCCAGGTGATTCCGTAATGCAGGCTGGAGGTAGAGACGGAATGCGTATCATGGCTGCAAAAGCAGATAGTATGCACAGCTACAGGGACTCGGTGACTAAGGATAGCATAAACTTCGTTCAGCAGAATATAAAAGACAGTATTGTAAAGCCTGTTTCTCATTCTACATTTCATGTTCCGGCAGCTAAAAACAAATCGTATGCCGGCTTAAAAAAAGGCGCTAAAAAAAGTAAAGTCACGAACGAGACGGCTATCGAAAACAAAATGGTTACTGATACCACAACTGCCGATAGCACAGCCCCGCTGTATTTTATAGGTTACCATCATGTGCTTATATTCTCCGATTCCATGCAGGGAAAATGTGACAGCGTATGCTATACCCGTTCCGATTCCATAATACGGATGATGTATAACCCGATAGTATGGGCGCATAGGAGCCAGATTACCGGGGATACCATATTGCTGCAATTGGACAGCAGCCAGCTAAGGCGCATGTATGTACCTGCCAACGCCATTGTTATTTCCCAGTCAGGCCCTGAAAAAGCACATTTATTTGACCAGGTGCAGGGAAAGACCCTCACTGCTTATTTCAGCAACAATACCATTACCCGGATGCTTGTTTACCCAAGCGCGCAATGTATCTATTATACCAAGGATGCAAAGGACGCCTATATAGGCGTGGATGAAAGTACCAGCACACGAATGCGCATTTATTTCAGCGACCAGAAGATACAGACCATTAAGTTTGAACAGGAACCACACCACACCATGACCCCCATGATACAAGCCGACCTCCCCAATATGAAACTGAGCAAGTTCAAATGGCTCATAGACCAGCGGCCAAAAACAAAAGAAGAGTTGTTTAAGTGAAGAAGTACGACGTTTTAATGTCAAAAACCTGTATTGGGCAATACCATTGCGAGCTTTAAAACATAACACCGGAAACCGCGCCTTTGCGTCTTTGCGAGAAACCTTTCGTGCTGTATTATGATATAATTGGTATTATGCAAGAACCTTCCTCATTGCCGATACCTCTTTGCGCTCCCCTATCTGCTGGCGCCACATGGCGTAGTACAATCCTTTTTCAGCTACAAGCGATTCATGGTTGCCTGTTTCAATAACGTTGCCTTTTTCCAGAACGTATATGCGGTCGGCGTGCATGATGGTGGAAAGGCGGTGCGCTATCATTATGGTTATATGCTGTCGCTGGGCGGTAATGCTGCGTATGGTCTGCGATATTTCGTCTTCGGTCAGCGAATCGAGCGCGGAGGTTGCTTCGTCAAATATCATAAGCCGTGGTTGCCGCAGCAACGCACGGGCAATGGATATACGCTGGCGCTCACCGCCGGATAGTTTCAGTCCGCCTTCGCCAATGAGCGTGTCCAAACCCTTTTCAGCGCGTGACAGCAGATTTTGACAAGCAGCCTTTTGCAGTACGGCATTGATCTCCTGTTCGGAAGCCGATGGGTTCACGAATAAAAGATTTTCTTTTATAGTGCCGGAAAACAATTGCGGATCTTGGGTTACAAGCCCCATCTGGCGGCGCAGTTCTTCATAGTCAATATTGGCCTCGTCATGCCCGTTGTAGTAGATATGGCCTTTTATGGGATGATACAGGCCCACCAGCAGCTTTACCAAAGTAGTCTTGCCACTGCCCGAAGGCCCGACAAACGCTACCGTTTCCCCAAGTTTCACATCAAACGAAATGCCGTCAAGGGCAGGACGGGTAGCGCTGTTGTGCTTAAAGGTAACATTGTTGAACCGTACTTGTTCGATCCCGTTTATAGCCTCCGGATTTTCAGGGGTAAACTCAACGGGTTTCTTTAAAAGGTCCTGCATATTATGCAGCGATGCTTCTGCTTCGCGGTAGGAAAGTATAACGTTCCCGATCTCCTGCATAGGCCCGAAAATAAAAAAGGAATAAAATGTGAGTGATAAATACTGCCCTGGTGAAATTGCTCCTTTAAAAATAAAGAACAGCAGGCTCATAACGATTACCTGTTGCAGAAAATTTACAAAAGTGCCTTGTATGAAAGATATGGTGCGTATGCTGCGCACCTTCTTAAGTTCCAGTTTTAGTATCTTTATGGTGGTTGCGTTGAGCCTGCGTATTTCCTGGTTGGTAAGCCCCAGGCTTTTCACCAGTTCTATATTGCGCAGCGATTCGGTTGTAGAGCCTGCCAGCGCGTTGGTTTCGCGGACTATATTTTTCTGTACGGTTTTTATTTTTTTGCTCAATGCGCTGGTTAGCACTCCTAATACCAGCGCGCCGCCGAGGTAAACAAGCGGTAAGTATGGGCTTAAAGAAACAGCATAAATAATTACGAAAACAATACCGATAATAGTTGGGAGCAGTACATTAAAGAAAGAGGTGATAAATTTTTCGCAATCGGCTCGGGCTTTTTGCAACACAGAAAGTGTCTGTCCGCTGCTCTGGTCTTCAAAATCCTGGTAAGGCAGGCGTAGCGCGTGTTTTAAACCATCGGTATATAGCTGTGCGCCGAACTTCTGTATCACCACGTTTACCACATAATCCTGGAAATTCTTTGCTATCCTTGATACCATAGCCACGCCCATAATGGCGCCTATATATACCAGCGCCTGGTGCAGGTAAACAGACATATTCCTGGCAATAAGCCCGGCCTTGTCAACAGAGAAGGGATGGTTCACAAACTTGTCCAGTATTTTACCCGCAAGCATGGGGTTAAGTAGGGAGAAGCTCTGGTTGATAGCCGCAAGCACAATAGCCACAAAGATCATCAGCTTGTAGCGGCTGAGGTATTGCATTAATAGTTTCATAAGTTGCAAAGATAAGATGTACCCACACTTATTCTGCAATAGGGATATTAGAAATACTTATAAACCCCAAACCCCTGAAGGGGCTTCCCCTCATTTTTAACTATTTTCTGGTGAATTTGTAAAAGACTACCAACCTTTTTATCTATTGCCAATGTAAACGTATCGGCAGAAACATCTTTTATATTCATCCAGTAGGTACGTTCATTGGGTATAAGGTTGATGATGGGATCCGGTATGTTTCCGGCTACGAGGTAATAGATGCTGATGACCTGTGAATTATCATAGGCAGAGGCCTGGAAGAAATCAGTAGTGTAAAAATGGCCGGTAACTTCTATCTCTATGCCCAGTTCTTCCTTCCATTCGCGTTTCAGGCAATCCGTTGTGCCTTCGCCCCAATCAAGGCCGCCGCCGGGAAATTTGATGATGGTTTGCCCGCGTATCAATTCTTCATTTACCAGCAACTGATCGTCTTTGACCAGGATGCCGTAAACCCTTATGTTGAAGCGGTTTTCCAAGAATGCAGGGAGATACTGAAACTATAAAAATAATGAACAGAAAAAAGGCGCAGTATTAATATACATGCGGTTTCATGGTAAGCAGCATGGTATCGTTTATCCAGTTTGTGGTAGTGCTGAGATGCCTGGAGGCGAAGGTTGCCACTATTATGGAACTGTTGGAAGATATAGAGCCGGAGCCGTAAAGCAATTTGTAATTATTGAACAGCATATGGTATGCAGACGCTGTGTCCATTGTAAACGAATAGCTGTTACCGCTATCCAATGTGCATAGTATGTTGTAATAAGGATTGTTGGCAAAGTTATCAATGAAGAAGGTGGTGGGGGTAGATGAATTTGCGAAGAATAAAGTATAATAAGAAGTATCGCCTACAAAGCCAACTGAATCGCTGCCTATAATGATCTGTGTTGCATCCCATGTACCAATGTACTTGGCAGTGGATACCACCGCACAATTATTTCCTTCATAACCTGTGGGGCAGAAGCACCTGGCCTTGTTGGTAACGGTATCAATATGGCAATAACCGGTATTCTCGCATATCACCCCTTCGCAGGTATTCAGGTTCGCGCCCGGCTTGGTACACGACAAATAAGCAATCGTTAAGAAAGACATCAGTGTGACAACAGCCGCAAGAATATTACCGCTTTTCTTACCTATCATGGCATAAATTTAATAAAAGTTTTCAATTTTAAAACCAGTGGCCCTTTAATTCCCACTTCAATTTTCTATTTCCCTTATATTTTTATCTTTCAGTTAGTATTTCTTAGTCTTAATATGTAAATATAGCAAAAATTAAATGACTACAGTTGTTTTAATTCAGTAACCAGCGCCTGCAATACTTTTTTTGCGTCGCCGAAAAGCATGGAGGTTTTTGGTTTAAAGAACAAGTCGTTCTCAATACCGGCATATCCCGGCTTCATGCTTCGCTTGTTTACTATTACATGCTCTGCTTTTTCCACTTCCAGTATCGGCATTCCGTAGATAGGGCTTGAGGGGTCGTCTTTAGCGGCAGGGTTCACCACGTCATTTGCGCCAAGTATCAATACCACATTGGTTGTACTCATCTGGTCGTTGGCGTCTTCCATTTCCAGCAGCTTTTCATAAGGCACGTCCGCTTCGGCAAGCAGTACATTCATATGGCCCGGCATACGGCCAGCCACCGGATGAATACCATAACTCACTTCCACTCCCTTTTCTTCCAGTATTTTTTCCAGTTCGTGGCAGGCATGTTGCGCCTGGGCCACAGCAAGGCCATAACCGGGAATGATGATGACCTTCTGTGCGTAAGCCATTAAAACAGCAGAATCGTTTAAGGATATTTCTTTGAAATTGCCTTGTTCTTTCGCTTCACCTGCGGGTCCTGCTTTTTGCCCGCCAAACGAGCCGATGAGTACATTTTTGAGCGAGCGGTTCATGGCCTTACACATCAGTATGGTAAGTATGGTACCCGCAGAGCCAACCAGGATACCGCCGGTAAGCATTACGGGGTTGTTGTAGAGAAAGCCGCCAAATGCCGCTGCCACACCGGTAAAGGAGTTTAGCAGCGAAATCACTACAGGCATATCGGCGCCGCCTATGGGCATTACAAACAAGATACCGTACAATGCCGCAAGTGCAAGAATGCCATAGAACAACCCGTGTATATCGGGGAAGAACCCGCCAACAACAAGTATAACCAATGTGATAAGGCCCGCAAAGATGATAAAATTGATAGCCTGTCCGCCGGGTATTGTCCTGTCCTTGATACGTCCGTTCAGCTTACCCCACGCTATCATACTGCCTGCAAAAGATACCGTACCGATAAGCATACCAAGCGCTATAACGATCATAGTCCCGGTTTCTTTCACTTCGGGTTTATTGTATTCCACCAAAGAGATAAGCATCGCGCACGCGCCACCCATACCATTGAAGAG
>Ga0206818_1017_pt2 | contig 64661 bp, 52 predicted proteins | sample Alteio_BWOrgCont_86_FD_152881 | JGI IMG/M metagenome (GOLD analysis project Ga0206818, IMG submission 152881) | Enriched cells from forest soil in Barre Woods Harvard Forest LTER site, Petersham, Massachusetts, United States -... | ecosystem: Environmental > Terrestrial > Soil > Temperate forest >...
GTAACCGTATATACGGTCGGGGATACTGCATGTACGGATACAGAGCCTGGCATATTCTGGGTGCATCCGGTAACTGTATTAGCGCCAATAGCCTTATAAGCCCCCGCACCGGTCTGTGGCCCAAAATCAACCGGGCCACCTACAGTGCTAACTATAGGGCTGCCAACAGGCGTTGTGCCTAAGTATAGCTGGTAACTTACTCCGGGGTCAGAAATTCCTCCCGCTAAGTAAACATCTGCACCAACTCCGCCCAAACAATAATTACCACCACCATCAGTTATTAATGTGTAAGTATTCGGAAGCGGGTTAGTGCCTACTGAAGCGCTGCCTGTCATCATACTTGTGCAACCGGTAAGCGGGTTTGTGGCGAGTACATTGTAAGTGCCGGTGGTGGTTTGCGCGCCAAAATCAATGGTACCGCCGCTGCCGGCATCCATGCCGCCTAAAGGTATGCCGCCCATATTCAACTGGTAGTTGATGCCTGTATTCGAGCCATCAAGGCCAATATGTGAGCCGGAGCCGCCAACACAGTAGTTACCGCCGCCGGTTACATTATGAGGAGCGGGAGCGGCATTAATATTTATTGTTGCGCTGCCGGCCATATTGTCTGTACAAGCTGTAGTTGCATTAGTGGCAATTACCGTATAGATACCCGAAAGGGTCTGTAACCCTAAGTCAAGAGCGGAGCCGGTTCCGGTGGCAGGAAGGCCCATTGCTACGGAATCATTGTATAACTGGTATGTGACGCCGGTGTTTGATCCGTTCAGCATAATATTTACCCCGGTTCCACTTGCGCAATAATTGCCGCCGCCGGTAACCAAATGCACAACAGGTAAAGGATTAGCAGCCACTGTAGCGCTTGAAAGCATATTGCTGGTACACAAAGTAGTTGGGTTAGTGCCAACTACGGTATAAGTACCTATAATGGTAAAATCTCCGAAGTCGAGGCTGGGCGATCCGTCACCTGGCAAAGCAGCGCCTACCGGCGTGCCACCCCTGAATAACTGGTAATCTACACCCGGATCAGAACCTGACAGCGAAATATCGGGACCTGGGCCGCCAACACAATAGCTGGCGCCACCTATTACAGTATAGATATTAGGTAACGCATTTATGGTTAAATTGGCGTTCCCGTTCATGTTGTTGCTGCAAAGCGTGGCCGGGTTAATAGCCAATACGGTATAAATACCCGCCGGTTCTATTCCGAAATCAAGGCCTGATCCCGTTCCCAGGAATGTATCTATTGCGCCGCCGTAATACAGCAATACGTATTCTATGCCTGTATTCGCATAATCAAGGCCGACATGCAGGCCCGCGCTGCTTGCGCAGTAACTTCCGGTGCCGGTAACATTATTTACCGCAGGCAACGGATCAATTACTATCGTTGCGCTGCCATACATATTCGCGGTACATCCCGCGCCGCCCGAAGCGGTTACCGTATAAACTCCTGCCGCCGAATGGAGACCAAAATCAAATGCGCTTCCTGTCCCGGTAAAAGTACCCGCAAAACCGGTAATGCTGTTAGTTAAAGAATAGGTTACTCCTGCATCGGAGTTGCTGAGAGAAATATCTTTTCCCGTGCCGCCTGTACAATAATCGCCGCCGCCAAGTACCGCATACACATTTGGCGATGCATTCACAGATATGGTTGCAGTACCTGCCATTGCAGAGCCACAACCGGATGAGGGACTGAATGCCGTAACGGAATAAATACCCGGAACATTAATGTTGCCAAAACTCAAAGGAGAACCGGTACCGGACATATGTGGGCCAACATCCGTTGCACCCTTTAATAACTGGTAGTAAACACCGGTATCAGACCCATCCAATCCGAGCGGAACACCTGCAGTACCCGTACAAAAACTACCTCCGCCGGTAATATTATGTACAGTTGGACCGGGGTTCACATTTACACTTACACTTCCGGTCATGTTATTTGTGCAGCCGGATAATGAACTTGTTGCCACCACCGTATATGTTCCTCCAACTGTTTGTAGCCCGAAATCAAGGCCGGAATTAGAGCCAAAGACAGGAGCGCCTACGGAATATCCGCTATTGTATAATTGGTAAGAAACACCTGAGCCTGAATATACGAGGCCCACATGCACACCTGTTCCGCTTGCACAAAAACTGCCTCCACCCGCAACCGCATAAGGAACCGGTAAGGCATTAACTAATATCGGCGTGGTTGCGTTACAGCCTGCTGAAGACGTATAGGTAATGGTAGCCGTTCCTGATGAAATACCGGAAACAATACCAGAGGTAGCTCCGATAGTAGCCACAGCAGCGCTGCTGCTGGACCATGTTCCGCCCGTGCCATCAGTTAACGTAGTGGTATTGCCCGTGCAAACTTCAAGCGAACCGCCAATGGCATCGGGAAGCGGATTAACAATAAAAGGCACCCCAATTTTACAACCTGTGGAAGACAAGGTATAACTGATAAGGACTGTTCCGGCCACAATACCGGTTACATTGCCGCTAACTAACCCGATGGTGGCAATTGCCGCATCCGAGGTACTCCATGTACCGCCGCTCGTGGTTTCTGTTAAAGTGGATGAGAACCCGACACATGCGTTCGTGGTACCGCCGATAGGGGCGGGTAAGGGATTGGCTGTAACTGTAGCGGAGCCGGCCATATTACTGGTGCATGAAGTAGTTATGTTTGTTGCTACTGCGGTATATGCGCCCGATAATGTTTGAAGGCCAAAGTCAAGCGCTGAACCGGTACCTGTAACAGGTGTACCGGATATGACGCCACTATTGAATAATTGATAACTGATACCTGTAGCGGAGCCGTTAAGCCCAATATCTATGCCAGTACCGCCGGGGCAAAATGCGCCGCCGCCTATCATATTATTAATTGCAGGTAACGGCGATACCGTTTCTGAAGTAGTAATGGAACAGCCTGTTGGTAACCTGTAAGTAATAACTGCCGACCCTGCTGCTACACCTGACATAACGCCTGTAGAACTAATAGCTGCAATTGTAGTATTTGAACTTGTCCACGCCCCACCAGATACGCCATCAGTCAAAGTAGCGGTTGCGCCTGCGCAAATACTGGTTGCAGAGGCAGTGATTGATGTTGGGATCTGGTTTACTGTTAATGTTGTTGTTGGCAAGGCGGTAACGCCGCCGCAAGGACTGGGTATTGTATAAGTTATTACCGTATTACCCGGCGATAGCGTAGTAACAGCGCCGGTAGAGGGGTTAATTGTTGCAACAGCCAGGTTGCTGCTGCTCCAGGTACCACCAACAAAACCTGTAGGGTTGCTGAGAGACATTGTTGCTCCCTGGCATACCGGGCCAGTATTACCAACAATAGCGCCGATAGGGTTGCACAATACAGTAATCTGCACATAGCCGGAACCCGATTGATAACCGGAAGTTGTAGATGTGAGTGTTACGCCAGCGCCACCATAATAGGAAGACCCGCCGCCGCCGGAGCCGCCGCTGCCGCCGCCGCCACCATAATAGCCGCCGCCGCCGCCGCCGCCCCAATAAGTTGCCGCGCCACCGGCGCCAACGCTGCCATTTGAACCGGTATAACCAGAATAGGTGCCCCCTGCGGTACCAACTCCTGTTTGTGAACCACCGGTGGTAACAGTAACGCCACAATTTGATCCTCCGCTGGCGCCGCTGGGATAACCGCCATTACCTCCGGCAGAATAGCTGCAATCAAAAGAAGCGCCGCCGCCGCCGCCGCCAACAATCAGGCGGCTACTTAACCCGCCAACTCCGGCAACGGTACGAATATCAGTTGCAGCAGCGCCGCCTGAACCACCGCCACTGTTACCGCCCACGCCGCCGTCTTCACCTCCGCCATAACTACTGCCTCCGGCGCCACCATTATTATTTCCTCCGGCTGCGCCAACATAAATGAATAATACCTCGCCGCCGGATACGGCCAAAGTAGCTTGTACACGGCCGCCTTTGCCTCCTGCTAAACTATAAGTCCCACCCTGTGCCCCTGCGAGATCAATTCCTAATAATGCAGCAGTCGGCGGCACAGTGTAAGTATATGCGCCACCCGAACTATAGGTAGTGGTTTGAGCGGTTGCGCCCCAATTTAATCCTGTTAACAGGGCAACCAGGATCATTAATTTTGAAGAAGGGTATATCTGTTTCATACGGGCATTATTTTATGACAAGAAAATAATTAAAATTTAAAATCCACTGTAATTTTCAAAAAACAGATTGCGCTGTTCCAAAAAACAGTTACGCAAAATAGTTTATTTTTTTTTAAAAACAAAATATTCTTTTCCCAGAAGATAATACCAAAGGTATCTTACTTCCTGAAAAAAGAACTGCGCCAACTTTTGCAAGTTATTTTGTCAACGTTCCTTATTTTCATGCTCTTGCTTGTTTACAATTGTTTTTCAAATCATTTAGCCTATTTTTATTACCTGCAATAAAGCCAATTCATTTATGAACAAAATCTTACCCATCCTGTTTTTTCCCTTTGTTTTACCGCTTTATGCCGGTTCCCAGGTAATGCCGAAAGAAGATAGCAAACTGAATTACCGGCTGATCGGATTTTCATTCCCGCAACTACAAAACGCTGACCATTACCGTCTGGAGATAGCTACAGGAAACTACAACACCCAGGATTCTTTTAAAAAAAATACTTCACAATCTATTGAATGCAGTACAAACAGGATCATAACCGAAGTGCCGGAATTTGGTAAAGAATATACCTGGCAGGTAGTATATACACTGAGCCATTCAAAAACCAAGAAGAGCGAACTTCATCACTTCTCAACCTTGATGGCCGCCAATGTTGATACCACAAATATGCGGTTGAAAATTCTGAAAAACGCTGAAAAATATAAAGATGCTTATGTTTTTTTAGACGGTAACCAGGCGCTTTATGATATGAAAGGAAGACCGGTATGGTTTCTGCCCAACATAGAAAAGAATGAGCGCGAGAACCAGGATCCCAGGGACCTGAAATTTACCGCTGACGGAACAATAACTTTACTGATACAGACAAGAGCATACGAAATAAATTATAACGGGGACATTTTGTGGAAAGCGCCATACCAGGACAAAGTTCCAGGGACCACGAACGGATTTTATCATCATCAATTTACCAAACTATCCAATGGGCATTATATGGTAATGGGAATGGAAAATAATGGCGTGTATATAAAGACAAAGAATACCGGTAATGCTACTTCAAAAGACAGCATCTTATTTGTAGGGGCAATAAATATAACAAGCCCGGAATACAGAACGGTTTATCCTTCATTTGGTTTTGGAACAGTGTTAGAATATGACAAAGACAGCAACATAATATGGTCTTACAAGACTTCAGATTACTTCACAGGGTCTGATCTTTTATATCACAAAATGAGAAACGGGTCATTAGATATAAAGGTACATGACAACGGGTTTTATTTTGATGAAAAAGCTAAAGAACTATATATTAGTTTTAAAGACATTGGCCGTATTATTAAGGTGAAATACCCTGATGGCGCCACTTTAAACACATACGGAGAACTGTTCAATCCCGGTGCAATTCAAAACATGGGAAAAGACTTTTTTTGCGGCCAGCATAATTGCGGGGTATCCGGAGATGGCAGCTTATACTTATTTAATAACAATGCCTGCAACTGGCCATCACTCCCTACAATTGTAAAAATGCAACAGCCTGTAGCCAAGAATGACAGCCTGAAAAAAATATGGGAATACCAATGCACTATTGACGATAGCGACCTGGAAGCGCAAAAAAAGCTGCATTTAACATCGGGCGGGAGTGTCTATGAATTGCCAGACCATTCTATTTTTGCTTCTATGGGTAGTATGTACAGTAAAGTATTTATCCTAAGTATGAACAAAGAAATTTTATGGAGCGCATTGCCTGAGAAATGGAATTCATTTGAACAAAAATGGCAGCCGGTTGACCAATACCGCGCCAGCATTATTACCGACCGGGAGCAATTAGAGCTACTAATCTGGAATGCAGAAGGTAAGGAACGATGACCACCATTGAGCAAAAAAACAGCCCCGGATGAACCGGGGCTGTTTGGTTAATTTCCTTTTAAAAGCTGTTATTGCGCTATCACAAAATGGAACACTTTGGTTTCGCTGCCGGAACGCAGGTTTAGCATATACATGCCATTCGCCAGCTCACTGCCTAATTGCACAGGCGCATCTATGACGCCGCTTTGCGCAGTTACTTTGCCGGTATAAACAACCTGCCCGAGCATATTCGTTACTTCCAGCGTTACTTCTTCATTTTGCGTAGTACCGAGCGTTCCCTTTACTGTAAACGCACCCTTGTTGGGGTTTGGCACCAGGGTAATATTGCTGCCCGCAGCTATAACCTGGCTAAGGCCTGTACTTACATTGACCAGGACAATTCTCATCCCTACAACAGTGGATAATTCAGCGCATGGGCCGCTGGCGGTAACAATACAGTCAACAGTGTCGTTGTTGAAAAAAGTATAGTCCACGAATGTTGCATTGGTTGCGCCATGTATCGGGTCTCCATTAACTTCCCACTGGAAGGTGGGGTCTGGCCCGCCATTTGCCGCAAACACCCTTATGGAATCTATGTGCCATACATCAACATCATTGCCCGGGTATGCCCTGAGTGTAGCAGAGGGCTGTATCAGGGAATCTACAAACACCGAAGGCGTACCAAACATATTATTGAGGCATGTGGTAATGGTGCTGTTAGCGACAACAGAATATATTCCGGGGGTACTCTGGATGCCATAATCAAGCGCGGCTCCTGTACCATAGGTCATAGTTTGCAGGGTAGAACCACGGTATAATGTATAAGTGATACCGAGATCAGAACCATCAAGGCCGATGTGGTTGCCAACCGTACCGGGACAATAGCCGCCGCCGCCGGTTACATTGTGAACGGTGGGTAAGGGAACGATATTCACAGAAACACTGCCTGCCATGTCGCCATTACAGGATGATGATCCAACGCCCGTCACGAAGTAGCTGCCGGCCACTGATTCCAGGCCAAAATCAAGCGAGGCTCCCGTACCTGCCATAACGCTGCCTACAGCCACAGGCGTAACGCCACTCCGGTATAACTGGTAGCTGATACCTACATCTGAATTGGCAAGCCCTATATGTACGCCTGCGTCAACTGCGCAATAAAACCCGGAATCTGTTACTGTCACTGGATAAGCATTGGGCGCGGGCTGGATAACCACCGTTACGCTGTCGGGCATATTATTTACGCAGGAAGTCAACGAATTGGTAGCTACGACCGAATAAACCCCGGCTGCGGTTCTTAACCCGAAATCAAGTGCGCCTGTAGTACCCGGCATAACCGGGCCTGTAGCCACACCAGACAGGTACAACTGGTAATTCACGCTTACTTCGGAAGAAGAAAGGCCTACGGGAACGCCCGTTCCGCCTATACAATAGCTGCCGCCGCCGGTTACCGTTTGCACTGCCGGCAATGCGTTAATAACAACAGCGCTGCTGCCGAGCATATTTGCGGTGCAACCCAGCGCCATGGTTGTTGCCACAGCTGTATAAATACCTGCGCCGGTTTGCAACCCGAAATCTAACGGAGCGCCGGAACCTGTAACCGGGGAGCCGACCGGGGAGCCGCCGAGGTACAACTGGTATGTTACACCTGAACTTGAACCGCTAAGGTTAACACCGACACCCGAACCGCCAACGCAATAATTACCACCACCGGCTACTGTAAATAACATTGGGGAAACAGGGTTCACTATTGCGCTGCCAGGCATATTATTAACACATCCGCTGGTATTAGTTGCAATAACTGTATAAATGCCTGCCGTTGACTGGCTGCCAAAATCAACCGGGGTACCGGTTCCGGTCATAGGAGTACCAATTGGCGTACCACCAACGTATAGCTGGTAATTTACGCCTGGGTCTGAGCCGCTGCAAATACTAACATCGGGGCCTGTGGCGCCCGCACAAAAATTACCACCACCGCAGAGCGGATAAGCATTAGGAAGCGGAATAACATTTATTACCGCGCTGCCCGCCATGGTGTCGAAACACGAGGTAAGGGGGTTTGTGGCAACTACAATATAGGTACCTGCCGCAGACCTCGTACCGAAAGAAAGCGCAGTGCCACTGCCTGCTATCGGGCTGCCGGACGGGCCGCTGCCCTGGAATACTTCATAGCTGATACCTGTACCGGAACCGTCGAGCACAAGATTAAAACCAGTCCCACCGGCGCATTCGGTACCGCTGCCAGAAATAATATTGTGAACAGCAGGCAATGCGTTAATAACAATAGTGGCGCTGCCAGGCATATTTTTTACGCAAGATGAAGTCATGTCGGTAGCAACAACTGTATAGGTTCCTGCTGTTGGCCATAACCCGAAATCAAGCGGGGAGCCTGTTCCGGTAATAGTTGCCAATGCAGTGGGGGTGCCAGTCACAAACAAATCATAACTCACTCCTGACGCCGAATTACTTAGCTGCACATCAACCCCGGCGCCGCCAACACAATAACTGCCACCGCCGGTTACCGGGTAAGCTGCGGGCAACGGGTTTACAGAGATCACTGCGCTGTCCGCCATATTACTGGTACATGATGTGGTTGTATTACTGGCTACTACGGAATAAATGCCGGGAGATGTGAATAAACCGAAATTAATGCCCCCGGAACCCGTTCCCGCAACAGGCGTACCTACAGCGGTTGTTCCTTTATATAACTGGTAATTTACACCGGCGTCCGAACCGGATATTGAAATAGTTGTACCGGTGGCGCCTGAACAGATGCTACCACCGCCGCTTACATTATAAACAACAGGTGGCAGCGCCGCAGATATTACCGCGCTTCCGTTCATAACATTATTACAGCCTGTAGCTGTATTTATACCTATAACCGTATAAACGCCTGCCAGTTGCAAACCGAAATCAAGGCCCGCGCCTGAGCCAAGTGCAGTATCAATAACAGCGCCGCTGCTGTTTAACAATTCATACACTATTCCCGCGCCACCAAAATCAAGGCCAACATGCACCCCGGTTCCCCCGGCACAATAACTGCCGGTACCGGTAACATTACTGGCTACAGGCAATGGGTTAATAACTACAGTAACGCTGCCCGACATAGCAGACGTGCAGCCATAAGTGCCGTCAGTTGCCTGTATTGTATAAACGCCCGCAGCCGTGAACGGGCCAAAAGTTATGGGCGCACCCACTCCTGAAGCAGAAGTTCCCACAGCGATAGCGCCTTTATATACCTGGTAAATGGCGCTTGCATCAGAATTTGAAAGTGTTATGAGCCTGCCTGCTCCCCCGGCACAATAACTGCCGCCGCCGCTTACCGTATATACATTTGGCGGAGGGGCGATAGATATTACCGCCGTGCTTCCCAAAGTATTGTTGCAACCAGTTGTCGCGTTGGTAGCAAGTACCGTGTAAGTGCCTGCCGCAGAATGTAAGCCGAAACTGAGTGATGATCCCGTACCGGTCATTACAGAACCCACAGGTGTAGTTCCATTATACAACTGGTATTTTATGCCAACGACAGATCCATCCGTCCCTACCGGTACACCCGCTGAACCCGCGCAGAAATTCCCTCCGCCGGTAATATTGCTCGTTAAGTCAGGGAGCGGTTTTATTGTTACGGTCACAGACCCTGTCATATTGCTGATGCAACCTGATAATATATTAGTGGCCACTACCGTATAGGAACCGCTCAGATATTGCAAACCAAAGTCGAGGCCGGAGTTGGAACCTTCCACCGGGGAACCACCAAGCGGGATGCCTGCATTATATAATTGGTAATTTACTCCTGAACTGGAATAGGAAAGGCCAACATGCACGCCGGCTCCGCCGGTGCAATAAGAACCGCCATCTGATACAGTTAAGGTATAAGGTGTGGGAAGCGGGTTCACTACAAGCGGCGAACTGGTAATGCACCCAAGCGCTGACGCATAAGTAACGTTAACTGAACCTGCCGCAATACCCGTAACAACACCTGATGTTACACCAACTGTGGCAATGGTAGCATCGCTGGTGCTCCAGGTGCCACCCGTGCTGACGTCGGTCAGGTAGGTTGTGCCGCCAATACAGGCATCTAATGTTCCGCCAATAGCTGGTGGAGAAGTATTTACTGCCATAGGAAGATATACTTTACATCCGCCTGAAGATAAAGTATAAGTTATGGTTGGCGAACCTGCAACATATCCCGTAACAACGCCGGAAGCAACGCCAACAGCAGCAACGGCAGTATTACTGCTGCTCCAGGTGCCGCCTGGCGTAGGGTCGCTCAAGGTTGTTGTTGAGCCTATGCACACATTGGGTGAGCCGGTGATGGGCGAAGGCAACGGGTTGACAATAACAGTAGCTGTGCCAGACATGGTATTGGCACATAAAGAAGTCGGGTTGGTGGCAACAACGGTATAAACGCCGGCAGGGGTATGTAGGCCAAAGTCAATGGAGCCGCCCGTTCCGGTTTGAGGCCCGCCTATCGTAGAGCTACCGTTAAGTAACTGGTAGCTTACGCCTGCTGTAGAGCCAAGAAGGGAAATATCAACACCCGTTCCACCTGCACAATAAGCTGCCGATACGGGAGAAATGGTGAAAATAGCAGGAGAAGCCTTAACAGTTTCTGTAGTATTGACAAAACACCCGGCGGGTAAAGTATAGGTGATCCCTACCGTAATTGATGTTCCGCCGCCTGCGGAAACACCCGAAAGATTACCTAATGAGGGATCAATGGTTGCATTGACGATACTGCTGCTGGTCCAGGTGCCTCCAGGTACGCTGTTACTTAAAGGTGTAACAGCGCCTACGCACACACTGGAAGAGCCTATAATAGGGCCGGGCGATTGGTTTACCGTCACCGTAGCAGTAGCGAGTGCGCCGCAAGGGTTAGTTACATTATAGGTTATAACAGTATTTCCTGCCGTAAGCGCATTAATAATGCCTGTAGTTGGATTAATAGTTGCCACAGAAGTATTACTGCTGCTCCATGTGCCGCCGGTAGCTCCGGTTGGGTTACTAAGCGCCAATGTAGAACCGGCGCATACCGGCGCATTGCCGGTAATAACTCCCGTTGCCGCGCATAGAATAGTTATAGTTACATACCCATTTCCGGTATTAGTTGTAACAGCGTTGACCTGGCTGGTACCGCCATTATAAGAGCCGCCGCCGCCGCCGCCAAAATACCATGAGGTATAAACACCACCTGCGCCGCCGCTATAACCGCCGCCGCCGCCGCCGCCTGTCGCTCCACATTGCCCTTGTCCGCCGCCGCCGCCGCCAAAACCACCAGGCCCATCGTCTCCTGCTGTGCCGCCTAATGCTCCACCGGCGCCACCGGATAATGGCATCGTGCCACCGGTTGCAAGAGAACAACCAACACCGCTAATATAAGCTCCGGCGCCATTTGATAACCATCCTGCGCCTCCGGCAGCATAGTAACTTCCGCCTGGAGCAGTTCCGCCATTACCGCCGGTACCTGCGCCTGCCGCAGTACCCGGGCCGGCTGTAGCGCTTGTAGTGATACTTGCATTAGCGCTTGTATAACCGGAGTTATAACCGGAGCCGCCGCCGCCGCCGGCAGCGATCATTGGTAGCGCGGTACTCGCATTATCCCATACAAACGAACCGCCGCCGCCGCCGCCTTCATATAATTCAGAAGTTGGCTGCTGGCCAACTAAAATGCTCAATGTATGGCCGGGGATGACCGTAAATGCGCCATACATACTGGCGCCATAACCTCCCGGAGATGATATCTCAGTTTCATTTCCACCTTGCGCACCAACAGCCGTAATACCTATACTGGTAACACTTGGCGGAACAACCCAGGTCACAATAGAACCGGTATAATTAAAGGTAGTAGTCTGAGCGTTTGCTCCTGAACTCAATCCTGCCAGCAACACGAGCAGGAAAAGTAATTTTGAAGGGTATATCTGTTTCATAACGGCATTTATTTTATGATAAACAATATAAAAATGAAATTCACAACAATGATAAAAAAACAGTTTGCACTATTCTAAAAAACAGTTACGCAAAATAGTATATTTTTTATGAAAACAAAAATATTCTTTTTTTACACCAGAATAAACGCAGAAGGCAAAATACCCGTAAAACAAACAGCCCCGGATAAACCGGGGCTGTTTGCTTATTTTTTTCTTTGAATGTTATTACCTCGCTATTACAAAATGGAACACTTGGGTTTCACTCTCAGAACGCAGGTTTAGCATGTACATACCATTCGCCAGCTCGCTGCCTAACTGTACAGGAGCGTCTATGGCGCCGTTTTGCGCCGTTATCTTGCCGGTATAAACAACCTGGCCCAGCATGTTCGTTACTTCCAGAGTCACTTCTTCATTAAGCGTTGCGGCAAGCGTTCCTTTTACTGTAAAGGCGCCCTTGTTTGGGTTGGGTATCAAAGTAATGTTGCCGCCCGCCTGTGTAACCTGGTTAACGCCCACATTTGCATTATTAAGAACAATTCTTATCCCTTCAACAGTGGATAATTCACCGCATGGGCCGCTTGCGGTAATAATACAGTCAACAGTGTCATTATTGAAAAAGACGTAGTTTATAAATGTAGCGTTGGTAGCGCCGGGTATAATATTACCATTAACCACCCACTGGAAGGTAGGGTTTGACCCGCCATTTGCTGTGAACACTCTTATGGAATCAACCCGCCATACGCCTATATCATTGCCCGGGTATGCCTTGAGCGTAGCAGTAGGCGTCAATAAAGTGTCAACAGACACTACGGGCATACCATACATATTATTGGGGCATGAAGTAATGGTGCTGTTACCTATAACATAATAAGTTCCGGGGGTACTCTTGATACCGTAATCAAGCGAATAACCGGTACCATACATCATACTATCCAGTATGCCTGCGCCGTGGTATAAAGTATAAGTAATACCCGGATCAGAAGCATCAAGGCCGATGTGGACGCCTGGCGTACCGGGGCAATAACCGCCGCCGCCGGTTACATTATGAACGACGGGTAATGGGACAATATTCACAAAAACACTGCCTGCCATATTCCCATTACAGGATGTTGACGACCCTGCGCTGCCGGTTACGAAATAGCTGCCCGCAACTGCTTCCAGGCCAAAATCAAGCGCGGCTCCCGTACCTGTCATAACGCTACCTACAGCCATAGCTGTAACGCCACCCCGGTATAACTGGTAATTGACGCCTATATCTGAATTGGCAAGCCCGATATGCACACCCGTACCAACAGCGCAATAAAAACCGGAATCGGTTATCGTTACCGGGTACGCAGTGGGCGCGGGTTGAACTACTACTGTAACGCTATCCGGCATATTATTCGAACAGGTTGTAACCGAATTGGTAGCTATAACCGAATATACCCCGGCTGCGGTCTTTAATCCGAAGTCAAGGCCGCCGGTGGTACCTGCCAAAGCCGGGCCTGTAGCCACTCCAGCTAAGTATAACTGGTAATTCACACTTACTTCTGAAGAAGCAAGACCTACAGGAACGCCTGAGCCGCCTATACAGTAGCCGCCGCCGCCGGTTACGGTTTGAGTTGCCGGCAATGCGTTAATACCAATAGTGCTGCTGCCCGTCATAGGGGCTGAGCAGCTGAGGGCGGGTATGGTAGCCACAACGGTATAAATTCCTGCGCCTGTCTGCGGCCCGAAATTTATCGGGGCGCCTGTGCCTGTCACCACAGCGCCCACGGTAGTAGCCCCGGAAATGTACAACTGGTAAGTTTCCCCGGCGCTTGAGCCATTAAGGATAACATTTACACCCGAACCGCCAAGACAATAATTACCACCACCGGTTACTGAATATATCGTTGGGGAAACAGGGTTAACAACTGCACTGCCCGTCATGTTTTTGGTACACCCGCTGGTGTTAGTGGCAATAACGGTATAAATGCCACCTGTTGTCTCAAGGCCAAAATTAACGGCACCGCCAGAACCAATAACAGGAGATCCAATTGGCGTGCCGCCTACATACGCCTGATAGCTGGTTCCTGGGTCGGAGCCTCCACTTGGAAGATCTACATCAACGCCAGTTCCACCCGCGCAGAAATTACCGCCGCCGCCGATAGGATAATCATTAGGAAGCGGAATAATATTTATTACCGCGCTGCCCGACATAGTATCCGTACATGTGGTAAGGGGGTTTGTGGCAACCACAATATAAGTACCAGCCGCAGACCTTGCGCCGAGCGAAAGCGCGCCGCCGCTGCCCGCAACGGGGCTGCCAGACGGACCGGCGCCACCTACTACCTGGTAGCTGACGCCTGTGCTTGAACCGTCGAGAGAAATATCGAAACCTGGCCCTCCGGCACATTGGGTGCCACTGCCCGAAGCAATATTATGAACAGCAGGTAATGCGTTAATAATAACATTGGCGCTGCCAGGCATATTTTTCATACAAGAAGAAGCCAGGTTGGTAGCTACAACTGTATAGGCGCCTGTTGCGGGTTGCAACCCAAAATCTATTGCAGATCCTGTTCCTATTACAGTAGTATTGAGCACGCCGCTTATATACAAGTCATAGCTTACCCCCAGATCAGAATTAGTTAGCTGCACATCAACCCCTGCTCCACCCAGACAATAGCTGCCGCCCCCGGTCACCGGGTAGGCTGCCGGCAACGGGTTTACGGAGATCACTGCGGTATCCGCCATATTGCTGGTACAGGTCGTTGTAGTATTGGTAGCTCTTACCGTATAGTCGCCGGGCGAAGTGAATAAGCCAAAGTTAATTCCGCCTGAACCGGTTCCTGGTGCAGGTACGCCAACAGCGGTTGTTCCTTTATATAACTGGTAATTCACACCGGCGTCGGAACCGGTTATTAAAACAGATGCTCCGCTTCCTCCTAAACAGAAGCTACCACCGCCGGTGACATTATAAACTGAAGGCGGCAAAGCAACAGACACTACCGCGCTTCCGTTCATAATATTATTACAGCCTGTAGCTAAACTCATACCTATGACGGTGTAAGTGCCTGCTGTTTGTAAACCGAAATCAAGGCCTGCGCCTGAGCCAAGCGCAGTATCAATAACTGCGCCGCTGCTGTTGAATAATTCATATTCTATCCCCGCGCCGCCAAAATCAAGGCCAACATGCACACCGGCAGCCCCGGCACAATAACTGCCGGTACCGGTAACATTAGTGGCTACAGGCAACGGGTTAATAACTATAGTAGCGCTGCCCGACATAGCAGATGTGCAGCCATAAGTCATATCAGTAGCCTGTACCGTATAAACGCCCGCAGCCGTGAACGGGCCAAAAGTTATAGGCGTACCCACTCCTGAAGCCGAACTTCCCTCAGCAATAGGTCCTTTATATACCTGGTAAATAGCGCTGCCATCAGAATTTGAAAGTGTTATGAATACACCGCCGCCGCCGGCACAATAGCTGCCGTCGCCTACCGTACCTACCGTATATACATTCGGCGGAGGGGCGATAGATATTACCGCCGTGCTTCCGAGTATATCTTCACAGCCAGTGCTTGCACTGGTAGCCAGTACCGTGTAGGTGCCAGGTGTGGTATATAGCCCGAAATTGAGCGATGATCCCGTACCGGTCATTACAGAACCTACCGGTGTAGTTCCATTATATAACTGGTATTTTATGCCAACGACAGACCCATCCGTCCCTATCGGCACACCTGTTGTGCCTGCACAGAAATTCCCGCCGCCGGTTATATTGCTCGTTTGGTCGGGCAGCGGTTTTACCGTTACGGTTACAGCCCCGGTCATATTGCCGCTGCAACCTGATAATATATTAGTACCCACTACGGTATAGGATCCCGTCAGCGTTTGTAAGCCAAAGTCAAGACCGGAGTTGGAACCTTCGACCAGGGAACCACTAAGCGGGCTGCCTGCATTATATAACTGGTAATTTACTCCTGAACTGGAATAGGAAAGGCCAACATGCACACCGGCTCCGCCGGTGCAATAAGACCCGCCATCTGATACGGTTAAGGTATAAGGTGTGGGAAGCGGGTTCACTACAAGTGAGGAACTGGTAATACAACCCAGGGATGACGCATAAGTAATGGTTGCAGAACCTGCCGCGATACCTGTAACAACACCTGATGTTACGCCCACTGTGGCAATAGCTGCATTGCTGGTACTCCATGCGCCGCCTGTGCTGGCGTCGGTAAGGCTGGTTGTGCCGGCTACGCACGCAGCCAGAGTTCCGCCGATAGCGGGTGGAGAAGTATTAACTGCCATTGGAAAATATACTTTACATCCGCCTGATGATAATGTATAAGTCATAGTTGGCGAACCTGCAACATAACCCGTAACAACGCCTGAAGCAACGCCAATAGAAGCAACGGCAGTATTACTGCTGCTCCATGTGCCGCCTGACGTAGGGTCGCTCAATGTAGTCGTTGAACCTATGCACACATTAGGCGAGCCGGTAATGGGCGAAGGCAACGGATTTACAATAACAGTAGCCGTACCTGACATTGTGCTGGTACAGAAAGAAGTTGGATTTGTAGCAACAACGGTATAAGAGCCTGCCGTGGTGTGAAAGCCAAAGTCAATAGCGCTGCCCGTACCGGATTGCGGGCCTCCGGATGTGGAAGCGCCGTTTTGTAACTGGTAGCTGATACCTATAGTAGAACCAAGAAGAGAAATATCAACGCCTGTGCCACCTGCGCAATAAGCTGCTGATACCGGTGAAATAGTAAAGATATTCGGAGTTGACTTAACTGTTTCTGTAGTGGTGGCAAAACACCCTGCGGGTAAAGTATAGGTAATACCCACAGTAGTTGACGCCGGGCCGCCGGTAGAAACACCGGAAAGTGCGCCTAATACCGGGTCAATGGTTGCATTAATTATACTGCTGCTGGACCAGGTGCCGCCGGATACCCCGTTGCTTAAAGTGGTAACCGCACCCACGCAAACACTGGAAGAGCCTAAAATAGCCGTTGGCGATTGGTTTACCGTTACCGTAGCTGTGGCAAGCGCGCCGCAAGGATTACCTATAGTATAAGTGATCACCGCATTACCCGGAGCAATGCCACCAACAACGCCTGTTGTGGGATTAACCGTTGCTACCAGCGTATTACTGCTGCTCCAGGTGCCGCCTGTAATGGAAGTAGGGTCCGCGAGCGCCAGAGTTGCTCCCGAGCATACAGGTACATTGCCGGTTATTGTTCCGGGGCCATTGCATAAAACGTTAATGACAACCTGGCCGGCGCCATTGGCGCCTGAATAACCTTGTGTATGCTGAATAGCAGTTACTACTGAATTAGGTGAAGCGGGGTAAGAAGACCCGCCACCGCCACCGGCGCCTTCGCATGTTCCGCCATTGCCACCCCACCATCCACCGGCGCCACCACCGGCAGAACAACCGCAAGCGCCACCAACGCCCTGTGTTCCATTTGCATTGCCACCAGAACCAGGCCCACTTTGGCCACCGCCACCGCCGCCGGTATAAGACCCCGCATAGGTGCCGCCATTGGCTGCTGTGGTACCGCCACCGGCGCCACCGGTAGTACCCCAGTCGCCGCCGCCGCCGCCGCCGCCGGCTACCAAAACAATAATTGAGGGCGTAGAGCCATATGATCCATTAGAAGTACAATTTGTATTGGTAGTACGAATATCACTCGCACCTCCGCCGGCGGCTGAATATACCTGGCCAGCCTGACCACCATTCCATCCTCCGGTGGGCGTATATGCGCCGCTTCCATCGGTCTGGCCTAAATTCCCAACATTAACATAATAGACTGTTCCGGGAGTTACATTTAATGTAGCCTGAACACGGCCTCCCAGAACCACCGGCCCGGGGCTGCCATAACTTACGTAGCCACCGCCGCCGCAACCGCCTTTCATATCAACTCCGATGGAGGTAACCGATGGAGGGACTGTATAGCTTTGCGTTGATCCGGTATAACTAAAAGTAGTGGTCTGAGCAAATGCGCTCAGATTCAATCCTGTTAACAGAGCGAACAGGAAAAGCAATTTTGAAGGGTACGTTTGTTTCATAACGGTTTTTATTTTCTTAGTAAAAAAAATCACAAAAAGTTAAAATTCACAACAATACTAACATTAACCAGAATGGCAATTGGTATTTTTCAAAAAATTAGTTATGCAAAATAGTGACTTTTTTACAAAAAACAAAATAAATTTTTTTACTTCGATCAGCAACCAATACAAACCATTAAAATCTTCAGGATTATCATATTGCATTTATAGATACTATTTGGTATGTGTAAATTGTCAACGCTTATTACCTGGGCGAAGTATATGTTTCTGCATTCCAGATCAGGTGTTCCAGGTCTTTTCGGGTAATAATATTGGCCCTGTATTCTTTTATTGGCGTCCAGCTTTCATTCTCCATATATCTTTCCGGCAACGCGCTCCACAATATTTTCTTATCCCGGTTCACAATAAACACTTTACTGTAATCGCTGCCCATACAAACAAACATGGAGCGGTCTGGTAATTCCAATGCACTGCCGCCGGAGTAAAACAGTTTGTGGTTATTTCCTTCAACCGTGCAAGTATATTCCCAAATTTTTTTAAAGGTGTCATCCGGTGAAGCCGGCTCCTGTAGCATAACGACTGTAGGAAGCGAGTCTGTGCGCATACATGAATTGTTGTTAAAGAAGTATAAATACCCCTCCTGCGAACGGCTGATGTTGTGCAGGTTGCAAAACAAACCGCCGCCAATTCCTTTGTTGCCGGGTTTGAAATTCTCACCGTAAGTACGGAGTATCTTACCGCTGGGATACTCAATTTTCAGTATCCTGTTCAGGTTTCTGAAACCAAGATATATCCAGTTGTTTTTTTCATCAAAATAAAAGGTATTGTCATGGGGATCAAATCTTATATTGCTGTCTAATGAATTGTCATAATCGAAATCAGACCCTATAAGATACTTTGATGTTCTCCACGACCATACCACGCTGTCTTTTTCATCATATTCAATTATGGCGCCAAATCTTCCCAACTTATAGCCTTCCTTTTCCTTTTTTTTGTCATTAGAAACAATGATATAACTGGTGTCTTTTGTTGAGACCAGCTTGCACATTTTAGTGTCGAATCCCAACATCATGTAATGGCCGTTAGGACGTTTTATAAATTCATGATGAAAATAGGTGACCACAGTATCCCCATCTAAAATAACATGATCCGGCGTTTGCCATAAAACAGCCCCGCTGCCGTTAATCTCATAATTTTTCTTGCCATAAAGAAAAGTGACGGTACCCTCTGGTGTAAATTGCATAGCTCCAACAAAGCCTCCAAAGCCATTGGTATCCGGGATGTACCATACTGGCCGGCCCGTCATATCATATAGCACTCCGCCTGCGTCCATAGCCACATAAGCATCTTTATATTCTTCTGCGGGCTGAAGTATCCTCAGCCGCAGTTTACCTGTATCAACGTGATCATTCATCATCGTACTGAAATGATACAAAGGGCTGTGTGTACTGTGTATTGCCGCTGCTTTTTTTGCTGTATAAACCACCTGCCATGTATATTGGCTGCCAAACGAGGGTACCTCTGCCATTACTTTATTGCTGTCGCTTACAGCCGATTGAATAACATGCTTTTTAAAAGAATCAACTGTACTATAATTGCCTGCGGCAATTTCAATTTTATACCTGCTTGCATTGCGCTCCTGCGGAAACGAAAAACCTACCAGCCTGTAATTGAGCTTGCTTCCTTCTCTGGGTAAAACCTGCGATAATAAATGGAATGGAACAATAAACAAAAACAGTACGAATAATAATAGCTTAGACATCTGGCATCTTTTTTATTTATTGTAAATATAAGGCAAATCCTTTTCCATAATGTAGTGCGGGATGCCTACTTCAGTGAATTCATCACTTGTAATTGAATAACCCAGACTTTTGTAAAACCCCAATGCCACTTTACGCGCATGGAGGATTATTTTAGGGTATTCCTTTTGCTCACAAAAATTTTCAGCGGCTGATACCAGTAAACGCCCCACTCCTTTTCCCTGCCATTCGTTGTAAACGGCCATAGCGCGTAGTTGCACCTGCTCCCGGTCAATATGATGCAGCAACAGGCAGCCGATAACCTTACTATTATGCTCTGCAATAAAAATAGTGTCTGCGTGGTCGCGGCTGAGGTCTTCATTTTTTAAAGACATGCCAAGCGGCTTGCGTAATATCTCTTCGCGAAGTTCCCATACCTCCTGGTATTTCGGAGATAATGAGTTGATATGAGTAACGATTATACCATCCATCCTGTTACTTTAATATTACCTCTGTTTCCTGTGTAGGTTTTACTACAAATAAGATCACCTGTTCTGCGGCATTGGCCTGGCCTGGCCCCTTCTGGTAGTGTGCCTGGTATTCGCCGGGCTGCATCTGCAAATGCTGGCTCCTGGGGTCGTTCAGGTCCAGCGTATGGAAAGGGAGAAATTTATCGCCCAATCTCTGGAACAATGTTATAACGCGGGTGTTGCCGTCGGTAGTGAATTTTGCGAAGCCGGGCTGTGGTATGGTTATTACCGTTTCATCATCAAAATCAAGGTCCACATTGCGTATCTCTTTAGGGAAAGTATTGATAACTATATGGTAGTTGCCGGGTTCATACATTTGTGCATCGGTGCATTTCTGTTCCTGCACCCTGCCATGGGCTTTATTGCGCTCTGTGACCACAGCGGTAAATTCAGAAACGGGCCTGTCAGGGGCTTTATCATAAGCAAAACTGAGGCTGGTGCTATGGATGATGACGAATATCTTATTCTTTTTATGCTGCTGTATCTCTACGCCATGTAATACAAAATTGGTCTTGGCCGCAAACGATAAGTCATAAACACCTACTGGTATATTATGCTGTGGATCCGGATTGCCATCGGCGTCTATGGTACGAAAAAACCGCTTCAGCACCTGCTTTGTTTCGGGGTCTATAAGCAGTACCTGCGGTGTAGTGGAGTAAAAAGTTCCCGTCCCGTTGGTAAAGTAAACTTCTACGGTTGTCTCACTCGCGTCTTCAGTTTCTATCCTGTATTCACGCTGCTTTTCTCCCGGCACAGCAAGTGTTGCCGCCTGGTCTGTTTTAATCTTAGGTAAAGATGGTACTTTGACCGTAGCTAATTTCAGTTCTTCTATAACGTAGATCACGGGCAGTTGTCTGAGATGCGCAGGTTTCAGTGCGGCAATTTTACCTTCAACAGCAACCGGGGGCATTTTCAACCCCAAATCCATTGTATTTATATTACCCGTATTAGCGACAGCCGTATTAAATGGCTTCTGATGCGTGGGGTTTATAACTGTTATTTTCTCCGGTGGCGGAAGGGCGTCCATCACTATTGGCGGCAGGGTAAATCCCAACTCTGTTTTTTTTATTTTTTTTGCAACAGGAAGGGTGATGTTAAATGGTTTAGGATCGGCGGGACTTAACAGTGAGATACTTGCCCCTACGGGTGTTTTCCATGTTTTTACGGGAACGCTTACTTTCAAAACACTCGGCGCATTTGCAGAGATGGTTTGCAACTCCTTATATTCCGTCTGGGTTATTTTTATCACCGGCCTGAACGCCTCTACAATAGTGCCTACAGCAGGCGGAATATCGCCCTGGTTTGTTACCTGCAGAAAATCACCCATACAGGAATAGGTTTTTTTCAAGGTTGGGTCGTTTTCCAGACTCACTATGTATGGCTTGAAGTACACCTTGTCTTTCAACAGGTTTTTCATCACCTCGCAAATATCGCCGCCGCAGCTTTCACCGCCGTCTGTAATCAGTATGATGCTGTAAACATTGTGCTTTTCGTCAAGAAGGTCGTTTTCGGCAGCCTGGGAAAGCGCGTAGGCAATAGGCGTAACACCCAACGGGTGAATATCGGCAAGCCTTAAACCCATTTGCACTTTATTGTCCTTACTGAAAGCTACCTCAAGGCGGGTATCGTAGCAGTTATTTTCGGCTACGGTATGCTGGTGGCCAAATACCCTTAGCCCGAACTCTACCTGGTTGTTCACAGCATAAACACTGTCCATCAGTTTTGCTATCAACTCACGGGCAGCCATATATTTTTCCTTACCGTCGGCCCACGTTTCTATCATACTCGATGATTCATCGAGCAGAATAAGGATGCGCGACTGCACCAATTCGCCCTTCATCTGGGGAGTCTGGGCAATAGAACTATATGCACAAAAAACACCTAAAAAAACTGATATAAACCGTTTTAACCTCATGGAACGCAACAAGATAACAAACCTAAACCAAATGATTGAAATCAAAAGTTAAAGAGAAATATGACAAATGTTTTTTAGCAAATCCTGATTCTGGCTAATCTCCAAAGCGCTTGTTGCCAGCCTAACTTCATCCTGTTTCTGCATTGATATCACATCAAGATGAATAAATAAAGGAATTGGTACTACAAGAATAGGCAGCAACAGGCCGAAAGAGGATATTAAAGCCATAATTATTGATATTAATTACTTATTCCTGAGCTATATGTACCTATTGTTTGATTTCTCCTCAAATATTTCAATCGTTCAGGTTTAAAGCCATTTTCTTTTTTGCTTTTTTCGGTAACCTCACTAATGAATTTTTTCAATTCCTCTAATGATACATCCCGTGATATTTCCTTTGTGTTTTTTTCTATCTGGTTTGACATAACATTTGATTTTATGGGTTACTATCTTTGTTTTCTGAATTTTTTCTTGAATATTTTTTCAATATAGTATTAGAGTCGGCAAGTATTTTATAAATTGGTGTTCTATTAAATATAAGCATCATCACAGCCTTTATACTATAAACAATTTTAGCTACTTCTGGCTTATCATCAATACAATCTATTTTTAAGTGGAAACAACAAATCGGCTTCTCAAATCGCTTTCATAAACATCAATAATCTTATCTGCGAGGACCGCAAGGTCTCTTGACAAACTTTTATTTCTTGGAGGATAACCCTTGTGTATTTTTACAATGTGCATTTTAGTCATCCTGTCCTTAACAAATTTGATTGCCTCTCCATAATCATAGTCACCGCTCACTAAAATTATTTTATCACACATATTGTTTACGCTTAATGCAATCATCTTTACTGCCAACGCAATATCTACGCCTTTCTCTCCAACATATTGTTTTTTAAATGGATCAATTTTTAAAACACCGCTTTTAACCATTTCAACATTTTCATACTTCAATTGAAGTTCATCATAATTATAATCTATGTTTGAAAAAATTTCCCTTGTATGCTTCATCCAATCTTCAATAGACTTAGCTTCAGTCTCTATAGCTTCAGAAATATTAGCAGGCACTAATGAGGGATTATTCCTAAAATTGTCCCAATGAGATTTGTACTTTTTAGTGCAAAGCATATTGCGAATATTAATTGCCGTATAATATCCGTCTAATATTTTTTGCGGCCTAAACCAATATGCCCTTATTAATTCATCATTAGATTCTAACAGAGACCCGAACAACAAAGTCCAGTCAATATCTCGCTCCATTAAATCCAGTTCTTTAAGGCTATAAAATAAATTTTGTCCGTCTATGAGTATAACGACCTTTTTCATAAAAAAATATATAATAAACGAAAAAGAGGCCACTTTTTTGGTGGCCTCACTATATCAGGTAAAAAACCCATTGTAATCCCGCACTAAAGCGTCTCTCATAATCCCACCTTTCGGTGTTTCGTCATCAAATATCTTGGTACAAATATAATGCCACCTTTTTAAAATCCAAACGATTTGGATTATTTTTTTGAATTCCTATACAAAGATACAACATAGTTTTTAGAAAGGTGAGAAATTTGATTGTGATTTTGTTTTTTATACAGCCTCATTAATATTCAACCTGACACACTTCCGAAATTCATGCATATCACATCACTTTTCCAGAGGAAAGGTTAAACCTATTGTTTCTATCCTCGCTCAATGATACACCACCTGCATCCCCAGCCTGAGGGCTATATCGCGTTCCAGTTGGGCGCCACGGCTGTCTTGCCAGTCTGGTAGCAGGTGTACTTCGTCGCACTCCAGCATTTTCTTTATGTCGTTGCGTACTGCGTCATCCCATGTTTTGGAATCATCAGCGATTGCCTGCGGGTTTACAACAATATAACCCATATCGGTCAACTGGTTGGTTATCAGGTTAAATTTGCCTTGTACGTGGGCTTTGGGGAGGCCGGTAATTTTTCCGGCTACGTATGCTGTCCTGTTCATAATATTCGTTTTATCAGTTCCTTAATAATTGTTTATAATGTTTATAAAAATCATGCCAGTCAATATTTCTGCTTATTTTTAACAGGATGGCGCTTAAATCGTAGTCCAAAAACCAACCCCATATCATAAGAAGAATGACAACAGAGTTCTGAGCAACTTAGGTTTTACAGGGGCTGGCCTGCGGGTTCGTTTCTGCGTTTTTGTGTTCGCCATAAAGGTGAGCAGCATCTCGTGCTTTTGTTCGCGCCTTGTTGCCCCTGCGCCCCTGTTGCGGAGCGGTGTGCTATGGGTAGGTGAATTTAAGTTTGTTGTCATTTTATGCAGCTTTTTTCAGTTCTATATAAAACAATTCGTCCTGTACCACTTCTATACCAATAGACATCAGTAATGGGGCTACGGCTTCTTTCTGGCGGTCGGCAAGCAGCAGGTCTTTCGCAGGTTCTTCAATGGTGCGTACATAAGCGGGTAGTTTCTCTTTCAACTCCAGCAATACATTATTCCAGTTACTTCCCTTCCTGGTTTTTAACCTCGGCGTTCCCAACCTGAAACCTGCTATACCATGCAGCGTACCTATACTCCTTCGCTTGCCAAACAGTTGATCCTTGTTATTCAGGCAATAAGTTTGCACGGTCTCAAAAGCCATTGTTTTACCCTGTGCCAGGCATTGCAGTTCATCCCCGTATTTTTCCAGCACTTCGTTTACTTCATCTTCTATGCTTTTGTTTATTTCCAGTTCACGGTATTCGGCACAGGCATAGCGTTCCATGGCTTCTTCAAATTGCGCCGGGGTTATTTCCTCCATTTGCTTTTTAGCGTTCCTTGTTTTCATTTGCTTTTTGTTTTTCATTTTTTCCAGATCAATAAGCATATCCTCGCTATATGTTTATTGCTATTAACAACATCATGCCGCGAGACTACTCATTTTTTTCAGCAGGTTATCCACTATCAGGTTGGCATATTTATCGCGGCTGATGTCCAATGCGTTCCATAGCTGGTAAAATGCCATTGCTTCGGAGCCAGCCATTACCAGCGTATAAATTTCCTGGTTGCGTTCCACCAGTGTTTTGAGCCTTTGCCGCAGTTCCAGCAGGTATTCCCGCAAAAGTTGCTGGTGGTCGTTCTGAGGTATAAATTCCTCAAGCATTTCATCGCTTATTTCCACCAGCGCCTCTATGCGCTGGCGGCTGATGCGTATTCTGATCCCTCTCTTTGCAGCCATAGATTTACAGATTTTAAAACAGTGTTGTACTTGGCGATAAACCGTTCATCGCCGGTGTAAATAAGATTGTGCGCCCTTGCGACCCCGCTTATTATTGACGAGTGGTCTTGCCCGCCAAAAAGAATGGCTACCTGGTGCAAAGTGATCTTTGGGAAATAGCTACGCAGCAACAGGGCTGCAATAAACCGCAACTCCACAATATTGCGGATCCGCGATTTCATGGCGTAACAATCAGGACTCATATTGAGCGCAATTGCTATTACCTGGAGCATTTGCCTGGGCGTCTTTAAGGTATTTTCAACAGGGCATAATAATAAATTTGCCCTCATTCCTGTCCTGTTCTTTATCAGTTGCTGTGCCGAGCGTACTATGCGGCGCGCTGTGCTTATTTGTTTTGCCGGTGCGTAATTCATGTCTGTCTGTCTTTTGTTGTTTCAAAAATTAATAACCAATTAATCCATTTACCTTTTTTAACCCAATGTCATTTACCGTGTGGTTTATCCAGAACGTAATACGGTCTGAACCCCGCCACTGCGGGGGTACCGACCGCATTACTACCATTTTTCATCAAGTGAACGACATCACTTTTTAACCACTTACAATTAACCACTTACAATTAATCATTAACCATTAATCATTAACCATTATGCAGCGATATTCATACTGTTCTGTTGCTCTATAAGCTGGGTTACTGTGCGCAGGTCGTTGTTGCATTTATCTTTGATAAAGTTTATTACGTCTTCATCATACAGACCGTTGGCGCGGCATACCAGTTCCACATCTTTTGGCCCCAGGCTGCCGAGTGTAATAAAGCGCCTGCCTATGCTTTTGTATATATCGTCAAAGCCAACTTTTTTCAGCCGCACACCCTCCACTATCCGTGAGCGCAAAGTATCTCCGCCCATGATAACGATACCTGCCTTGCCAGCCAGTTCATTTGCCAGCAAAACAACTAAATGCAGCACACGGTCTTTTAGTTTGTGCGCATCATCGAGTATCAGCAGCGGCTCTTCTTTGTCAACGAGGAAACCGGCATATTGTTCCATCATTTCCGGTACTGTTCCTTTTGCGTCTATTCCCATAGATTCCAGTAACTCTGCCATAAACGACCTGCGGTTAAGTTGTTCGTTGCAGGCGAGGTAATATGTATTATCGTTCTCGCGGGTATAGTGGCTTGCCGTGAATGTTTTGCCAAGCCCGGCGCCTATGGATATACCGTAGGCCATAGCATAATGCTGTGCATCGCTGAACAGTATGCGTAGCAGCAGGTAGGCGCTGGTATCGGCGGGCTGCCACTCGCCACAGTAAAACCCTACCTGCCTGGCGATATTATGCCAGAGCCGTTCGCTCAATAGTTCCCAATTATTGTTCTTCACCTGCGAAATGGTGGTTGCGCTGATCCCGTGGAGGCTTTCTGCGGCCAGGGTCTGGGTTTCAAAATTGCCTGCATAGCGCATCAGTGCGTCTTTGACCTGTCTCTTTTGTTCGTTTGTCATATGTACTCGTTTTTTTGAGGTTACAGATAGTGTTATGGGTTAGCACATCCTTACTTCTTATATTGTTCGGACAATTTTATTGGCACAAATAATTTTTACTGTTTATCTTTGTTGTATTAAGTTGTCAATTTCAGCACAAATATATTCCAATTATTTTGACAAATCCTAATTTTGTGGAAAAATAATCTTAAATTTGCCGTATGTACTTAGCAAGTAATCTGAAATTTCTGAGAAAGAAAACAGGCCAAACGCAGGATGCGCTTGGTTCCGCAGCTAATATTGGCCGCACTACAATCGCCAATTACGAAGCCGGAATAAGTGAGCCGAATCTGGAGACGTTACTCACATTTTCCAATTTATTTGGAATTTCATTGGACGAACTATTGTCAAAAAATATGGCGCAGAACCCTCTCCTCGGGAGAGGGCAGGGTGAGGTTAATGAAAAAGATGTGATGCTGCGGTCTGTATTCCCGCAAAAACAGGTATCGGGGTATAACAATATACCTATGATAATCACTGTGGATAACAGCGGGAACGATAATATCATTTATGTGCCGGTAAAAGCAAGAGCGGGCTATTTGTCAGGCTATGGCGACGCCGAGTTTATGGAAAGCCTACCCACCTTCCGGCTGCCGGGTCTGAACAATGCCACCTACAGGATGTTTGAAGTGGAGGGGCCCTCTATGGCGCCAAATGTGCTGAACGGCGACCGCATAATAGGCGAGTGGATAGATGAACTGGATAAGATACGCGACAACAGGGTTTATGTAATAGTACACAAAGGAGGGGTAGCCGTGAAAAGAGTGGTGAACCGCCTGAAAGAACGCGGCAAGCTATATCTGAAATCGGACACGATAGCGCACCGGCATGAGTTCCCCACAGTGGAAATAGACCCCGAAGATGTAAAAGAAGTATGGTATGGTCGCATGAAAATAAGCAGCGACTTCAGCGAGCCTGCGGAGGTATATCATCGCCTTGCCGATTTGGAAACAGATGTAATGGAGATGAAAAATTTATTGAAGAAGGGGGGAGGGTGAAACGGGTGTTAGGTTAAAAAAATACCTGCTTGTGATGCAGACTGTATTAACTTTGAAGTTTTATTTGTATATTTGTCGTGCCTGTTACAATTGAAAGTCATTCCCTGAATGTCGAAGGGTATCCTTCTTAGGTTGTTAATGGGCATTTTTTATTTGCTTCTGATAAAGGGTTTTCGGGTGTGTAAATATTTTTACCTGTTATTGCGTTTTCAGTATCATAGAGGTCTATAACCTTTATCTTTTCTTTCAGATATTCATAAAAGCGAGTTTCCCCTCGCTCAAATACCCGCTGCACAGCCCAGCAAAAATAATCAGCAATATTAAGCAATGGTTCCGTAGTTTGTTCCTGAACATTAAATACTACAGTAGTATTCACCATTGAATAAGGTTTCAATTTTACGAATCGGTTAACCGCTTTCTGTAGTCCCAATTCCAGATTTTCAGCACGAGTGCTTGTACCGCGTTTTGCTATATTTAAAACAATTTTGCTCCCAAACTCTAGTTTGTCATTTAATAAATGAGAAAGCAAATCAGCATAAAATTCCTTTTCATTACCATTATGCTTTTTTATGAACAAATCAGGAATTTTAAGCCCAACTATAGCTTCAAATTCACAATCAAGGGATTTTATAAAATTGTAAAATAGCATTCTTACTTCAGGAATATCATCGGTAGCGTGAAAATAAAAACCATGTCCATTTCTCTTTTTATTAATGCTCCCAACATTATTGAAATAAGGATTGTTGATTACTTCCTGCTGTAGTCTGACAACATTTTCCTTAATTCTTTTTAAGTCAGCATTAAATTTTACCATGCCAAGAATAAAATTGCGGGAAACACCCTGTCCGTCAATGATTATTTTTTTACCCTGACCATAAAATACCGGGTCTCCTGCTTCATCTAAAAAATAATGGCGGTTAAATATGGATTCTTTTTCATTGCTATTCATAAAGCTTCTAAGAAATTTTTGCGAGATCTTTGCCAATCTGCTTCTGCTTTTTGGGTTTTAAGGAATTGTAATTCCTTACCCGGTATTTTGCCTTTCGGCATCATAGTCAATTTGGAACTTTCAATTTCATATCTCTCCTGCTTTATTAATACTTCTAATTTTAATGAACGTTTAATTTCCTGATTAGTCATACCAATAGTATTTATTTGTGACAAATTTATATTGCTGCGCTTATTTGTTTCAACTGATTGAGTTGTCAATTATTTATATAGCCTCGGATCAACTTTCTTCAAAGCCACTAATTCATCAACACAAACCAAAATTGTGTTTGAAAAGAAAAAAGGTCTTGATTATGTAAACAAATATACTTGAAAAATTTAACAGCAGCAAGCATTATTTCCAATCATCAGGATGTATTTGTTCGCATCCTTCTTCAATTATTTTGTCTATCTCGTTAGCTTCATCGTCACTCATCATTCCAGCGAAATCTTTAAAACTCCTGCGAGCTGGTATATCCATATTTTCAGGTGGTATCACATTTTGTGATACCATACCTTCTTTCTCATTTTCTTATCCTCTATTCATAAACATAAAAATAATCTTGTGGTACAGGCCAAAATGGTGCAACGTCCCTTCTTTTGATGACCCGCCTATCGGGGAAATAGCCGTATAATACTACCTCGCTTATCTGCTTCTGTTCATATATTTCTTCTATAATTCTCCCTTGATCATCCCTTATATACGTAAGGGTGGAACTGAACTTGTCATCGGTATTACCTGCCCAGAATCCTTTGCTTTTGTAACCGTTCTTTGAAAACTTTTTCACAGTTACAGTCGGGGCAAACCATTTTCCGGTATCGGTAAAAATATCGGGATGAAACTTATAGCTTGAAAAAAACTCACTGTCGGTTCTTTGTTTAATGAATGAACTAAGGAATTTTTTACGGTAGTAATATTCGTGCTTGTAGTAGCTGTACCCATCCGCCGCGTTGCGCTGTTGCAGGCATTTCACCACTTTTCCGTCACTGTCATAATAGTAGTAATCTGCTTCCTTCCTTTTTTGAATAGTATCTGAACGTTTATTCCGCTTGACGTACAATGTTATAACCGCGTTCGAGCTATCTAATTGCCCCTTGCCGTTATAGAAAAATCTCACTTCGGTGGTATCGCCGTTCGACTTTACAAAAAGTGAATCTTCCAGCAACCCGGCTGCATTGTAACTGTTTATGCAGGTTATTGACATGCAGGCCGTGTTATTCTGCATCATCATCTGCTGCATTGTTGCCTGGCTGTTTGTAATATCCTTAGCAGCCGCATCAATGGTATCGCAAAACGTTTTCGACCAGGTCATTTGCCCCCTGGCGTTATAAAGCATTATTTTGTTCAGGTGCTTTCTGTCGTGCGGAGTGGTTTCATCACCCATATATATAGAACATTTGGTGTAAGGCTGCGCATTTACAAACAGAGAAATGGACAACAGAAAAAAGAGAAAAAATGTTTTCATAAATTCATTTGAATAAATCTTGCCTTTATATCCAAAAGTGAAGATAAGGCATTATTAAACATCATTTAATGTTGTCTATATCCTTCATCAATCAAGTCGTTATACTCCGGGTGCAGCTCCATGTACTTCTGTACAAACGGGCAGTAAACTATTATTTTCAAGCCTTGCTCACGGGCATAGTCTAAAACATATTTTACCAGCCTTGCCCCTGTGCCGGTATTACGAAATGCTTCAGGCACAAATGTGTGCATGAGTACCATGCTCCCCTTCAGCCAGCGATATTCGAGCCTTGCATACTCGCCACCGGGTAATGCGGCCTCAAAACGAGACAGCTTTTTATTGTTCTGGATTTCCATATTCGCAAAATTATACCAATTGAACGTAAAAAAAGCGGCATGAAAAGTCTCTCGCAGAGGCGCAAAGACGCAGTTTCCATGTTGTGTTTTAAAGACCGCAAAGATGTTTCGTAATGCTGATTATTAAAGCTAAATGGTGTTAACCCTTAAACAAAAAACGGTACAGCTTTCGCCATACCGTTTATCCTGTCTGTACTTCATCTTCCGTTCTATGCTTTTTGTTTTGCGAATTCCAGGTTCATCAGCATATTCACTTCATCTCCTACTATGGCGCCACCGGCTTCTGTGAGCTTACTCCATTTCAACCCGTAATCTTTACGGCTTATTTTACCGGTTGCTTTAAAACCTACCTTAGTATTGCCATACGGGTCAACCATTGTACCGCCATAAAGCACCGCGAATTTTACTTTCTTCGTTACATCGCGGATGGTAAGGTTTCCTTCCAGCGTATAGATGTTGTTCTTCACTTTTTTAAATGAAGTGCTTTTAAAAGTCATTTGCGGGTATTTTTCCGCATTGAAAAAATCATCGCTTTTCAGGTGGCCGTCGCGCATATCGTCATCTGTGCTTATTGTGGTTACGTCAACTGAAAAACTTACCTGTGCGTTATTAAAATCACCTGAAGGAGATTCAATAGTGCCGGTAAACTTCTTGAAACGGCCCTCCACTTCAGACACCGTAAGGTGGGATACGGTAAATTTCACAGAAGAATGTGTTGCGTCATTCGCCCATTTGGAAGGCTGACTTGTTTCCCGCGCCGCCGCCGTTTTTACCTTTGCGGTTTGGGTTTGTGCAATTGCTGCTACAGCAGACAGTGTACAGGCGATAAATAATAAACGTGCTTTTTTCATTTGCTATGGATTTTGTTTGTTCCGACGCAAATGTATGTACATACATCTAATTTTTCGATTACTTTATCTTATACCGGAATAGGCTTGGTAAATACTTTGTAATAGTATCCAATGAAAAACTCCGGCAGAGCCGGAGTCTCATATAAAACGCCGGCAATTATACACACTCAATGTATGCCGGTACTTTATATTTTTTTTTTTTCGCAGCAAGCGGTAATTCCTTATTTCTTAGCGGGTGTTTCCTGCTGGTGTTTCAGCACTTTGGCTTCAATGTAAAATATGATCTCCTCGGCTATATTCTTGGTCTGGTCGCCTACGCGTTCCAGCTTGCGGATAATTGACAGTACGTATAGGGCATCGTTCATTACCTCTATATTCTCTTTTATACACTCACTAACCCGGTCTATTGCGTTTTGGTTTATTTCATCCAGCGCTTCATCCTTTTTAAAAATGCTCCGCGCCAGTATCGTATCTTCTTTTTCAAAGGCAACACGTGCGTCTGCCAATATCCGAACGGAATCATCGAACATTTGTACCAGCCCGGTTTTTTGAAATAAGGAGTAGTCGAAGTCACTGATGGATTCTACAATATATTTGGCAATACCCTCGGCTATATCGCCTATGCGCTCCAGGTTATTATTTATCTTCAGCACAGCGAGTAAAAACCGGAGGTCAATGGCAACCGGGCAATAAAGGGCAAATATATCCTCGCAATCCCGGTCCAGTTTAAGTTCAAAAGCATTCACGCGCTTTTCCTTCAATACTATCTCTCTTGCAAGGTCGCGGTCAAAGTTCAGCATGGCTGCCCTTGATTTCTGCAATTGCGATTCTACCAGGTTCCACATACTCACCAATTCAACTTTTACCGCCTGTATTTCATTTTCCAACTGTGTCATTGCTGCTGTTTTTATTTTTTTGCATAACCACGCTGCGCGGGGTTGGGGTTTAACTGAATCTGCCGGTAATATAATTTTGTGTACGTATATCCGTAGGGTTTGTAAACATTTGCTTGGTGCCGTCATACTCCACCAGTTCCCCCATATAGAAGAAAGCGGTCCTGTCGCTCACGCGGGCTGCCTGCTGCATATTGTGTGTTACGATAATGAGGGTATAATTTTTCTTCAACTCATGGAATAACTCTTCAACGGTAGAAGTGGAAATAGGGTCTAATGCCGAAGTAGGCTCATCGAATAAAAGCACTTCCGGCTCCATAGCCACAGCGCGCGCTATGCACAAACGCTGCTGCTGCCCGCCCGAAAGAAAAGAACCTTTTTTAGTCAGTGAATCCTTAACTTCTTTCCACAAAGCCACCCTGGTAAGGGAATGCTCCACTATCTTGTCTTTTTCCGCTTTTGGCAGTTTAATACCATTCAGCTTATACCCGGCAATTACATTATCATAGATGCTGAGGTTGGGAAACGGATTTGGTCGCTGGAAAACCATACCTATTTTCAGGCGCACAAAAATGGGGTGCATTTCCATCACATCTTCGTTATTGAGCATTATTTTACCTTTCGCTGTGGCGCCGGGTATTAATTCGTGCATCCGGTTTATGCCCCGCAGAAAAGTGGTTTTACCACAACCTGAAGGACCCATTACTGCGATCACATGATTGCGGGGTATGTCAATGTTCACATTTTTCACTACGTGATTGTCCCCGAAATAGGCATTATAATCTACTGACTTTATAATTGTACTTTCCATTTTCTAGTGATCAGCTTTGTAAGAATGTTTAATAGCAATACCCAGATCAGCAATATACAAGAAGCGCCCCAGGCAAGGTCCTGCCAGTCTTTATAAGGTGTGATGGCATACTTGAATATGAGATGGGGAAGGGTTTCCATTGGCTTACTCATTCTCATAGAAAAGAACTGGTAACCAAATGCGGTAAACAATAAGGGTGCCGTTTCCCCGGCAATCCTTGCTACAGACAGCATAACACCTGATAAGATACCACTGATACCGCACGGAACTATAATTTTAAGGATCACGCGGTGAAAAGGCATTCCCAAAGCAAACCCCGCCTCCCTGAGCGTATCTGGCAGCATTTTTAAAGTTTCTTCAGTAGAACGGATGATGATGGGAAGCATCATAATAGCCAATGCTATGCTGCCCGACCATGCCGAATATCCAAAAGGTTTTACCAGCCATATATAAGCCACTATACCTATTACTATTGATGGCACACCCTGTAGAATATCCACCGAAAGGCGGCTCCAGTAGGCAAGACGGCTTTTTTTATTCTCGCTTAAAAAAATTCCACAAAGAATACCGATTGGTATGGCGATAACTGATGCGAAAAATATAATAAGCATACTGCCCATAAGCGCGTGTGCAATACCGCCGCCAATTTCGCCAACAGGTTTTTCCACGTTGGTAAGAAAATTCCAGTTTATCTTGGTAATACCCGCCCTGATTATATATGCCAGTATCGCAAGAAGCGGAATGACGCAGGAAGTGGCCAGTATTATGGTCAATACCTGGAAGCCACTGCTTTTACCGATCCTGTATTTTACATGCGCGTTCACCATAAATTATTCATTTGTAAACCGGCCAATCACTTTCTTGCCGATCATATTAATTACTACCGTCACCAGGAACAACACCAATCCAAGTTCTATAAGCGCCGAATTATAAACAACTTTATCAGCCTCTCCAAGTTCATTGGCTATCACACTCGCCATAGTATTACCCGTGGAAAAAATATTCTTTGGCATCAATGGCGTATTACCTATAACCATGGTCACAGCCATTGTTTCACCAAGAGCGCGGCCAAGCGACAGGAGAATACCGGCAAATAATCCTGATTTTGTATAAGGAAGTATCACACTCCTGATCACCTCCCACCTCGTAGCTCCCAGCGAATAGGCCGCTTCTTTAAGGTTCGACGGAACCATTTGTATCATAGACCTGCCCAGAGACGCCGCATAAGGGATCACCATAACGGCCAGTATAAGCGATGATGTGAAAATGCCATACCCTATAGAGGGTATGCCAACAGAGGATTCAAAACTCCTCACAATAGGCACCAAAACCGCAAGGCCCCAGAAACCATAGATAACAGACGGAACAGCAGCTATCAGTTCCACCGTGTTTTTTAAAAGGTTTGCCAGCCAGCCTTTGGGATAATATTCCCCAAGAAAAATAGCTACAGCAAAAGAAAAAGGAATAGATATAGCCAGCGCAAGGAATGACGTGAGCAGCGTACCGGTAAGGAACGGAAGCGCGCCATAAACATCCCGCACCGGATCCCATGTCTGCCCCCATAAATAACCAATGCCTAATGATTTAAGCGAAGGGATGGATTGCACGATCAGCGTCAGCATTATTCCAAATACAAGGGCTACCATAGCCAGCCCCACTATTATCAAAGTGCGCCTGAAAACATGCTCAGCGCGTATCTGGCGGTGAGAACGTTTTATTCTTTTTACCCCTTTCACTGCATCACGTATTTTTGCAGAACTAATTACCCGCAACGAAGGCTCGTTACGGGTAATTAATTCACTATCAATTGTTGTGTCCATTGTAAAATAATTGCTGGTTATTGCAATATCGGCTTGCCGTCATAAGTGGCTGTCTTCAGCAGGGCGTCGCCTACGGCAACGGCTTTAGGAGATAGCGGAGCATAATTAAGCGCACCTGAAAATTGCTGCCCGTCATGTATCATCCATTGTATCAGTTTCACCATCTTTGCAGCTTTATCAGCAGTGCGGTTGTTATATTTCTGCTCTGTGTAAACGATTACCCATGATAAACCGGAGATAGGATAACCATCAGCGGCGTCAGTATTGGTAAGAGATACTTTGCCATCGGCAGGTATATCAATATTTGCTGCGGCGGTAACACTCTCAATACTCGGGGCTATGAAAGCGCCTGATTTGTTTGCCACTTTCGCGTAAGCCATTTTATTCTGTATCGCATAAGCCAGCTCTATATAGCCGATTGCGCCCGGAGTTTGTTGTATTGTACCTGCAACGCCTTCATTACCTTTTCCACCTAAGCCTACGGGCCAGCTAACAGAAGAACCCTTACCTACCTTAGTTTCCCAATCCTTACTTACTTTGGTAAGATAAGTGGTAAAGATATTGGAGGTGCCGCTTGCATCAGCGCGGTGCGCGATAACAATATCTATTGCGGGCAGCTTCACACCTTTATTTATCGCCTGTATCTTAGGGTCGTTCCATTTTTTAATGTCGCCCAGGAACATACCGGCAAGTACATCAGGAGTTAACTTCAGCGTGTCCTTCAGGTCAGGCAGGTTGTAGCTAAGCACTACTGCGCCGGCAGTTACCGGAATATGTATGGCCGGGCCTGTCATAGCCTTTGCCTGGTCATCGCTCAATGGAGCGTCAGACGCGCCAAAATCAACGGTCTTATCGGTAAGCCCCTTGATGCCGCCACCGGATCCTATAGACTGGTAGTTGACCTTCAACCCGGTGTTCTTATTATATTCCGAGAACATTTTTGAGAACAAAGGATTGTCGAACGAACTGCCGGCTCCCATTATGGTGTTGTCTTCACCGGATGTGCTGTCGGCCTTTGAGCCTGCTCCAGAACCGCAACTGGTAAGCATCATGCCGCCTGATATTACCAGCGCAAGGCATACTAATGTTAAATTTTTCAGCGTTTTCATAATGTTAGATTTTAAACCCCCTTCCCCTAAAGTGAGGTACGATAATCAAGTTCATTAGAGGCTTTGTTCTTTTTTAAGTTTTTTTATTGACATTAACCAGTGTCATATGTTCATTCCCGAAGCGCTCCCCTTCAGGGGCTGGGGGTTAATATTTTGTTGTACCCTGTTTACCATTGAAAATATAATAGAATGTCAAACGATATACCGCATCCGTACCTTTTGAACCGCTAACTTCACTGCTGTATTTAGTATATGCAATAGGTTTAGCAGCATCATTCTCACCTGTAGGGCTCAGTGTGCTGGTATAGGTATTTAACCAGATGTTTGGAATAAGGTGAACATTTTTAAAAGGCATGTAGTCAATACCTGCTGTGAAAAACTGTTCCTTAGTATATGGGTCATAGTTTGATATACCAGTTGCAGTTCCAATAGAAGTAGTAGTAGCTGCGCTTGCAATTGTGCTCAAGCCATTGCTTGGATCATAATTATCATAGCGTACAAACCAATTTAACCTTGGATCGCCATTAGGAGCAGAAATAATACGTCCGCGAACATAAAAAGACATATCCGTAGCGCTGAACGTGCGATAGTATGTGTTTTTATCAGTCTCTACTACTTTCAGGCCGCCCAGGAATACGTTCTCAAATGCTTCAAATCCTATGGTTAATTTGTTAGTGTTCCATGCAACAAACAATTTAGTCATTTCACGGGAAGTATATTGTGCGCCATTAGGACTTGCTGTACCTGCTACTGCCCCTGGTATCCATTGGCCCCATACAAGCCTTGTATAATCACCGTAAAGATCAACGATCAATCTCTTGTTGAAGAATTTAGCATAAAGATCTCCGTAAAAACTCCTGAACGAATTTGTAGGGGGCTTTGCACCGCCTGTACCATTACCTACCATCGCCATGTATCCGTAGTTGCCTTTTTTGTCAAACCAACCCTGGAGGCTGGCGCCCAGATCGAAAGAAGGCGTCCGGCGGATATCGGATATAGTCCTTTCTACACAACGGTATCCCCACACTTCCTCGGTTGTCTGGTCGTTCCTGCCAGTCTTGGCGAAGCCAGGAGTTGATTGCTGTCCGATAACGAGGTCAGAGTTTTTTGAAAATGTTTTTCCAGCGCAGGTTAGCTAACTTCACGTAAGGAGCAAATTTACCTCCCTGGGTAAGATCTCCTATTGATGTTCCGTTAGGCCCTTCTGTTACGCTTCCGGAATTAAAATCATCTTCGGCAGCCAAAAGAAATTCTGCGGAGAATTTCTGGCTGATGTTGTAATTGTATCCGAGATATATACGGCGGAACTGGAAGGCATTGGCATTGGGAAGCATTCCGGTATATTGGTTGGAACCGCCACGGTTTAAGTTGTCCGCATTTCCTTTATAGGCGAAGTCACCAAAAGTGTAACCCCATAAGTTTCCACCTGGCTTAAATTCTGCGGTAGTATCGGCCATCTGGGCCTTAGCAGCTCCTGCTAACGATAAAAATAATGAGCAATAAATGCTGATCTTGGTAAGTGTTTTTTTCATTGCGTGTGTGTTTTAATTAGGTGCAAAGAAAATACCCGCTCATTATGCCAATGTTACGGCAATATTAACTTAATGTTAAGTCGTGATATAGAAATGTATTATTTGTTTAGCTTCTCGTTTTGTTTTGAGAATACTATTAATTTGAGAATACCTATTAAATCAAAACCGGTGCAGGTTCCTGTAAGAATCTGCACCGGTCTTGATATATTCATTATATGCTGAAACCTAATTAAAAATAAACCCAAACTGTACATTCAAGCCAATTGATCCTGTCTCCATAACGCCATCATCTGCGCCCCACCTGCAAGGCAGTGACAAGGCCACGAAATAATTGACATCCTTCGTGCGCAGATAGACTTCGTTAAATACAGGGGTTACTCCATAACGCCCCGAAGTTTCAAATGCCAGGCGTGGAATGATTGTGAACCCATGCTTGAAACGGAACATTGGCCCGGGATCAAATAATAAGTCGCTCATAGAACTGTTACCACTTAATGTTGTTGTTTTTATGGTAGGCGTAAATTCGTAGCTAAACCCAAATTTTGCGCTGTAGAACACATTTACGCCACAGGGAAAACCAATCTTGGTATTGTTGGTAAAGTTATAGGTTACCTTGTTGTTTTGCAGTGTACCGGTGGGTATGATAAAACTTAAATAACCAACCGTTTTAGGGTAAACAGGGGCAGGTAGTTTTTTCTTGTGATGACGCATTGCTCCCGGCTCATCAGATTTGTCATCGGTTGTTCCCGGCTCTCCCGACTGTGCAAATGAATGCCGGGGTATCAATAAACCGGCAAAGAGAACGATCATTAAAAAGGCTTTCCTTGTACTTTGGCCTGCAAAATTTTGTGTGCGTGTGTGTAACTGTTTTTTCATAAAATTAATCCTGGTTTTTGGGTATGTTTTACAAAACATACCGGGTTATAAAAAAAATTATAAACTTATTTTTTCAGACAGCTTTTCTGCTGTTTTTCTCATTTTATCATCAATCTGGTAGAATAGCTTAATCACTTTTTCGCCTGCTTCCGTCACCTTAGCGCCCCCACCTCCTTTGCCGCCAAGTATTTTTTCCACCAATGGCGTTCCGGATATTTTGTTCATGTCCTCTATCATCTGCCAAGCCTGCCGGTACGACATTTTCATCATCTTAGCCCCATTGGTTATAGACCCGGTAGCCTTTATGTTTTCAAGTAAGCGAACCCTGCCCAAGCCAATAAAATGCCCTTCGTCCTTGCCTATCCACATATGGAAACCAACAGAGTATTTGCCTGATGAGGATTTCATACATAACAGTATGCTTATTGAAACATGCCGAAAAATACAAAAGAAATAGTATTATGCAAAGGTTTTGGGAAAGTTTTGCTCTTACTTCAAATAAAAATGGCAAAGAAGAAATAAGCTGGCGAAATTTATCTGTTAACTTCACTACCTTAGCCCAATGGCAAAATCAACTACATCTGTTCAACCTTATCCAAGGATAGACAATGAAAAAGATAAGTTTCATGGTTTCATAGATGATTCCAGGCTAAAGCCGCATATCAAAAAAATAAAGAAAGAAGAACTAAAGAAAATTGTTGTCGAAGCGATACAATATGCGAATGTAAAATCAGGCCGTGAGATATTAAAGATACCAGATAACGCACTACCTGAAGAACTTAGTAAAGCGTACAAAAAAGCAGCAAAAGAATTGTTTACTTATTTTGTAAAATACTGTGGCGATCCTGCTTCCAGCGCACACGATTGTTTGAACAAGCATTATTCCTTAATAGCCAAAGAGCAATTCAGAAACCGGACAATTCAAAAAGAAAGAATGAACGCCGGATGGCGTTATCAGTATATTGCAAAAGATTCAGCAAGTATTTCAGAGCGATTTGAAAATGTATCAGATATTGGTACAGCAGAAGCCGATTTTAACGTAGTGATTTCCGATAATTCGAGTAAGCAAAAAATCACAATCTACGTTTCCGTAAAAAACAGAACTAATACTTTAGGTGGACAAGATTGGCCTAAAGCAATACGGGCATTAGAAGACATTGCAAAAAGTGATAAAAATAGATTCGGACCTTATTTATGTGTGTTTGGCATTGCTATGGATAAAGGGCAAAGGCAAATAAGGTTAGAAGGTAAAACAGGTAATCCTTATTCATTCAATACTGAAATATGGCTATCAGATTTTTTCTGGCCTTTTTTCGCTAACTTTAACTACGATGAAGTAATAAAGATAGTACTCGAAGTATTAATTGAAAAAGGCACAAAGAGCAGCTTGGATTTAATAATTCCTTCTGAAATAATTGAAGAGTTTGGGGCTATTTGTATGCGGTATGACTTGTTAAATAATCAAGGAAATTTTAATGACGCATTTAGGTTGGCTGATTTATTCTGTGGTAAATTAAAATTATAATGAGCAAAGTAAAAGCGGAAATACTATTGGGGGATTGCAGAGAAATTTTAAAAAAATTTCCTGATAAGCATTTTAATTTAATTGTTACTTCTCCACCTTATGCTGATGCTCGGAAAAACCATTATGACAGTATTTCTGTTGATGAATTCCCTGATTTTTTCCTTTCATTCAGTGAACAATTCTGGAGAGTGCTTGCGGATGATGGCTCATTAGTAATAAATATTAAAGACAAGGTTGTTGATGGTCAACGTAACAGGTATGTCTGGAAAACTATTCTTGGATTAGCTGATTTGGGATGGCATTGCATTGATGACTACATTTGGTATAAACCAAACGCTATGCCTGGTTTTTGGCCGAATAGATTAAGAGATGAATGGGAATATTGTTTTCATTTGACTAAAAATAAAAAATTTAAAATGAAGCAAGATGCTGTTCGTAAACCAATTGGTGAATGGGCAGAAAAACGATTAGCAAACCTTAACGGGAAAAGCTCAATCAGGCATAATAGCGAGAACAAGAGTGGATTTGGTCGTGACTTAAATTCCTGGGTAAATAAAGAAACCGTTTTACCAGGGAATACAATAACCGTACCCGTTGTTGGAAAAAATATGGGGCATCCCGCTGTCTTTCCAATTGCTTTGCCGGAATTTTTTATCAAGTTATTTACTGAAGAAAACGATACTGTTTTAGATCCATTTGGAGGAAGCGGGTCAACGGGTATTGCTGCATTAAATAATAATAGAAACGCGGTATTGATTGATACTAAAGAAGAGTATATTGAAGTAATAAAAGAGCGACTTAATGGCTTTAATAATTTATATGCAGAGGTCCTCGTTGAAAAAATAACTGTATAGAACCATTTTTTATCTAATCCTTTTGCTCGGAATTTTGTAAAGCGGGTCTTGCTTTCCCTTTTTCTTCTTACCAAATTTCAACCTCAATAAATGCTCCCCCACGAAGACCTTTTTCTTGAACGATATAATAAACTCAACGACCGCCAGCGCGAAGCGGTTGACTATATTTATGGCCCGGTAATGGTGATAGCCGGGCCGGGTACTGGCAAAACGGAGGTGCTATCTATGCGCATCGCCAACCTGCTGCGCAGCGAAGCCCAGGTACAGCCCCACGAAATACTTTGCCTCACCTATACCGAGGAAGCCACAAACTCCATGCGCCGCCGGCTGGTGCAGATAATAGGCCCCGCAGCGCATAAAGTGAACATACATACCTTTCATGCGTTTTGCAACAACGTTATCCAGAACAACAGCGAATATTTCGGCCTGCGCACGCTGCAACCCATTACCGACCTGGAGCGCACGGAGATGCTCTATAAAATGCTGGAAGAACTGCCGCAAGGCCACCTGTTGCGCAAACTAAGCGGCAATATTTATTCGGATACCGGCAAACTCAGCAGGCTGTTCGATATAATGAAACGCGAATACCTAAGCCCGCAGCATATATCGGAGGGCATAGATAACTATATACGAAGCCTGCCGGAAAGGGAAGCCTACATATATAAAAAAGCAGGCAAAGGATACCAGAAAGGCGATGTGAAGCAAAACCTTGTAAATGAAGAAACCAGGAAAATGGAAGGCGCCCGCGCAGCCGCATTGCTTTTCAGCACCTATGAAACAATGATGAAAGAGGCTGGCCGGTATGACTTCAACGACATGATTATTTGGGTGCTTGACGCCTTCAACCAGAACCCCGCCTTACTGCAAAGCTACCAGGAGCGTTACCAGTTCATTTTAGTTGATGAGTTCCAGGATACCAATGGCTCACAAAACGAACTACTCAACCACCTCACCTCCTTCTGGGACGACCCCAATATTTTTGTGGTAGGCGATGACGACCAGGGGGTGTATGAATTCCAGGGGGCGCGCATCCGCAATATTGTTGACTTTTATGAACGGTATAAAGAGTCTATAAAAATTATTGTATTGCCGCACAACTACCGTTCATCGCAGCAGATATTAGATAAGGCAATGGCGTCTATACAAAATAATGAACAACGCCTTATCAACCAACTGCATGAACTACAGTTGGATAAACAGATAATAGCCGCAGCAGACCGTTTCGCAAACGGAGCCGATTCCGTAAAGCCGGTTGTTAAAGTGTATAACAACATTTTGCAGGAGGAGGCCGATATAGTGTTGCAGGTAGAACGTTTGCAGCAATCTGGCGTAGCCCTCAATAATGTAGCCATACTCTATGCACAGCACAAGCAGGCCGCAAACATTATAGCCCTCATGGAGCGGAAAGGCATTCCCTACAATGTAAAGAAGCCGGTAAATATTCTTAAAGAACCCCTTGTAGAGCAGGTACTCAATGTGCTGGCATACCTTGATGAAGAAAGAAAGAAAACCTTTGATGGCGAAGAACTTTTATTTGAACTGATGCACGCGCCCTACTTTAGTATCGCCCCTACCGATATTGCGCACCTGGCCCTTTACCTGCAGCACAGCAGGAAAGAAAAAGGCCCTATACGCTGGCGGCTGTTGCTATCCAACCCCTTGCTGCTCGAATCGCTGGGGCTTGCATCCGCAAAGGCGATGACGAGGCTGGGGAAATGCCTTGATGATTGGGAGCAGCAACAACTATCCCTGCCGCTACCCATGCTGCTGGAAAAAATAATACATGAAGGCGGTATTGTAGCCCACCTGGTGCGTACCACCAACCATGTATGGAGCATACATTTGTTACATACTTTCTTCGAGTTTGTAAAAGACGCCTATAGCCGCAACGCCAAAATAAAACCCGCCGCCCTTTTGCAGATGATAAACCGTATGAGCGATGAAGGTATTGAACTGCCGGTGCAGCGGGTGATACAAAACGAAAACGGCCTTCACTTCTATACCGCTCACAGCGCAAAGGGTAACGAGTTTGAATATGTATTCCTTATCGGCTGCACCAAGAATTTCTGGGAAGATAAACGTGGCGGCAACAACGAATACCGCTTGCCCGATACAATTACCGCAACAGAAGAAGATGCACAAAAGACCAACAAAACTGAAGTAGCCCGCCGCCTGTTTTATGTAGCCATTACCCGCGCCAAAAAGCATCTGCAAATTTCATTTGCCATTAATGATAATCTTGGCAAGCCGTTGGAAACCTCTGTATTTGTGGACGAGATAACCACGCCAGAAGAACGCGACTTGCAAATCGTCCCTTCCACCGAACTGGTAAAATTCATGGAGCTATCCATACAGCCAGTACCCGAAGTTCGTATAAAGATGGCCAACGCCCAATGGATAGAACGGGAGTTGCAGCAGTTTATCGTCAGCGCCACTTCCCTGTCTAAATTCCTGCATTGCCCGCTTGCGTTTTATTACGAGAATATCCTCAAAGTGCCTTTCCAGAAAAATGACGCGCTTGCATTTGGCAGCGCGGTCCATACCACGCTGGAACGCATGTTCATAGATATGAAATGGAACAACGGCGTGTTCCCTACCAAAGACCATGTGCTGGGCGTTTTCAGGTCTGCCCTGTTTTCAGAAGCATCCAGCTTTACGCCCGTCCAGCTTGACCGCCGCTTAGAGCAGGGAGCCGCGCTGTTGTCAGACTATTACGACCACTACGTCCATTCCTTTCATAAAGATGTGGAGATAGAATTTAAAGTACCCCGCTACCTGCTCAATGGCGTACCTGTAACCGGCAAAATTGATAAGATAGAACTCTACGGAGATACCTGCAAAGTAATTGACTATAAAACCGGCGACCCCGACAGGTCGGCCACGCCTATGACCGCGCCGCCAAACGATAAAGAACCCCTGGGCGGCGACTACTGGCGGCAGATGGTTTTCTACAAGCTGCTGCTCGAAAACTATGAAGAAAAGCCCCGCAGGGTAACGCTCGGTATGTTCGACTTTATACAGAAAAGCAAGACCGGCGAATACAAACAGGTGGTAGTACCGGTCTATGCCCAGGATGAAGATGTGGTGCGCAAACAGATAAAGGACGTTTACACCCGCATTATGAACCACGAATTTGACCGGGGCTGCGGCGAAGAGACCTGCCACTGGTGCAACTTCGCAAAACGGTATGAACTGATACGGCCGGGAAAGGATGAGGCGGTGGAATTGGATGATGTGTAATTTTGGGAAATAAAAAAGCCCCGCAGTTGCGGGGCAAATCAGTAACTTGGTTACGTTATCCCCTAAAGGATAAGAGGCTTGACCAAGCCTTACAAAACAAATGTACGATGAAATATTTTTTGATGGCCTAAAAAGATTTGTACTTTTAGGATTAGTAAAAAAACAGTAAAGAGACTCTATGGAATATAGCTTGGAGCCATATCAGGAGGAATTTGTTTCTGAAATTTCCGAAAAATTAAAAGACCATAAAGCAATAATAGCACAGCTCACTACCGGTGGTGGAAAGACCGTAGTTTTTGCTGCATTAACGAAACAGTATATTGATAGTTCTGATAAAGACGTTATCATCTTTGTTCATAGAATGGAACTATTGCAACAAACAATAAAAACACTGCGTGTTTGGCACAACATCGAAGTGCAAACTATTGACACAAAAACCAATGGCTATTTTTCTAAGAAAAGAGTATATGTTGCAATGATTCACACCTTTAATAATCGAATTAAGAATCCTAAAGAAATAAGGTTATCAGAGCGTATGAAAAATGTTGGATTAGTGATAGTGGATGAGGCGCATAGAATGGAGTTTAAGAAAATATTTGATCAATTTAATGAGGCATCAAGAATTGGGTTTACTGCAACACCAATAAGTGCTAAAAAGAAAGATCCCCTAATAAACCATTATACCGATATTGTTGTTGGCCGTTCAATAAAAGAGCTAATAGAAATTAATAAAAAACAACCGGAAAGAGGAGTTGTCCCGGATATTACTTACACATTGGAGAACATCAATCGAGAAAAATTAGTTGTTAAAGGAGAAGATTTTGATGACAATTTAATGGGGATTGAATTTTCAAAGCCATGGCAAATACAAAATACAATAGACGCATATATAAAACATGCTTTTGGTAAAAAAATGCTGTGCTTTAACGTAAATGTCGAACATTCTAAGAAAGTTACGGAAGAAATGTGCAAACAAGGCCTGAATGCAAAACACCTTGATGCAAGTAGAAATGAGGATGCTGAATATAGAAAAAAATGTTTTCAGTGGCTTAAAAATACACCCAATGCTATCTTGTGTAACATAGGGATTGCAACTACTGGTTTTGATGAACCTTCGGTAGAAGGTGTAATAATAAATAAAGCTACAAAATCGCTAACGCTTTATAAACAGATGTGCGGACGAAGTGCAAGACCCTATCAATATCCTGATGACGGACATTTTAAAACCGAGCACATTATTCTGGATATGGGAGATAATGCAGGCACACATGGCGTATGGAGTGAAGAAACAGACTGGGAATATTTTTTCCTGAATCCTCACATTCCTAAAAATGGGATAGCCCCATTAAAAAAGTGTCCTGAATGTGGCTGTATGAATGCAGCATCTGCAAGGATTTGTAAAGGCAAACTAAAACAAAAAGATTGCGGATATGAATTCCCAATCAAAACTGCGGAGGAAGATACTTTTGAACGCGATATGGTTAGGGTGACAAAGGGAATTGATGTAAAAAATATAGTACGACTTTTTAAGGATAGAAGCGAATACTTTTCCTATTATGAGTTAATAAAAGCAGTTGCACAGTCCATGAGGGATTCGATTACAGGCGACAATATTAACCGCAACGAATTTGAACAATTGGGTGAAGTAACGAATGGTAAGGTTGATGAATGGCTTAATTTAATAGGAAAGAAAGATGGCGGCCCATATAAGGCAGCAACTAAAAATACTCTTTTGTCAGAATTAAATTCATTGGGTTTCACAATTAAAAATGAGGACAATACTATGCGCGATTCTCTGAAAATGAAGATACATCAAGCTAACCGCGAGCTTGACCTTGCAATAAAAAACAGGAGTACAACAGAAAGGATTGCCGAACTTACAAAGAGATTATATGTCGCAGAGGATGCCTTGAAGGAATATGAGGATAGCCTTGTAACACCAGAACAAAAAGCGGCATTTAAGCGTTTTGAAGAATTGCAAACCGAAAGGTCTAAACTTAATTTTGAATTTGTAGAGCTGCAAGACAAAATGGCTGCACTTGATATTGAAGTTGCCGCAGCAGAAACAACAGCAAGATTAGTTTGGCCTGAAAAGTTTGCACCTATCAGGAGTTTACCGCGAGTATTAAAAAATGATTTGAACAAAATCAAACGCTATCCAGAAACATCATATAAGGTTAACGAGATACCGGATGGAGGTATAAAAATCTTCAATAGATACAAAGGCGAGATTTACGAAGCAATCTTCTTCGCACCAGATAATATAGTGTACAATGGGATAAAATACACTTCTCCAACTACTTCTGCTAAAGGAATTGCAGGCAGCGTAAATGGGTGGACATTTTGGAAGCACAAAGTGAACGGCAAAGATGTCACAATTGAAGACCTACGGAAATAATTTCTAAGGGTATTTGGGAACAGAGATATTCAAATAAGGATATTGCAAAAATTGCAGAATGTATGTCAGAGCAAAATATTATTATCTACAACACAGCAGACGGTAAAACTTCGGTAGCGCTTTTTGCAAGGGATGGTATGGTTTGGATGAACCAAAACCAGCTTGCAGAACTTTTTGACACCTCTAAGCAAAATATTAGTCTCCATATCATTAATATACTGGAAGACAAGGAATTAGATGAAAATTCAGTTGTCAAGGATTACTTGACAACTGCCGCTGATGGTAAAAATTATACGGTTACCTTTTATAGTCTTGATATGATACTGGCTATTGGTTTCAGGGTGAGAAGCAAACGGGGAACACAATTCAGGCAGTGGGCCAACCGCAACCTGAAAGAATATATGATAAAGGGCTTTGTGATGGATGATGAACGCCTTAAAAACCCGGATGGCAGGCCCGATTATTTTGATGAACTTTTAGCCCGCATCAGGGACATAAGGGCATCCGAAAAAAGGTTTTATCAAAAAGTACGCGACCTTTTTGCATTAAGCAGCGATTATGATGCAACCGACAAAAACACCCAAATGTTTTATGCCGAAACGCAAAACAAAATATTATTCGCTATTACCGGCAATACTGCCGCAGAAATTATTGTAAAACGCGCTGATGAAAACCAACCCAATATGGCTTTAACAAGCTGGAAAGGCGCTGTTGTGAGAAAACAGGATATTTATATAGCCAAGAATTATCTTACCCACGATGAGCTTGATAGCCTTAACCGTTTTGTAATGGTATTTTTAGAAACCGCAGAATTGAGAGCCAAAAACAGGCAGGATATAACAACGGCTTTTTGGAGAGAAAACATAGACCGCATAATCGAATTTAACGACAAAAAACTGTTGCGCCATAAAGGGAAAGTAAGCAATGCTGAAATGGAACAAAAAGCAGAAGAGGTATATAAAAGATTTGACGCAAACAGGAAAATTTCAGAAGCACGGTTAGCAGATGATGAGGATATGGCAGAACTAAAACACCTGGAAGATAAAATAAAGAAACTAAAACCATAATCACAAATTATCCACCCTCATTTCACTCACCTTGCCTGCGAAGTTATCGTCAATGAATACCGGGCCATCGCTGTTTTTAATGATGCTGTTGGTGTTGGCTTCTCCGCAGAGGGTATTGTTGTTGTAAACCGTGATGATATTTTTCTGCACCCTTATGGATACATGGTTCTCACCGGTGCAGCTTAGTTTGCAGAGTACCCCGGGGCACCAGGTTTTGCCATCGCCGTAGGTGAATTTATATTGTGTGAGATCGTCTCCCGATTGCTGCATAAATGTACCGCAAAAAGGCACTTGTTCAGATACGTTTCCTATCAGCAGGTTGTCCTTTGTCAGCTTTGTTGCGTCTAAAGTTGCGATGAATTCTATAGTAAAGTTGTCGTTGAAAGTCAGTTTAGGATTGTGTGTGGCAAACTTGTTAAATTCGCCCAGGCGGTTATAATAGATTGTGTTGGCGTCGGGCGGCAATAAACCCGGAGTCTGCTTTTTGCCAGGCATACAAATCAATATGGTATGCTCCGGCGATTCTTTTTGTATCGTGGTGTATTGCGCCAGCAACTGCACTATGGTATCCTTTACATACCAGGGCATCCAGGGGCGCATCACGTCATAAACAATGGGGTACTTTGCAGTTTTTATAGCATTAAAAAGGGTATCCATTTCAGAAATTAAACCCACTTCCGATGATCCCGCAAGATTCACCGGATCTAAGTAGCCGCCGCTGGCATACATATAGCTGTCAAAATTGCGCGACAATATCAGCACGGTAGCTTTCTTAGGAATATTTTTATTGATAAAACCGATCCTTTGGTTCATGAATTTCTCGCTCAACTCATTTTTAGTATTGGCGTAGTTTATGGCATATGAAGTTATGGAAGGGGTATAGTACAGAATGGATAATGCACTATCAGCAAGGAAAAGAAAAAGAACTAAAAAAAGAATTACGCTTTCATTGGCCATATTTTTTATCCCGCTTTGCTTTATTTCATCCATGTTTATTCTCAAAGAGAGCTTATCGCAAAAAATACCCAGTATAATAATAGCAGCATAGATTACCGCGTCTAAATTAGTATCATAAGAGCGGCCCTGGAAATAAGAAAAAATACCGGCGCCAAATACTACCAGGAAGGCAATTACCGGCGCATCCTCATCCCTGTCAACCTTGCGCATATTGAACACACAATAAATACTGCCGGCAAAATATACGAGCGCAGGTATATTCCAGAAATGATACGCACACATGGGCAGCATAAAGAAGCCGGATATATAGAAAAACTTCTGGAACTGCGAGAAACGGGCAAAATCAGGCCACGAGCCGCTGTGCAATTTCGTGCTTACAAAAAAGACAGTAACCACTAATAGCAATGCGCCGAACATCCATAAACCATAAACCAGGCTTCTTTTTATGGTATCTTTTACTGATGGCGCATTCAGTGTTGAGAACACAAGACCAATAAGCACAGCTCCGAATACTACCAGGCCCGAATCAAGATTCCATAACATTCCGAAGGAGGATATAATAGCCAAAACAGGCAAGATCATTTTCTTCAAATTTTGCGAACAGTATTGAAAGGTTACAAACAGGTAAAAAGCCATTGACGGGAATAATATTCTTATCGGGCAATACTGGTAATACTCCCGTGGTACTTCCCCGAATGGCAGCCTCGTTTGCCAGAATATCCCAAATACCAGGCTTAAAAATGTGATCAGGGAAATAATATCATTTTTAATTATTTTTTTTATGCCCAGGAAGAAGAACAGAAAAGAGGCCGCATCCAAGCACCCCATTACCAGGCCGAACTTCCAGGTACTCAGTCCAATTACCTTAAATAACGGGCACAGCAGCCACGCATATAATCCATATTGCGCGTTAAAATCCACTAAAAGAGATTTACCGGCATAAACCTGTGTGACGGAGTAAAAAGCTGCATTGGCCTCCACTGTATTACCCTCATCAAGCATCGGCAAATTCAGTACGTTGTAAAAAACAATGTCCACTATTACAAGCGCAACGATTGCAAAGCAAACGATACCTATGATCTTATTTATTCGCGGCTTTTCAATGTTTTTCTTATAGATTACAAACAGGTATATACACAACGCATAAAGAGGTAGGGTAACTATAGGGGTTAGCGCGCCAACCAGGTTATTCGAGAAAATAAATGCGGTGGTTTCATTTTTTATGTTCACAAGGGGTTGCTGCATCATGCCCAGAACAAACACTAAAAAAATGATCCCGCCCGAAATATTTATCCATAGCGGTACTAATGGTTTTGAAATAAAAAATTCCCTCTTTTTATTGATCACCGCCCAGGCCGCTAAAATAATTATTGGAAAACAGAATAACGATAACTGGTATTGCAACCTTTCCACCGGCTCTGGTTCAAACCAATCTCTCGGGCTAATGGTTAAAGGCACTACTTTATCTAAAATAACATTTATATCAGGAGTATAAAAAGTATAAATAAGGTAGTTGAGCAGATAAAGCAATATAACGCAAACAGAAAGCGTGAGTATGCCAATAGCAAGGTTTACCCTGAAACCGTCAACAGTTTTTAAAATACCGCTGGCCGGTATGTTATCATTTGCAATGGTTAACGCAGGTGATGAACCAGGTTCATTATTTTTCTTATGGGAGCTATTATCATTTCTCATAGGTTCTTTTTACCAGGGTATTATTTCAGAAACAAAACGCTGGTCAACAGATATTACCATTACCGGAGCGCGGGTAAAAATAATACATATTTTAACTGAATTAATGAAGGATGAAAAAAAATATCGCATATAAAAATGGCTAAAACAACCTCATTTTTTCAATGTGTTATGAAAAATTTAATATAAAATATAAATATAGTTTATGGCGTAAATAATTAGTAATCAGCAATTTTTTTGGTGAATTGAAAATAAGTTCTTATCATTGTGTTAATGAAGCAAAGGCTAATAAATATGACCGACCCTGATTCTGATCTTACTACTTACATAATTGTAGGTGTTATAGTCCTTGTTGTTCTCCTGGGCGCAATGAAAATCATTTTCATTTAGTGCTTAGGATATATCGCTCCTGATACCCGGCTCCTGCATTTTCATAAAATTTATTTATGTATCCATAACTACTGCAAAAGCGCTTTTGCTTAACTTTGCAACATAGAAAATTGCAGGGACACTCCCTAACTTTTTACTTTAGACTAAATACTTTAGACTAACAAAAAATGGAAATCAAACAATTATATACCGGTTGCCTTAGCGAGGCTGCTTATTTTATTGCCAGCGAAGGCGAGGCTGCTATTATTGATCCGTTGCGCGATGTGGATACTTATATAAAAATGGCCGAAGAAAAAGGCGTGAAGATCAAATACATTTTTGAAACACACTTCCATGCCGATTTCGTGAGCGGGCATATAGACCTTTCCAAAAAAACCGGTGCGCCTATTATTTATGGCCCACAAACGGACGCTTCTTTTAAGGTGCATGTAGCTAAGGAAGGCGAAGAGTTTGCCGTAGGCAAGCTGAAAATAAAAGCCATACATACTCCCGGCCATACGCTGGAAAGCACCTGCTACCTGCTGCACGATGAAGCAGGAGACCCCTATTGTATTTTCACCGGAGATACTTTGTTTGTAGGCGATGTAGGTCGCCCCGACCTGTTCAGCGGCAATATGACGAAAGAAGAACTTGCAGGCATGATGTACGAATCGTTGCAACATAAAATAAAACCGCTCAACGATAATATAATAGTGTACCCGGCGCATGGCCCAGGCTCATCGTGCGGTAAAAACCTGGGGCCAGATACTTTCAGCACCATTGGCGCACAAAAGGCCACCAACTATGCCCTGAAAGATATGAGCAAGGAAGATTTCATAAAGGCGGTTACAACGGGTTTAAATACCCCGCCTGCATACTTCCCCGTCAATGCACGTATCAATAAAGAAGGCTACGAAAGCCTGGACGAGGTTTTTGAAAAAGGCTTGCAGCCACTGACTATAGCCCAATTCAAAGAGAAGGTGAGTGAAGAAGCATGGATATTGGATACCCGTATAGAGACGGTGTTCACGCAGGGTTTTATACCCGGCTCCATAAGCATAGGGCTTAATGGCCGTTTCGCGGAGTGGGCGGGCACCTTAATACCTTTCGGGCAGCCGCTGGTACTGGTTACCGAGCCAGGCAAAGAAAAAGAAAGCATTACCCGCCTGGCGCGCGTAGGTATAGATAATGTGCAGGGCTATTTAGACGGCGGCTATGAGGCCTGGCAAAATGCAGGCGAAACCATAGACCTGATAATAGACATAGAACCCGATGAACTGGCTATGGATATTCCGCACGACCACCTGCTGGAAGTGATAGATGTTCGCAAACCATCAGAATTTGAAACCGCCCATGTAAAAGGCGCACGCAATGTGCCTTTAGATACTTTAATGGATCCATTAAATGTGGCTATGATTGACGACAGCAACAACCTGTATGTACATTGCGCTGGCGGCTACCGCTCTGTTATCGCCGCCTCCCTGCTCAAACGCCATGGCTATCATAACCTGAGAAATGTACTCGGTGGCTTTGCCAAAATGAAGTCTGAAAAAGGAATCCCGGTGGTATTGCCAGAGAAGGTGAATATATGACATGGATAACATCTGCACATTACATTCATTTTCACATTTGCACATTACCTCATTTTCACATTAAGTCAGCGAGGCTTGCCCAGCCACTGTTCGGGGTTTAGGTTTATTGTGCCTTTTTTACCATTAGATTTCCATATCTGGAATTTAATGACCGGCTCTCCGTAATCATCATTAGCTACAACGCCTATCACCTGGTTGGTATTTACATGATCTCCTATTTTCACGGAAGCGCTGCTCAAATTATTATAGACCGTAAAATAATTTCCATGCGCTATCATCACTATTATATTTCCAACAATAGTGAACACGCTGCTTACGGTACCTTCAAAAACAGCCTTTACATTGGCGCCGGGAGTGGTGAGTATATCCACTCCTTTGTTATTGATCATAACTTTGTTTTCAATCGGGTGCGGATGAACGCCAAAGTGGTCGGTGATCTGCCCTTTTTCTACAGGCCAGTATAGCTTGCCTTTATTGCCTTCAAAGTTCTTAGCAAGTTCTATATTTGTGGGCGTCAATAAAAGCGCGGGCGTTTCGGGCATTGGCGTTTTTTTACGCGCTGTTGTTTTTGATGGGTTATTCTCTTCAGTTACTGCAATTTCCGGTTTCACCGGTTTAGTGTTGGCGGCAGCTTCTGCTGCGGCTTTACGTTTTTCTTCCTCTTCTGCGGCTTTCGCCGCTTTTGCCATTTCGCGTTCTATTACCTGGTTTATAGCCTTATTTACACGGTCGGCCACCTTCCTGTTTTTTTCTATTTCTTTCATCAGGTCGCCTTCTTTGCCTTTCAGTTCCTGCATTACCTGGTTGGTGAGGTCCGCGTCTTTTTCCAGTTCTTGTTTTTGCTGCTCCTGCGTGGTCAGTAAGGCGTCTTTCTGGGCTTTCTCTGTTTTAAGAGCGCCTATCTTGTGTTGTAGCTGGTCTTGTGTTGTGTGTATCTGGTCCACCTGTTGTTTACGAAGCTCCCTGAATTTTTTCAGGTACTTCATTCTCCGCATGGCATCATTAAAGTCGCTCGAGGAAAACAGGAATGCTATCATGTCATACGAACTGCGTGTTTCATAAGCATACCGTATAGACTGTGCATAGCGTATTTTTAACTGGTCCAGTTTTTGTTTCAGGGTACCCACTTCTTTAGAAGATGACACTATGGTATTGTCAATATCGTGCATCTCTTCATTGATGTTGGCTATCAGGTTCTGCCGTTGCGCCAGCTTGGTTTGCAGGGCGCGTAGCTGGCCCATAGTAGCGTTTTTATCCTTTTTTATGTCTTCAAGTTCCCGCTCTGTTTCTTTAATAGCGTCCTGTAGTTCCTTGTGCTTTGCCACAAGCTCTTCTTTGGACATTGTGTACTGCACTTGTTTTTGCGCAATGCCCTCAAAAGACAGGAAGAGGAATAATATTATGGTGGTAATGCGCATGAATAAACTTTAGTGTGAAACAAAAATAATTAATTATTACTGCTCATTTGCCCCTTTCCTCACTTTTAAGACGATTTTACGATCTTTTTTTTATAAAAACACCGGAAAGGTTTTTTTATTGCCAAACGTTTGTTTTCTTTTGCTTCAAACAAAAATGATATGCTATACTCAATGACGGGGTTTGGGCGCGCAGAAGCCACAGTTAATGGCCGCCAGGTGATCGTGGAAATGAAGGCGCTCAATGGCAAACAATTCGATATTTCGATAAAGTTGCCCCCGATACTCCGGTCTTATGAGCTTGACATCCGCGCCCTGCTCAGTACCCTGCTGATACGCGGCACTATAGACGTTACCGTAAATGTGCGGCAGGAAGGCGCCTCGAAACCAATGGTGGTGAATACAGACCTCGCCTTGTTTTATTACCAGGGCATGAAACAGATAGCCGAACAAACCGGGCTGCCCCAGGAAAACATAATCTCTACTCTCATGCGTATGCCCGAAGTGGTGGCTCCTGACCAGGATGTGCTGCCGGAAAACGAATGGGAAAATGTGAAACTGGTAATAACCCATGCAGCTACACAGCTAATGGAACACCGCCTGCACGAAGGCGAAGCGATGCTTAAAGATATAAAACTGCGCATCGGCAATATTGAAAAAATGCACGAAAAAATAGTTCCCCTTGAAAAAGAAAGAACGGAGCGCATACGCGCCAGGCTCACACAATGGCTGGAAGATATGGCCGGGAAAGAAAAAATAGATACCAACCGTTTTGAGCAGGAAATGATCTATTACCTGGAGCGTATGGACTTCTCGGAAGAAAAAATAAGACTCAAACAACATTGCGGCTACTTTAATGATATAGTGAATGAAAATGACGCCGCAATAGGCAGAAAACTCAATTTTATTTTGCAGGAAATAGGCCGGGAAATAAACACGCTCGGCTCAAAAGCCAATCATGCCGAAATACAACAGATAGTGATAAACATGAAGGACGAACTGGAAAAAGCAAAAGAACAAATACTGAACATTCTCTGATTTTCGCCTGTGGATATAGAAAAACTCATAACGCAAATCCAATCGCTTGACGGCGCCCTGAAACAGGAAGCCAACAAAGCGGTAAACCGGCTGCTCACCATCCGCAACTGGCTGATAGGCTATTACATAGTAGAATATGAGCAAAAAGGCGAGGATAGGGCGAAATATGGGGATTCGCTCTTACAAAGTATATCTGGAAAAATAAACAAGGATAGTTTTTCATATCGGAATTTGAAACTATTCCGGCAGTTTTTTTTAGCCTATCCATTAATTCATCAAATTCTTCAGAATGAAATATTAAAAAATAGTATGGAAATTGGGCAGACACCGTCTGCCCAATTAAGAAATATCTTAATGGAAATTGGGCAGACACCGTCTGCCCAATTCGAAAACAATGATAATCAATCGATTAAGAAGGATTCTATAACATCCGACGAATTAAATAATAACGAAATGGAAATTCGTCAGACACTGTCTGACGAATTTGAGAAATCATTAATTGGAATTGTGCAGACGGTGCCTGCACAATCTTATGAAGCTCAATTATCAGAAAAAATTATTAATAAGCTATCCTTTTCGCACATTACGCTTTTGCTACCTGTTAATGACCCTTTGAAAAGGGCATTCTATGCAATTGAGGCTATTAAGGGTACATGGAGTGTACGGGAATTGAAACGGCAGGTAAACTCACTGTTATTTGAGCGAAGCGGCCTCTCAAAAAAGCCGGAACAATTACTAAAAAACCTGGGTGATAAAACAGAAAAAGCACCTCAAACATCGTTTGTAAAAGACATTTATGCGTTTGACTTTTTAGGCTTGCAGACAAAAGACATGGTAGAAGAAAACGACCTGGAAACCGCATTACTCGATCATATACAACAGTTCCTTCTTGAGATGGGCCACGGCTTTTGCTTAGAGGGGCGGCAAAAAAGAATATTGATAGGCAATGAATATTTCTTCATAGACCTGGTTTTTTACCACCGTGTATTGAAATGCCATGTGCTGGTTGATTTAAAAGTTGAAGAATTTAATCACAATAACGCAGGGCAGCTAAATACCTATATAAACTACTACAAAAAAGAAGTGCAATTGCCCGGAGACAATGCGCCGGTGGGCATACTGATGGTGACTAATAAAAACGACGCTCTTGTAGAATATGCAACTGCGGGCATGGACGAAAAATTATTTGTAAGAAACTATCTGCTGGAATTACCGGACAAAAAAGAAATTGAAGCGTTTATTAAAAATGAATTGAGAACTTTGTAGGTATGGAATACAAATTGGAGTACGGACAAAAAAACATAGCGGCGCTTGTAATTGTATCCTTATTCTGCTTCCTTTCCGGTTGCTTACCCGCACCTTATTACCAGAAAGAAGAGGCCGTTCCGCAGGATGCCTGGGCATATAGTTTTAAACCGTCTTTTGAATTTAATATCACAGATACTACCGTTGGCTACCAGCCCTATTTTCTTATCCGGCACACGCAGGCTTACCCTTACAGCAACCTGTGGGTATTGCTGTATATAAAAACACCCGGCGACAGCCTTATAAAAGTGGAAAGGGTAAATGTGCCGCTGGCAGAGAATACAGGCAAGTGGCTGGGGCGCGGCATGGGCGAGATATATGAGCAACGCCTGCCCATGAACCTTGGAGACTCGGTAAACTTCAACAGGAAGGGAACTTACACAATTTCGCTGGAACAAAATATGCGTATCAATCCGCTGCCTGAAATATTGAATGTAGGGATCAGGATTGAGAAAACAGGCGTTCGCACTCATTAATTACTAATTACTAAACCATGCGCTTCTTCACTTCGGTCCATCTTTTACTACTGGCCTATATTATAGCCGCGCTGGTGTACTGGGAAATAGCGCTGCAGAAGCAAAGCGCCCAAATCTATGCCGGTGATATTACCATACTGAAAAGCCAGGTTGATAGCCTGCATGATCCCGGCATTTACAATCAAAGATTCAGTTCGCTCCGGCACAAACGCATTATGCGTACTTACCAGTTTGGCGGCGAAGGCACAGCTTTTCTTATTGTGATACTTATTGGCGCTGTGGTGGTATATACTTCTTTTGTGCGGCGCATTACGCTATCGCGGCAGCAAAATAATTTCATGCTTTCGGTAACGCATGAACTTAAATCGCCGATAGCCGCCATGAAGCTGAACCTGCAAACTATTGAAAAACACCGGCAGCTTGATGAAGGCAAGCGGATAGAACTCGTGGAGCGAAGTATCAAAGAAGCCAACCGGCTCAATGATCTTTGTAACAATATGCTGCTCATATCGCGAATAGAAGGCCGGCAATACAAACCGGCAAAAGAGCTGTTCGATCTTTCGGAAATGATTAAGGATACGCTAAACGATTATGCAAGCAGGCACACAAGAAAATTTGAAAAGGACGTAACACCCGGCTGCAAGATAACTGGCGATAAGATGATGTTGCAGATAGCGCTCAATAACCTGTTGGAAAACGCTGTAAAATATACTCCTGCTGATAAGCCGGTGCATATAACCTTGCATAAAAAACAGAATGCGGCAATAATACGTGTTGCAGACCAGGGTTCCGGTATCCCCGATAACGAGAAGAAAAAAGTATTCAACAAGTTTTACCGGGTAGGCAACGAAGAGAGCCGTAGAACAACAGGCACCGGCTTAGGTCTTTATATCACAAAGAAGATAATCCGGCAACACAAAGGGCGTATTACCGTGAAAGATAACACACCCTCCGGTTCCGTTTTTGAAATAATCTTAACAATGTGAAAATGCGATAATGTGGGAGGAATGCGATAATGTGAAAAATGAGGGAATCAAAAAAATTCTCTGAAAATGAGGGCATTTTCACATTACCACATTAATTGAGGGCATTTCCACATTTTTCACATTAAATAAGTGCATTTTCACATTACCACATTAATTGAGGGCATTTCCACATTTTTCACATTAAATAAGTGCATTTTCACATTACCACATTAATTGAGGGCATTTCCACATTTTTCACATTAAATAAGTGCATTTTCACATTACCACATTAATTGAGGGCATTTCCACATTTTTCACATTAAATAAGTGCATTTTCACATTACCACATTAATTGAGGGCATTTCCACATTTTTCACATTAAATAAGTGCATTTTCACATTACCACATTAATTGAGGGCATTTCCACATTTTTCACATTAAATAAGTGCATTTTCACATTACCGCATTTTCACATTTTCACATTAATTAAGGTACTTCCACCACATTCAGTATTTCGTTGAGTATTTGTTCGCTGGTTATGTTTTCGGCTTCCGCTTCGTATGTAAGCCCTATGCGGTGGCGCATCACATCGTGGCAGATGGCCCGTATATCTTCGGGTATCACATAGCCCCTCCGCTTTATGAAGGCGTATGCTTTGGCCGCCAGCGCAAGGTTTATGCTGGCGCGGGGCGATCCGCCATAACTGATATATGGTTTCAGCCGGGCCAATTTATATTCTTCGGGGAAGCGGGTAGCGAATACAATATCCAGTATGTATTGCTCTATCTTCTCGTCCATATATACTTCGCGCACCAGGTGGCGGGCGTTCAATATGTCCTGGGTACTCACTACGGGGTTTATTTTTGCCATCCCTCCCGGGTTCAGGTTGGTACGTATTATCAGGCGTTCTTCCTCCTTCTTGGGGTAGGTAATCACTATCTTCAGCATAAAGCGGTCCACCTGCGCTTCGGGCAGTTCGTAGGTACCCTCCTGCTCTATGGGATTTTGCGTGGCAAGCACTAAGAAAGGTTCTTCCAGTTTATACGTGCTGTCGCCAATGGTTATCTGGCGTTCCTGCATGGCTTCCAGCAGCGCGCTCTGCACTTTGGCAGGGGCGCGGTTTATTTCATCTGCAAGTATGAAGTTGGCGAATATGGGGCCTTTGCGCACCGCAAACTCATGCGCCTGCGGATTATACACCATAGTGCCCAGCACATCGGCAGGCAGCAGGTCGGGGGTAAACTGGATACGCGCAAACTGGGCGTGGATAGCGGCAGCCAGCGACTTTATAGCCAACGTCTTGGCAAGGCCGGGAACGCCTTCCAGCAATACATGGCCATTTGCCAGTAAGCCAATCATCAGGCGCTCCACCATAGTTTTCTGGCCAACAATTGTTTTGTTCAGTTCCATGTTCAGCAATTCTATAAATGCGCTTTGCTGGTGGATGCGTTCATTCAGTTCGCGGATGTCAACGGATGATGCTATTTCCATAAAATTTTATTGTTCAGAGTTTAAGTCCTTTTTCAGGAGACAAACATAACGATGCCAAAAGTAAAAAGGGAAAAGGAAAAAAACTAAATGATGAATAGTTTTAACTTTTTTTAAAAAAAGTCAACCCCTAATCAATGTGGCTTCCGTCAGGACACAAGTATTTTGGGTAATATTGTATATGCCCCAAAGGGGCTAACTCTTTGTAGCAAATGGAATAAATATGGGTTCATGTCCCGCAACTGCGGGGCTAACCCAAACACGCGATAATGGCCAGCACCTACGGCGCAAAAAAGCATGATTTTTGGTTTATTTTTTACAAAGAGTTAGCACCTGACGGCGCAACAGAGGCGGTCAGACGGTAAAACGTTGCCGATGATATGCTACTATGCCCTTAACGAAACACCCGTACCGACCGCCTGAAGGGTCTGTACTGACGGGGTTTCTACCTATTTTTGTTTATCGAACTCACATTAAGTTTCGCTATCTTCGCATGAGTTTGTTATGGAAAACTTTGAACAACGATGGCTGGATACCGAGATGATGCTGAAAGAGCGTTTTGATAAGGTGCCGGATATGGAGGGCATACTCTTTTTGATAGGTGTGAATGAGCTTGGCAGCCTGCCGCGCAAAAAATTCTCGAAAGAGCAGAAACAAGACCTGATGCACATAGCCGTGTGTACGCTGCTGTGCCAGCTTGGGTATTACGAGTTTGCGGGCAGGGACGACGAAGGCTGGCCTCATTTCCACGAGTTGGCACACTTGGCTGTAAAGGGCATAAACGAACAGGAGCGTATGCTTAAAGAGTGTATAATACGGTATTTTGAGTAACCGCATACCCATAAGTGTTCCACACCAGAAAAAGGTGTGGGACACCTCCCGTAACACCGAAAAAAGCGTAGCATACCCATCCTTTCTTACAATAAAAAAAACAGGGACCGAAGCCCCTGTTTTTATATTAGTCTTACAGTTTAGTTTATTGTTTTGCAAATTTCCTGGTTACCACCACATCTCCGTGAGAGCTTACTAACCTTACAAAATAAAGGCCGGAAGGCATGTTTTCCAGGTTCAGGTTGGCGCTGTTGTCGCCAACTTTATATACCGCCATCACCTTGCCTATAATGTTATAAATAGCTATGGTTTTTACATCGCTGGCTGCGCCATACACAACATTCAGTTCATTATGCGCGGGGTTTGGGTAAAGAACAATTTCGCTTGCGGGGTCGGTAACATTTTGCACGGCAAGCGGCGCTTTATTGATTATAAAAGTTGCTGTATCAACCGTGCCTAAACCCGCTTGTTCAATTTGAATGCGTACCCAATGTGTGCCGGTAGAAGTTGCGCCTGCAAAATTAAGAGACAGGTTAAATGCTCCAGGAGTGTCTGGGGCATATGGACGCGAAGTGAATACATCGTGTGCGCCGGTAGTATAATTCCATAATTGCATAGTATTACCAGAATGGTCATTGCCATTCTGGTAACAGATATTATTATCGCATACCCCGAAGGCATTGGAATCAAGCCAGTCGTTAGGAAAGTTAGTTTCTACAACAGTCCATTTCAGTGTCAGCGGGCTGCTGGTGTTATTGGTTATGAGGTCGCTTGGCACCGCTGTAGTATTGCCTACAGTAAAGTAAACCGTATCTGCAACAAGGGAAAATGACTGCGCATTCATTATAGCTGGTGAAAGCAGTCCTAAAAAGCCAAGTATAATGAGTAGGTATTTTTTCATCTTCAATTCACTTTAGCTATGCAAGATACTTATGTTTTTTAATACAGACAAATTATATTGTGCGGAAAATGGTTTTTTTAACATTTGATAAATGAACGTATGGTTGCATTATGAACGCAATGATTTAGCAACATAGCAATCTTCAACATGTCATGGTTCGCTCCGATAGCTATCGGAATCACCATGACAGGGAATCCTATTGAGCTATGCTCAAGTATTTTTGTGTTTTCCAAAAATATTCAGGGCTTGTAAAAATCAGTTTTGATTTTTTACAAGCCCCGAATTTAAAGCAATAATTGCTTTGATTATTTTGTAACGGTAAGTGTTTTATTCAGCATCTGGTCGCCAACGGTCACTTTTACGAAATAAATTCCGCTTGCAAAGTTGGATAGATCAATAGCTGACAGAGAGGTACCGGAATTACGGTGTTCTATTGGTGTGCTGTACACTAACTGGCCAACTCCGTTATATACTTCCAGTTTCACATCGTTATCTGTTACCAGGTTCAGGGCAACAGTAGCTGTTTTATTGGCCGGGTTAGGATATACATCCATGCTTCCGTTGTTGCTGGTCACTGCATCAACGCCAACAGTGTACCTGGCGGACACAGCCGCATAACCAGCCTGGTAAACGTACTTGGTAGCATCTTCAACCCATACTATGATCTTGCCTGTGCTGGTAGAGTCATAGGCCCATACTTTGGCGTCAGAAGCCCAGGGATGACTCTTGGTCCATGTGCCGGTAATTGTTTGTGTAGAACCTGTTGTAAATGCACCCAAAGCAGTTCCTGATGAAGAGGGGAACATATTTTCAGCCACCGCAGGGAATACGTATTGCGGAATGCTTTCCGTGCTTTGGTTATTTGCATAAGTTAACGTATCAACAGCTAACGCTGCGAAAGCCGTAAGGCCTGCGGGTATAGTACCGAAAGATGTTATAACAGCGGAATACGAAAAGGTATTAGTTTTGTCATCATAAGCAGGAGTTACCACTATTGTAAACGGAGAACCCACTGAAGCATATTCCTGTACTAATGGAGTAGTAAAAGATCCGGCGCCGGGATATACATATTGGCCATCAACCTGCGCATCAGGAACGCCGTCAACACCATAATAGCTTAACCTGGCCGAAACAAAAGGCGCTAATGTAACGCTGTCCATACAATCCCTGCCTGGGAAATTAACATGATAGCGGAGCATAATGCTGGTACCTATATTGTTTTGATAAACAGAATCCACATTCGGGGTAGCTTCAGCGCATGGATCGCAGGAAGCCTGGTTGAACTCTTCTATCATTACGGTTTTGGGCTGTAAAGTATTTACCACGAGTACAGTAGTTGTAACAGTATCATTTGAGTGATTTTCGTCAATTCCGGCGCCATTAAGATTGTCGGCCCAAACTTTTATGGTATAAGTTCCGGCTGCAGGGGGCACCCAATTAGTGCCGCTGGTGTAGGTATAATCAGTATTAAGCGCAAAACTTAAACCAGTTAAAGGGGTAATTACAGGAGCACCACCATTAACTGAATAATTCAAGTGCATTGAAGTTATAGTGCTTACGCCATAGTTGTGGATAACACCTGTTATAGGGTAGCTTGTTGACGTCTGGGCGAAAGGAGGTAAGTAAACAGAAGTAACGCCCAGATCCAAATGCGGCAATACAGTAGTCTGCACATTATCTAATAACAGGCCCCACTGGTTAGTGGTATTGTCGCGGAATGCCACAGTAACAGTTGTACCGGCCCAGGTGCCGATCAAAGCCTGGTGTGTAACCAGGCTACCAGCGCCGGCAATCGTACTTGGATATATAACTGACGTAAAAGAGCCGGCAGTAGTTCCCGCTGTCGGAGATAATAATACCTCAATTGTTTCATTTGATTCCAGGTTATTATCCTGCCACTGGATCACCATAGAATCATTTCCTACGGGAATGGAGAAAGAAGGGGTGATCAGCCAGCGGTTAGCAGTACCGGCCGGACTAAAATCCGAAGTAGTTATCATCTGGTAATCAGTTGACGAACCAAACCCGGTGTACATACTATTTATAGGCACCCACGCACTTCCTGCCGGCGCTGTTAAGCTGGCTGCAAGGCCGCTGATACCAGTAAAAGCACCAGTCCCGGTAGAGGCTACTATGTTCGCGTCATTGATCATTGTCCAGCCTGTTGGCGGTGCGCCGGCATGGTCAAAAGTTTCGAGCGCCAATTGGGCGCTGGCATTAAAGGAAATTATACCTGCGGCCATGCCGAGGAAGAGTAATCGTTTCTTCATTTTTTTTGTTTTTAAGATTATATATAGATGGTTATAAACGAATTCCAGAATGACGAAATTAGCAAAAAATAATTCTAAACACCAAAAAAATTATAAAATCACCCTTTTTCTTTAAAAAAGAGTAAAGATATTATTATTATTCCATTACTGACAGGGATAATTTTATACAGCAAAAAATGTGCCGGAAATTTAACTTTTCAATAATAATGGGAAATTGTGCGATTGGCTTTTCTTATTTAATCGCATAACGGATCATAATGCCAACAATAGTAACTACTGATGCGACAATGGCGAGAAATTGTATCAGCCCGGTTAAGTAAATTGTTTTTGTCAGCTTAACTTCCAGCTTTTGCACTTCGCTATCAATCTTTTTGTCTAAAGCCGCAAAATCTTCTTTCCACATGCTTTTATATTCGTCCTTCGAGGCGGTTATATCTTCCTTAACGGCTTCCTGTATAGTCTCCACAAGCTCCCGCGCTTTTATTTCGGGCAAATGAAGCTCGTGCCTGAATATATCGTACAGCCTGATGTTAACGGTACTCATTTTTTTTATTTTCGCTCTAAATGTAAACCGATTAACTGAATAAATCAATTATTGGTACTGCAAAGCTACTAAAATCTGGAATATCAGGTAATTGGCTGTCAGAACAATCCCAGGCATTAGATTCTTCACTTCGCAGCTATTGCATCCCGATAGCTATCGGGACTGTGCGCTTCTTACAATGACGAAAGCGAGAAATGGCGCTTCGTACCCTGATTAAATTACAGCAATATCCTCATCGTTGTCACAGTTCGGCGCGGCTGTGACAGGAATGCTATTTGGCAATAATCGGGTATTTTCACATTCCTGCATTTTTCACTTTACGTGCATTTTTACATTACCCACATTATCGCATTGCCCACATTAGCACATTGTCGCATTGCCCACATTATTTTCCACATTATCGCATTTGCACATTATTTTTGCGGCATGACAGATCTCCGGCCAGGCAGTTTCCAGGTATTGCCTGTTGTAGTAAAAAACATCATTATCATCAATGTGCTTATGGTGCTTATCCAGTTCGCGCTCGGCAGGGTGGGTATAAACCTGGCAGACTGCCTGGGCCTGCATTACTGGGCTTCGCCGCTGTTCAGGTGGTGGCAGCCACTGACGCATATGTTCATGCACGGCGATCCTTATGATGTAGGGCAAACCCTTATGCACATCGGGTTCAATATGTTTGCCCTGTGGATGTTTGGCAGGATACTCGAAAACCTCTGGGGGCCACGGCGCTTTTTAATATTTTACTTGGTATGCGGGCTTGGCGCCGCACTGTGCCATATGGGGGTGCTTACCTTTGAATACACCCGGTTTCACAATGCGTTTATGTACTTCCAGCAGCACCCCACCTTTACAGAGTATATGCAATTTATAAGGCATCACGGTCTCGGCAGTGTTTCTGAATTTAACCAGGTACAAACATTCTGGGCTGCTAACCCCGATTGCAGCGATTGTGCCGCAACATCAGTGAGGCTAATCAACGAATATTACTACCACATGATCAGCGAGGCTACGGTAGGGGCTTCGGGCGCGGTGTTCGGGTTATTGTTTGCTTTCGGGTATCTTTTCCCCAATACCGAATTGCTGCTGGTGTTCCCGCCAATTCCCATCAAAGCAAAATGGTTTGTGGGTATCTACGCGCTTATAGAATTATATTCCGGCATACAAAATTCGGCAGGCGATAATATAGCCCATTTCGCCCACCT
>Ga0206818_1019_pt1 | contig 64499 bp, 57 predicted proteins | sample Alteio_BWOrgCont_86_FD_152881 | JGI IMG/M metagenome (GOLD analysis project Ga0206818, IMG submission 152881) | Enriched cells from forest soil in Barre Woods Harvard Forest LTER site, Petersham, Massachusetts, United States -... | ecosystem: Environmental > Terrestrial > Soil > Temperate forest >...
CGACCCGGGCGATGCACAAAACTTTCCTGCTTATATAGCCCACCTTGATACAAACTTCCGTATAACCTGGCTTACTGAATTGCCCTATACCACTGAATTTGGCCATAGGCAGGCGTGTGTAATGCGCCAACTGCATGATAGCAGCTATGTGATAGTGGGCGATGACTGGGATAATACGGGCTATGATAAGGGCTTTGGCGCAAAAATAGACCGCACGGGAGCAATAGTATGGAGCCAACTTTATGTTAGTGATTCATTAGGTGATGGCTACCTGCGCGATGTAGTGGAAAAACCGGATGGCGGGCTTGTGTTTACCGGGCAAAGTTTTAATGACACACTACCGCTCTGGCACCAGCACTACGATATGTGGCTGATAGAAACAGACAGTAACGGCTGCGATATAGCGGGGTGTGGAGCGCCGGAGGAGGTAACCTCTCCCCGGCCCTCTCCAAGGGAGAGGGTGACGTTATGGCCCAACCCGGCAAAGGATGAGATTACTATTTCTAATGCGGCTAATGATGAGGTGAAGATATTTAACTTGCTTGGGCAGCAGGTATGGATTGGCAAACTCACTATGACACAAGAAATAGTGAATATCGGTCAGTTAGTACCCGGGGTGTATGTGGTGGAGATAATAGATCCTTCGAGTTCGCTAAGAGTTACAAAACGGTTGGTTATAGCTCAATAGTAATCCGCACTTGAATGGTGCTAACGCCACTGAAGAGTAATAGTGGCAATGTGGCTTGGACAATAAAGTTTACTTAATTCAACGCTACTATCCCGGTAGGTATTACTTCTATATTAAACAGCGCTATTTGCTATGCAGATACGGGAATTAGTGAATTGACATATTCAATGAAAGAGGCATATCCCTTTTGCTGAAAAATAAATTTTCCTTCTCCTGTGATTTTTAATCCTTACTTGGTACTAATAGAATATGTAGTTTTAAAAACAACAAAACAACTACTATTTCTACCCCATTATGGCATCTGAAAAAAAAGAGACAACAAATAAGGCCAAAAACAAAAAACCGGTCTGGCGCGAATGGATAGACGCGCTGGTTTTTGCCATAATAGCCGCTACGCTTATACGCATGTTCTGCTTCGAGGCATATGCCATACCTACGGGGTCTATGGAAGGCACTATGCTGGTACATGATTACCTGTTCGTAAGCAAGATGGCCTATGGCCCGCGCATACCTATGACGCCGCTCGCAGTGCCGCTGGTACACAACACACTGCCGCTGACCGGCGGTAAATCTTATACCGAAGCCGTGCAATGGAAATACCACCGCCTGCCGGGTTTCGGGCATGTGGAGCGCAACGATGTGGTGGTATTCAATGGCCCGTGCGGGGATACCGCCATAGCAGAACAGGCGGATATGGACCTGGATTACTACCAGCAATGCCGCATGTATGGGCGCGATGCTATTACCAGCCGGTATAAAATTATTACCCGGCCTGTGGACAAAGAAGAAAACCTGATAAAACGATGTGTTGCCATTCCGGGAGATGTATTGGAAATAAGGAATGCAAAGGTGTTTATTAACGGGCAACCGGCTACCCTCTACCCGCACTCCAAGCTGAACTATATAGTAAAAACCAACAGAATGCCACCGATAGTTGACGATAAAACAGAACTGGTACAAAGGCTCAATAATAATATCTTCGTTTACAACCTGGAAAATGACCAGGTAGATGAAGTGAAAAAGGCAGGCAATGTAGTATCTGTTGACCTGTACCTGAGAAATCCGACAGGCGCTGCGCCCACAGAGCCGGGGGAGTGGGTCTTCCCATTAGATACGGCCAACTATAAATGGAACCGCGATAACTACGGGCCTTTAACTATTCCAAAAGCAGGAACTACGGTTACCCTCACGCCGCAGAATATAGCTATGTACCGGCGCATCATCAGCAATTATGAGGGTAATACATTGGAAGAGCAAAGTGGTAAGATCATTATTAACGGTAAAGAAGCCACTACATATACTTTTAAAATGGACTACTACTGGATGATGGGTGATAACCGTCATAATTCGCTTGACTCCCGTTATTGGGGCTTTGTGCCGGAAGACCATATTGTAGGCAAGGCGTCATTTGTATGGCTTAGTTATGGCGAGAGCCTGCTGAAGGATATGCGCTGGAGCCGTTTGTTCCGGGGGATCCATTCTTTGGAGAAGTAGGGTTTTGGGCTGATGATAGCAAAAGAATTTAAAAGTGCTGAAAAGAAGCGAAAAGTTCAGCAAAGAGATCAAAGTTCGTCCTTGCGAGCCGCAAAAGTTGATTCTGGGGAACATCTGATATGTTGTTGAGGCGGCGAAGCAATCTCACGAAATGCAAAATATGGATTTTGTGAGATTGCTTCGCCATTCAGCATTGGAATACATATCAGCTTATGTTCCGGCTCGCAAACACGAGAGTACCTGAGTAGTAACAAATCAATAATTGTGCGTAAATTTGTTATACAGAAATGTATATTTTATGAGAGTAGTCGGCTATTCAGAATTTCGTAATAATCTGTCGCAAAACCTTAATTCGGTAAATGAAGACAGGGAAGTTGTAGTAGTTTCAAGAACCCAGGGTAAAAATGTTGTGGTTATGGATTGGGATGAATATAATTCCATGTTAGAAACATTGCATCTTGTGAGTTCCGAGGCGAACCATGCAAGGCTTGAAGCGGCCATCGAAGAAATGAACAAGGGTATATCCTTTAAGCACGATCTAATTGAAGAATAAAACGACCCGCCATGACAAAAAATAATAACTACAAACTATTATTGGCAATAGGTTTATTAATGCTTTCGGCAGGTACTTGTATTGGTCTCTTTTTGAAAGGGCTTGATTTTATTAATGGTTTCTTGAAAGGTATGGGTATTGTATTTGTGCTGTTCTCATTTTTAAAGATGAAAAAGGAATCCCGACAATCAGCTAATTAAGTTGCTATCAACTGTTTAAGTTTCCTAATACTTTTAATACTTTAGCGTCATAAAATAATTTCAAACAAAATGAAGATTATTTATGACGCTGAAAAAACTAATTAAGCATATACTGCTTACCTTCTTTATTTTCTTCGGGCTGTTTTTAACGGCTGCTATCCTTGTTCCTATTTATTATAAACAAGAGATTTTATCGCTGGTAAAAAAAGAAATTGATAATAATATTGACGCCAGGGTGAACTTCAAGGATGTTAGACTCTCGTTGTTCCGCCACTTTCCGCACCTTTCCGTAAGGATTGAGAATATATGTGTTATTGGTAATAATGCCTTCAAAAAAGACACGCTCTTTTCGGCGCCGGATATTGATATTTCGCTTGACCTTGTAAAGGCAGTAAAAGGTAATTATGACATTCTTAAAATTGATTTTATCAAACCGAGAGTGTGCGCTGTAGTTGACCAGAAAGGTGTGGCTAACTGGAACATTGTAAAACCAACGCCTGCTGCTCCCGTTAACAGCGCTCCTGCCAAACATTTTTCTGTTAAACTGCGCAAATACTCAATTGAACATGCCTATATAGTATATCGGGATGAGCAGCAGAAAATGTATGCGACCCTCGAAAACTTCAGCCATGAAGGAACCGGGGATTTTAAAAATGACAACTTCACCTTAAAGACAAAAACCAATGCCGACGCCATAACTATAATATCGGGGAAAATTCCTTACCTGCACCGGGTACAAGCGAATATGGATTTTGACCTGGAAGTGAATAATAAAACGAGCGAATACAGCTTCGACACAAAGAATATCCAGTTGAACGGTTTGCATGTTTCCGCCAAAGGGGTTGTGCGTATGCAGGATACCTTGAATACCTTTATGGATATTCAATTCAACACGCCCTCCAACGATTTTAAAGACATCTTATCATTGGTTCCGGGTATTTACCAGAAAAGTTTCAGCGATGTGAAAACTACAGGCAGCGCCACCCTGCAAGGGAACATAAAAGGAGTTTATAACAAAAAGCAAATACCCACCTTTAACCTTGACCTTGCTATTGATAATGGTTCTTTCCAATATCCCGACCTGCCGCAAAAGGTTACCGATATACAGGTCAAACTTAATGTACACAACCCGGACGGGGTTATTGACCATACGGTGGTAAACGTGGAAAAAGGGCATGTGCAGCTTGGGCCGGAACCATTCGATTTCCATTTGTGCATGAAAGCGCCGGAAACAAGCCAGTGGATAGAGGCCAATGCAAAAGGGCATATTGACCTGTCGCAATTGAAACAATTTATTAAGCTGGATGCAACAACCAGGTTGTCAGGAAACATTAATGCGGATGTGAGTATAAAAGGCTCGTTGGCAGCAGCAGAGAAAAAACAGTTGGACTCCATAGACGCAACCGGAACCATTAGTATTGAAAACCTGGAATACGCATCCAAAGATATTCCCGATGTTGCCAATATCAACAGCATGTTGCTCACCTTTAACCCGGAGAATGTTACGGTGACCAACCTTAAAGCCACATTCCTGGAAACAACATTTACCGGCGAAGGCAGTATTGATAACCTGTTGAGCTATTACCTGCACAACCATACACTGACCGGTTCCATTCACATAACCGGCGATAAGATTGATGGCAATAAATGGAAAAAGGCATTTACAGAACCTAAAACACCTGCGCCAAAAACAACAGATACTTCCGTCTTTGTTGCCCCGTCCAACCTCAATATTTCTTTAAACGCTTCTGTTGATGAAATTATTTATGACCGGGTGAAGATTAAAAATGTACAGGGCTTAATGGTAATGGGCGATGAAGTGATAAACCTTAAAAATGTGGTGGCCCATGCGCTTGAAGGCGAAGTGAATATTGACGGCTACTATTCAACAAAGACGGATAAAAAGATTCCGGAAATGAATTTTGAATACATTGTTTCATTTGGGAAATTGGTTGTTGCGCATAAGCATATCAAAAGCGAAAATGCTAAGGAACTTTAACAAACAACGGAACGGATAATCAATTAGTAAAAATTAAATAACCTGCTTTCTGTTTATTGCGTAAAAGAAAATGTTAGTTTGCTGTGTTATTTTATTCAAGTTAAGGAACGACGAGTTTTAAAGACGCAGGTTCCATATGGCAGATCAAGTCGGAAATAAACATGGGAATGCCCCTGTACGTATGGTAAGGAGGTGTGCATGTAGTATATTAATACTGCTGTTGCTGCCGTTTTTTGCACAGGGGCAGCAAAACCTTCCTGAACTTTTATCAAAGATCGAGGAACACAATCCCGATTCCCTGAAAGCGGATGGGTATTTCAACCTCGGTACCTATTACCTGTTCTCGCAACCCGACTCTGCCCGGTATTATGCAGAAACGGGATTGAAATATTTTACCGGAAAAAACTACAAACCGGGTATCGCCTGGATGCTGTTGCTGCATGGAAATATTGATGAAGGCCACGGAAGTTTGAATATAGCAGCTAACAGGCTGCACGATGCACTTGAAATATTTACTGCAATAAATGACAGAGTTGGTATCGGTAATGTAAATAATGCGCTTGGTATCATAGAGGGTAAGAGAGGGAATTACCCGGAGGCCGCAAAGTTGTTCATGTCTGCGCTGAATGAAGGGGAAAAAGCGAATAATGAAAAACTGATTGCAACTACCTACATCAAACTGGGGGTTCTTAATGAATTGAACAATAACTTAGATAAAGCGCTGGAATATTATAATGCCTCACTAAAAATAGCTGAGAAAGACAGCCTGTATGCAATCATCTGCCAGCTATACAACAACATAGGTATTGTTTACGCCAAAAAAAGAGACCTGGAAACGCCCATAAGGTACTTCAATATGGCTTTTGAGAAAAGTAAAGCCAGCCCCCAGCTTTCCGGGATAACGATAGACGCCCTCACCAATCTGGGTATCTGCTACGATAACATAGGCAGGAGAGATGTTGCGCTTGGGTATCTGCAACAGGCGCTGGATCTTACAAAAGACAGGAACCTGCCTGAACAAAACGCGCGTATCCTCACAAATATGGGCGGGCTGTTCATTGACAGCGATCCTGCAAAAGCGTTGCCGTATCTGCAAAAAGCGCTGGAAATGAGCGACAAGATAGGCCATGTGACGATGGTGAAGTCTGACATATTGCGCGACATGAAAGACGACTATGCGCGGATGGGCAAGTATAAAGAGGCGCTGATGGTGATGGAACAGAAAAAAGCGCTGGACGACAGCCTGTTCAATATCAGTAAGGTCAGGGAAATTGACAACCTGCAATCCCTGTATGAATTGAAAGAATCGAACGCGAAAATTGCTCAACTGGAACTGTCGAAACTAAAAGATGAACTACAGCGAAACCTCATTATATTGTTTGCAATTGCGCTTGTTATTATTGTGGTGACACTCACTTATGCTTATGATAGAACCCGGCGGCTGAATAAAAAAATATCGAAACGGGAAAAAGAACTGAGGAATGCCAACAATATCAAAGACAGGCTATTTTCTATCATTGGCCATGACCTGCGTGGGCCTGCCGGGAATGTAACTACGCTTATTGATATTATTGAGGATCCGGGTACACCACCCGATGACAGAAAGGAGATCATCAGATCGCTGAAAGCCCAGTCGGCGGCGTCTTTCGATACATTGGACAAGCTGTTGCTGTGGGGAAGCGCGCAGATAAAGGGCATTACTTACAACCCGGTATCCTTTGCCCCTGACCATAATGTAAAGAGCAATATCAACCTGATAAGCGCCATTGCCGACCAGAAGCAGATAACCATTACAGACCAGGTACCCCCGGGGCTGTGTGTATTTGCCGATCCAGCGCATTTTGATTTTGTGATCCGCAACCTGATCTCCAACGCGGTGAAGTTTACGCACAATAATGGCCGGGTCACCGTATCAGCTGATACCGGTAAGGAACCGGGCTTCATTATTTTTTCAGTGGCAGATAATGGGATTGGTATAGACAAGGCTTATGTGGAAACCATTTTCCATCCCTCCGGTACCAGCGCTTATGGCACTGCCAATGAAAGAGGCACCAGCATAGGCCTGATGCTGTGCCGGGAATTTATTAAAGAAAATGGCGGCTCCATATGGGTGGAAAGCGAAAAGGGTAAAGGCTCTGTCTTCTATTTCTCGGTAAGGTCAGTGGCGGCGGTTTCATAATTTGCCTGCATATTCGTTTCTTCTGTTTTTTTATCTTTTTTCAAGAGCATATCCAGCCATTTCCGGGACATAAAGGGACGCTCTATGTAATAATAATATACCGATGAAATTGCCAGGATGGGGATGCCGAGTAATATAGCCTGCAAAATAAGATTGGGAATATAATAGCCTGTGAAATGCAGCCTTAGCGTGAACCTGCCGAGGATGGAAATGATAGTATAATGCAGCAAATATATAGAATAGCACATACCACCGATAACCGGAACGAACCTGTAGCTGAATATCTTTTTGATGGCCTCGTTTTTCAGTACGGTGTAGTAAAGAATACCAATGAAGAATGGGAATAACAACTCGCCGTAAAACACCCTGGCAACGGGCATATAGCAGATAGCAATAAGGATAATAGCGGCCAGAGGAACGGCTAATGGGTTGTTGAACAGGGTTGCGGCTTCGTTGCTTACATAGAGGTCTGCCAGCAGGACGCCGGCAAGGAAAAACTGGAGGTACCCATAAATACAAATGAATGGAGGGGTATAAAAATTTTGCAAAACAACAATGGCGATTGTGGCAAGAAATAGAATTAGCCTGCGGGTAATTTTGTGCAGGGCAAGCAGGCGGAACAGCAATGGCGCAAGCAGGTAAAATTGTATCTCAATTTCGAGCGACCAGGCCACTACGGTAAGGAGTGGCGTGCGGTGATAGATGAAGGCGTGTGAATAGCATAATGACGCCAGCCAGCTCATCGTCCAGCTTGGGTATGGCGGGCGGGGGTTGGGCATGTGCATGGCTATATGCAGCAGGAATATTGCGGTGATAGCAATAAAGTAGGGCGGCTCTAAGCGCGTGACCCTGCGCAGGTAATATTTTTTGAGCGATACTTTTTTGCCGTTATTTATAAAGTGGTGCGCAAACGGCAGGCAAAGTATGAAACCGCTGAGCACAAAGAAAAGCTCCACGCCCCGGTCGCCATGCAGCAGGAAGGTATTGAGCAGCGTGTCGGTGCGGGCATCATCTGTAAATTTTATAGCCGACCTGGCAACGAAATAACCATGTATATGAAATAATATCACCATAATTATTGCCAGGAAACGGATGCCATCTATTTCCGGGAAATATAACTGGTTGGTGGTGATGCGGCGGAATCTGCTGTAAATATTTCTGGCCATGTTTCGGTTGAGCGGTTATAAAGGTAATTGATAGGGTGATAACTGGAAATGCTTTTGTAAAAACGTTCCTTATAAAATATATTTGAGACATGGCACGTTTCACGTTACCTTTGTATTATGATAAATGGTTTTCGCCATAAAGGACTTAAACTGTATTATGAGAAAGGCGACGCTTCGAAGTTGCAACAACATCACGTTAGCAAAATACGGCTGATACTGACACGATTGGATGCAGTAAGCGCACCCAATGAAATGCAGGTTCCCGGATATGATTTGCATCAACTGTCAGGTGAACTAAAAGATTTCTGGTCGGTTAAAGTAAATGGCAACTACCGGATCATTTTCAGGTTTGAAGGAAAGGACGTAATTGACGTTGATTATATAGATTATCACTAAAACAGAATATTATGGCTATGTATAATCCCGCTCATCCGGGTGAATTAATAAGGGAAACAATAGAGGCATTAAGGGAAGAGACCGGAAAGGAGTTGACTGTTAAAGAAATAGCAGAAGGGCTGACAACTACCCGTAAAACGCTTTCTGCAATTATTAACGGTAAGCAGAGCATTACTCCTGAAATGGCGATAAAAATTGCAACAAGTTTTAAAAACACCACTCCTGAATTTTGGTTACAGGCACAAGACAACTATGATCTTGCCAGCGCCAGGAAAAAAGTGGATACTAAGCGTATAAAAGTTTTCTGGCGGCCAGCTGCAGCCCTGTAGTTTTTATGAAATAATTTGCAAACCGGTTATGCGTTTTTTATCAAGGTTTTTTGGTATTGGGGCTTTATTTTTGTGGAGTATCGGCGTTCAGGCAACGGTGCTGCCGGGGAAGTATGGTATTGCCGTTTTCCCGGATAGCGCGGCATTGGAGCGGGGAACGATGCAGATGGCGGATAATATGATACTGCGGCACCCGATGATGACGGGCAGGCAGATAATCAGCGATATAGAACTGCCGCACAGCATGGAATCGCAAACGGCCGATTTTTATTTGCTGTTGTTCCTGTGCCTTATGCTGGGGCTTATACGGTATATGGATACGCGCTACTTCCTGAACCTGTGGCGGGCATTCTGGAACCCTACATTGAGCAACCGGCAACTGAAGGAGCAACTGCAAGGCTCCGGCCTGCCAAACCTGCTGATGAATATATTTTTTACGTTTTCGGGCGGGGCGTATATTTACTATATTGTTAAGTTTTTCACGCCGCATCATTCCGGCGTTATACCACCATCGTTGCTAATCATCATGCTTATTACCGGCACGGGGCTAATCTACCTTGCCAAGTATGCGGCGGTGCGTTTCAGCGGTTGGGCATTCCGGGTAGAGAGGATAACGGAGCATTATCTTTTCAATGTTTTCCTGATAAACAAGGTGCTTGGGATAACGCTCATACCATTTATCATAGTGCTGGCATTTGCCGACCACCAATGGGCGCAGCAGGTGGTTATTATCTCGTTTGTGATAGCAGGGATATTATTGCTGAACAGGTATATAAGGTCGTGGCAGGTGTTCGGGTCGTTTTTCCAGTATAGCAAATTTCATTTTTTTATGTACCTTTGCGCCTCGGAATTATTGCCGTTAGCGGTATTAATGAAGTTATTGGTTAAAGGTTTAATGTTTTACTAAGTCAATTTCAATAAATATCTCGTACCCGCAATTACTTCCGATAATCCTGATATATGGCTAAAGTTGTACGTTCACAAAAGAAGGGCGCTGAGAAAAGGGAAGTGAAGGTGGGCAGTATATTAATCACACAACCCCGTCCGGAAACTGAAAGGTCTCCCTATTATGACCTTGCAAAAAAATTTGAGCTGAAATTAGACTTTCATCCTTTTATACGGGTGGAGGGGCTTAGCGGAAAAGAGTTCCGCAAGCAGCGTATAGACATCAGCGAATACACCGCTATTATATTCACCAGCCGGTATGCGGTAGATCATTTTTTCAGGATATGCGAGGAGGTGAAGTTTAAAGTGTCGCAGGACATGAAGTATTTCTGCATCACCGAAGCGGTGGCGCTTTATCTGCAAAAATTTATTCTTTACCGCAAGCGCAAGGTGTTCTTTTCTGCCGATGGCAGCACTGCCGGCCTGCTGGAAGTGATCGGCAAGCATAAAAATGAAAAGTACATTTTGCCGGTTACCGACAGCGCAAAAAATGATATTTCCCAGTTCCTCATCAAATACAATATAAAGTTTGCCGAGGGTACCCTGTACCGTATGGTATCTAATAACATTGCAACAGTAATGGAGCTGGCCTACGACATGATCGTATTCTTCAGCCCGTTCAGCGTGCAGACTTTATTTGAGCATAACCCGGAATTCAAACAAAATGGTACGCTTATCGGCGCTTTCGGGCCAACAACCTCGAAAGCGGTTGAAGACAGCGGCTTGCGGCTTGATGTAAAAGCCCCGGCTACCAATGCGCCATCCATGGTATCGGCATTGGAGTTGTTCCTTGCAAAACACAGGCCGAAGGTGAAGTAATTAATGTGAAAATGTGAAAATACGGAAATGTGAAAATTTCCAGAGCGAGTACCTCAATTTTAATGTGGAAAATGCGGAATTAATGTGAAAATGTGGGATTAATGTGAAAATGTGAAAATTCCAGCGTGAGTAGCTCAATTCTTTCTGTGATTTTTTTTGGAGTACCTTAGTAATATCAATGATTGATGTATAAAGACCGCTAAAAATCATTTGGTTCACAAACTTTTTTCATTTCTTATTTCATTTTTACAGACAATAATTCTAACAGTATTTGAAAGGTTATTGAGCAATTTTCACATTTCCACATTAATTTATTGAGCAATTTTTACATTTTCACATTCCCACATTTTCACATTAATTCAGATGGCAAACAGACTTATCAATGAACAAAGCCCTTACTTACTGCAACATGCGCACAACCCCGTGGACTGGTACCCGTGGGGAGATGAGGCGTTTGAGAAAGCTAAGGCGGAGCATAAACCTGTGATCGTTAGCATAGGCTATTCGGCTTGCCATTGGTGCCATGTTATGGAGCATGAGAGCTTTGAAGATGAGGCTGTGGCGGCATATATGAATGAGCATTTTGTGTGCATAAAAGTGGACCGTGAAGAACACCCGGATGTGGACAGCATGTACATGGATGCGGTACAGGCTATAGGCGGCAGCGGTGGTTGGCCATTGAATGTGTTTGTAACGCCGGAACGGGCGCCGTTTTACGGGGGTACTTATTATCCGCCCCGCGCGGCATACAACCGGCCATCGTGGAAGCAACTGCTGGGCAGGATGGCGGACCTTTGGGAAGACCAGCAAGCTGAGGTATTACAGCAGGCAGAGCAAATGATAAGCCACTTGCGGCAGGCGTCGCAGAATATATTCAAGGCAACAGGTGCGGGAACAGATAAAGATACCTGCCGAAAGATAGCAGACAACCTGCTGAAGCAGGCCGATAAAGTACATGGCGGCTTTGGCAACGCCCCGAAATTTCCCGGCACTATGGCGATCAGTTATTTGCTGGAACACTATCATTTTACAGGCTATGAGCCTGCCTTGAAACATGCCTTGCACAGCCTCGACGCAATGATAGAAGGCGGCATATACGACCAGCTTGGCGGGGGCTTTGCGCGCTATTCCACAGACAGGGAGTGGCTGGCGCCGCACTTTGAGAAAATGCTTTATGATAACGCCCTGCTGGTATCTGCGCTATGCGATGCGTACAGCATTACCAAACAACCGCGCTACGCGGAAATAATCAGGGACACCATAGCCTTTGTAGAAAGGGAATTAAGGGATAGCAGCGGTGGTTATTATTGTGCGCTTGACGCAGACAGCGAGGGCGTGGAAGGGAAATTTTATACCTGGACATGGGATGAATGGATAGCGTCCGTACCGGGTGCAGACGGGGATATTGCTGCGCAGCATTTTGGCGTACAGCAGGAAGGTAACTGGGAGGGAACGAATATACTCCATGTGGCTAAGAGCATGGATGAAATTGCCATAGAAAACTCGCTTTCGGTTGAAGAGGTAAAGCATGGTATTGCTGAGGTGAAACGCAGGCTGCTGGCTGATCGCAATAAAAGAATAAGGCCACAGACCGATGATAAATGCCTGCTGTCGTGGAATGCGCTGATGAATATAAGCCTGTGCAAAGCAGGTGTGGCCTTTGCCTCATTGCCAACTACCGGGAACGACAATTATATTGCACGGGCGCAAGCGCATATGGAGTGGATGCTGGAAACATTTTTGCATAACGGGGCGCTGCTTCATACCTGGAAGAATGGAACCGCCAGGATAGCTGCCAAGCTGGATGATTATGCCTTTTTGGTACAGGCTTTGCTGCAACTTGCCGCTGCCATTGGAGAAAATAAATGGATAAAACAGGCAGTGGAACTGGTGGAGGCAGTCATTCATCAATTCAGCCATGAGAGCGGGTTCTTCTATTATACAGCCGGCGACCAACATGATATTCCGGTGCGCAAAACAGATACTTATGATGGGGCAACACCATCGGCAAACGCGCTGATGGCGCATAACCTGTGGCTATGCGGTATGTGCATGGAACAAAATGAAATGGTGGAGCGGGCAAATCTTATGGTGCAGCATATAAGCGAAACGGCTGTGCGGTACTGTTATTCATTCGCATACTGGGCAATGCTTTTGCAGCGGCAGGTAATGGGATTAAAAACAGTGGTTTGCGCCGGGAAAGCGGCAAATGAAATGCTGGAGGAAATGCAGGCTAATTACCTTCCGCAGGCATATTTGCTCACTTTGCAAAAAGAAATATCTGATTTGCCTATCCTGGAAAATAAATTTTTTGCCGATAAAATGTATATATTTGTTTGTTCGGAACAGGCCTGCCTATCGCCTGTAAGTAGCGCAGGTGAGGCTCTTAGCCTCATAAACGGATAAAAAAAATTATTTGAAACAAGGGCGTTTTACATATTTTTATCGGTTTGAATAATCAACATTTTTTTTCTGAAAGTTGCATTTTTGGAAAAAACTTTGAATATTGTGCATCGGTTTTGTGGACAAGAGCAAAAACGCTTGAAATTTATTAGTTGCAAATTTGCAAAAACAATGGACAGTAGTATGAAAAAAACTTCCCTGAAGGTCTCAGCTTTAGCATTGCTCGTATTTGCTGCAAGCTGCGGGAAATCGGGCTCCAATGGCCAGTTAGTAGGTGATCAAACGAGATCAGGTTATAAAGCGCCGCTGCCTATAGGCATGGTATATGTTCCGTCTGGTTCCTATAAAATGGGCGCCAGCGATGAGGATATACGTGGCCGCAATGATGCGACCATACATACCGTGCAGATAGTTGGTTTTTATATGGACGCGACGGAGATATCCAACCAGGAGTATCGCCAGTTCACCAATTGGGTAGCCGATTCAATAGCAAATACGATACTCGGGAATTTTAAAGATAACCCGGATGGAACGCAGCGATTGGATATGTCTAAGAAGATCAACTGGAAAGACCCTGAATTGCAGGACCAGCTATCTTCCATGTTCGTGCCTGCCGAATTATCGGGTTGGGGTGTGAAAGTAAGAGATGCCAGCAAGTTGGTCTATCATTATAGTTCTTTTAACTACGCAGGTTCGGTGCAACACCCGACAGAGTCGCAGGCAAAATACGTAAACAATTTTGATGTGCCTGCTTATCCTGATACCACTGTCTGGATCCGCCAGTTTGCCTATTCATATAATGAGCCTATCGCCATGCAGTATTTCTGGTTCCAGGGCTTTAACAAATACCCGGTTGTTGGCGTTAACTGGAAACAATGCAACGCCTTTTGCGATTGGCGCACTAAACTCTGGAGAGCAGAACGCGAACATGAAAGACAATATTTTGAAAGCAGGTTCCGTTTACCAACTGAGCAGGAATGGGAATGGGCTGCGCGTGGTGGCCGTAACGAAGCGCCTTATCCGTGGGGCGGGCCTTACATAATCAATAAAAAAGGCTGTTACCTCGCCAACTTCAAACCACAACGCGGGAACTATGCAGCAGACGGTGGCCTTTATACGGTACCGGTTGACTGGTATGCCGCAAACGATTATGGCTTGAAAAATATGTCTGGCAATGTATCAGAATGGACGTCATCGGCATACGAAGGCGGGGCATACAACCAGATGGCAGATATTAATCCCAATGTAGGTTATGATGTTCAGCCGGGTGATGCGCAGTGGATGAGGCGTAAAGTGGTACGCGGTGGCAGTTGGCGCGATGTGGCATACTATCTCCAGGTAAGCACCCGTGATTTTGAATACCAGGATACCTCCAAGGCATATATCGGCTTCCGTTGCGTTTACCAGGAAGTATTGCCCGCATTGAGCAACCGCCGGGTAACATCAAGATAATCTAAACAATTAATTCAAAAACTTTTAATAATCCCAATAAAGAAAAAATCAGAAAAAGATGAATCCAATAGCACTGTTTTTTGCAACCAAGCAGGGTAAGTACCTAAATAATCTGATAATCGGCCTGGGCGCCTCTGTAGTATTGTTAGGCGCACTTTTTAAAATACAGCACTGGCCCGGAGCGAGCGTTATGCTGACGGCAGGTATGTGTACCGAAGCCTTTATCTTCGCAATGCTCGGGCTGCTCCCGCCGCACCATGATTATTACTGGGAGCGTTTTTACCCGGATATTACCGAAGACCCGGAAGTGGAAGCCTATCGTAAAGGGCTGAAACACGGTCTTCCGAAACCGGGAGAGCCACCAACCAAATCCTTAGACAGAATGCTTGAAGAAGCCCAGATCAATACGCCAAACCTGAAAAGGCTGAATGAAAATTTCCAGAGTTTCGGTAAGGCTGTTGACCAGATAAAAGATATGTCGGATGTTACTGCCGCCACAGGTACTTATTCCCAGAGCGCACGGGAAGCCGCTGACGCATTGGGCCAGATGAAGAATACCTTCCTCGGCGCTACCCATACTATGGGCGCGTTCAATGACGCAGCAGAAGATACTACCAAATTCCACGACCAGGTGGTGGTATTATCAAGGAACTTAGGCACCCTTAACCAGATATATGAAGTGGAATTGTCGGATGCCAATAACCACCTGAAAGCAATGAACAAATTTTACAGCAATCTTGTTAACGCATCTGAAGCAATGGCTTCGAGCGCAACGGATGCTACCAATGCCAAAGACCAGATAGCCCTGCTTGCTAAAAACCTGACAACGCTGAACAATGTTTATGGCAATATGCTATCCGCCATGCAGGGGAGATAGGGAGATAAGAATTGAATGAAAACGAATACAATCACACAAAGTAAAAGCTAAATAATGGGACTACCTAAAGAGCCGCGGCAGAAAATGATCAACCTGATGTACCTGGTGTTGACCGCCCTGCTGGCCCTAAATGTATCTAATGAGATCCTCAATGCCTTTAAAACACTGAGCCTGAGTATTGATAAGTCGAACAGATCAATAGACCAGAAAAATGCGGAGGTGTACGCTGCTATTATTGAAAATGAGAAAGCGCCGGGGCAAGAGGCGAAAGTAAAACCGTTCAGGGTAAAAGCGGATGAAGTAGTAAAGCAAGCCGATGACATGGTTAATTTTCTTAATAACTGGAAGAAAAGAATAACTATGGAAGCTGGTGGGTATGACAAATCAGGCGAAGATAGTTCGCTCCCCGCCAGGATGGACAACATTGACGCCACTACATTGCTGCTTGTGGAAAAGAAAGGCGGCGATACGATGAAGCGCAGGATCAATGGTTTGCGGCAATTTCTGCTGAACCAGCTAAACCCTGCGGATACCGGTGGTATAAGCCCGCTTATGCCATTAAAGACTACAAACCTGAAACCGAATGACCATAACCCTACGGGAGACTGGTCTATAGGCAACTTTGAGCATATGCCTGCTATTGCTGCTATGGCATTGTTTTCCAAGTACCAGAACGATGTAAGAAGCAGCGAAGCTTTGGTACTGAACCGGCTGTTTGAAGAAGCGCACATGAAGGATATTAAGTTTGATACCATAGGAGCGGTAGCGCTACCTACTACAAGCTATGCGCTTGCCGGGGATAAGATACAAGCCCAGATACTGCTTGCGGCATTTAATAAAAGTAATAAACCGACCGTTACCATTTTACAAGGCGGCGGACAGAAAAAGGATGCAGTGAATGGAGTGGTACCGTGGGAAACAATTGCTTCAGGCGCAGGGTTGCAGACCGTAAGAGGTAAAATATCATTAAACACAGAACGTGGCATAGTAGAAAGGGATTGGAAATTTGAATACATGGTGGGTACCACCGGGGCATCTATGCAGCTTGATAAAATGAATGTGTTTTACATAGGAGTTGATAACCCGGTTACCGTTGCCGCAGCGGGTTATTCAGTGGAAGATGTTTTCCTGGAAGCTCCCGGGGCTACAATTACTGGCCCCGGTAAAGGCCATTACATTATTAATGTTACTCAAAAAGGTGATTTGATTGTATCCATTAAAGCAAAGACAAAAGACAAGGGAGTACAAACTGTAGGAACGAGCAAGATCCGTGTTAAACGTATCCCGGACCCTATTGCATCTTTGGGCGGGTTTTCCAATGGCGGTATGAGCGCGGCTTTATTCAGAGTACAGATAGCGCCTGCAGCAGTTTTGGAAGGCTTTGATTTTGACGCAAAATTCCAGGTGGTAGGCTTTACATTCAGTATGCTGCCCAGAGGGAAAGATTTTGTTGGGCCATTTACAGTTGAAACCCGTTCGGGCGCCCGGTTTAGGGATAGTAAAGAAATAGACAAAGTGATGTCGAGCGCTAAAGCGGGAGACAGGGTATTTATTGAATCTATTAAGGCAGTTGGTCCAGATCACCAGACGAGGACTTTGAAATCGGGTATAATTTTGGCATTAAATTAATTAACTTAGCAAAAAAAATAAAGGATATGATGATCCTACATTCATATAGAATAACGGTTGCGGCGGTATTGCTTTTCGCCGGTGGCGCTGCATTTGCCCAGCCAGGGTCGGCAACAGACCCATCTATTTCCGGCGGGGCTAATAATTTTGTTAATAGTACCTGGCAGGCGTCAAAAACTCCAGACGGGGCTTATGACCGTGTACCGCACATGAGCCAGCCAATTCCCTGGCAGCATATACGTGAAGAGGATATACTATGGAAAAAAAGAGTATGGCGCGAGATTGATACCCGTGAAAAGCAAAATATTGGTTTCCGGTATGAAGGCGATGAAAATACAGGCGGTGGTATGTTCATAGAAATACTGATTGACGCAATAAAGAGAGGGAAGATAAAAGCATATTCTGCTTTTGACGGCGACCGGTTTACTACCGTATTGACCAAGGATGAATTGATGGGCCAGATGTTTCAAAAACCTGATACCACTACATTGATTGACCCTGTTGACGGGAAGGAGACCATAAAAATAGTGCAGCATGATTTTGACCCGACTAAAATAACGAAATACAGGATCAAGGAAGACTGGATATTTGACCGCAATGTAGGCGCAATGGTGGTGCGTATTGTGGGTCTGGCGCCTGTTAAAGACATCTATGGCGACGCGGGCGATTACCGTGGGTCGCAGGCTATGTTCTGGCTTTATTACCCTGATATTCGTAACTTACTTGCGGAGTATGAAGTATTCAATCCATTGAACGATGTAGCCCGTTATACATGGGATGAGTTCTTTGAAAGCCGCCAGTTCTCAAGCAAAATCACTAAGGTGAGCAATCCTTTTGTGAACGAAAAATTCTCTGATAATATGTCGCCGATGGAATCGTTGTATGAAAGCAAACACACCGCCGATGAGATATTTACAAAGGAACATGATATGTGGGTTTATTAATGCTGAATCTGGTTTAAAATATTAAAGGAGCCTCCGTCTTTTCGGGGGCTTTTTAATGAAGATGATAAAATGCCTCTCGCAAAGGCGCAAAGACGTAGTTTCCCAAGTTGTGTTTTAAAGTTCGCAAAGGTATAATCCGATACATATTTTTGATGTCTAAATGGTATAATGTGGAAAAACCAAGCCTTGAAGTTTGCCTATCACCTGCGTTGCTGCATTTGTATGATACAAGCGGCGCGATAGTTGTTATCATTGACATTTTCAGGGCTACCTCCACTATAACTGCCGCCTTGCACAATGGCGCCAAATGCGTGATACCGGTGGCCTCCGTTGCGGAATGTATTGCGATAGGAAAGAGCATTCCAGGGAGCATAACTGCGGGAGAAAGGGATGGCAAAATAGCGGAGGGGCTGCAATACGGTAATTCGCCGGCGGAATACCCCCCGGCGTTTATCAGTGGTAAAACATTGGTGCTGACCACTACCAATGGCACCCGCCTGCTGCATATGATAAAGGGAGCATCGGATATAGTGATCGGGTCGTTCCTGAATTTACATGCGCTATGCCAGTTCTTATTGGCCCGTAATAAAAATGTGCTGCTTGCCTGCGCCTCATGGAAAGACAAGTTTAACCTGGAGGATACTTTATTTGCCGGGGCAGTTATCAACGAGGTTCAAAACGCCTTTAATATTAACTGTGACAGCGCACGGGCCGCGAAACATTTGTATGCCCAATCGGGCGGAGATTTTATCGGGTTTCTGAAAGACAGTTCGCATTACCGGCGGCTCTCGGCATACGGGCTGGAGGGGGATATGGCATATTGTGCTACGCCAAACCTGCACCCGGTTGTGCCGTATCTTAATGGAAGAGAGATAATTGTCTGAACATTTGGCAGTATATTTAAATATTCACCGGAACAATCTTGCTGGTATCAATACCCAAAATATCAACCACTTTTACCATTATCTTGTATTTACCGGGCTTATCATAAAGGTGAGGTATGGATGTAAACTCAAATGTCGGGTTCTTTTTGGTGCGGAAACTTTGCCATTCGTTTTCAAACAGGTAATTGCCGCGCCATACTTCTTCAGTTTCGCCCTGGTCGTTTTTTATTTTGATGATCTCTTTGCGGTCTTCGTAGTTGAAGTCAATAGCCCAATAATCTATCCAGTCGTACCAGTTTTTGGTAAGCAGGGTGCGGTTAATGATGCCGTCCTTTGATTTTTCTAATTTTATTATCTGCCCGTCTTCTATTACTACTTTGCTGCCTGCGCGCATTTGCTGTTGTATATCTTCTATATCATCCTGGGTATAATGGGTTACAAAATCTGTGAGCGTTACAGTTACAGATTTCCCTTTTATTGTTTCTTTGGTATTGAGGTAGGCGACGTCAAAGAATTTCACCTGGCCTTTTTCTACCGCCCGTTTGTCGAATACTTCTTTGGGAATGTATTTTAAAGTGATGGATACACCTTTCTCTTTTAGTTCCTGTATGAATTGGGGCGTTAATCCCATCTCAAATTCAAACCCAAGCACATCAACCTGCGTATATAGTTTCTGCCTGCACTCTTCAAATATTTCCAATAACCGGCTTTGTGTAACCGGCACATCCAAAGGCCCAACATGCACAAACCTGCCTGCCTTGCTGCCATGCAGTGTAGCATGGCCTTCTATGCGTTTGGCTTTGTAGGCTTCGAGTATCAGGTTCACATACAGGTCTTCTTTCTTTTGCCTTGCGCCATTAACAAGGTCATCCATAAAAAACTGCCGCTCATACTTGCCGAGGTTCAGCATCTCGAAAGCGCGGAAGTCTTTACCTGCGCTTTGCAGTTCCCGCTGCACACCAATTAATCTTTTACGCGCTGTGTGTACGGCAAACCTGCCGAGGTCGGTAGTTATCCATTTGCGCCCCAGCTTCTCTGCTACAGCTGCAGTAGTGCCGCTGCCGCAAAAGAAATCAGCTATGAGATCACCTTCGTTAGTTATCCAATCAATAAAAACTTGTAGCAGTTCTTCATTTTTTTCAGTTGCATAATTTGTTTCAAACCCCTTTGTTTTCACTGAATGCCAATTGGTGCTTGCAAGTTTATAATCTCTTGGCGAGACATAATATTGTACTGTATTATCAGGGCCTAATCTTAGAAAATTAATTTCTATTTCATTTTCTTCATTTTCTAAGTAATATTCATCTAATGTTTTTTGATTAGAATAATTTGCTAAAAATTCTTTATATGCATCTACAGCTTTGTAAGCCCTCTCTTTGCTCCAACGCCATTGTCCTTTTGAGGGGTTAATACCAAATAAATCATACCTCATTGTAGGTCTATCTGTTCCTCTCCAAAAAGTATCCCATTTACCAGATGAAAATTCTGTACCGGGAAGTGATAATTTTCTAAGCCTTGTATTTTCATTCTTTGAAAATAAAAAACCATAGTCATGGCCTACTGATAACGCTTTTAGTGAATCGAATTGCGACTGAACATTTTTAGTACCTCGTGGAATAATAATAGTATTTCTATAATTATTTTCTCCAAAAATATCTGACAATAGAATTTTAATTAAGGCTGCAACCTTATCCCCTACATGAACTGCAATATAACCATCATCTGCCAATAAATTATGCATCAATTTCAGGCGATCATACATCATAGTTAAATATGAGGATAATCCCTTTCCCCATGTATCGCGGTAAGCAATTTCTTCTATAACGCTTTGTGTTTTTTCGGCGGTTTCGCCGCCTATTTCTATATTAAAACCAAAGTCTGCGCCTACGGCAAATGGCGGGTCTATGTATATGAGTTTCAGGCCGCCCTGGGCTTCTATTTCCTGGCGCATGGGGCCATTTGCGAGTGAAGAAAGTATGAGCTTATTATCTCCCCATATCAATTTGTTTGTCCAGCCTTTCAGTTGCCTGCCGCGCGTATCAAACATGGAATAGGCATCCCCTTCTTTAGCGGCTTCTTTCCGTGGCTCGTCTATATGCTCTATACTATGAAAGGGCAGGGCTATGTTGGTAGTGTCTTCTTTGCGGCCATTCCAGAACAGGAATACATCTTCCTCATCTGCAAAGAGCTTGTAGATGTATTCTTTGGCAGTTTTTCCCCTGCCTTTATGAGGGCTATAATATGGTTTTTCTCGTTTTCGGTCATTGGTTGTTGTTGTTATTTCGATGGGCTTCACCCATCGCTAACGTATTGCGCCCCTTCGGGGCTGTCTTGCATTTTCTATTTAATTCATTTTTCAGTGAATCCAAAATAACCCGATTCAGCCAATTCATGAATTTTTTGTTGCAATAATTTTTTGTCGGGCATCCGGGTTTCATATTTCGCTACCATTGCCGGGCTAAGGCTGCGGCTCAAAGCATATTCCACAACTTCTTTATTCTTGGTTTTGCAAAGCAATATGCCTATGCTTGGGTTTTCGGCCTGTTTTTTCACATCCCTGTCCAGCGCCTCCAGGTAAAAGTCCATTTTGCCTAAATGCTCAGGTTTAAACGCATTTGTTTTCAGTTCAAATGCTACAAGGCATTGCAGGTCGCGGTGATAAAAAAGCAGGTCAATAAAATAGTCATCCATGCCTACCTGTATTTTAAACTCACTGGCTATAAAAATGAAATCCCTTCCTAATTCCAGGATAAAATCTTTCATTTTGGCAATAAGTCCTTTATGGAGTTCTTTTTCTGAATGAGGTTCGGGCAGGCTCAGAAATTCTGCAATATAAGTGTCCTTAAAAATAGTATTTATTTTATCTTTTTGGGGGTGGGTAACCTGGAGCATACTACTGCTCAACATCTGCCGTTCAAACAAGCTGCTTTCTATTTGCCTGCGCAGCTCGCGAACTGTATATTTTTCTTTTATAGCAAGCCCTATATAAAATATTTTTTCCTCATTACTTGTGGTTCTATTTAAGAGTTCTAAGTGATGTGACCAGGTTATTTTTTTGAGAAAAGCAGGCATATTGGCCAATTGTGGTGACACTGTCCCCACAATTTGACTTTCAATTATATTCGTTTTATTTTGTAATTGTTGGGTCACTGACCCCACAATTACAATAGGTTGATAATCAATATTTTGAAAATTCGCATCGGCAGGTGATATAATATATGCAGGCAATGTTTTCAGTGCGAGTTCAGAAATTTCTTTAATGCTCCAGGTTTCATAAAATTCTTTCATGCGATATAGCGACCTGCGGTCGAAACCTTTCAGTGAAGCATCGTCAGCCTTTAACCATTCCGCTAAATTGTCAATAATTTTATCGCCCCAGGTTTTATTTGTTAATTGATTAGATATATAACCACCTACCTGCCAGTAAACCTGTAGCAGGTAATAATTTGCCGCCTGCAAAGCCCGGTATTGGCCTTGCCTGATGATGTTTTTAATATTTTCAAACTCTTTCATAATTCAAAAATCATTCTTTTATTTCGCCTGATATTTTCAACTGCATTATGGTAACGGATTAGTTAAGGTAATCGCGGAAATGTGTTTAAAATCTTTCACATTCCTGGTAATCAATTCGCAATTATTCAGGATCGCGGTAGAGGCAATAATTGCATCACCTACTTTCATGTTTTTGCTCCGGCGGATTTCAATAGCTTTATTAATAACCGGAGTATCAATATCAAATACTTTAACGATGGTAAAAATTGCATTGAAAAACAAAGTTTGTTCTTCTGTGATTTCATGATAGCCCAAAACCTCTAATCTTGAAATATTTGATACAGCTATGTCAGGCTAATTCCTTTAAAGCCGGATGTTCGGGCTCGGCTGCGTAAATTAATATATTGCTGTCTATCAGTTTCATTTTGATCAGTCTATTTTACGGTCTTTACGCACTTCCTTCTGCCATTCCAGCGGGTCGCCAAAGTTAGATACATCAACACCTTTATTTAAAATTTTTATTGCTTCAGTACGTACAATTTCTTTTGTACCCAAGTCATCATAATTGATCGGGAAAACCTTTAGCAAATCAGCAAAACTCTTTAAATCCCTATTTTTTTTATCCCAGTCTTCCTGTTTCACATATACAGGTGAATAGGAATAATCAACTTGCACGGAGTCAATATCTATACACCAGGTTACCAGGCGCTTTATTTTCCTGATGTCATCTAAATCTTGTCTTCCTTTAGTCTCCACTATGAAAAAAGTCTTAGGACTTGTTTTTACAAAAAAATCGGGATAATATTCCCTGATATTTCCATCTTCGGCCTGGTATTCCATTTTAAAATTAATCCCGCCTTCGCCCATTGTATTTTTGGCATAGGATTCCACATCAGCAAAACGGTTTTCTAATGCTGCGGCAAATTCCAATTCAAATGCATTATCACCGATAATTTTATTAAACACTGATTTTTTGGGAATTAAGAAAGCCTGATTTTCTGCAATCTTTGGCTTCGCTAATTTCAGCGAAATATAATTTTTCATTTCAGCAACCCCTTTGTCGGTAACAGTCAATTCATCAATGGCTTTTTTGAAGGTGGTGTATAGAATGTGCTTAGGTTGGGCTTCGGAAAGATTGCGTAAAGTTTGCGGGTCGCTTAATTCAGTTTCCCGGTTAAACAGTTGATACTTTACAAAACTTTCCACCTTGGGATACAATAAATTAAAACCACTCACTAAACGGCTGTCTTTTAAAATACTTGTGGTAAAGAAGCCAATTACATTGCGATAATCGGGAATGGTGTCTTTAAAAATAGTTTTGTGCGAAAAGCTCCCGTCAATATCATTAAAAACGATCTCTTTAAGTTCTTCACTGCTGAAAATTTTTAGTTTAGCTTTTTCATTTCTGAATTTTCCAACATCAATTAATTCGAGGTTTTTATACTCCCTATATATGCGTGGACTCATTTGTGGAATGGGAATATCCAATACATCAAGGTCTTTGTCGGGATTATCTTTGTCAACTTCCACAATCACAGGAGATTTACCCTTGCTTCCTTTGCCCATAGGGCTGTATTGAAATTCAATCCCTTCAGTTTTCAGGCTTTCAACGAACTCCAGAAAGGCTGAAGTGCCGACCACTACCAGATTTTCGGGGGTGTCTAAAGAAAACATTTTGCGTAATCCCCGGCCAATAGTTTGTTCGGGCAGGATTTTTGAATCTGCACCGAATGGCCTTAATCCTACTATAGTGGTTACATTACGAACGTCCCAACCTTCCCTCAGCATCAATACGGAAACAACTGCTTTATAAGGGGAAAAATCTTTGTCTATATCATCGGCTGCTTTGCGAAGTTTATTTAATTCTTCTTTATCCTTTTTGCTACTTGCCGTTTCTTTTATATCGCCGGAATTATTTGTATGAATGGTGAGTACCGCATTTTTTAATAACGGATAATTAATTTCCAGAAATGCTGCGGCCTGGTCAGCTTCTTTGGTACTCATTGCCATAATAAACAAGATAGGTGTTTTAAGATTTTTGAGCGCCTCATATTGTTGCTCCCACTCCAAATATCCTAAATGAATATAATCTCTGTATCGTTCTATAAAATCATTTGAGTCCTTCTCCTGTATTTTTTGCCTTGACCCTTCATCGGGCAAAACAGGTGATTTTACTACATTTTGTTTAATGGCTTCAACCAATGGATAATCGCAAATTGTTTGAACAAAAATTGCCCCGTTGTTATGTTTTGGTGTCGCAGAAAAATCAGCCTGGAGGCTTATACCTTTGCCGGTTTTAAGTTTTAGTTTGTTGCTAATGTCTTCAATGCTTTTGAACCAAGCCAATGAACTATCATGTATGTGATGCGCTTCGTCATTCAGAACTACCAAATCTTTTATTTTATCGCTCCGCATTACTTTTCCCAAATCCAACCCTTTGGAAGTATCTGCATCAGGTTTAGGTTTTATGCCGAGAAAAGTTGTTTCAAAAGATTGCTCCGGCTCTTCATTGAAAAATACCCTGTGAATATTTGTCAGGAAAATATTTCCTGATTCAGTGATTGGCTTTAAATCATCCTGGATGTGTAAGGTAAGCTGGAAATCATTTTGCCAGTCTTTATTGTATAAACCATTTTCAGGAATAAAGGGTTCTTCAAAAAACATTTTCAATCCTTCAAAGTCCTTTAACAGACGGTTAAGGACAATAATATTCGGGGCAATTACCAGGAAGTCTTTTGAAAGCGTACTACCAGATTCGTATAGTTTATGAAAATAGGACCAAACCAAAGTTAAACCCATTACTTTGGTTTTACCTGCACCGGTAGCCATTTTCACAACATACCTTGTCCAGGTTTCATCAAACATACCAGCGCTAACCCTTTCAGAAGAATCAAAACGCATCAATTCATACTTGTCTTTTGCTTTTGCAACTTCGTACAAATAAATAATTGATTCTATTGCTTCCCGCTGGGAAAAGAAAAAACTAAACTTGCTTTGACCAATAAAATGCTCCTGGTTGAACCAAAAGTTTAATAATGATATTGATGTTTCTGATGCTCCATTATAACCTTCATCTCTCCACTTTGCAACTGCTAAACGGATTTTGTAAACTAAAGGAGGCAATAGTTTTTCATAGGCATTTTGAAAGGCATCCATTTGGATTTGTGATGGCGCCCAGCGTTCGTTTGGTGGAAGGATTTTAAACGGGTCAATTTTAACCATTGTGTTTTAAAGTCTTTGTTGTAAATATAGGGTATCTTTTGATTGACAGGTATTTGCAAATTATTTTTTTTGTTTGGACGGGATAAATAAAGAATGGAATGTACAAGGGTGCGACGCAATGAAAGCTTAATAGCAATAATGTAGCCCGGACAAAAATCTTGTTTAAATAATAATCAGTACCTTGATTGGGCAGAGTGCTGAACCTCGGGAGATTTCTCCATTACGCCCGAAAAAGGGCTTCATTGCGAAATGACGATCTTTGATGGGGCTTTTTCCGGTGTGAAGGAATATTGATTGCCATTTTCTATCGGTATGCCCCCGGCAGCGTGTAGTTATCAACATTCCTTAATAAAAAAACCATAGCCTGAATAGTGTTTATTGCTTAATTTTGCCAAAATTCCGGAATTTATCATAAAAAGCTATTTCTTATGAAAGCAAAAATTTACTACCCTAACGAGGAACTTAACAAAAAGAACGTTAACAAGAACCTATTTGTGCGCATGTGGTTTTTGATAGGGTTGTTGTTTTATTTCGTGCCGGTAAGCGGGCAGAATTATTTTGGTGTTACGAACCTGTCCGGCACTTCTACAGAGGATGGTATAGGGGTTACGGTAACGAGTACGGGGAATGTGAGCAGCTATTATGGGTGTACCACCGGGTTGTCGTCTCCGTATTGGGAGGGTTTTAATGGCGCTACGGCTGGCCCAGGCGGTTATACGTGGACTTTTTCTGTGCCTGTGCAGGCAGTACGAATACATATTGACGCGATAGAAATGCAGGATACCACTACTATTCTTATAAACGGAGTTCCATATTTTCTTACTTCGGCTAACATCAGCCCTTTGCTGATACCATGTTATTATACTGAAACTGCGGTGGCGTCAGCCAGCGGGCTATTGGTAGATACGGCAAGCGGTTCGAGCGCAACTATTGATATTAACCTGGGCGGTGGCATAAATTCAGTTTCTGTACTATCGAACGGGAATTTTATTGATGAGGGTGTGCTGAATGATATGATGTTCGGGTATAACTATCCGCCATCTTTTGTGAACGGCAGCCCGCAGAATTTTTCTTTATGCGCCGGAGGTACGTATGATATAAGTGCGATGCTGGCGGTGAATGATATTGATACCGGGCAAAATGAAATATGGAGTGTGGTATCGGGACCTTCAAACGGGGTAGTAGTGGCTTCTTTTGCTGCAACGTCCACTGGAGGCACGCTTACGCCTTCGGGATTGAGCTATACACCTGCGAGCGGGTATAGCGGTAATGATTCGTTTACCGTGCAGGTAAATGATGGTAATGGCGGGGTTGCCACCACTACGTTCTATGTAGTTGTGAATGCGCTGCCTGTGATCTCGGTTGACTCTGTAACGGCGCAGTGCGCAGGGGTGACGATGACCAATTTATACTATTCTGGAATTGTGGGTACGTTGCCTGCGGTGACGTTTAACTTTACCGGCGGGATGCAGACCTGGACGGTGCCAGCGGGTGTGACAATGATAAATATAGACGCGCAGGGAGCCGCGGGAGGATTGAATAATTATGATTCATCGGGTTTCCAGGATACTGCGAGCTATGGCGGCAGGGTACAGGCTACATTGGCTGTGACCCCAGGGCAGGTGTTGAATATATATGTTGGCGGCGCCGGTGGAAACGCGCCTGCAATGGCTGGCGGCATTGGCGGATATAATGGCGGCGGCGCGGGAGGGTTTGATTCGACACAATATGGCGGCGGCGGCGGCGGCGGCGCAACGGATATACGGATAGGAGACACTATGCTTACGAGCCGTATGATAGTGGGCGGCGGCGGCGGCGGCGCTGGATTGACTTGCGGCGGTAATGAAGATGTAGGCGGCGCCGGCGGCGGATTGACGGGTATGAATGGTAGTGACAGTTGTGCGATAAGCAATAGCCTGGGTATTGCCTACGGCGGCGGCGGTACTGCATCGGGCGGCGGCTTTGGCGGTGTATGCGGAGGATGTAGCGGGATGCCAGGTACTATGGGCGCACTGGATACCGGTGGTAGCGGTGGCATCTATACTCCCGGCGGTGGCGGCGGGGCCGGTTATTATGGCGGCGGCGGCGGCCAGTGGGAAGGCGGCGGCGGCGGTTCGTCTTATACAGACCCGGTATTGGCAAGCGGCGTAACGCATACGCAAGGGTATAATCCGGGCAATGGATTGGTTATTATTTCTTACAATGCAGCAACTACTTACAGTATAGTATGGGGCGGGGCCGCAGATTCGGCAGGGTTCACGGGCATTACCAATGATACGCTTTTGGTTTCGCCTATAAGCGTTGCGATTCCTGCTACGGCAGCGGCCAATACCTACACGGGTACTATTGTTGTGAATAATGGGATATGTATGGGTACCGGCTCTCCGTTCAGTGTAACCGTTAACCCGATACCGGCGCTCAGCAGCCCGGTTTCAAACGGGTATATCTGCGACAGCACCTTATTCAGCTATGTACCTGTAAGTACAGTTGCCGGGACTATTTTCGCGTGGACACGCGCTACGGTAAGCGGTATCAGCAACCCGGCGGCAAGCGGAACCGGCAACATAGCGGAAACGCTTGTGAACAGCACTACTGACAGCATAGGGGTAACTTATGTTTATGTGCTGACCGCGAATGCGTGTATGAGTACACAAAACATAACAGTGACGGTAGATCCGTTATTAGTGATGAGCAACGCAATTGCCGCTGCGCCGGTATGCGACAGCATGTTGTTCAGTTATATGCCGACAGGGGCTACGGCTTTTACCTGGAGCCGCAGCGCAACAACAGGTATTGACAATCCCCCGGCAAGCGGGATGGACAGCATAAGCGAGTTCCTGGTAAATACCACTCCATACCCCATCCCGGTGAGTTATACAGATACGGTGACCATAAGTGGTTGTATGAATGTGCAAAGTATAATGGTAACAGTGAACCCAACTCCGTTGTTAAACAGCGCGACTGTTTCAAACCCGATCTGTGACAGCCAGACCTATAGTTATATACCAAGCAGCCTGACGCCAGGTACAACTTATTCCTGGTTCAGAGACACTGTTGCGGGCATTACCAATCCTGTGGGATATGGTTTTGGCAGTACCGGCGTTATCAATGAAATGCTTGGTAATATCACCCCTTACCCGATCACGGTTACGTATCAATATACGCTGTACGCCAATGGTTGTACAGGCACGGAGAATGTGAGCCTGGTTGTAAATCCAAAACCGTTATTGAGCAGCAGCACATTGCCAAACCCTGTGTGTGACAGTACCTTGTTCAGTTACCTGCCTGCGAGCGCTACTCCTGGTACTGATTTTTCGTGGAGCAGGGGTGTTACGGCGGGAATCAGTAACGGGGCAAGCAGCGGCCTGGATAGCATAGATGAGGTGCTTGTAAATACTACCAGCGGTAGCGTACCGGTTATTTATACGGATACATTGCAGGCTAACGGGTGTGAGAACATACAAAACATTACTGTGGTTGTGTATCCTAAACCAATGTTATCTTCCCCGGTTTCGTGGCCTGCAATATGCGACAGCAGTACGTTTACCTATATTCCTTCGAGCGCCACGCCGGGTACCGCATTTAGCTGGAGCCGGGGAGTGATCGCCGGCCTGGGCAACCCTGCGGCAAGCGGTATGGATTCCATATCTGAAATGCTGACAAATACAACTGACAGTAGCGTAATGGTGACTTATGTGGACACCTTAAAAGCAAACGGCTGTGTAAATACCGAAGATGTAACGGTTACAGTATATCCGGTACTTACCCTGAGCAGTTCTGTCACCCCCCCGGGGATTTGCAGTAATCAAAAATTCGACTACACGCCGATGAGCAGCTTTACGGGGGCTACTTTCAACTGGGTGCGCCCGTTTGTATTAGGTATTGACTTACCGGCAGGCAGCGGTACAGGTAACCCCGATGAAACATTGGATAATACCACGAATGACAACTTAGTTGTGAGTTATATTTTTACCATAATGGCAGATGGCTGCAGCAATAATGAGATAGTTACAGATACCGTGCATCCAACGCCAACCTTGTCTTCAGGCCTTGCAGAAACTGTTTGCAGTGGAACGCCTTTTAATTATTACCCTACAGGTTTTGTATTTGGCACCACCTATTTCTGGGTTCAGGGTTATACCGTGGGCTTATCTCCTGCACAGGATACCGGATCGGGAAATATCCATGAAACTATTACAGACAGTACAATGGCGCCGGTACGGACAGTTTATACAATAACGTTAACCGCAAATGGCTGCACTAACAATGAGCAGGTAGCCCTTACAGTAAACCCCGCTCCGGCACAGCCTGCGATCACCACCTATCCTGATGGGCCGTTGTGTACGAATACAATGTACCAGAATTTCGGGACGGCAAGCGCAGCCCCAGCCGGCCTTGAATATTACTGGAGCGCAGACAACGCAACCATCTATGCTACGGGCAGCGGGCATCAGTATTGCCTGGTGAATTTCAATTCGCCGGGAGCAGTTACGATAACGCTGAATTATAATGTGCCGGGCGTAAGCTGCATCACTTCCAACAGCTTCACCGCTAACGTTGGCAGCAGCTATGCCGATATGCCGCAGGTGGTTTATTTTGAGGGGCAGTTTGTATGCCTACAGAATAATGAGGACAGCTACCAATGGGGTTTTGATGATAATGTAACGCTTGATTCTACGCTGATCGCGGGAGAAATTAATCCTAATTATTTTATCAGTGCGCCAGACCTTGCCAACAAGCATTACTGGGTGATGACCATGAAGGATGGTTGCTCGCAGAAAACCTATTACAACACTCCTACCGGGATAACGAATGTTAATTCAAGTATTGCGGCTGAAATGAAGGTGTATCCAAATCCTACGAGCGATTACCTGAATGTGGACATTAACGCAGGATTGGATGGAAATATACAGGTATCGCTATTGAATATACTGGGGCAGCAACTGGGTGAAACAGCCGTTGTAAATCACCAGGCAAAGATAGATGTATCTAAATTACCGGCAGGGTGCTACTTAGTGGATTGTTATCGTGAAGGTGTGAAAATTGCCACTGCAAGGTTTATCAAGAATTAATTATTAAACACACTAAATCCGCATAAATGAAAAAGTTACTATTCTTGTTATTAGCATCCGGTGGAGCATTATCTGCCTTTGCGCAGGATCCATCGCCCAAATCCACTGATATTAACCGCAGGCATGGGTATTTTGCGCCAGACAGCCTTTTGTCGAGGTGGGTAGTGGATATAAACCTGCTTGGCGGCGGATTGTCTGAAAACCTGACTACGGCCAATACCCTGGGGAACTATAATAACAGCATAAGCAGTGTAAGTAACACCGGCAACCTGAAATTCTCCAAAAGCCATTCTTACGGATTTGACGCGCAACTGGGTTATTTCTTTGGTAAGGCGTGCAACTTTGGCGTTGGAACCGGGTTTATGTACCTGGCACAGCAGGGAAACGCAACACTTGACCAGTTTCATGTGGAGTACCAGGCCACTGATAATAATAACAATACCTTCAGGCAGGTGATCACTGCGGATAACCCCATAAACGAGAACCTGAAGATCACCAATATAAATATACCTATACTGCTGAAGTACAAAAAAAGATTTTCGGAAAGGTGGGGTTTTACTGCTGACGCCGGGGCTTTATTGAATCTGCAAATGAGGAATGCCTATACATCGAATGCGACATTTGACTATGAAGCGATTTACCAGACGGTAGGTACCAGCGGAGTGCAGGGCAATACGGTTTATGATAATTCACCAACGCCTGCTGCAAATGATATTCTATATACCAAAGCGCAGTACATGAGCCTGCATGATAACAACTACAGTTATGTACAGAATTATTTCAACAACTTACGCAACGATGGTTATAATGTGGGACTGGGCATAAAGCCAAACAATAATTCAGGAGCAGTATCTTATAACCAGTTGTCTGTGGGGCTATTGTTACAGCCCTCCGTGAATTATTATTTGTCGGACATGGTGGCGCTTAATTTAGGGGTTTACTATTTAGTGCAGCCGTTTAAAAATAATGCAACCAACGGCTACATGCTTACCAATAAAGTGGGCGATTACTCGTCTGTTTTAAATTCGGTAACTGCCAGCACTAACCAATCTTACGGTATTAACCTGGGTGTGCGTATTTATGTGGGTAAAGGAAAAGACAGCGACCATGACGGTATCCCGGACAGGGATGATGATTGCCCTTATGCTTATGGGCTGCCGAAATTCAATGGCTGCCCGGATACGGATGGCGATGGCATACCGGATAAGGAAGACCAATGCCCCCGTGTACCGGGCCTTGCCAAATTCAATGGTTGCCCGGATACAGATGGCGACGGCATACCCGATAAGGAAGACTCCTGCCCATATGAAGCCGGCCCGATAGCGCTGCATGGCTGCCCTGACAGGGATGGTGATGGCATACCTGATAAATATGACCTTTGCCCTGATAAGCCGGGACTGGCAATATACAAAGGCTGCCCTGATACCGATGGCGATGGCGTACCTGACAATGAAGACCTTTGCCCTGATGTACCGGGACCGAAAGAAAACCGTGGTTGCCCTTATCCTAAACCGGAACCTGCCCCTGTAGTAGAACAGGGACCAAAGGTATCAACACCTATACGGTTCCAGGTGAATAAAACAATTATCCACAAGGATTCTTACCCTGTGCTGGAACAGGCAGTGAAAAAACTGAATGAAGATAAAGAGGCTTTTATTGTAGTAGATGGTTATACCGATATTACAGGTACAACCGGCTATAACAAAGCGCTCTCTTTGAAACGTGCGAATGCGGTAAAAGAACATCTTGTGAAAATGGGTATTAAGCCAAGCAGGATAAAAGTGGTAGGGCATGGCTCCAAATCACCTGCTGCGAGCAATGAAACGGAAGAAGGAAGAAAACTTAATCGTCGTGCGGTAATGCACCTGAGCGTTGGGGATTAATCAATACTTGCAATTGAAAATAAATAAAAAGTGGCTATCCTGGTTGGGTAGCCACTTTTTTGGTTTTTTAGGAACTACTGTATGTGCATGAAATTTTAGTGTCAATTTAACGGTACTCCGCAATTTATTTATTATTTTTGCTAAACAGGTTTGGGAATTTGATTATTTTTTGAAAAAAGAGAAATGGCTAACTATAGGCTAAAAACCCTGATTTTATTCGCTGTCATTGGCATTTGGGGTGTTGTTGCGTGTAATAATACTGCACCTGCCGGTAAAGAAAACAGCATACCCGCAAAAGACACTTCGGTATTTGTACCACCCGATACCAGCACCATTCCGCATGACCAGTTTGGGGCTATGGTTCGCTATGGGAGGGATTTGATCGTGAATACGGCATACTACATAGGGCCGAATGGCACTGTGGGGCATTACCTCGGTAATAAAATGAACTGCACCAATTGCCATGTTGACGCCGGTACGCGCCCGTTTGCTTTCAACTTCTTTAGTTCCCACGCTCGTTACCCCCAATACCGGGGACGGGAAAACCAGGTGCTGACCTTAGGAGAGCGCATAAACAATTGTATAATGAGGCCGCATAGCGGAACGCCGATGCCATTAGATAGCAAAGAGATAGTAGCTATGACTTGCTATATGAGATGGCTTTCAGCAGGCGTTGCCATAGGGCAGCATGTGAAAGGAGATGAGGGGCTGGAGCTTGAATACCCGGACAGGGCAGCCGATGTGCAAAAGGGCGCAACGATATTTGCAGAGAATTGTGCGTCGTGCCATGGGGCAACAGGGCAGGGACAATGGAACGCAGACTCCACCACGTATGTATATCCGCCATTGTGGGGGCCGTGGTCTTACCAGAAGGGATCAAGCCCAAGCAGGGTGCTGAAAGCTGCAAGGTTTATAAAAGCAAATATGCCGGATAAAAAAGCTACCTGGGACAAACCATTCCTGACGGATGAGCAGGCAATAGATGTGGCTGCATTTATAGACGACTACGAGATACATCCGAGGCCGGAAAAGAAAGATAAAAGCGTGGCCGACTACCCGGATTATAAAATGAAGGCTATTGATTATGATACGGGACCTTATGTGGACACTTTCTCGGAGCGGCAGCATAAATATGGGCCTTATAAACCGATAATTGAGTACCACAAGGCGCATAATCTGCCGGTGATTTTTTAAAATAATTGAGTTTCTCGCAAAGGCGCAAAGGCGCGGTTTCCGGTGTAATGTTTTAAAGTCAGCAAAGGCATAATCCAATTCAGATTGCTGCTGATTTTACAATGGTGTGAAACCCGATGGGTGCATGACAAATTGCACTTTTAAGCAAATTCCAATTGCCCCGACCTTCAGGTCGGGGAATGATAAATAATAGGTTGGCTTTAGCCGAAATTCACAACATGAGTAATACCCTATGCGAGCAAATTTTGGCTAAAGCCGACAAGTTTTCATTTTAATCCCCGACCTGAAGGTCGGGGCAATTGGAATTTGCTTAAAAGTGCAATTTGTCATATACCCAACCCGATCTCAATATTTTAACCGCGCTTCTACTTTATGCAGGTAGGCGAGGGTAGCTTTGCTCACCGGATGCCTTTTTTCGGTAAAAGGTATTTTGAATACCTGGAACAGGGATAAGAAAAAAGTGCCGAAATGCCCTTTTGATATACGCAGGTATTGTATGCCCCAACTCACTGCTGTTGTTACAAAATACCGGAAAGGCAGGTAGCGCCAGGCAACCTTGCTTTTATTGATCCACTGCATCTGTAGTTTCTTATAATTCGGCGACCTCCCCAGCGGCGACTCTTTATGCGCTATCGTAACGCTGTTATCAAAGCCGATGGTATAGCCTGCATTCAATGTACGGTAGGCAAGGTCGTATTCTTCCATGCCATAATGGAAATCGGTGGGGTACAGGCCGGTTGTTGAGATCACTTCCCGCTTCATAATATGCGCGCCGCCTGCAAAATAGGCGGTTAAGAAACGGGGATTGGAAGCGTACTTTTCATACTTTTTGTGCGGGAAGGCAGTTACCTGCACTTCTTTGTTTTCGTAATAAATAACCCGGAAGGTAATAATACCTGTATTGGCTTCTTTAAAAAACGGTTCATCGAATAGCGATGCCAGTTTGCAAAGGTCTCCGGGATCGGTGAAAGCCATATCATCGTCAATACTCAACAGCAGGTTACCTTTGGCCATTGGTATCAGTTTGTTCCTGCCCTTTGCAACGCCAAGATTAACATCGGAAAGTATGTAAGTAGCTTTAAGCTGCGGATGGGTATTTACATAATTCACTACCTCATCATAAGGCTCTGTTGAAGCATTGTTGAGGATGAGTATCTCTTCGAGTACCTCGTCCGTATTCGTTTGCCCGCTAAGGTTTATTAAAAGCTCCAGTAAATCGGCGGGGCGATTGTAGGTGATGATGAGTATGGAGATGCGGTTGGTCACGGGTTAAATTTAGAGAAAAAACCCCAAACCCAACCCCAAACCCCTAAAGGGGCTTCCCCTTATTATCCAATCTTATTGACGTAACAATAATAAAATTGTCAAATTGTTGCCAGTAGCTGGTATAAAGATTTATAGCTAAATTGTGGTTCCCCTTCAGGGGACAGGGGTTTCAGGGGTTTTATGTTTAGTTATTGGGAACAACAGAGCTTTTCGCACTACGATCATATAGTGGTGGGCGCCGGTATAGTGGGGCTTAACGTAGCTATTGAGTTAAAGGAACTATATCCACACACCAGTGTGCTGGTACTGGAAAGAGGGCTGTTGCCAACCGGGGCCAGTACGCGCAATGCAGGTTTTGCCTGCATGGGCAGCGCCACCGAAATACTTGACGACCTGCAACACAACAGCGAAACTGAAGTGGTCGCATTGTTTGCATCAAGGAAAAAAGGGCTGGAACGGTTAAGGAACAGGCTGGGCGATAATAAAATAGGGTACCAGGCAAATGGCAGTTATGAACTGATAAGCGATAAAGAAACAGATGCGCTGGATAAACTGGATTACCTGAACCACTTGTTACTACCTGTTGCCGGGCAGAAAGCATTTGTAGAAGCTACCGCTAAAATAAAAGAATATGGGTTTGCAGCACAATACACAAAGGCGCTGATAGAAAATACCTGTGAAGGTGAGTTGCACAGCGGAATGTTGCTGCGCGCCCTCATGGACAGGGCGTTGCAACACGGGGTGGAGGTAAAGACCGGCGCGGACGTGGTGCGGTATGAAGAAAATGAAAGATCGGTATCAGTGATCGTTAAAGACCCCTTCCGGGCGCAGGAATGGGCGCTTGATTGCCATACCATGAGCATTTGCACCAATGCGTTCACCAAACAACTATTGCCAGGTGTGGACGTGATACCAGGCCGTGGGCAGGTGCTGGTGACACAGCCGATTGCGGGCTTGAAGTTTAGGGGTATTTATCATTTCGATAAAGGGTATTATTATTTCCGGGAAATTGACGGGAGGATATTGTTTGGCGGCGGCAGGAACCTGGATTTTGAAACGGAAACAGCAACCGATTTTTCGATCAACCAAATGATACAAACTGACCTGGAACAAAAGCTGGCGGATATTATTTTGCCGGGTAACCACTTCGAGGTAGCGCAAAGGTGGGCAGGTATTATGGCGTTTGGCAAAACAAAGCGCCCGATAGTAAAAGCATTTTCCCGCAGGGTTTTCGGCGCGTTCAGGATGGGCGGCATGGGTGTGGCGCTGGGCAGTGAAGTGGCAAGGCAGTTGGTGGAGTTGATCGGGAATGGTTTAGATAGTGTATCGCCCACATATTAGGTGTATTGCGCCCTTACAGGGCTGTCCATTATATGGGTAAAACTATTTCGATGGGCGATGCCCATCGCTAACAGATTTAGCCCTTTCAGGGCAGCATAAGTAATTGTGTAAAACAAAATTATATTCTCATTAACTTGCACAACTAATTTTGCCAACATTTCCTGCGAATTTTATTTACCACCTTATATACTGATAATATCAGAGCCAAACTCCTCTAAAGCAATAACCACTTCTCCTATCGGTAAGCCCATTACGTTGTAATAATCCCCGTTTATTTTCTCTATTCCTGTTACGCCTATCCACTCCTGTATGGCGTATGCGCCGGCTTTATCGAAGGGTTTGTAGTGTTGCACATAATGTGCTATCTGCTCACCTGTGAGCGGACGGAAATATACTTCGGTTGTTGTGGAAAAGCATTTTTCCTTTGCGCCCTTGCGGATACAAACGCCGGTAACCACTTTGTGCATCCTGCCGGAAAGTTGTTGCAGTATGGATATAGCATGAGCGGCGTCTGTGGGCTTGCCGAGTATGTGATGATCGAGCAGCACCACTGTATCAGCAGCAATAACAATGGCGTCAGCCGCTAAGTGGGAAACGGCATCAGCCTTTTTCTTTGCGAGGAATAGTGGGACATTTTCACCCGGCATACCGGGCGGGTTTGTTTCATCAACATCGGCAATGAGTATTTCAAATTCCAGTTCGGCAAGCTCCATTAGCTGCTTGCGGCGGGGAGATTGGGAGGCGAGTATGATCTTATGCTGCACGTTATTAATTTTATTAAGAGTGATAAACAAGCAAGGAACAGATACCGAGTATCATAATGAGCTTCAGCAGGTGGCTTGCATTATTGTAATGATCTTTCCCTGCGCCCCTGCTTATAAAAACAGACCATAAAACAAGGGGTAATACCAGCAACAGGATCACGTATCCGGATAATAGTTTATAATTGTTTCTGAAAAGAGCGTAAGCAGCGACACTTAACGGGATGATAGCTAATAAAGACAAAGCAATAGTGAAACGGGTAGCATATTCCAACCCTTTTTTTATGGGCATGGTAACGCAGCCTTCGGCTTCATCGCCTTCGAGGTCTTCCATATCTTTTGTTATTTCCCGTATCCAGGTAAGCATGAATGCAAAGTAAGCGTAAATTGCCATTACCCATACGGGCATGGAGGACGGGCTGCCAGTTAGTGGCAACCGGGCGGCATATTGCAGCGCAGGTTCATAAACAAAGAGTGCAATTATGGTTAATGAGGTAAGTAGCGCCACCGCTATATTGCCGGTGAGGTATTGGCGTTTAAGGCGGGTGGAATAAAACCAAAGCAGCAGGGTGCAGCCCAGTTGCAATAAAAGCCACTCGTAATGTTGCGCCTGCGCAGCCACAAAGCCTGCAAGCAGTAGTGCAAGTATGTTGAGTGCGGTATGGGATAGAATAGCCTGCCTGCGGGGAATTGTTTTTTCAAGTACCACTTTTTCGGGCTTGTTGATAGCATCAATTTTAAGGTCGAAGTAGTCATTGATAATATAGCCTGCAGAAGCTATGAGCATTGTGGATAAAGAGAGGCAGCAAAAATTTATAAATCCCAGCACTTGCGGCGATGCAGGTAAAACGATGCACCACCACACGAGTAATTGTGTGAGAAAAATGATGAGCAGGTTTTTCCATCGTATGAGGCGCAGCCAGGGCATTTTTTTTGTGGAATTAGGAATTGGGGATTTTTATTTGGAATTTGGAATTGGTAATTTGGAATTTGGATTGTTATTTGTGATGAGACCAACTTATTTTGGATAAGACATTTCCTCGTATATCAGATAGATTAAATTGTGTCAACACTGTTGACACAATTTTAGGTGATTGATTTTCAGTTAGTTGTAATTGTGTCATCACTGATGACACAATTGGCGAATTATTATATAGTTCATAAAATTGTTTCATGCGGTAAATGCCACGGCGGTTGAAACCTTTGATGTCGGGATGCCGGTTGGAGATGTATTCTGCGAGTTCATCTACCGTTTTTTCTCCCCAGGTTGCTGCGGCTACCTGCCTGCTTATATACTCGCCTACCTGCCAGTAAAGATTTATCAATTCGGTATTAACGGCCCTTACCGCATTAGCCTGCGACTGCCGGATAAGTGATATGATATTTACGAATTGGTCTTGCAGCATAAGGGAGGCTTTGTAATTTGAGACATAAAATTGCACACTTTTACAATACTTTTCAATTTTTTCATTAACTTTCAGAAGCAAATCAAACCACAATGAAAAATAAGTTCGTTTTCCCCATATTGGCAGGAGCCATATTATATACCCTGTTTGCTTCCTGTAATGGCTACTTTAATGCAAGTGAAGGCAGGAAAACCGGCTTGGATAGCGCTTCTTTATTTAATAAGGAAGCGGTTTTGGTTTTCGTGAAGGAACATCCCGAAACCAACAAGAAAGCAGCTTCTTATTTTGCAAAAGGAGTGGATGAATACCGGAATAAGAAAAACGTAAACGCTGCATACGACCAGTTCATTAAGTCGGTTTCTACCCATCCAACCGCAAAGGCTTATTATGAGTTGGGCAATGTTTGCTTGGATAATAAACAATACCAACAAGCAATACAGGCATATATAATTGCAGAGCAACTGGGCTATGAACCGGTATCAAAATTATTTTACAACATTGCATGTGCGTATTCTTTACAGAAAAAAGAAAATGGGGCCGTTAGATACCTGGAATTTGCAATAGAGGCGGGTTATTCCAATTCAAAACAAATTATGAACGATCCCGACCTTGAATATTTAAGATCTTTCTATCAATTTCAAGAAAGTTACCAGGAAGCAATGAGCGGGGCAAGCGACCCGGAAGTAACATTATGGCAAACATTTAAACGGGGATTCAAAATAATTCCACTGCCGATAACCCTGGATATGAAAACACAAATTGACGATTATGAGAAGAGTACCATCAATTTTGAATTTGAGAAGTTTGTTTCGGAAATGCGGGACGCAAAGTTTTCAAGGGATGTAGGGAAGGATTTTTATTATTATGCGGTAGTAGAAGATAATGCAAATTACACAGCGTTTGTTTATGCTATTAGAAATACAATGGTGTCGGAAGAAAATGCGCCGTTAAGCTATGTACTGATCTCTTTTGACAGCAAAGGGATTTTGATAGATAAGAAAGCAGTTGGTGGGCAAATGCAATTCAGCGACCCATACCTTGCATGTACTATACAACCCAATCTGCATTTTGAGATAAAGCAATTCAAAAATATTTATCAGAATGACCCGGAGAAAAACGGGTATGAAAATAACACGATTGTAAGGGCTGACCTTATGGGTACTGAACATTACAAGATTGATGAACACGGTAAGTTTGTTCCGTTGCCACCGGAGCTAACTATGAAATAATGCTACCCGGTTTTGAACAATGATCTTATAAACCCCTTCCTGATCATTATTTCAGCTACTACCAGGTTAGGTATCCAGCTAAGCCATGCTATAGTAATATAAACATGCACGGGCCTCATCTGGATATGAAAATGCCCGAATAAAAAAGCATAAGTACGCAAAGTAATAGCAGAAAGAGTTAGTGCATAACTACGCAGCATCCATGAGCCATGCGCTATGAATTTCTTCTTTAGCGCCTGCCTCCATGCCATTGCTGTGGTAAACAGCCATAGTGTTGCCAGTATTACAAAACTGGTGCGGGCTGGAATGCCGCCATTAGCATAGAATGCCATAACCAATGCGGAGGGGCCGGTGATGAAAAGCACATCAAGCAAATAGATGTACCCGGTAATACGGTGTACCAGTTTTTGATTTCTGATAAGGTAGCTGTTGAACTGGAACATGCCTGCCACCAAAGCAAATAAGCCGGTAAAAACATGGATATAAAAACTATAGCGCCAATGCCTGATATGGTATATCAACTCCTTGGTTTTGAGGAAATCAATATTTGGTTTCATTTGCAGGTATGGCAGGCTTAAATTCAGCATCAGCCATGATGAATAGAGCAGGCAGGCAAGAATAAAGAGTTTAAATAAACGACTGATTATTTGCATAATTCCCATAGCGCACTTAGGGTTCTTGTGACAGAGTTCGCCCTTCTCCTATGAGGCAATCTTCTTCATAATCAGAGCTATCCTGTTTTACTATTCTGCGTACAAAAATACTTTTACGAGAGGGGAAAACAGTATTTGGTTCCCAATCAACTGTATAAAGAGAATCTTTTTTAGACCAGGTTCCTTTTACTCTTATTAATTGCTCGGCAGACTTGCCATTTATTACCGGATAAAATTCATAAATGCAAACACCATCTCCCGCAAAAGTAAAATCTCCTATACTATCTCGCCAAGGATTGAGGTCTTCAGACCATGCACTAATATGATTTTTAAGTGTAAAGGTTTTTGTGGAGAGACTTTTATCATTTAATGGGGTCCATGTTCCCGAAAGCACAAATGTGGTGGTATCTATACTGAAATTGAATTTTCCATCGAAAGGATGGTCTCCCGGTTCATTAAGCAGGAAGGTGAAACTACTGCCATTTTGCTGCATGGTACCGCTGATATTTCTTCACAACCCTTTGAGCAGGTTGTAACCAATAGCATGTTTGCCTGTTACGTGTGTAAGGATTATACGAATATTGCTGCCGCCGAAATCGCCTGTATAAGCGCCTTCAAGGCTGTCGTATCTATAGGTGGAACTACTACCTGTAATTGCCGTATTCTTCCGAACCGGCGGATTGCAGGAAAGAGAAATAATAATCAGCAGAACCGAGATATTAAAACGCATAGCATTAAATGATGTGCTAATATACAGATAAATTTCTTTATGCAGCTTACAATCAAACTTTGTTTTCCATAAGTACAAAATTCATTTTACCTTTACATTCTTAATATAAGAAACAAGACATAATATATGAGCTTACAGGTAATAAAAGACGGGTATGGGAAAAATACGGGTGTGTTTATTCCTATGAGCGATTGGGATATTATTACTCAAAAACATGAGGACCTAAGGCAATTGGTTCCTAATGAACGTACACCCAAAAAGAAACTTTCTGAACTTGCCGGCACCTTATCTCACGAAACAGCCGAAGATATGCTAAAATATGTAGCGGAGAGCAGGAATGAATGGGAAGAACGGCTAAAAAAACAATTTGAATAACACTTATGTATTTGCTCGACACTAATACCGTTATCAATTTCCTTGATGCTGAACTTCCAGCCAGCGCTATACAATCGCTTAATAATATAGTAGATGAACAATGCAATATTTCCATCATTACTAAAATGGAAGCGCTTGGTTATAATTTCAAAACTATTGCAGATCAAAACACAATGGAGGCTTTTATTAACGGTTCAAATATTTTAGAGATCAATAATGAAGTTGTTAATAGAACAATTGTTATACGGAAAAGCAAAAAAATAGACTTGCCGGATGCAATCATTGCCGCGACCGCGCTTATTTCTAACCTTATACTTATAACCCGCAATATCGCGGATTTTAAAAATATTCCAGGCTTGCAGGTTATTGACCCAAATAACTTATAGCCCACGGCAAGAATATCAGCTTTTCCAGTTCCCTGGGTCCACTCTCCATTGTTCCAATGTTGCTTTTTGTTCGGGTAATACCAGTTGTTGTTCTTCGCATACTTCCATAAGGGCAGTATAATTGCTGATGGTATAGAGTGGTAATCCTGCTTTTTCAAAAGCCTCGTCTGCAACAGGGAAGCCGTAAGTGAATAGCGCGCACATGCCCAGCACCTCTGCTCCCTGCTCCCGCAACACATCAACCACTTGCAGACTGCTCTTGCCGGTTGATACCAGGTCTTCCACTACCACTACTTTTTGTCCTTTTTCAAGTACGCCTTCTATTTGATTGCCCATGCCATGTTCTTTTGGTTTTGAGCGCACATAGATAAAGGGCAGCTTCAGCAGGTCGGCGGCCATAACGCCGTGGGCTATGCCGGCGGTGGCTACACCCGCTATTACTTCGGCGTCGGGGAACTTGTCTAATATCATATTGGCGAGTTCGCTTTTCACAAAATCGCGCACATAGGGGAAGGATAATACTTTTCGGTTATCGCAATAAACAGGGGAATGCCAGCCCGAAGCCCAGGTATATGGTTTTTGCAGGTTGATCTGTAATGCCTTAATTTGCAATAATTTCCCGGCAAATTGTTTTGGTGTATTCATAACGCCCAAACCTACGCTAATTAGTGAAGTTGACAAAAAAACACCGCCATGAATTTCTCCCGGAATATATACTTTAACGATAAACAACTTATCCTGACTACCCATAAAGAAGCGCTGATTAATGAACATCCGCAGATGGAAATTTTCAGTTCTTTTGACGGCGCTTCTTTAAAGAATTTCTCGCGCGCGGTACAGCAATTGGAAAGGCCGGGAATAATGGGGGCAATAATAGAAGATGTTTCCGCCGATTCATTACTGGAACAACTGAATGCCATGTACCGCCCTATAGACGCGGCGGGTGGGGTAGCTTACAATGAGGCTGGAGATATACTGATGATCTTTCGCCGGGGTAAATGGGACCTGCCAAAGGGTAAGCTGGACGAGGGTGAAAATATAGAAGAGTGCGCGCTCCGCGAGGTAAAAGAAGAGACCGGCCTGCAAACCCTGAGCCTTGCCGGGAAAATATGCGACACCTACCACATATACACCCAGCAAAATGAGCAAATACTGAAACGGACGGCATGGTATAAAATGGCTGGGACATCGGAAGATAAGCTGGACCCGCAAAAAGAAGAAAACATAATGGAAGCCCGCTGGGTAAACGAAAAAGACCTTGCGCCATTTGCGTCAAGATCGTATGAGGCGGTGCGGGAGGTCTTGAGGTTAGCTGGATTAAAATGGTAGAAAATATTAACGATTTTTCCTTAGCATATTAACACCCTTGCAACATTATACCGATTAATTTTACGGAAAATTAAATTCGGGTGATGTCAAGGTTTACTTCAGCAAAAACGTTTCGGAATATGCGCCACGGGTGGCATTTATTGCGGAACCGTAAAACAATGTGGCTGATGATACGGGAGACGTTCAGTGGTCATTACCGCATGTCGCTGCTTACCATTGTGATCGCTGTGGTTTCCATCGCTTACATTATTTACCCTTTCGACCTGATACCTGATTACATACCTGTGCTTGGCTGGATTGACGACGCCATTGTGTTTTATTTACTGCTATGGCGTTTGCTGATAGAAACAAAACGTTACAGCAGGTTTAAGGCAATGGAACGCAGGGGATGTTAATTTTATAATTATCCGCCATCAATATTACTAAAATAGTGACATCCCCCTAACCCCCCTTCGCTTGCGCACAAGGCTTACCCGCAAGGGGGAATTACGCTATCAAGACTCATCAACTTCATCAATTCTTTTCAGCAAAACATCGCGTCAAACTACGAGAGTTGTGAGTTATGGATGTGAGACGTAACTTTACTACCCTTGTGAAGTGATAGCAGGGTCGGGAAATGAGGGGAAGCCCCTTTAGGGGTTTGGGGGTTTGGGGTTTAATTCACCAGCGTACCCACCTGTTTACCGCTAACTACACTGAGCAGGTTGCCTGTTCTGTTCATATCAAAAACGATAATGGGCAGATTATTTTCCTGGCAAAGGGTAAATGCGGTCATATCCATCACTTTCAGGTTTTTACTGATCACCTCGGTGAAGGTTAAGGATTCAAACCTGGTTGCTGTTGGGTCTTTCTCCGGGTCTGCGGTATAGATACCATCCACGCGGGTACCTTTGAGTATTACATCGGCATTTATTTCAATTGCCCGTAAAGAGCCTGCCGTATCTGTGGTAAAATAAGGATTGCCTGTACCTGCGCCGAAAATGACCACGCGGCCTTTTTCGAGGTGGCGCATGGCGCGGCGACGTATGTAAGGCTCGGCTACCTGCTCCATTTTTATAGCGCTTTGCAGGCGGGTATTCACACCCTCTTTCTCTAAGGCAGCCTGTAGCGCCATACCGTTTATTACTGTTGCCAGCATACCCATATAGTCGCCCTGGGCGCGCTCTATGCCGGTTTCGGCCTCATTCATTCCCCGGTATATGTTGCCGCCGCCTATCACTATAGCCACCTGCACGCCTATATTGGTTATCATTTTTATTTCCTTTGCGTATTGTTCCAGCATTTTGGGGTCTATGCCAAAATTGCGTTCACCCATCAGCGATTCACCCGAAAGTTTTAAAAGGACACGACTATACTTTGGAAGCATGTTATTGCGTTTTAAACCCCAAACCCCTAAAGGGGCTTCCCCTTATTAGTCAGTGTTTGGTAGTTTTGAGATTATTTATGCAAAGAAATAAAAAAGTTTAGTGTTTTCAGCAATAATTTGCAAAAAGATATTTTATATTTATCCGGGAACAGTTTTATGTACAGAAGATTGTATTTTATTGGTATTATAGCGTATATCATCATGCTGTTTTATTCCGTTCTTTTTTACAAGGAACGGATCATTTTCCTCGATACTTCTTTCTCTTTATTCCACATTATAAAAGACCGTTTCTTCAGCATCCAGGTTTACCGTTTCGGCGATATATTCAACCAGCTTTTGCCTGTGCTGGCAACAAGGGCAAAGCTCCCGGTAAACGACCTGATGATAAGTTATTCATTGGGGTATATGATCTATTACTTCCTGTGCTATTTTATTTGCGGCAGCATACTAAAACGCTACGATTTCGCATTAACCATTCTGTTGCTCAATGTGCTGTTTGTTTCAGGAACTTTTTACTGGATCACCTCGCAGTTGCCACAGAGTATGGCTTTGCTGATGCTTACGCTAGCCTATGCCTGCAACACGCAGCCAGCTAACGCAAAGCCTGCCAGGTCGCTGGTATTGGTAACGGCCCTGATAACGCTCGCATTCTTTCATCCGCTGCTGGTCTTTGTAATGCTCTATGCCGTTATTTTTTTTACACAGGAAAGCGAGGTATTCAGCCCCCCTGCCAAAATACTTTTGCACGTTATGGCGCTTATTTATTTTGCAACGCTGTTGTTGAAGGCGCTTATTTTCAGCACGCCCTATGAAAGAAGCGCAATGAGCGGCATGAAAAACTTCATCACTCAATTTCCCGATTATTTTACCTTGTATTCCAACAAACGGTTTTTGACTAACTGCGTTACGGAATATTACTGGATACCGCTTTTGTTCGCCTGTATTGTTATTTACTATGCCAAAGCCGGAAAATGGAAAAACCTGTGGCTTTTTCTTTCTTTCTTTTTGGGTTACCTGCTGCTCATTAATGTTTCGTACCCTACGAGCGTAACCCCGCCATTCTACATAGAAAGTCTGTACCTGCCATTAAGTATATTCCTGGCATTGCCCTTTGTATTTGATATATTGCCTGTATTAGAAAAGAAAAAACTTGCGTTGCCGATGGTATCGTTGATCGTGTTGACTGGAATTGTAAGGCTATATTCTGTTCGCACTACTTACTCTGCCCGCCTTGACCATGAGCGGAAAATCTTAGATAAATACGGAGCGGTGAAAGTGATCGCAAAGGCACAAAAAGAGGATAAGGACATACTGCAAATGCTATGGGGCAGCCCGTTTGAATTGCTGCTCTTATCGGAATGCGAACGGAATAAACCCGCTTCCATTATCATTGATGATGACCCCATGCTAAGGCAATCTGCCTACTTAATAAAAAATGCGCTTGTGGTTAACTGGGATGTATATGCGTACAGCACACTGAACCCGGAATATTTTCATTTTACGGACACAACAACGGGGTATGTTATTGAACGATGAGAGAAAAAGTTTCTCCCCGCAATTGCGGGGCGGTTCCATATAATACCAAACATACTTTAAACTTACCCTTTTCCATTGGATCTTTTGAGGATTATAGCACGCTACGATGCCGAAAGCATCGAACGTTTTATAGTAGCACAGAAAAAGTGTAACCGATGCCCGAGGTATCGTACTATACCAAATGAGGATGAGGGTATATATACATGGTGTAGTGCGATACCTTCGGCATCGGTGTTAATAATATTGTTGTTTCTATAAACGTTCAATCCCTTCGGGATTGTTGGCATTAGCTTAAAAAGATTAAAGCTAATAGTATGCTATCAATGTAGAATAGGTACAAAACATGAAAATGTGAGAATTGTGTTTCCTGACCGGCGCGAGTTAACCACCCCAGTTGAATGAGGCAAAATGCCTCATTCAACATCCCCTCCTAAAAACCAGGAGGGGAGTGTGTTACGCACCCAGGCACGAGAACAAAATGTATTCTTTTATGGTAAAATAAACGGGGCGATAAGCGACATTACGGTGGTCATATCTGATGGTTCATCGAAAGCGGCTGTTGCTGAATCTTCGGGAACTACGCCTGTGCCGCTGTAAGTATCGGGTAGGGAAGTAATGCTAATGCCGAGTTGTGTGGTGTTGTCTTCGCCGAGATAGAATGACTGTAACGAATTTAAAGGTGGAATATTATTGGTGATCCAGGGAGCGGGGATTTCGACGGCGCCCATATTCCTGCGGATGAGCCTTACAAAAGACGCATGGCGGCCTTCGGTGGCGGCGATCTGCTGCGCCTGTGTAAGTATGGTATTGCCAAGAAAGGTTTGCATTTGCCCCATGTAGGCGCGTATGCCGGTATCTTCAAAAACGGAAGCGGCTATTAAAAAAGTGGGGTAGTCGGTAAACACGCCGCCAAAGATGGGCGCATAGGTGGTATTGCTTTGCGCGGTAAAGTCGTAAGCGTTTGGTATGTATGGGGGCACACTCACTGCATCGCTGTAATGGTTAGGTTGGAATGGTGTTCCTCCCAGCGTGGTTATTGTGTTTATTAAGAAATTAATATGCGCTTTTTCGTGCGCTTCAATAGTCAGGAAACCGGGCGCGTCGCTGACAGCTATAAGGTTGCCGGTATTGTTTGCGACATGGTAAAAATTAAATTCAAAGTATTCCAGTTCCAGCGCAAAATTCAATGCGTCTATCACCACATCCGTTGTTTTGCCATAGGCTTTTTTGAACATGGAGCCAACAGCAAAAGGCAAGGACGCAAGCGCAACCTTAGCGCCAAAGCTCTTTAATATATGCCGGCGGCCACTCACCTTTTCATACACTTCGGGATCATTCTTTTCTATTTCGTTGAGTATATTGCTGAAGTTCATGATCTTTTTTATTACTTAGTTAGGCAATTTTGATGAGTCGAATGTGGTTTCAATGTAGGCTTCGGCGGCGGCAAGCACTGCGGCAGGAGTTGATACCTGGTCGAGGCCATTGCTGTTAATAACATTTGCGCCAAAAGAGTTGGGCGTGAGACTATCGCGCACATAGGCCGAATGGCGGGCTTCGACAGATACCATTTTGGTAAACGCCAGCGCATAGGTCTGGTTAACAAACAAATTGGCTGCGCTGTTCAGGCCAGATACCACGAGGTCTTCGATAGTAGCTGCGTTGGTGAGTACGCTGGTGCGGTCGGCAAATGTTACCGCCGAAAAATTCACTTTTATGATAGGTACAGCGTTTGCGCCCAATATTGATTTCAGAAATTCCGAATGGGCTATTTCCTGGTCGCGCAGATCGGTAATGCACAATAGCTCCAGGTGTGTCATGCCATAATACTGGCTGCCGGGTGTGGAGGCTTGGGTATAGAACTGCGCTTCAAGCTGGTTGAGGATATAGAGGAAGTTGAGCAGGGCAATATCGCCGCTGCCGAGGTACTTGGTATTGGGCGGTGACTTGCGGCACGCAGCCAGCAGCAACCCTGCCCCGGTGATACCGCCTGCAAGCTGAAAAAAACGGCGCCTTGATACATCAGCTACCTTTTCCACTTTTACCACCTGCTCATCTCCAGGTGCGGTCATTAATTTCATACGCTATAATTAAGTTTTATTACAGTGGGCGTAAATACTTTATTGCTAACAAGCCTTAAAATTAAAAAAAGCAAACTTGAAAGCAAGATATTCTTTTTGCTTTGGAAAAATTTTTAAACGAAATATGATACACCCATTAGTCCTGTGGGTTATAAAGTTATTCAGAAAAATCAGGAAAAAAAATTTTTGGCGGGAGTTTCCATAGGAATTTGATGAATATTGGTTTATAGTGAGGTTTATTGGCCAGCATCTAATAACCCTTTACCAGATAACAATTTCAAATAATCGCCATGAGTTTTATCGCATTTGGCAAATTCTATGAAGAATGGTTTATCCATTTTGCATTGCTTGGACATAGCGCTTATCAGGCCATCGTATATATCCTGGTCGTTGTGGCTGGTATGGGTTTTTGCAATTAATTTCCCATTGTGCCAAAACTTAAAAATATGGTGATGGGTATCATCCTGCACAAACCCTTTCTTTAACAAACTTGATACTGTTTTATGTGCGTTTAAAGAAGCCATTATTTATCAATTGTCTTTTTAACAATTAAATTATAAAATGTTTTCACTTTTAAAAGCTGGCTGCTTAATTGCTCGTCTTTCAGTTCATTATACAGGTTGTAACTATAATCGAATTGGTTAGATAATTCCGTTTTAGCTTCTTCCATAGATAGCCCCGCAGCAAAAATATCAAGTTGTTCGTTTTCTATAAGAAAACTATCCCCTTCTATATTTATTTGAAAAAAAACAGGATTATTAAACAGGTATATTTTTTTATCCGTTTGTACTTGGTCTATTTTAAGCGCATTGGTAGCATCTTTATCATAATGAATGCCTTCCGGTAAATATTCTCCTGTCTTTTTAAGCAAAAAATCGGCAAAGTCTGCTACTTGCTCGCCTTTATTTTCGGGCAATTTATTAAGCGTACTTACCGTTTTTTCAATGATTTCGGCTATTGACATTGTAGCTATTTAAAAACAAATTTACGGATTATTTCAATCCGGATTCTTTTCTTTTGCAAGTAGTTTTTCCAGTTCTTCGGGGCTTATGTTTCTTTTTATGATGACGCCGTTCCGGTCTAATAAAAAGTTGGTGGGATAGCTTTGAATGGATAGTTTTTTGGCATTTATTTCGTCCTTGTCCCGGTATTGGGGCCAATCCATTTCCAGGTCCGTTATTACTTTTTTCCAGTCTTTTACAGCATCTTCCGTTTGGTCAACAGATATGCCTATTATTTCAAAACCGTTGGTTTTATAAGTGTCATAGATTTTTTTTAATGAGGGGAATTGTTGCCTGCATGGCCCGCAATGGCTGAACCAAAAATCAACCAGTGTGTAGCTCTTTTTTTTATCAGATATATGCAGTATTATGGATGAGTCGGCCATATTATTCAGGGGCAGATGCGGAAACTTTGATCCTACCTGTATAGCGTGTGCCGCAATGAGTTTTTCGGCTAAGTTTTTCCCGGGGGGACTGTTTTTAACATCGGTGGATAAGTGATAATAAATGCTATTATATATCGGGTAATAAGCGTCCTTTAATAAATCAATTATTGACCACAACACTACATAAGAATTTGGGTGCTGTTCGGTATAATACAATATTTTTGAGTGGTATTCATTAGTTAAGCTATCCTCCTTTTTTGCCAGTGGTATTGCAATTTCATCAGGTACTATTTTGTGATAAACGCTCCGGATGCTGTCGCGGATATGAGCTTGTTTGATTGTTGCAATACGTATATCCGTAAACGTTTTAACATAATCATCTTTGTATTCCGTCGTGGTTTTATTGGATATTTCAGGCGATCTGCGAAGGGAATCATACCTGTTGCAGGTTATGGTTTGCGGGCCTGGGTCAATATAAAACCGGCCGGAAATATATACGAGGTCAGCATTTATTCTTAGAAAAAGCCTGGCTGAAGTTGGGTAATCAATGGAATCGGTAAATGTAAATTTTCCATCCACTACTTTTGTTTCCTTTTCACCATTAATCCCGTAATCGAGGAAAATTGTTCCGGTATCTGTGTTTATAGTTCCATTGAGGGTATAGGTGTGGTAAGGTTGTTGGGCATATAAATTAACGGACAGTAAAAAGAAGGAGAAAAATAACAACCGGAAGTGCATATAGTATATAGATTACCACTATTGTATCACGCCCTTGCAGGGCTTGTGTTTATTCCTTTTTATAGCGATGGGCTGCACCCATCGCTAACGTATTCCGCCACCTTCGTGGCTATCTATATTAAAGCTAAAAATGAAAGATCATTTCCTCTGACCAATAGCAGCTATTTTGACTTCCTCACTTGTTTAATTCTTCCCAACCACAAAAACGAAAGGAATATTTCTTCTTTCGTATAGTGCAACACGCACCTTTTCGGCTTTTTTGATAACCTTGTATTTCTGGAGGTCTATGACTTCCAATGACGACACATAATCTTTGCTGATGCCGGTGTAGCGCAGGTAAGACGCAAGGAAGACGGCAGACCGCATATCGGCGGCTATGATGTTTTTTACGTAGTGCAACCACAAATTATCTTCACGTTCCATAAGGGTTCATTTTTATAATCATTCTGAGAAAGAATCTTCCAAAAACAAGTATCCAAAAACCGCGCCCAGGTAAACTTAACCCCGCGCCTTATACTTTCCGCGTTTATAGGTGCTGTTGATATCGCCATGGCAGCCACAATGCTTGCCGCTCCTGCAACTTTGCACTAATATACATGCCATACCAACTATAAACAGGTAAATGAAAATCCGACTTACTTTTGTTCGTTCCATAAAATTTACTTTTGTAAAAATAAGGAATATTGGCAACTCTCAAACCCAAACATATTTTAATTGCCCCGCTCGACTGGGGATTGGGGCATACCGCGCGTTGCATACCCCTTATCAGCTATATACAAAGCCTGGGGCATATCCCGGTTGTGGCATGCAATAGCTCTCAACGGTCATTTATAGAAGAAACCTTTGGCGGTATAACTATTATCAATCTCGAAGGCTATAATATTACCTACTCGCAATGGAATAAATGGGGGCAGATGGGCCTGTTATCACAATTGCCGGGTATTATTAATGCCATTAACAGGGAACATAAATGGTTACAGAAGCTCGCAGAAAAAATGCAGATAGACGGTATTATTTCTGATAACCGCTATGGTTTATTCCATGCTCGCATACCATCTGTAATACTCACGCACCAGTTGCGGGTGCGGTCTGGTTTCTGGAATGTTGCTGACCGTTTGGTACAGAAAATACACTATAAATACCTGGAGCGTTTCAATGCTACATGGGTGGTTGACGCACCTGGTGATACTAACCTGGGTGGTAAACTATCGCATACTGTGCCACTGCCCCGGCATACAAAATATATAGGGTTGCTATCCCGGTTTGCAGGAGTTGCGGAACCAGGTGAGACCAACGGCAGCCTGCTGGTACTGCTCTCCGGCCCGGAACCACAACGAAGTATTTTATCGCGCATGTTGTGGCGGCAGGCGCTTAGATATAATGGTAAGGTGATCTTTATTGAAGGCAGCGATACAACTGTTCCGCCGACAGAGATACCTCCGCATATTGCTTACTATAATCGCATGGGATGTGACCAATTAACGCCCTTCCTCAAAGGTGCGGGGATGGTGGTATGCCGTAGCGGGTACTCTACACTGATGGACCTGGTGACGCTTCAGAAAAAAGCAATCCTAATCCCCACACCGGGGCAAACGGAACAGGAATATCTTGGCAAACGGCTGCATGAAGAGGGTGTTTTTTATTGCACAAAGCAAATAGGATTTGACCTGGCTCGTGCAATGAATGAAAGCCGGGATTTTCCATTCAAAACGCTTGAATTGAGCAGCGCCTTTTCTTCTTATCAAAATATTGTTGGCGAATGGTTGGGAGGGCTGTAATTTTTGCCATAGCCTGGTTCCCTGATTTGACGTTGGAATAAATCATCACGGTCGCAGACCTTCGTTTTATTGCTGGATTTAAGTCTGAAGACTTAAACCAGATGTGATGTAATGTGTAATGGATACTTCAAAAAAATCAATTTTATTTATGCCGCTATCTTATAAAATTTCACTGAATTTATTTAGAAATAAATAAATGTACCTACCTTTACCGCTTTTAAAATTTCGTAAAACCTAAACTGATTGTTAATGAAAACCTACCAACATCATTTTAACGGGGGACAATGGATAGACCATAAAGGTTCGGAAGGCCTTGACGCTTCAAAATGCCAGTTGGCGCTTGCCTTTGGCTCCAGGGAATGTATTGTGCAACCTGGAGTTTTTGATCATATCCGCAGCAAGTATCCTAACGCGAATATTGTTTTTTCGTCCACGTCAGGCGAGATACTGGGCGACAATGTATATGACGATAGCGTGGTGGTGACTGCCGTGGCTTTTGATAAAACCGAAGTGCGTTGCGTTTCCACAAATATAAAGCAACATGGTAATAGTTATGAGACCGGTATTTTCCTGATGAAACAACTGGAAACAAACGGGCTGAATGCTGTCTTTGTTATATCGGATGGGGCGCATGTGAATGGCAGTGAACTGGTGGCAGGGCTGAATGAGAATAACCCATCGAATGTGCCAGTGACCGGCGGCCTTGCAGGCGACGCGGCACGATTTCAGAAAACAATGACCGGCCTGAACCAGGTACCAACCGAAGGAAACGTAATAGCCGTAGGATTTTATGGCAGCCACCTGTTAGTAGGGCATGGCTCTTTTGGCGGGTGGGATGAATTTGGGCCGGAACGTACTATCACCAGGTCTGAAAAAAATGTGTTGTATGAAATAGACGGTAAGAACGCCCTTGAACTTTACAAACAATACCTGGGTGATTATGTAAATGAACTTCCCGGCTCTGCTTTATTATTCCCATTGTCGTTGCGCGAAAAGGGTTCTGACGAAAACTTAGTGAGGACGATTTTAAGCATTAACGAGGCAGATAAATCCATGACATTTGCGGGTAACCTGCCAGAAGGGAATACGGTAAGGCTGATGAAGGCAAACTTTGATAAGCTCATAGAAGGAGCTTCGGACGCGGCCACTTATTCATTTGCGGGGATCAGGAATATGAAACCTGAACTGGCTATATTAATAAGCTGCGTAGGCAGGAAGTTGATATTAAATGAACGTACAGAAGAAGAGTTGCAGGCAGCTAAGGAAATATTGGGAGCCGGAACGGTAATTACCGGATTTTATTCTTACGGAGAAATATCCCCGTTCAATCCAAGCTCTACCTGCGAACTGCACAACCAAACCATGACAATCACTACCTTTACAGAAATTTAGAACCCGGAGAAATGATTTCTTACCATAAAGTATTAGAACGCCAGATCAGCAAGCTACTCCCTCCACAACTATTGGAGGATGAGCGGCTATTGCGCTTTCTTGCTACCGTGAGCAACTCTTACCAGACTTTTGAGAAGGATAAAAAAATATCGGAACATGCTTTTTCCATAAGCGAAAAAGAATACCGGGAAGTAACCAAAGACCTGCGCGGGCAGAATGAAATAAGGCACCAGTCTATAGTGAAATTAAAGGAAGCCATCCGCTCGCTGGACCAGGACGCTATAATAGATATTGATGAATCGGACGATAACCTGATAAATATTATTTCTTTCCTGCAACAACAGATAGTAAAAACGAAAGAATTAGAGACCGAACTCATAAAGGCTAAGGAAATAGCTGAAAAAGCGGCAATGGCAAAAAGCGATTTCCTTTCGGTAATGAGCCACGAAATAAGGACGCCGCTTAATGCAATAACGGGGTACATACACCTGCTGCAGAACGAAGACCCGCTACCTTCGCAGGTGGACTTCCTGCGCATATTACAAATCTCAGCCGACAACCTCCTCAGCCTGATAAACGATGTGCTGGATTTTGGCAAGATAGAAGAAGGGAAAATTGTTTTTGCCGACAGGGATATTGATATAAGGCAGTTGGTAAATAATATAAAACTGGCCAACCGCCTGCGCGCGGAAGAAAAAGGGAATACCATCAAGGTAATGTTTGATGACGATATACCGCTGTATGTAAAGGGCGATGAGGTAAGGTTGACACAGGTACTCAATAACCTGCTATCGAACGCTATTAAATTTACGCACAGCGGCAAGATAACCCTTGAAGTGCATCTGAAACAGATATATAACGGCTCGGTGGAAATAGACTTTGCGGTAAAAGATACCGGGAAGGGTATTGATAAGAATAAGCAGAAAATGATCTTCGACCGTTTTACGCAGGAAAATTCAAATATCACGCGCGAATACGGTGGTTCCGGCCTCGGCCTTGCCATTATACGCAGGCTGTTGCTGTTGCAGAACAGCGATATATTCGTGGACAGTGAACCGGGCAAAGGCTCAACGTTCTATTTCTCACTGAAATTCGGAAAAAGCACTATTGTTGCAAGGGAAGAAAAGGCTTCGGATGGCGTTATCAATGACCTGAAAGGCATCAGTATCCTGCTGGTGGAAGACGTGGAATTTAATGTGCTGCTGGCGGAAAAGATACTTACCAAATGGAATGCCCGCGTAAGCATAGCGGAAAACGGCCTTGTAGCCCTTGAAAAAATGATGAACGGCGGCGATTTCGATATTATCCTTATGGACCTGCAAATGCCTATAATGGATGGACTGACCGCATCTATGGAAATAAGGAAATTCGATACACAAACTCCTATACTTGCCCTCACCGCTTCCACATCCACCGAAGTACAGGACCGTGTTTTTGGCGCTGGTATGACCGATTTTATTTCAAAGCCACTCAACCCAGGTTACCTTTACAGTTCCATTGTAAAATACGTTGGGGAAAAGGAATTGAGATAAGGTAAAGTCTATTTACTGAAGAAGAATTTTGCAATGGCAATAAATGCTGCCAGTTGCCCAAACCAGAATATAAACATCCATTTGATAATCTCTGCTTTAGTATTTGCGATGTCGGTTTTTAATTCGGTACGGAGATTAGCTAAATCTTCTTTAGTCGCTAATACCTTTAAATTTTGTTCGTTAGATTCCTTAGCAGTATCCTTTATCTTTGCGTCAATAAAAGTTACTAAAGCCTCGGCTTCTTTTTCTCCCATTTTTTCTTTGAGAAACTGGAATAGCTGTATTTCTGTTATTGGTAATACCACGAAATAACTTTGCTGTAAAACTACAAATTATTAGGATAAAAGAAAAATCCAGAATATTCTTGAAAACATATATAGTTTGCCAACATAGAAAATTTATAAATTAACAAACTGCCCAGCACAAGTATTGCTGAATGCTGCTGAAAGGCGAATATCTTGGAGTGGATAGAATGTTAAGTTCAGGGTTCTATAACCTAATTGCAATTACCGCTCTTTTATTTCTAACGAATCTTGATATAAAAGAGATGCTTTAACTGTATCTACAATGTAAAAGTAAATCTTATATTTATGGTCTTGTCTATGGTCATATTCATCTAAAGGAATCCAGCTAACTGTATCTGTTAGTAAAGGATCATACATAATTTCATTAACCACTTTACCATGATAAAAATCTTTGTATAATAAATTTACCGTAATTTGAGGTGGGTTTATCAATTTAATCAAAGGCTTATTATTAATATTATTTTCTATGCCTAAAAATGGTTGACCTTTAAATGTATCAAAAGTAGATTGTTCACTATAAAAAACCCCACAATATGGATTTTTATGTTTTGCAGTGTACCATCTCCATTTAGCTATGATGCCGTTATCAAAATATTCTATGTAAGCACCATCAGGAATTGTATCATTATTAAAATACTGTTTTGTTTTGATTTTCCCAGTACTATCGTAAGTTTCTTTTACTAAAAATCTGCCAATTATGAAAAATTTATTTGACTGCAAAGAAGGTTTGTTGTTTCCTCTATTACATCTGACAAAACAAAAAAACAATAAATAAAAAAGCAGAGTAAATTTTTTCACTTTCCAGGTTTGGGGTTAAAGATACTTCAAAATAAAATCAGTCATTCTTGTATATAATTGGTAACGAGTATTACCACCGGATATACCATGTGTCTTATCTGGATAATACTCGCTTTCAAATTGTTTGTTGGCGTTTATGAGGGCGGCGGTAAGCATTACCGAGTTTTGGAAATGCACATTGTCATCGGCGGTGCCGTGTATGAGCAGGAATTTTCCTTTCAGTTTATCGGCCATTTTTTCCGGGGCGTTCTCGTCATATCCTTTCTGGTTTTCCTGTGGGGTGCGCATGTAGCGTTCGGTATAAATGTTGTCGTAGAAACGCCAGTTGGTAACGGGCGCTACGGCTATTGCCGCCTTAAATACATCGTTCCCTTTCAGTATGCAGGTACTGCTCATAAATCCTCCGTAGCTCCAGCCCCATATTCCTATACGGTCTTTGTCCACGAATGGTAGTTTGCCGAGGTTTTTAGCTACGGCTATCTGGTCATCACTTTCATACTTACCAAGTTGCAGGTAGGTTTTTTTGCGGAACTCTTCTCCCCGCAGGCCGGTGCCGGTGCCATCGGCACATACTATAATATAGCCTTTCTCTGCCAGCATCTGGTGCCAGAAGAAATTACCTACCGGGAAACGGTCGCCCACTTCCTGCGAGCCGGGGCCGCTGTACTGGTACATAAGCACGGGATATTTCCTGGTGCTATCAAAACCAGGTGGGGTAATGATCCAGGCATTGAGGATGGCGTCAGCGCCCTTAATCTTCATCATACGAATATCGCCAAGCGCGTATTCCTTCATTTTGTTTTCCAGGTCTTTATTATCCTCCAGCGTCCTTATTATTTCGCCCTTAGCATTGCGCAGGTAGTAAACAGGCACTTTATCAAGCCGCGAATATTTATCAATGAAGAAGTTATACCCTTCGCAGGGTGTAATGCCGTGCATACCTTGTTCCGGCGTAAGGCATTTTTTATTAGTACCCGTCCAACTGACCACATAAAGTTTCCGCTCCAATGGCGATGATTCGGCGGAGGTATAATACACTAATTTTCTCGCGAGGTCAATGCCGGTGAGCGCATCCACATCGTAGTTGCCGTTGGTAAGGTCGGTGAGGTGTTCTTTCTTCCAATCCCAGCTATATAGATGGGCGTATCCGCTGCGCTCACTGCTGAGTACCAGGCTATGGCCATCGGGCAGGAAAGTGATTTCGTCGTTGATGTTTATGTACCACTTGTTTTTCTCGGTATAGATAACCTTAGTGGCGCCATCTGCCGCATTTGCAAGCATCAGTTCCAGTTTGTTTTGCAACCTGTTGAGGCGGTAAACACAAAGCATAGCAGGGTTGTCTGTCCATTTTATGCGGGGTATGTATTGGTCTGTTTCCTTACCCAGGTCTGCATTTATAGTGAGCTTCTTTTGCAGGTCATAAATTTTCACCTGCACAATAGAGTTCCGCTCCCCCGCTTTGGGGTACTTATAGGTATATTGTTCGGGATAGAGGCCAGTGTACCGGGCAATAGTATATTCGGGTACGAGGCTTTCATCGAAACGATAGTAAGCAAGATAATTCCCATCACCCGACCATTCATAGGCGCGGGTAAAAGAAAACTCTTCTTCATACACCCAATCGCAATTGCCGTTGATGATACGGTTCTTTTCCCCGTCTTTAGTTACCGGCACCACCATATCTTTTTGCAGGTCTTTGTAATACAGGTTGTTGTTCTTTACAAAGGCCACCTTCTGGCCATCGGGTGAAAATGCTGCGTGCAGCACCTTGTCGTAGTCCAGCAGCTTGATGGCCCCGGATGGAATATCATAAACATATACCCGGTGCAGCACCGAGCGGCGGTATATGTTTTCGCTTTCGGTGAGCAGCAGCATCTTCTGCTCATCCTTGCTGAAGATATACTCCTCCACACTCAACTGGCTGCCGCCGAATTTCTGCTCCTCATTGTCGAAAAGGGTATGCTCCTGCTTACCTGTTTCCAGGTTATAGATACGTATGTACATGTGCTTGCCATCGCGGTCTATCTGTGTATAGTGCGAGCCATCTTTCATAGCGTTGAAGCCAGGTACATCCTTCACCCGGAAGGCGCCGTTTTTCCACAGATCATCCATAGTGATCTGTTTGCTGCCCTGTGCAAATATGGTGTGTGCAGAAAAGAAGGCTATAAAAAGCCAAAAAGCTGTGCGCATAAATAAATGATTGAAGGCTAAAAATAGGGAGGAATGAGGATAAGGGGAAATAAGAGGATAAATTCATGTTTTTAGAGGGATATTATTTCGTATGAATTTAAAAAACAGGAACTGTGAATTAAATAGTTGCTAATGGGTTCATTTTTTCGCATTTTTGTAAAATATCAGAAATAAGCTGTATTGTTATAGTAATAAGATATTCTTAGAAAGTCGCAACACTATTACATAGATGATAACAAGGATAAAAATCAGTGGTTTTAAAAGTCTGGTCAATGTTGATGTTGAGCTTGGACCATTTACTTGTATCGCAGGTACAAATGCCGTAGGTAAGTCTAATTTTTTTGATTCTCTGATGTTTTTAAGTAATCTGGCTGATAAAACATTAGTTGATGCTGCAAAGTCTGTAAGGAGTGATGACAAAAAATATGCTACTTTAAAAGATATTTTTTATAAATCGGGAGATTCATACAGCGATACAATGAAGTTTGAATTGAGTATGTTAATTCCAACTCAAACTGAGGATGACTTGGGCCAACCGGCCAAAGCGTCAATTACTTCATTGCAATACAATCTCGAATTAAGATATAATGAAAAAGATGAAGAAAATCCAATAACAATAGAAAGTGAAGAATTGCTTCCTATTACACAAAGTAACGCGAAAAAAAATATCGGTTTTGAGGCAACTACTATTTGGAAGAATAACGTGATAAGTGGAAGAAAAACGACCCCGTTTATTTCTACGCAAGATGGGAAAGTAAAAATACACCAGGATACAAAAGGTGCCGGCCCGGTCTCTTATCAAATGGGTAAGATGCAACGGACATTGCTGTCTAGCGCCACAGCTGAATATCCTACAGCTTTCATGGTTAGACATGAACTGCGATCATGGAGAATGTTACAACTTGAACCATCGGCATTAAGAAAGCCAGATGATTTTGACATTAGGAGAAATGCCAGGTTAGAATCTAATGGAGCGCACCTTGCGGCGACATTGTATAGGTTGCACAATGAAATAAAAAACCAGGATGTTTACCAGCAAGTAACCAATAAATTATCAAATATCATTGAAGGATTAGAATATGTAAGTGTGGACAAGGATGAGAAAAGAGAATTACTAACACTACAGGTAAAATATAAAGGAGGAGGTACATTCCAGGCAAACACATTGTCAGACGGGACATTACGTTTTTTGGGACTTACGGTACTTGAGCTTGATAATAAATCGGATGGTGTTATTTGTTTTGAGGAACCGGAAAATGGTATTCATCCTCTTAAAATTGCAGCAATTATAGAATTACTGCAACGTATAGCTGTTGATACCAATTATGTGGTTGATGAAAACAATCCGTTTCGACAGGTTATTATTAATACGCACTCCCCGGTAGTTGTTAGTATAGTACCTGATGATAGTTTACTAATGGCTGAGCTTGAAGAAAGTTATGATGAGGTCAGGCGGATTAAATATCAGCATACCGTTTTTAAAGGGCTAAGTGATACATGGCGAGAAGACACCGAAAAAAAATATAGTACAATAACCAAGGGGATCTTGCTGAATTTTTTAAGTCCCATTGAACATCCGCACAATGAAATCAAACATACTTTGTTGAAAAGAGTGAATCGCAGGGTTATTGACCGCACGGAAATAAAATCACAATTATCATTATTATTCCCGGAAAAATGATAAGATATACTTTGTTAGGAGACGGCTCTTCGGATAGAACTCTTTTAAAAATAATCAAATGGATATTGTCTGACCGGCTACCCAATATCCCGGTAACAGAAACTTTTGCCAATTTTAATTTTTTACACAAGCCTCCCAGGATGCTGGAAGAAAGAATTATTAAGGCATTGGAATTATGGCCTTGCGATATTTTATTTATTCACAGGGATGCTGAACAAACGAAAGATATTGATGATATTCTAAAATCCAGAAATAACGAAATCCGGATTGCAGCATTGAATGCCGGTTGTAAATATGTGGCTATAATTCCAGTAAAAATGATGGAAACATGGTTGTTAACGGATGAAAAAGCTATTTTAAAAGCAGCAGGTAATGCCAACAACCTAATTCAACTTCCTAAAATAATAAAATTAGAAACACTTGCTAACCCCAAAGAAGAGCTACATGAACAATTAAAAAAAGCATCCGGCCTGAAAGGACGCCGTTTAGATTCATTCAATGTTCATCAGGCGGTACACTTAGTAGCAGAACATACAACTGACTTTAGTAGTTTAAGGCAACTAAAAGCATTCAAATCTTTTGAAGAGGATTTAGTTTTAGTGCTGAAAGAATTAAAGTACATGGATTGATGCTATTTTTTTCTTTTGGGTTCGTTTTCAAACTCTACCCCACAACACACTCCGCCTCATGCCGCACCGGGAAATTTACTGAGTTGGTTATAAAGCATTTTTCGTTTGCTTTCTTGTGGAGTTCATTTGCTTTTTCAATCATTGAGCTATCAGTTATGGTAACTGTGGGATGCAGCGTTACTTCGGTAAACTTTCCTCCCCCGTTTGGCGATTCTGTCATTGTTCCGGTGGCTTGGTCGGTATAGTCCATTACAATGATACCTGCATCGGCGCACAGGTGCAGGTACCACAGCATGTGGCAGGCGGAGAGTGCAGCCAGCAAAAGGTCTTCGGGATTGTGGCGGGTAATGTCGCCGCGAAAAGCCGCATCGGATGATCCCAGAATATCGGGCTTGTTGTTTATGGAAATGATATGGGTGCGGTCATAATCGCGGTAGCTGATAGTTCCCTGTCCACGGTTCCCTGTCCATTTTACAGTTAGTGAGTAGTGATGTCGTCCATTCATAGCATGGTTGTATTTGCAGATAAAAGTACAAATTATTTTATCCTACCTAAAAAAATGCGGTACAAACCTGCTGGTATTATTAGTTATCAGCCCGCTTGATTCTCTTATGCCCATGCCGGCGGGTACGCCGCCAACCAACCAACTGCCTATTACCGGGTGGTTGCCATCAAAGTTTGGGAGTTCGGCATAGTCCTGAATTACGAAGCCTTCTTCGCCATAGTTTCCACCGGTCTGCTCTGCCACTGCTCCATCTTTTACTATCTTCACATTGGCGCCTTCGCGCGAGAACACGGGCTTCTGCACATAAGCGCCGGGTTGGTAAACCACCTCTTTGGCGCTGTAGGTAGCAGGCAATATATACTTACAATCAGGGAACAGCTTATGCAGGTAAACGAGTAACATTTTATTACTCCACAGGGCTTTGTAGGCAGGCTCTATCCACATGGTGGAAAGCCGGCTGCCGGGCAGGTATTTTCCAAACTCTTCGTGGAACATCCATTCGTAAGGATACAGCTTAAAGATATTGGCAAGGGGCGTACCATCTGTTTTATAAAATTCACCTTTGTCATCAACCCCTACCTGGTTCATATACACAAAGCCGGTGCGCAGGCCCGCCTGGTCTGCTATATCCTGCAGGTACTTGGTGGTCATCAGGTCTTCGAGGTTATCGCTTACGCATGCAAAGGTGAGCACATTTGGCTGGTATAGGTAGGGCATACAAACCTGCATATGCGCCATCAGCTTTTCGTGTATGGAATTAAATTGGTCGAGGGTGTTGTCGTAATCCTGTAGCCAGTACCATTGTATCACGCTTGCTTCGAGCAAGGAAGTCGGCGTGTCGGCATTAAATTCCAGCAGTTTTATGTCGCCATTGTTATAGGCCAGGTCCATCCTGCCATAGAAGCTGGGCATATCTTCGTTCCACGACCATTTTATGAGGTCGGCATATTCACGGGGGATGAAAAACTCATCCCAAAGGTCGTGCTTTATTACGTGGTCCACCACGGCCATGCACTTCTCAAAAATATCGTTGGTTGCGGCTTCTATGAGATCCACTTCTGCGGCGGTAAATTCGTATGCGGCGGTTTCGTTGTAATAAGATTCGTTTTTATAAAAAAGAAAACCCTGGTCCTTTATTTTTTCTTCCCAGTTTTTCCGGGGTGTAATGGTATGTCTGGTCATTAAAGCAAAAATTAAAAAGCAAAAGTAAAAACGTGAAGTGAAAATTAATGGAAGTTTTATTCCCCTGCGCCCTCGCCCATAGAGCCACCGAAACGACCAAAACCGCCAGACCTTATACCGCCCGAAGGCGCCCTGGGAACAAAAGCGGGGCTTATTATTTCTGACGAACTGGCGGGAGATATGCCCCTGTATTGATCATGTTATTTCTTTGCAGCAGGTACCAGCCACCGCCATAGTAACGGTAATAATGATAGCCGCCATTCCGGTAAACAGCCGTATCGTGGGTGTGGCCGTTTTTGTCTGTGCCATAGGTCCATTGGTCCTGGTGGTCGTTGCAGGAAGAAATAGCGGCAAACATTACTGCGGAAAGTATAATACCCTGTGATTTTTTCATGTTGCGCTAAAATATAACAAGAAGGTAAGAAAAAATGTACTAAATTTAGTAAACTTACGTTGATAATAAGCAACAAGGTATGAAATTATAAACCAATGTGAATATGAAAAAGGTGATTTTATTGTTGCCGGTATTATTTTTTATTCTTTGCCGGCCCTGTTTTGCAACAGACCATAGCGGAGATGAATTGATCTCATTAGTGAATTTAACCACTGAAGCGCCGACCCAGGGAAAGGTGACATCACTGCTTGGGAAACCCATGAAAATAGAAGAAAGTAAAAAGTCTGTTACCTGGTATTATAATCACGGCCAGACAAATATGGTTATCAAATGGAATAAAAAATCTGCAGGATTGGAGAAGGTTTATTTTACCAATGGCGATGTTAAAAAAAGCACCTTCGATAATAGTGTTTCCGGCAAACTGAAATCGGGCGTTACAGATATTTTGCAGGCGCTGAAACTATTAGGCACTCCCAAAGACATGACCATAAAAGAGGCTACGCAGGAGATACACTATGCCTACCAGAATAATGTGCTGCGCCTGTTTTTCAGGGACAGGGTGTTGGTTGATTATACGCTGTATTGAGAATTTAAAATTCACATCTTTATTGCGCGAGCCAGTATTTGCGCAGCAGCCATTCGCATACTGCCAGCAAGAGAATGATAAAGAAATACCATTTCCGGTCAACGAGGGGAACAGTTTCCGTGTTGGTCTGTATCAGGGGTTTTACCTGTTCGTTGTGCGTGATGCTATCGTACAATGCAGATACATTTGCTGCCGGGATAAAGCCGCCGTTGTATTTTTTTGCAAGGCCATATAGCAAAGGATAATCCGCGCCGGACTCCATAAATTCCAAAGGCATACTTTCTACCACAAAACTGCCGCTGGTGGCATACGGCTTATCATTGTAAGTAGTGTGTGCGCTATAGGTATAAGTACCACCTGCCCATATACCTATATTGAGGTTGTAGGCGCTGCCGGAACGTTCTAAAGAGAAATCCTGTTTACGGCCAGCGCTATCGGTAATGGAGAGTTGTACATCGGGCGTATTTATTTGTTCATTATTTGCATTGAGCAGGTAGGCGTTGAGCGATATGGGTTCCTGGTCGCTCCATACGTATTTAGGTAGAACCACGTTAAACGGTTTCTCGTTGTTATTGGCAGATAAAAAAGCCACAGTTTGCCGGATACATTCATCAACTACGCTATGGTCATTAAAGTTTTTAAATTCATACAAGCGCCAGCGCCAGATACCTTCTCCCATTAAAACGGCGGAAGGCACGCTTCCTTGCTGCAATACCCATAGAGGCGCATTAGCGGTAGCTCCCACACTTCGTTGTGTAAATAAAATATTTGCACCGGGGGCAGTAGTTACATTGCCGAGGCTCACAGACAGCGGCGGCATTTTGTCGATTACCGAAGCTATATTTTGCGGTAAGGTAAATGCGTTAAAGGCGGAGTTATAAATTCCAAGTACATCGTGCGGGGGGGCAGTAGTAATGGTAGTGTGTGTAAGCTGCCCCAGGCTGTTAAATGCCGTGGCGTCCGTTTGGTTGGTGATGATAAACCAAACAGGTTTCTTTGCGGCAATCAATTGCGGCGCAACTTTATTCCTGACAGAAGGCAGCCCATCGGCAATGATAACATTGAACCCGCTTAATGAAGCTGGAAAATTATCGGCGGTGACTACTATTACTTTATAAGTTTCCAG